>SPJK01003253.1_pt1 | contig 50782 bp, 44 predicted proteins | sample 3741771 | NCBI WGS metagenome assembly SPJK01 (sample SAMN10925997, study PRJNA522277) | cold seep metagenome | isolation source: Elba SIP-enriched marine methane seep metagenome, extraction at timepoint T2 | place: Italy: coast of Elba, Mediterranean Sea
GTTGTAGGTGGTGAGCTAACGATGGACGCGCTTGAGGTGACGCACAATTCTCTAACGAATGTTAGTGAAGCGCCTGTTCAGCTGAAAAGCAATTGTGGGACTCTCGTTATCGACGACTTTGGGCGTTAACGCATGACAACGGACGAATTGCTCAACCGTTGGATCGTTCCGCTCGAAAAGCGATATGACTTCCTCAATATGAACAGCGGTAAAAAACTTCAGGTGCCGTTTGATCAGTTAATTGTCTTCTCAACCAACCTTGAGCCCAAGGACTTGGTCGACGACGCCTTCTTGCGTCGTATTCCTTATAAGATCGAAGTCACCGATCCTGATGAAGAATCTTTCCGCAAGTTGATGGAGATCATGGGCCGCATTCTGAAAGTTGAATACAACGCCGATGCAGTCGAATATCTCATCCAAACTCACTACAAGGCGGTAGATCGTCCGTTCCGCTGCTGTCAGCCACGTGACCTTATTCTTCAGATAAAGAACTACTGTCATTACGTACAGAAGCCTACGGTCATGTCGAAAGAGAATTTTGACTTTGCTGTGGACAATTACTTCGCAGTGATGTAACTCAACTTTTGATGCAACTTGCATAAACACTTGTTTAGATAAGGCGGAAGATGACTCCTCGACAAATCGAATTGGTACAAGAATCTTGGGCATCAATGTCCAGCGCGTCGGATCATGCAGCCAGACTGTTTTATCTGCGTCTTTTTGAAGAGCAGCCTGAAGTGCGTGAGTTGTTCGTCACTTCGGTGAGTGGACAAGAAAGCGTATTATGCGAGGCGCTCGATTCTTCAATTGATCATCTTGGAAGCGACCTCGATGACCTGCCCGCTTTAGAAGAGCTGGCTCGTTTCCACACGATCAATGGGATTTCGGCTGAAAGGCAAGAAGCAGTTGCCGACGCTTTGTTCTGGATGCTTGAACAAGAGATCGGTGAAAAATTTGATGCGGAAACAAGAGGGGCCTGGCAAGAGGCATACTCAAAGCTTGCTGATCGCATGCTTGGGGCCACCTCGTGTGAGTTGTCTACCTGCTAGCAGCTATCGTGAAACAGGACGCTCGATTCCAAATTCGAGTGGAAGCTGAGGGTCATCAACATCACCGGTGCCGATTTCTTCAAACAGAAGACTCGGCTGAATATCTCGATTGTGTTGATACTTGCTTGAGTACTCGTGCACTTCACCTGTCAGCTCGTGATAAAAGATTTGGCAAATAGGCACACCAGGATAGATACGGACTGGTTGAACGGCGAACATTTCTAGCGTCCAGTAGCCGGAAAAACCGACATCTCCAAAGCCTGCGGTGACGTGGACAAACAACCCGAGTCTTCCGATCGATGAACGACCTTCGATCTGGGGAACCAAATTGTGGGTCGTTGTCTTTTCAGATGTACGGCCAAGGTAGAGTTGATTCGGATTCAACACGATACCTTCTGGAGGTATCTCTAATCTTCGGACACGGTTAGGCTTGGCCATGTCGAGCACAAGCTCTTCGTATACCATCAGCTCATTGTGAAGAGTGAGGTTATAGCTGTTAGGGTTTAGACGCTCTGGATCAAACGGCTCAATTAAGATGTCAGATCCAAGGCGTTTTTCGATTTCCGTTCCCGAAAGAATCATAGGTCCAATCCGTTTGGGCTATATCCGGTTTGTTTTCTTGGCATAACGAAAAGCAATTTGCTTGCGCGTCAATCGACCCCGACACGAGGACAGAATTGCTTCATCGAACAAATCATACAATCTGGACGCCTTGCATCGCAAACTCTACGTCCGTGGTAAATCATTTGGTGAGAAAAGTCGACCCATCGAGTGCGTGGAAGTAGCTCAATCAAGTCTTTTTCTACTTTAACGGGATCCGTTTCATCGGTTAGGCCGGTCCGTCTGCTGATTCGTCCGACGTGAGTATCAACCACAACCCCCGAGGCAATGCCAAAGGCCGTGCCTAGAACCACATTAGCGGTTTTGCGGCCAACCCCTGCCAATTGCACCAGTTTCTCTAAGTCTTGCGGCACTTGGCCATCGTACTGATTTACGAGAGATTCGCAGCACGCTTTTATATTTTTTGCCTTGTTACGATAAAACCCTGCGCTTTGGACGTACTTTTCCAGCCTTTTGATCGGAAGTTTTGCTAAGGCCTCCGCAGTGGGATGATCGGCAAAGAGTTTCTCGGTGACGATATTGACCCGTTCGTCCGTACATTGGGCTGAGAGAATCGTTGCCACAAGCAGTTGGACTGGAGTGTCGTAGTTTAGGGCACAGTAGGCATCGCCGTGGTCAGCCTTCAATCGCCTCAATACGCGGCGAGCCTGAACTTTCCTGTCATCCGGCTTTGGGGGGGCCTTGGGGGTTCCTTGGCCTTTAGGGGCGGGCCGTTTTTTTGCAGTCTTTTTAGGCATTCCGCCCCTTGGTGGGGAGTGATTGGGAACCAATGACTCCTGAATTCGTACTGTATACTTATAGGTATGGTCGTGCTTGCTTTGGGGTATTTCTACCAGATCAAGCTAGATTTCAAAACCAATTCAGTCCGCTTAGCGAGAAAACCTTGTAAGCGAATGTTGACTCATGGCGAGTAAAACCATTAGCCTGATAGGTCGATAGCCTTTACTAACATTGTCATTTGACAAGGAATTCAACGATGAACGGTCAGTCCCAACTAGCTGACAATCCTTATGCCCTGTTCGGCGACAGCGTGGCCAATGCCCCAGGCGACGTTCTAGCGGCTTTTATACGCAAGACTTATACCCACCTTACCGCTGCGATTTATGCGTTTGCTGCCTTGATCTGGTTGTATTTCCAGACTCCCATCGCTGAGAACATAATTCGTATCACTTTTCTTACGCAGTATGGCCCACTAATTATGCTTGGTGGATTTATGCTGATAAATTGGTTTGCTCAAAGTTGGGCAGAATCTGCTGCGTCAAAGACCGTTCAATACGCAGGCTTATGCATATACGTTTTTGCAATGTCTGTGGTATGTACGCCACTGCTATATTTTGCCCAAGACCGAGCAGTAATGCTTCCTGATGTGGCGGGAACGGGAATAACCTCAGTGCCTGTTATTCCTGCTGCCGCAATCACTACTCTGGCTATCTTTGGTGTTTTGACAGCGGTAGCTTGGACGAGCCGAGCAGACTTTTCATTCCTGAGAGCCGCATTATCGATTGGTTTTACGGCCGTGTTTATACTTTTCTTAGCAAGCTTCTTGTTTGGGTTTCATCTTGGTGTTTGGCTATCGGTTGGAATGATTATCCTCATGAGCGCAAACATCTTGTATGACACTTCGAATGTTATTCATAAGTATCCAGCAGATAAATACGTTGCTGCGTCGTTAGCACTTTTCGCTTCTGTAGTGATGCTGTTTTATTACATCGTTAGATTGTTCATGGCATTTTCCAGCGATGACTGATTAACTAACCTTCGCGTTAGATAAAAGAAACGATACCGATAAGAATGAACCCCGAGTCGTCGACCGCTGATTTCGACCCTCGGGGTTTTTCTGGTCAAGTGAGAGTCTTTCCCTTGCCAGCGGTTTCTCTCTTCCCTGGGGTAGTCTTACCGCTACATATCTACGAGCCTCGCTACCGTGCGCTGATGGAGTCCGCACTAGAAGGCGATCAGCTCATTGCGATGGCAACACTAAAAGCTGGATGGCAGTCCGATTACCTGGGTCGCCCACCACTCGAGCCGACCGCGTGCCTAGGAAAAATTACAGGTCACCACCGACTGGAAGATGGTAAATACAATTTGCTACTAGCTGGGGTAGCTAGGATCCAGCTAGGCCAAGAGATAACTCCCCCCGAAGCGTACCGCCGTTACGAAGCGGAAATTCTTTCCGAGCAATCAGAATTATCTTCTTCGGAAGAAGAGCCAATCCGAAATAAGCTAGCGCAACTTTTTCGTGATTCATTACCTTCAGGGCAAGTTCCTGAACAGTTACAAAAGCTTTTTGATTTTGAGACGCCTCTTAACCTGCTTGCCGACATTGCTGCCTATAGCTTGCCGATTAAGCATGAAGAGAAGCTATCCGCTTTATCCGAAACCGATTTAAAGAAGCGTACCCATCGGCTCATTTCGGCGATTGAAGCAATTGTTCCCAAAGAGGATAAGTCAGATCCGAAAGGATATCCCCCTTCGTTTAGCGATAACTAAACAAGACCGGTCCTTCTTGACACTTTCGTACACATTTAGGCTGGACTACCCGATCAATGGGTATCGAAGGTAAGATAGTACTCTGTAAGGCGAATTGATCGCCTGCCGATTGATACACCCCTTTCCATCGTCTATGCCTTCCCAGCCCGAACGGATAGCTGAAGATCTCCGAGGCCAAATTTCGGGCGAGGTCCACAGTGACCTTCTCACACGCCAGCTTTTTGCCACGGATGCAAGTCTGTATGAAATCATGCCGACTGTGGTAGTGCGTCCTCGACTGACTTCGGATGTGGTCGCAACGTTGCGGTATGCCAACGAAGAAGGTATCTCCGTACACGCTCGTGGTTCGGGAAGTGGCTTAGCCGGCGGATGTTTAGGGGAAGGGATCGTTATCGACTTTTCACGTTTTATGAGACGTGTCCTCAGCAACGATCGTGAAACGGTGACGGTTCAACCCGGCTTGGTGCATTCGCTTTTAAATCAAAGGCTAGCCGCCACGGGACGTCAATTTGCCCCCGATCCATTTTCGACATTAATCACCACCATTGGCGGTATGGCGGCAATCGATGCGAGTGGCAGTCACCGGCCCATGTTTGGGTCCACGCGTGATCATGTCATTGGCATGAAAGTCGTTCTGCCGGATGGAACAGTCCTTCGACTTGGAGAGCAAGCAGAAGAATCCGGTAACGATAATCGTGCACAAACAAAGGTTCTGGCTCGCAGGCTGAATCAACTTTTACAGTCGCGATCGGAAATGATTCGTGAACATATGCCACACAATTGTGCCAATGTGAGTGGCTACGCTCTTGACCGATTGAACAACAATGAAGCTGACAGAGATCTTCTTCAGCTTATGATTGGGAGTGAAGGAACGCTCGGTTTGACTTCGGAGCTAACCTTGCGCACCGTCCCAATCCCAACGGTCATGGGTACGATGTTAATGACTTTTACAAGTCTTGACCGAGCAGCCCAAGCGGCTAATGAACTCTTGTCGATGGATCTTGCTGCTTGTGATCTACTGGATCGAAGGCACATCGGATTAGCTCGCGAGCTTGATCCAAGATACGAACTTCTTCTTAGTGGTGCCGCTGAAGCAGCATTGTGTATCGAAGTCGTCGCAGAGGATTCTGCTGAGCTAAATTCAAAGCTAATAAAGGTCGTTAATGCCGTAAAGTCACGTGAATTGGTAGCGGAAATTCTCGTGGCGGAGTCAGAAGAAGATCGCAAACTCTACCGAGATTTACGTGATCGATTTGTGACTACTCTGCATGGCCTAAAAGGAGTTCGACGAGCGGCCACCGGTGTCGAAGCAATCGCGGTACCACCGGTTGCCTTGCCCCAATTCTTCACACGCTTGCAAGACATTCTTAAACGGCGACAAGTTACAGCCTCGGTCTTTAGTCATGTAATTGAGGGTCAGATTCATTTAAGACCACTATTGGATGTCACTAACTCAAGCGACATGCGCAAGCTGGAAGCACTTGCCAGTGATCTCTACGATACGGTTTGGTTGCTTGGCGGAACCATGAGCGGCTCTCACGGTGACGGGCTTAGCCGAACGCCATTTACTTCGCGCCAACATGGACCCTTGGTCAATGTATTCCGCGAGGTGAAATCGATCTTTGATCCCAAGGGGATTCTTAATCCTGGGAAAGTTGTTCCCGCTCCAGGTGGGCGGATGACGCACCGGATTAGGCGTCAAACTCTCCCCGATTCGGCTAACAAGTTAGATGAGTCACTTCATGAGGCGGCTGCGTATCGTGGTGCTGAAATAGCTGGGAATTTGCCAGAAGAAACGGCTGAGCTAGTTGATTTGCAGCTGAATTGGAATCCTGATGAGGTGCTTCGTGCTGCACGTGCTTGCAATGGTTGTGGGGGGTGTCGATCGGTCGAAGAAGGGGGGCGAATGTGTCCCGTCTTCCGTTTTTCACCGCGGGAGGAGGCTTCGCCTCGCGCGAAGGCGAATCTTCTTCGGAGCATCCTGACGGGCCGTCTTGACCCTTCCGTGCTGTTGAAAGATGAAACCAAGCAAGTCGCTGACTTGTGTGTCAATTGTCACATGTGCCGTCTGGATTGCCCTGCCGAAGTCGATATACCAAAGTTGATGCTTGAAGCAAAAGCCGCTTATGTCAAAACGAATGGTCTGACAATAAGCGGTAATTTATCAATGCGTTTGGACTTGGTCGCCTGGTGGCTTGCCTTGGCTCCTCGTACTTTCAATCAGCTGTTTAATCATCCATGGTTTCGTTGGTTACTCGAGAAAACGATTGGTTTGGCGGCAGGTAGGAAGATTCCAAAGATCTCAACACGTCCGTATCTTAAACAGGCTGCTTCCCGTCGCTTGCATTTACCCGCCGTTGCAAAAAAAAGTAGTTCTGATAACAAGGATGGGCAACTTGATGAAGAAGTGAACTCTACCGATGTAGAAAAGGTTTTCTATTTTGTAGATACCTATGCGAATTTCTTTGATTCGGAATTGGCGGTTGCTTTTGAGCGCGTCGTTCGTCGGCATGGTACCGAGTTTTATGCTCCACTCAACCAGCAGCACAGTGGCATGTCGATGATCAGCCAGGGAGCGGTTGATACGGCGACGCGAGTAGCGGAACAGAACGTTCTGATGCTTGCCGAGGCCATTCGAAAAGGATACCGTGTTGTTGCAACGGAACCCGCGGCAGTTCTTGCTCTTACGCATGAGTATCGACATCTTTTGCCCGAAGACGAAGATGCTCAGTTAGTTGCTGAAAATACTTTCGAGGCTTGCCATTATCTCTGGCGGCAGCATTTAAATTCGCAATTGCAACTAGACCTGCAACCGTTACCTGTAACGATTGCCTATCATGTGCCATGTCATATCAGAGCACTTGGTATAGGCACACCTTCAGAAAGCCTTATGCGTCTTATTCCTGAGCTCAGAGCTACACGTCTGAATAAAGGATGTAGCGGTATGGCAGGTACTTTTGGACTTAGTCGAAAGAACTATCGAAGCAGTTTAAGAGCAGGCTTGCCAATGCTCTCAGCATTGCGGACCGGTGACTATCAGATAGGGGCTACCGAATGCGGTGCCTGTCGAACACAGATGGAGCAGAATGCTCCGATTGAGACCATGCACCCTGTAAAATTGCTTGCAGCCAGTTATGGTGTTATGCCGGAGCTTTACGATAAGATTATGGCAGTATCGTCTTCCAGCAGTAATTAACCTCTTACCAATCCTTTTGAGTGACATGGCTAAAAAAGCTACAAAAGGCGAAGCGAATAAACCTTGGTATCACGAAGGTTTGAAGTTCAAGTGCACCGGTTGTGGTGACTGCTGTAGTGGTGCTCCAGGGTATGTGTGGCTCAACAAAGCTGAAATCGCAGCAATGGCTGAACTTATGGAACTTGAAGTCTCCGACTTTGAAGACCAATATGTCCGATCCGTTGGCGTTCGCAAAAGCTTGGTTGAGTTTGATAACGGTGATTGTGTTCTGCTTGATGCTGAAACCCGGAAGTGCACCGTTTACGAAGCCAGACCGAGACAATGCCGAACATGGCCTTTCTGGGATTCCACTTTAAAGAACGAAGAGGCTTGGCAGGAGACCTGCGATGTCTGTCCCGGTAGCGGAAAGGGAAAGCTCTATTCTCTGGAGCAAATTGAGGAACAGCGGAAAGTTGTTAGAGTCTGACCACTAAACTTCCGGCATCGGAAATTAATAGGACTACTTTTTGCCAGTCAGTTAAAGTTTACCGATTAGGTGGACGATAAGGATATTAACGACTGCTATCGGTTTGTCGCACCTACGCTGCTGCGATCCCGAATTGATCGCAAGTCCATATAAATAAAGTATTTGCGAAAAATATAGGCGTCTGGAAGAGAAGATGAGCTCGACGATTTTTCTAAACCCTTTGCAATCAAAGGATTTAGAAAAATCGTTGACTAGCGTGCAATTGGCCAGGAATGCACCGATTAGGGGTATGAATTGCCATAAAATGTTGACACTAGTCCTTATCAGACATACACTTGGGACGATAAGCCTACCTATTTCGAAGGGTGATTTTGACGGCGTTGGAATGATTGCCGTCAGGCCGAGAAAACCTTTCACCAAGGGAGACCGTCGTGACCAAGAAAGAGATTGTTAGAACCATCTCGGAAGAGATTGGCCTGACTCAGCTCAAGACTAAGGAAATCGTCCAGAAGACTTTCGATGCTATCGTCGAAACGCTGGTCGAGGACCCTGAACATCGGATTGAACTTCGAAACTTCGGTGTGTTTGAGGTGAAAAAACGAGCTGCACGCAAAGCTCGTAACCCTCGGACAGGGGACAAAGTATTTGTTCCTGAGAAGTTCGTCGTGACGTTCAAACCGGGTAAAGAGATGGAAGAACGTGTTCGTGAGCTCGAACGCCGGGCAGCTCTGGAGGCAGAGCAAGCGGCGGCAGCCGAGGCTAACGGACAGCCCGAAGGCTCAGCCGAGTCAGCGGAACCATCTCCAAGCGACACAACCAATGGAGGCACAACAGGTTACGGCGGTTACGGTGCAACTTAGTCACCACAAAGAATCAAGCTCGACGAGCTGGCTCTTTGTTGCTAATCTCCGCAACGCTTGTTGCTAAAGGCATCCAGTTAGCGGCCAAGGATGGGCGCTAAACCCCCTTATGAAGACTAATTTGATTGACACACCCAGGGCTGACCACGGTCAACTCTGAGTGGTACTCAAGGAGGAGTACGGTTCGATGCGTAAATGGCTACTCTCAACTCTGCTCGCTTGTAGCTTGGTTTCTAGCACCGGATGCCTGATTCCAATGTATTCTGCCGATCCCGCTAGACGGGCTCAGCAGTTAATCTTCACTTCGGAAGATTTAAGAACCTTCTTGGACGAATGGGAACGTATCTGGTTCCTCGATTCTCCAAGCCATATGAAGCCATATCGAACCAGCGGCTTGGTTCTGTAATTGGCTCGGCTTTTTGCACATAACAAACCTTGGACTGCCAATAAGCAGGCAGGACAAGGTTTTTTGCTGCGCTAAATGCATCTGAAATTGGGAAACTAGTGATCTACTCATGCCTGGCTCGCTAGCGAATTTGGTCCGTAAGCGGTACGCTCTAGCGGTAAAGATTTCACTCTAAATGACGCTGATGACCGCAATCCAACCCTCTGCTCCGAACACCAGCAATCACTCGGTCGACTTGTCAGTCAACCTGGGGAGATTGTGCCTGCCGAATCCTATTTTGGTTGCCTCGGGGACCTTCGGTTATGCCCGCGAGATGGCCTCGATGATCGATTTAGAGCAACTTGGGGGAATCGTTCCTAAAACGATCAGCGCTGAACCACGCGTCGGTAATGCCCCCTGGCGGACCGTCGAAACCTCGGCTGGAATGCTAAACGCAATCGGGCTAGATAATGATGGCGCCGATGCTTTTATAGCTCATCATCTGCCGTATCTGAAAAGCTGCCAAACACCAATTGTTGTCAGTGTTGCGGGACGTACGACCGAAGAGTTTGTTTCCCTCACAAAAAGATTTAGTGAGCTCGAAGAATCGCTTCAGCCTGAAGCCATTGAATTAAATCTTTCTTGTCCCAACGTATCTGGCGGCGTCGATTACGGAAGCGATCCTTCGCTCTGTGAACAAGTGGTTCGTGAGGCAGTTGCCAATAGCTCGTTACCTATCCTGGCAAAGCTAACGCCCAACGTGACAAGCATCGCAACAATGGCGAAAGCAGCAGAAGCGGGTGGGGCCGACGCACTGACGCTTATAAATACCGTCCTTGGAATGGCTATCAATTGGCGCAAGAAGAAGCCCATGTTGGCAAACGTGGTTGGAGGTCTTAGCGGTCCAGCCATTAAGCCAATCGCATTGCGTTGCGTTTGGCAAGCATCGCAAGCGGTTAAGACGCCAATCGTTGGGGTTGGTGGAATTGCCACGACCGACGATGTGATGGAATTCCTCGTCGCAGGAGCTTCTGCCGTTCAACTGGGCACCGTGAACTTTTACAACCCAACTGCTTCTATGAAGATACTCGGCGAAATCCCTGCAGCACTAAGCGAATTAGGTGCTAAGTCTGTCACGGAAGTCATTGGAATCTTAGATACAAACAAGTAATCCCGTTCAAAGAAGAATAAACAGCGAAATTATGCGTGCACTATCAGGCATTCAACCGACAGGCCCATTTCATTGGGGCAACTACTTCGGCGCAATTCAGCAATACATTCAGTTGCAAGAAGAAGCGGACGATGGATCCTTTTATTTCATCGCCAATCTTCACGCCCTAACAACAGTCCGTGAAAAAGAAAGATTGCAGCAATTTACGCTTGATGGGGCTATCGACTTACTTGCCTTAGGGCTCGATCCCAACAAAGCAACGCTCTTTGTTCAATCAGACGTACCTGAAGTCAGCGAGCTATGTTGGCTCTTGCTCACAGGCACCCCCATGGGACTGCTCGAACGCTGTGTGTCTTATAAAGACAAACTTGCTAAAGGCATTAAAGCCGATGCTGGTCTGTTTACTTATCCCGTCCTGCAAGCTGCTGATATTCTTGCCTACGATGCGACCGTTGTTCCAGTTGGAGAGGATCAGCTTCAGCATATCGAGGTCTGCCGAGATATTGCTCAAAGCTTCAATCACCACTTTGGCGAGACATTTGTCCTTCCCAAAGGGAAGGTGCTTGATCAATCAGCGCGGGTACCGGGCACCGATGGCGAGAAGATGAGCAAAAGTTACAACAACACGCTTGCGGTTTTTGACGAAGTAAAGCCACAGCGAAAGCAGATCATGCGTATCCAAACCGACAGCCGTCCGATGGAAGAGCCGAAGGAGCCGGAAGGTGATGTGCTTTTCGATCTACTGAAGTTAGTTGCTAATGAACAAGAGATTAGCGACATGGCCGAAACCTATCGCCGCGGCGGATTTGGTTATGGTGACGTCAAAAAATTGCTAGCCGAGGCTTCGGAATGCTATTGGGGGCCAGCCCGTGAACGACGTGCAGAATGGGCATCCAAGCCGGAAGAAGTTCACGAGATCCTCGCGGCAGGTGCTGCAAAGGCTCGAGCCCAAGCTGGCGAAGTCCTCCGCCGTGCTCAAGAAGCATGCGGCCTTCGAGGTTGGTGATTTTCCCGATCCTTTTGTTACGTGGATCTAATAGATAAGAGAGTTTGTCATGAAATTCCGAACCCGCGCTATCCATATTGGCCAAGAGAAAGACCCAGCTACCGGTGCTGTCGTTCCTCCCATCCACATGGCAAGCACCTATGTTCAGCCTGGCGCGGGGGACTGGCTACCTTTTCATTATGGCAGGAGTGGCAATCCTACTCGTCACGGTTTTGAAACAACGGTTGCCAACTTAGAAGGATGCGGACCAGACGGTGGAGCCTTGGCGTTCGCTACTGGAATGGCGGCGACGCATTGCGTGGTTGCATCGCTTAAAAGTGGTGACCATGTTTTGGCTGGCTCGGATATTTATGGAGGCACCTATCGCTTGCTTCATCAAATTGCTAACCGGGCAGGCGTTAAAGTTTCCCTTGCTGATTCGACTGATCTAGCAAAGTTTGAAGAAGGATTTCGACCTAACACAAAATTAGTTTGGGTTGAGTCACCAGGTAATCCACGCATGACGATTACTGATTACGCTGCCGTTGCTGAGCTTTCTCACAGCAATGGCGCCATCATGGGTTGCGATAATACGTTTGCAACACCAGTACTAACACGTCCCTTGGAATTAGGTGTTGATATCGTCATGCATTCGGCAACGAAATATTACGGCGGCCATAGTGATATGATGGGTGGCGTTTTGGCGATTAGCAACAAAGAGCTCTACGAGGACTTGGCGTATGTCCAAAACGCGACGGGCGGAATCATGGGGCCTTTGGAGAGTTTCCTTAGTTCACGTGGAACCAAGACTTTGGAGTTGCGTGTTCTTGAGCAATCAAAAACGTCGATGCAATTAGCTCGTTGGCTTGATTCGTTACCTGAAATATCCAAGGTGAATTACCCGGGGCTTGAAAGTCATCCAGGCCATGAAATCGCTAAGCGTCAAATGCAGGGTGGCTTTGGAGCAATGATGTCTTTCGAATTGGAAGCAGGTTTTGAAGCCGCGAAAAAATTCGTTGGTTCGACTCGGTTCTTCCAGCTGGCGGTGAGCCTTGGAGGTGTTGAATCTCTCATCGAACAGCCTGCAAGTATGTCACACGCGGCCTATGACGCTGCTGATCGGGCCAAACACGGAATTACCGATGGGATGATTCGGTTGTCGGTGGGACTGGAGGCATTTGAGGATCTGCAGAAAGACCTCTCCCATGCCCTTTCGGAAGCTTTGAAGGTTTGATCATAAAAGATCAATGCTCTGGAAGCCAAAATCATCGCATGAGATCGTCGACGTAAGGCTATTTCAGGCATGAATTTACGTATATTTAGCCCTAATGTCCAAAAAATATGGTTTATTAGGGATCTTTACATTGACGTGACTGGCCAGATGATTAGACTGAATGGGTGCTTCGGAAAAGAACCGTGGCCAGCCAATCAATAATTCGAGAAGAACTAATAACAAAGCAACCATCAATCTACTCCCTCTGGCCAGGAAACTGGTTCTGTGTGCGAGTTGGTCGATGGTTGCTTTTTTTTGGTTTGGCCCCAAACCTAAAGTGCTTTGCAAATTATGCGGAGCAAAGCTGGGGCAAACTGAGAGTTATTGAGCAAAGAAAAACGACTACTTTTGATTGAGACAGTCTGAATCGATGAGCGACAGCTCATAGCTTCGGGCACAAACTACCTAAACCGGATAAGACCTAATAAGAGCGGTAATCAGACACCTTTAAGCATGCCCTTGGGGCGATTGCTTGGTGGTTTCTGGTTGCCGCTCTTTTTTTGTGTACCTATCCAAAATGCTACGCAGTATTTCCTTTCCAACACTACCTGAGAAAACAACTTTAGAGGTCATGATGTTCAAGAAACTAGCTATCAAGTCAGCACTCGCATTCGTCGCAACCGCGACACTTGCAGTTGGCAACTGTCATGCTGATATGATTTACGCCGACGTGATGGGCGGAACTGCTTGGATGACAAGCATTGTTGAATCATCCCCATCGGGTGATGACAGCCCACTTTTCGGACAACCGGTTGCTAACGGTGACAACTTTGACTTTTCACCAACCGGTGACTTCTCCGCAACTTCGCAAGATGGCGGGGGGAGTGATTTTACTGATGGTAAATTATCTTTTATGATTGTCGCCAAAGATGGCTATGCACTTAACACTCTTGAGATTCTTGAAAGTGGTGTTGCTACACTCATCGACGCTTTTGGAAACGGTGACGCACTTGCTACGGTTTCGGGCATTGTTGACGTTGACATCAATGAAATCGATGGTGAGTCGATGCCAATCGAGCTTGGTTCTTTTGATATGACATTTAGCCCAAACAACGGTCAGTACCAACACTCGCTGATTGGTTCAGGCCCACAAGAAACCATCAGCTGGGAAGGTGGGGTTGAAATTGACCTCTATGACGCAGCTGTTCAGCATCTAAACTCGGATCCTGATCTTGGGGTTACCAAGATAACCGTGACTCTAGACAATATCTTGTTCGCTACCACCACTGGCGAAGCTACTCTCGCCACGATCGACAAGAAAGACTTTGACATTAACATCTCGACGGAACCTCGCGATCCTCAGACAGAAGTACCCGAACCAACTTCGGCAGTTCTTTTGCTGATGTCTGCTTCAGCACTGATCGCTGTGCGTCGTAACGGCTAAAGGGTAGGTCGGCTCAGGCGGCTGACAGTTTATTGGAAAGGACACTACCCACTGCGGACCGGAGCCTTAAATGGCTCCGGTTTTTTTATGCGCTGGTGGTAATCATGGGGTTTTCAAAAGAGCTGTTTGAGAGCTTTTCAATCGAAAGAGCATGATTGGCAACGCTCACAACAGATCGAGACTTAGCGAGTCGCTCGAGGACGTCCGAAAGTAGATTAAGCTTATCTTCTCTAGGTAGTTGCATACCCGGAAAGTCAGCCATGTCTGGCAAATCTTCAACGCCCATGAAATCAAGCGGATGAAGCAACAAGGAAGGCCCGACACCGCGTAGTCGGCAGAGTTTAGAAGCTAGATTCCAATAGGCTCGAGCTGTCCAGGGTGACTTTTGGGCAAGGAACGAGATGTACGTAAAGTGAATTGGAACGCGGGCAATCGGCATCGTTGTTACCGGCAACTCAACAAGGGATCCATCTTTGGTGTTGATGTGATATGGCTTCAAGCTTTTAAGGGCATCAGAAAGTGAGCTAAACCTTTGTTTCGGTGTTGAACCATTATTCTTATAGCCACCACTCAATTTGCAGTAGAGCTGGGCGATCGGGCCGATGAATGTCGGGAAGTGCGAACAATCGTACTTATAGTTGTGTTTCACTAAGAGCTGAAAGAGATCCTCCGTCCAACTAAAGCCAGGAGCACGGAATCCAATAGGCGTTTTACCGGTAACTCTCTCGATCGCTTCATGGGCATCTAGTACCTGAGCTTCTAGCTCTTCCCGTGGAAGGCTGTCCATCCAGGGAAGGTGTGACTGGCTATGGTTTGCAATCTCATGTCCTGCAACAGCAAGACTCTCGATGGCACAGCAGTCTTCATCACGATCACAATCCTCTCCAACCACAAAAAAAGTGCAGGGAAGATTACGTTCACCGAGAAAGTCGATGATTCTAGGCACCACTTCAGGTAAATAGCTTGGTCTTTTTTCCCAGGAAGCATCACCTCGGGATCGTAAATAAGACCAATGATTATCAAGATCGAGCGACAAGCTCGCAATCGACTTTGTCACAAGCACCCTCCTCTTGATTCTGAGTTTGAATTCGATTCCCCACTGAAAGGGCATCCGCCAACGGACCCGCAATAGCTTGGTCGGCAACCTGAATCGTTTCGTTAACGTTGAGATTGCCTTTCAGGATTTGAGCGGAATTCACAGCAAAGACCCCAGGAACACCTGTATCTATGGATGGCAAGCGATCGGAGTAACCGAGAGTTGGTAGGGCCATGACGTTGCGAACCCTTGATATTTTGAAAGCGGCTACTTGATCTCGAGAGAAATGCGGATGCATTTTTTCGAGGGCGGTTAGCCATTCTTCTTCAAGTTGCTCGTCACTCTTTTCGTAGACCGAATCACCAGCTGGGGCATATTTAGGCAGATAAACTAAGTGACGCCCTCCCAGCTCCTCCGTATCGACAATGGTTGACATTTCGATGACGGCTGTCAGCGGTACCCAGGTATCGGTAATGTTTGTGACGTAATATTCCGTAATCGGTCGATCAAGCAGCATCGAGGCACAGACAATGCCAAGGTAGTCGATTCCCTCGTGTCGTTTCTTTTGTTCATCTGAAAGCTGAGGAACCGTCTTGGCAATTACCGAAGACGGCGTCGTATAGGCGACGTTGTCAAACGTCATGCGCTCTCCTGACCCATCGGCAAGTTCCACTTCAACGCGACCATCAGAATGAGAATAGGTTTGAGCAACCGGGGCTCCGCAACGGATTTCGACACCTGAACTGACTAGGTGGTCGGCGAGTTGATCAAGCAGACGCGCATAGCCGCCATGGACGTAGCCAAACATTTCTTTTTTTAGCCCCGTACGACGGGCAGCATACATCCTATTAATGTGGGCCCAAATGAAAGCAGCGCTGGTCGTCTTATAGGCTTCGCCAAGCTTTGCTTTTAGGAGTGGTAACCAAACTTTTTCGAAGGCACCTTTGCCTGACCATTTGCGAAGCCAATCGGCAACGGCTATCTTTTCCAAAGGCTTCCAATTCTTGATCTTTGATGCAAGCATAATCGTGCAGCCGAGACGAATCTTTTCAAGAAAACGGAGCGGTGGAAAGGTAAGGAACTCGATCGAAGAAGACATCGAGTACATTTTGCCACCGGAATAGAATCCTGTTTTTGTTTCAACCCAACGCAGCTCATCGGCGAGGCCGATTTCTTCGAGCAATTTACGAAGCCGAGTATCCGATAGTAGCGTGACGTGATAATGACGGTCCCAGGTGAGACTACCATGTTCACGATCTTCAAGTTGCCAAACGCTTGCCAATCCGCCAAGCTCGGGAGCAGCTTCGAGTATGGTGACTTTCACCCCTTTTTTGGTGAGTTCATGGGCAAGGGCGAGGCCAAGCATGCCACCTCCTACGACGGCCCAATGAGGGCGATTATCAACTGAGTTACTTTGGGTATTCATGAGCTGCGAATCGTTGTGAATTGATGTTTTGGTTATGTTTGCGGATTTTGATCAGTTAGTTTTGATTCGACGACGGAAAACAAGCGACAAGGTCTGGCCAATTGTCTTCAGTACACGCATCTTGCTTGCGCCACCTTTACGGTCGTAACGCAGAATCATGGGAGCTTCCCCCATGACGACGTGGGCTCCATCCAATCTCAATGGTCGAAGTTTAAGTAAGACATCAACCATGCAAGAGAATCCTTTTTCACTAACAAAGTTCTCGCCGTAGTGCTGTTGGGCGGCGGCAAGAACTTCGGCGCGATAAACACGGAAACCGCAGGTGTAGTCTCGAACACCACTGATCGGAAGAATAAGCTGAAAAACGTATCGGGCTGCGATGCTAAGAAGCTCACGATTGAACGGAACCCCAATCACACGCGCGCCGTGTTGGAAACGCGAGCCAATCACGACGTCATGACCTTCTTCGATCAACTGAATCATGCGGGGAATCAAACCCGCGGGATGGGTGTTATCAGAATCCATGGTGATAATCAGGTCACCCGGCTCTGATTCCTTAACAGCGGCTTTTAAGCCAGTTCGCAGCGCTCCTGCAAGTCCTTGGTTTACTTCATGTTGGATGAGCTGGACAGGAAGGATGAAACTTAACCGACTTGCAATCACGGCCGTGTCATCTTTGCTGCCATCATCTACGATAATGATTTCGTAAGGGTGTCCTAATTGGCTTAAGACCTTGTCGAGGGACATCAATAGCGGTTCTAGTGATTCCTCTTCGTTGTAAGCAGGCAGAGCTACACGGAGTGTAGGCATGTGCTCTTGCATGCTGCTCTTAGAGCTAGACTGCGTTGCTGGATTTGTTAGTTCAGCTAGATTCGATGATGAGTTTTCGTTGGGAAATGTTGTGCTCATGGTGTCATTTAAGGGAAGATCAAAGGAGTGTGTTAGCTAGGTGCTTTACCGTGGATTAGCATTTCGCGTCCTTCGCGCAGATTCATTGAAACGTCTTGGTGACGGTTCGTGTTGCCTTGCGATACCAGTTGGTAAGCTTTGGCAACGTACGCTTGCGATCTCCATAGAAGCGCTCGTGCACCGATTGCCTTCTCTTTTTGAAAGCTAATCAGGGCAAAAAGGTATTTTGGTAAATAGTTCAGCAAGGCTTGGCCAGAGCGTGCTGTGATCATGAGGGCGAGACGAGATCTGCCCCAATCATTGTACTCACGAAGAGCTAAGTGTTGGCCATGTCGGGTCGCTGTCCAACGCATGTACTCATTGCTAAGGCGAGGTGCCGGTATCAAGTGATAAACGATGGCATCGGGGGTGTACCATGCTTCGTAGCCTGCAATACGAATTCGGCGATAGAGATCAGCGTCTTCGCCTCCATCTTTGATGCTTGTATCGAAGATGCCAACTTCATCAAGCACCGATCGACGTACTAGCAAATTGTTGGTGCCAGGAATTCTTTTACGGCCATAGGGCTGCTCTTCAAGCATGCCAACTTTTTCGCCGAGTAACTGACGACATTGAGGCGCTAGAATACGGTTGTTATCTTCGGGCAGAACAAGATGAACAGCCCCTCCAGCGATGCTTAGGTCACGTCGGTTGACCAAATCGAGAAGTTGGGCCAACCAGCGTGGGTGTGCTTTTTGATCGTCATCATGAAAGGCGATCCAACGCCCAGCAGATTCATTAATGCCGCGGTTACGTGCATAAGTGACCCCGGCTTCTGTTTCGAGGAACCCGCGGACTCTTTCAGCATTGCCTGCTCCACCTGACTGAGTATACCTGGCAATTACTTCCTGGGTGTTATCGGTAGAAGCATTGTCAATGACGACGACTTCGTAAGTAAAGTTGCCACCATCGGCTAACTTGGTATCGATGGCGATCAAGCTATCAATCGTCTGAGCAAGCATCTCAGCTCGATTGTAGCTTCCTACCACGACGGTTACATCAACCGGTGTGATTTCGACATTCAAATTTTCCGCAGCATCAATCATGCGTCAACTTCGTCAGGATTATCTTGAGTTCTTGGGTAGTACAGATAAATCATCATCAAACCGATCAGCGCAAGGGTGCTTGGATACTTGAACTTGGCAAAATGAGATTCAAGAAGACTGTTCGCCAAGCCAAAAGCTATTAGGCCATATAGGAAGGCATATCCGGCATCACGTGTTCGGTTGAAAGCTGTTTGCGTTAGATTTAACGAAGTAAATACCGTTACTAATGCGAGCACGAGGCCAATAAAGCCAAGCTGCAAGGTTATTTCGAAATAAGCATTGTGGGCTGATTGCATGGTCCATTGTTGACTCTTGGCAATGTCCGCAATTCGATCAGGCGTCCAGAAGGCTTCGTATCCGTAACCGGTCAGCGGACGCTTTTCAGCAAAAGTGAGAAGCTCTTCCCAGAGTGGAACACGCCCGGTTAGTGAGCCGGCTTGTTCCGTTCTACCCATTAGTGCCGTGCCGGTAAGGGCAGCCTTATCGCCGGGGCTCAGTGTATTGATAGCAATCAACGCACAGGCACCCAACGACATAAATCCAAAGAGGGTCATCCATCGCACTTGTTTGGACAAGCGAACAAGAAAGACCATCATCATGCCAATCAGCAACGCTAAGAAGCTTGTGCGTGATTGGGTTAGATAGAGCATTGTCATGCCGTAGAGTGTTAACCCACGCGTGATCCATCGACTTGCAAAGCCGCTAGGCGCGGTGAATGCGGTTAATGCTAGTACTCCGCAATAAGCGGCTTGAATATTTGGATGGAGCGTACCACCGAAACGATGGCTGCTTAGCCATGGTTGCCCGCCCGCTTTAACATCCAGCATCAAGCTGAATGTGACAAAGCAGGTCAAGGTGATCAGAGCAACATAGATAAACTCGGTTGGCTTAAGAAATCTTGCCACACCTGCCGATCCGCAAATGACACAAGTCGCCACGACCACTCGTTTTAAAGTCAGGCCAGGATCATCCGACCAGACAAAACTGCAGCATACCCAGGCAAAGAACGCCAGGAAAAGCAGAATGGCAGTCCGTTGGACATTGAGTTTTCGATCTCGGCAAGCGGTACAAGCAAGTACTCCGAATCCAGCGAAGGAAACAAGCATTAGTTTGCGGACTGTGTCACCCTTCTCGATCTGGTCAACGTAGCGGTCCTTAAGTTTATCTTCTTTCACATCCGCAGCTTGCAAGCCTGCGAAGGTGAGGTTGTGATCCACTTGTAGGAAAAGGACCAACATCATCAGCGTCATAGCAAAGATGCGGCCCCAACGTAGATTTTCGTCACTGACTGCAACATCCGTCTGCTTAGCCGTATCGTTAACGCGAAAACTTGGAAAGGCAGTAAGCGTGTTAGTGGACATGGCGGACCTCCTTGATCAGTGAGATCCAATGCCAGACCAAAGCAAGGAATCCACCGATTGCGGTTCCTAAGCCGATGCCGATTGCTCCGAATTTCCAAACCAAAGCAAAGCCAATGGTGACGTTGATGGCCAAACGGAGTAGGGCAGACCACATCATCAGACGGCCAAGCCCGCGATTGACGGAAGCAAATTCAACCGGAATTAGCATGACTTCCATGAGCATGCCAAGTCCAAGGCTTAAAAGAAGTAAGCGAGTTACTCCGCTAGCACTTTCTTGGTAAATGAGTTGGACAACTTGTTCACCGACGATCCCAATAAGAGCTAAGAAGAGGCAAGTTACCAGTCCCGCAATAATGGATGATACGAGCGTTGCCCGCCAAAGACCTTGTATACCTTTATCAGCATACGTTTTAGCTGAGGTTGGTCCGAGGTAATTTGAGATACCAAGCAAAATTGGATTTGCAAACTGAAGCGTCTGTTGTGCCGAGCCAAACTTACCCAGTTCTGCCATGTTTGTAATCATTGGCAGCAGCCAACTGTAGCCGTGCTTTCCAAGCAGTACAGAAAGAGCGCCCGCCGATAGCCATTTCGATAGGCGCCAGTTGAGCAGCCAATCTGGCCAGAAATTTGTTTTCTCACAATGAATTTCTTCACGCCTCATTCGCATCCAAACAAATGAGAGGCTGCATGCAATTCCCATAACTATTAGGGCACTCTGTGCACTCATTAGGCCACGGTTCATTAGCCAAACAAGTCCTACAAGATGGACTCCGAGGATTGCGATATCAAACAAAAAGACTTCAACGACTGACAAGCTTGCTAAACATATCCGGCGGATGTGCTCACGAAGTAGCATCAGCGCACCACATGGTGCAAGAACCATCAGCAGCGTTCCAAGTTGGGGGCTTGAAAGCCATGTTATCGAGCCGCCAACTAGAACTAACAAAGTAAAAGCAAGGCAGAAGAACCCAATGTGAACCGTTACACTTCCCGTGTAAGCTGCTTGCCGGCCATCATCGTAGTGATGAAGTTGTTTGGTGTAGGGGGTCCAGACCATTGCCTTGGCAAGGCCAAAAGCAACCAAGAAGATTGACCAAGCTAGGAAGTAGAATCCAAGTTGTTCTTGTCCGGCAAGGCGCCCAACAAAGACGGTCGTTAGAAAATTGGTCACGCTCGCAACGGCTTGGTCCGCAAAGACCCACACACCCTTCGGCAAACTTGCCGAGAGCCGCTCGGAGCCCTCCGAGGGGGGATTCGCTGGAACTGTGACCGTGTTACTCAAGAGCCTGACCGCTTAAATAAGGTTCAAAATCGTTTACTAATCCAATTGGGTACATAGGTACGATGCCTGGATAGAATCGTGCCTGAAAGGTTGACCCCATCGGTATGTAATTGTTGGACGGTTTTTTCAACCAAATATCGATTAGCAACCCCTGACCGAATGGCGAGCAAGACATGATCAAGCCGACGTGCTATCAGAAGAGATTGCAGTAAATCCGATGCTGGTGGTAAGTCAAAAAAGATTGCGCTATAGGATTCTCGTAGACCTTCGATAGCCGCATTCATCCGTTGAGGCTCAACGCCAATACGATCAATTAAGTCTCGCGTGCCGATCGGCAAGATATCCAATCCATCAACTTTTGTTTCGTGAATAGCTTGATCTTGTTCGGCACTTCCCGCGATCAGGTCGACAAGCCCTGCTGAATTCTTAATGCGGTACTTGCTAGTTAGTCCTGATCGACCGCTACATGCGTCAACGATCAGAATAGGTCCCATGCCATGGTCTGCTGCTCGTGTGGCAAGATTTGCAAGAAGCGTTGACACGCCATCTTTCTTGTCGCAAGAAGTAATGCCAATCGTTGTGGCCAGGCCATGTTGGTCTTCGAGTAGGGGTTGAATTCTCCAGAGGAGGCTATCGTAGACCTTTGAGCCGCGACGCTTGGGAAGACTTCGCGCAAGATCTGACTTTGGCTCGATGGCCAAACTGATTTGCTTTTCAGGTTTCGATTGGGTATTCGTTGACATAAAAGACTCCGGTTCGTAAACCGTCAATCATTGGGAGGGTTAATGCTTAAGCTTTTGAATAAACGCGGCTGTGATAACTTGATTCGGGGATTGTGGCCAAAACCGGTAGCTTGGTGATTTGTTCAATGGCGTTATCATCACGAACTTTGTTGTCGACTTGTTCCAATCCAAGCAGCAGGCAACACGTACTCGCGAAGGCAAGCACAAGTGAACCTAAGCCAACTAAAACCTTGGAAGGACTAACAGGCTTCTCGGTGAAGGTCGGTTCTTGGGCGATGCTGACACTCGATATCAGATCTTCTTCGAGCGCTTCATCAATTCGAGCTTGCTCAAGGTTTTCCGTGTACTGGAAGAATTTCTTGTTGAGCAAATCCTTGTCTCTTTCCAATTGATGCAGCCGAACTTCATTGGAATTGAGTTGCTCAAGATCGTCACGAATGAGCTGTTCTTGTTTAACAAGTGTTTTGAGGCGTCCATTAAGGCCAGCGATGCGTCCTTCGGTTTGCTTTACAGAGAGAGACAGCTCCCGATGTATGGGGTTTATGTCGTTGGTTGTTTCTTCACGAAGTTCGGATAGCTTGTTGACTTCAGCTTCAGCCGCTTCGACTTGGGCTGAAACAGCGCTGACCAGTGGATGCGAGTCGTTGTAGCGAGCCTTGAGATCCATCTTGCGAACCTTGAGTGCGTAAAGCTGTTCGCGTAGCAGGTCGGCTCCCTCGTTGGGGACTTGTTTCTTCGAGCCAATCATTCTTTCCGGTAGATTACCTAGCTGCATAGTTAAATCTGCAAGGCTTGCTTCGGAAGAGGCGAGTTCACTCGAAGCGTTGTAGTTGGCAAGTTGGACTGACTGAAGTTGGCTTTCAAGATTCGTGCGGCGGTCACTGATGGAGGTAATGCCCATCATGTTTTTTTCTTCACGAATTTTTTCCATGGCATTATCAAGCCTCGCACGAAGCTCTTCGCTTTGTCGATTGAAGAAATCGTGAGAGCCATCATTGCGATGGATGCGAAGATGCTCTTCTTGGTAGACGCTAATGATTTCATCAAGAATCATCTGAGCGCCTAAGGGACTCTTCGTGCTGTATGTCAGATTGATCATGGTTGAATCTCGTTCCGAATCGACTTCGAAACTCTTTTCGATTTTGATGATCGCTTCTTCACGATCGCTGATAGGATCAATGCTTTTAATTGTTGCAATAAGCTCTGAAACTACGGAACTAACCGCATCGGCGATGAAGTTTGTTTCTGCTTCGCCTTCTCCCAAAGGAGCACCAGATAAAATCATCTCGGGACTAAGGTTGTCGACGACCTTGCTAATCACTTGCCGACTTGTCATGAGATCCATCGCTGAATTGACTTCGGAATCACGGCCTTGCTGCTGCAGGCTTATCATTTGCTGACCTGTCTGAGCAGTGGGATCGATAGCGACACTTTCACGACCAATTTGCAAAAAGAGCCTTGCTTCCGAACGATAGGTGCGTGGGAAAAACAGAGCGATTATTAATCCCATGCCTATGATGAAGAGAGGTAACCCAATGGCTAGCTTCTTCCGGCGGAAGAGCATTTCCAAAAGGGATCCTATGCTAAAGTTATTTTGACTAGCCATGATTTTGAACAGTCGAATTTTCAGGAAGATAAGACTTGTGAATTAGATTGTTTAACCGAAGGAAGAGTCTGCCAATTCTTATTAGCTGATTCAGCTTCGGAGGATGAATGGATCGTCGCCTGGGATGGTAATGAGCTAAGTGCTTCGCTGTACCATTCACGCATGCTTTCAGCCTGCATGTCCCAGGTGTATTGCTTTGAACGTTCAATAGCTCCAGTGCTTAAACGTTTCCAAAGTTCAAGCTCAGTGCTTAGTCGAATAATGCTCTGCTGTATTTGAGTGATAGTCTCTTGAGGAGACTCCACGTCAATTTTCAGGGCACAATCATCCGTCATGATGTCGGCTGCCCCTTGGTGGTTAACCCCAATGATTGGCGTTCCATAAGCCAATGCCTCTAGCAATCCCGTGCCCGAAGTGTCGCGCATGCTGGTGAAGACAAAGGCATCTGCCCAGGCATAGTGCTTAAGCGTATCACGATATTCGGGCCAACCGAGCCATTCGATCCGGTTGCCAGACTTAGCACTATCAAGATCAAGTTTTCGTGCTAGTCGTTTCCAGGTTTGTTCTTGATCGCCTTGGCCAAGGATTCGGAGTTCAAATTTGGTTTCCTCTGGGAGTTCAGCAAGAGCTTTAAGAAGAAGTGGTAAGCACTTCCACGCTTTCAGTCTTCCAGCCCATAGAATGCGAATCGGTTGAGTGGTATCGCGAGTGGATCGTTCGCACCTAGGCAAGAAATCAAGCGCGGTTTCGATTTGAACAGGTGTGCGAATACCTTGCGTTCTAAGTAAATCGTCATGCGCTTGTTGCGTTGCCGAGATTACGTTCGTGCTTTTTGAAATCGCCTTCTTTACCCGCCTTGAATAACGAAGTTGCCATGCGTTGATTGCATTTCGGCAGACCTCTATCCAAGCAGCTTTTGGCGTAAGTTGAGAGAGGTACTTACTTGGAAAAGATTGAGTTCCTCCGACAGGTCCCCATATAAAAGGTACTCCTAGTTTCCAACCATACCCAGGCTCACGATAGCCGCAGTAAGTGGTTTGATGAACAAGGTCAAAAGGCTGTTCTTTATGGAGTTGTTTAGCAACTCGATAGACACTTTTGTGCCATGCATGGAGACCGAGGTAATAGGTCGTTGCCGTTTGGCTTAGCAACTTACTTTTCAGAGAGTGATCTACTTGATGGAAGCGTAGTTGGTCTGCTAGGCCGATTTCTTTTGCTTTTAAGTTGAGCTGTTTGGTGTTGCTGTTTGGTCCAACCAAGACAGTCAAATCGGAATGCTCCGCAGCCAATCTTGCTCGTTGCCATCCAATACGGGTTTCCATAGACGTTTCTGGATCGCATGCAAATGCCACCTGCAATATCCGAGGATATTGCTTAACGCTTGAGTCAGCGGTTGCAACTGCTTGTGACATTATTGATAGAGAGTGAAAAGACTCGAGGTTTATTAAAGACGAAAATTTCTAAGATGAATAATCAATGCTATCGAAGGATTTTCGCTTTCAAGCTTGAGCAATAAGGTTTTAAGGAGGGAGGATTGGGGGCGACGCTATTTGCCTGTTCGTTTCACAAAGATTTGGAACGTGTTGGCAACAAGTTTGAGATCGAACCAAAACGAGCGTTTAGATGCATACTCAAGATCCATCCTGATCCACTCGTCAAAGGGGACCGAATTTCGTCCATAAACTTGCCAAATACAGGTCACGCCCGGTGTTACAAGTAGTCGTTGCCGTTGCCAAGGTTGGCAGGCAAGCGATTCATCGGTGGGCAGTGGCCGAGGTCCAACAAGTGACATTTCGCCTCGCAGCACATTGATCAACTGAGGTAGCTCATCAAGGCTCGTCTTTCTCAAAAACCGCCCAACGACTGTTATGCGAGGGTCATTGTCCATCTTAAAAGCAGGACCATCTTGTGAGCTTCGTTTCCTTAATTTGGTTTTGTGCTTTTCGGCGTCGGCTCGCATAGTCCGAAGCTTGTACATCTTAAAGCGACTTCCCGCTAAGCCTTCTCGTTCCTGAAGAAAAAAAGCATCTCCGGGGGATGTGAGTTTTATTGCAATTGCCGCTGAAGCAATGATTGGACTAAAGACTAGTAATCCAAAACTTGCTCCGGCGATATCAAGAGTACGTTTCCATAACGGCATCTTGATAACGGAAAGACTTTCGTACTTTGTAAAGTTAGCTGAATGATTTGGAAGCTCAGCCGCGGTGTTGAGCGGCAGCTTTTCAGTTTCAGAATCAGGAGTCTCTTGATGCCGTTGTTGAGGTGATTCGGGATAGGAAAACACTTCGCAATCGGGCCGTCTCTCACCGGGAGGAAAGAGTTCGCAAAGGTCGGCTGCTACTTTCCATGCACCTGAAGCGGGGGTGTCAGGAAGTAAAACTCCGATACGGCCATCTTTAAGGTATCCAACTGTGTCAGTGATTCTTAATCGATCGACCATATAGGAGACCAACTTTTCGAGATCACTTTGGGAATCGTACGATTTAGAGAGTTCAATCAGAAGTAGAGATACAAGAGATCCATTACGATCAACGCGCATCCGCTCGGCAACTGACGCCATTTCAAATTGATTTGCAGCTAAAAGATAGCTCGTCATTTCTCTGGTATTCTTTTTGGCCTCGGTCTTCCCAGACCAAGAGATATAGCTACTCATAAAAAACTCAGTGCATCAAAAGGTGTCTTAACAGATTTCTATGTTTTGCCTGTTATCCTTTTTTTGCCCTGGCGGGCATGACACACGCCAGCGAAACCTTGCTGACGTAACAACTGGGAAGTCGAATTCTTAACTGTGGAAATAGGGCTTCTTGGCTGTCTGGAGTGTCTAGCTTGATCAAGTTTTTTGAGAGATCAAGCAAATCTTCCCTGTTCCGGCAGGGGATTCCTAACTCAATTTCAAGGCAGGATTGCCTGCTTCTCTCGGCACTTTTAAATGTTTTGGACCAAAAGTAGACCAGTAGAGAGATGCAGAATAATTGGGTGGGGAGGGAGTTTTGGGGGGAATGAGTTAAACAGGATGATTATAGCGACACTTCTACCTATCGCCTAATAATTCCCGCTTACTAAAACAATCATGCGGTAAACCGCATTTTTGGGTTTATGACATTGAATTGGAAGCTGTTGGTATTCCGATTAGACTCACTTATCTAACACCCGTTCGAATGGTGCTGAATTGGAAATCTAGATGCCTGAAAAGCTCAACAGCTTAGCCTCCCATCATTCCTCCGTAGCTCAGATATTGGCTAACGATGAGGGAGGGGTTGTTTGGCATAACCCTGCTTTTTTAAGCAATTTTGGGCCATATGAAGCCCTCTCGCAGGAGTTCCTAAAACTTATAAGGAGCACTACCTATTTAGAAACTGGCTGTCTTAGCGAGATTCTGGAAAGTGGTTTAGCAGTCAACTTAAAGCGGGTTATTTCTCCAATTGAGAAGGGTGATATTCTACATCTCATTGAGGTTCTACCTCCAAACTCTATTTCCAAGCTTGCCCTTAACGAGTCTCTTAACAAGGGCATAATTGACATTGACCCCCTAACAGGGGTATTAGGTCGAGCTGGAATTGAGCGTGAAATTGACCGTTGGATATCGATGATAGCCGAACGGCCCTTTGCGTTACTATTTTTAGACTTAGATGGATTTAAGCAGATTAATGACCGCCACGGCCATCTGGAGGGTGACGAATGCCTACGACGCGTCAGCAACAGTATCGTTGATACTTTGCGAACAGGCGACGTTATAGGCCGCTTTGGTGGGGATGAATTTGTTCTCTTGATAGCTGGTGTCTCTTGTGATCACGAAGTTGAGTCAATCGTTGAGCGCATTAAAAAATCGGTGACCAGAACGAAGTTGCCCGATTTGGAATTTCCACTGAGCGTGAGCATTGGCTGGGCGTTTTCAAATTCTGATATGAGCCCCACAGATTTGTTAAAAGAGGCAGACAAAGCAATGTACGCTAAGAAGGGTGCCACGTCTGATAAAAGCACAGCTTAAGTTTTCTTCTCTTCGCACACTAACCCAAGGGTGTGTGGCCCAAGTCGGCGTTGTCGTTTCAGTCCATCTTCGCTAGTTTAACGATTGCAACAAAGGCATTGCCGCCAGCAGTTCGATAAGCAATTGCTCAATTGCCATGGTGGTTCCATAAGTGCGTCCCAGGGAGGGTAATAGCGACACATGCGAGTTAAGCATCTTGAAACAGAAGAGTTTCCCCGTAGGAATGAAAGTCACAAAGAATCCTTTGGGACACGTTTGAGTCTGATTACTTCAGAATCAAGTAAGCAACTCACCGAGCTGTCGGGCTTCTTTAGTCACTTGCTAACGGGTATTCAGCGACCATGGCTAACGGAAGCTGGTCTCTTTCCTGGAACGCTATTCGTTGAAGGAAACAACCGCCAGATATTCCATCTACGTCGTCGAATTGATTCGCAAGGACCCCGTCTTACTATCTCTCAAGATAGTCTTGCTACTGGCCAACAACCCAGCGAGGGAATAAATCTTTGGCACCATGGTGTAGAGGCTGAGGTACTTGATTCAATCTATTTCGATTCCCAGGATGATCCCTCAGCTCTGGGCGAGTTGTTATCCCCTCGACTTGCTGCAGCATTCAATCGATTAATCAACCAAGACCGTCAAGAAGTAGTTCCCTACACGACAGTTGATTCTTACAAAGAAACGCATCTAGCAACCGATCGTGATCTTCTAAGCCGACGTGATGAACTTGTCGAGAGAATCGAGTCCGTGCTTGCTGAGAGGCGTGAAGAAAGTCATCGACTTGAACAGCAGCTCGCTGAAATTGACCAAATCGAATCAGAAATGGTCGCCGAGATTCAACGTGTAAAACAAGAACTAGCATCGGTCACTGCTCAGCTTGGAGAAGAAGAGTCACGAAATCGGTATGCCCAATTGAATCAGATTGCTTTCGAAGCCGAGGGGCTCAAGGCAGCGGAAGATTGGGAACCTCGCGTACGTGACCTGGATGCTCAAATTGAGCGTTGGCGAGACACACTAAGTGAACTTGAAATTCGCCTAGCGCGTGTTCGAGGTGAGCTTGCTCAAGTTCATCCTGATGATTCGACGCCTGAACTTCCTTTGGCGGATCAACGAGCAAGCATCACCGTTGCTCAAAGGTTGTTGGTTGATCTCGAAAGCGAAATAGCAAGATTTGCTCGCCCAAGTGATTCCCCACTATGCATTTGCCAGGATGCCCATGCTCGGCTTAATCCTTTGGTTGAAACACTCAGTCACCATGTAACGCGGCTATCCGATTTAGTTGCTCAGCAAGATCGAGCGTTGCGTACTCAAGAGTTAGTGGATGAATCAGAACGGATAGAAAGGTCGCAAACGGAGATTCGCTGTCAACTTGAGAAGTTGCTTGATCGACGGCAAACACTTTGGAGAACAAGTCGTGCACGCGTTGAGCAACCGATTGCTGATGAGACACTGAGCGTTGACACCGGTCCGTTGCAAGCACGCCATGACGAACTGCAAGGAATTCTTGACGCGAAGCAGAAAAGCTTACAAACGTTGCGGCAGGAGCGAGATGCTTTACTCCAACAACGAACAGAAGTGCTGAAGCAATCAGACCTTCGAGCTTGGCGGCTTGAGCTGGAAACTTTGCAGGCTCACATTGCTAGCGGGACCACCGCGAGGAGTAAAAGTGAGCATGGTCCCTCGCTACGAGCTTCTGACATTTTGGCAAAGCTTAGCGACGGAGAATTGACCCAGTTGAGATTGATCTCGGGTGGCCGTGAAGTCTTGATTTTGGACCGACATGGTTTGGAGATTTCACAAGACACACTTCACGCCGAGCACGGGCGGCTTGTGGTTTGGGCTCTTCGTTTGGCACTCGCTGACGCTTGCAGTGAAGCTGGCGTTTCGTTGCCGATCATCTTGGACGAGCCTTTCCGTAATCTGGGAGATCGCCATACGGCTAATTTAGTCACTGCTCTTGATGATTTGCACGCTCGTGGGCGTCAGGTGTTTATCCTCTCGCAAAATCAACATGCGATTAACCGAGCACAATCCTTGGGAGGAAGCATCCATTACTTGGATCGAAACCCGGTTATTGAGAAAGTAGTCGAAAAAACGATTCAACCGAGGAAGGAAGCCGTCACCGAAACGATCGTTGAGACCTTGCCTGTACTTTCAATTCAGGATTCGATCAGCGAATTTCCAATTACTTTTGTCGGTAGGGATGACGCTTTCAAAAGAGCCCGTATTCGTTTTATTAGCGATCTTCTTGAAGCGGATCCTAGTGCTGTCTCTGAGGAGATGGATGTCGAGCTTGTAACAGCTGAGTTGGTCTCACTCTGGCAAGCCCATCTTTGTTTAGTTTGCTTTGTGAACGGCCTGACATTCGAACAGGCGAAACAATTAACCGATATCGGAATCTTCAGCGTTGATGAGTTGGCTGATGCCGACCTGCAATGGCTTATCGATCAGTTCCGAAGCCGTGGCTTGAAATCTTATGGCCGAGAGAAATACAGCGAATTGATTCGTCTGGCACGAAAGGGAACGAAGCGTTGGCGTAAGAGTACTTCTTACTCCGCATGGAGTCGTAATCGTGCGGAACGTGGAGAGCGAATTCGTGGCAATACCCAACGACGAAGTGGCTCGACAAGAAAGGCTACTCGCAAAAGTCGTAGTACAAAACTAGGAAGTCGATCAAACGACAAACCTCTCCGATTCTTCCTAGAAGCAAGCAGTCCAGTTATTGATGCTCCCTCCATTGGTACGAAACGGGCTGAGATGCTCAACGGATGCAGTATTGTAACCGTCACGGATCTTTTGAGTGCTGATCCGCAGATTCTTGCAATCCAGCTTGATCACTCGAAGATTGATTCCTCAGTGATTGTTGCCTGGCAGCATCAAGCTAATCTTGTTTGTCGTATCCCTGAACTCCGAGGCCATGATGCTCAAGTCTTGGTCGGAAGTGGATTTACTACTCCCGAAGAGATTTCAGGTATGAAACCTGCCGAACTATTGGAATTTGTTGATCCATTCTGTGATTCTTCCGAAGGCCAAAGAGCTTTGCGTGGATCGAAGCGTCCTGATCTCCAGGAAGTAAAAGGGTGGATCGAGAATGCTCGCCAATGCCGTTCATTGAATGTTGCATAAATGTTTTTTTTGATACCGTTCAATTGCCATGTGCGGCAGGATAGCGGTAGAATTCCTATTCATGGTAGCCTGCACTTGAGGCTGACCGTGATTTGGGAATACGAAAAACACCTACGACAACTTGGATTGGCATGAACCGATACGCATCGCTTGCTGACGATTTTTACATCAATTTGAATCTCAGCACTGAAATGGAGCTTTCTAGCCAAAGGGAAACCGTTCTTCATTTCTCGGAGCAGATGCAAAAGTGCTATCCAGAGATGCGGAATTTCTATGCAAGAGATAAAGGTGATTTTGTTCTCGAAGAGGACAAAGACGGTGGCAGCTATCGGTGGTGCTCTATCGACACAAAACGGATCGGCTCTGGTTATGTCAATCCAGTTGAGGTTGATCAGGCTATCGAGCAACATCGTCGCGTGCTTGAGCTTGCGCCCTACGAGCTTTCGCTGAGCCCACTTGATTGTGAAGCAATGGACTTGCTCATTGGATTTGATTTCAACTGTCGAGGCAATCACAACCAAATTGTAGCAGAGGCATTAGGCCTCTCTCCTGCGTTTGAAAAATTTTCGAGACTCGGTGGCGGAAAGTTTATTGCATTTGAACCTAGCTTGACTTTGTCGCTTGATGAAGAGTGCCGCACCCAGTGTCGGCTTGCAATAGAAACACGCACTTCGCCCTATCACATTCGAACCGGCGAATACCAAGAAGATCAACTAAGCGTTTATGTCACAGCTCGACGTTATGGTAGCCTTGATGCTGGCACAAGTTACGTCGCAATGCTGGACATTCTTGCAGAAGTATGCTTTGACGCCTTAGATAATTGCGTTGAGGAGACGGTTCTCGAACCTTTGGCAAAGACCATTGCCCTGCGATAGTCCTCTGACAAATAAAAGTGATTAGCAGATTTAACGTACTAAGCGGTTAACACTTTCAAGAAGACGGTCCATGGGGAAAGGCTTACGGATGTAGTCATCCACCCCTAGCATTTCAGCGTAAGCTTTGTGGCGACTTCCTTCGTTGGCAGTAACCATGATCACAGGCGGCGATTCTTCACCCGACCGGCGGAGCTTTTCTAATACGAGAAAGCCACTCCTTTTTGGCATCATCATGTCAAGAATGACCAAGTCAGGAGATTCTCTTTCAGTAAGAGCAAGCCCTTGGTTGCCATCACGGGCAATCAATACCTTGTAATCGTTCGCTTCTAAGGCAAGACGAAGGGACTCTATAATCTCGGCGTCGTCATCAACGAGCAAGACTTTTTTCAAATCTTTTGACTTCTTGTCAGTCATGGTTGTCCAAAAATCTAACGCAACTTGTTATCAGATAGTGCTGCTGAATCACGGGAGTCGATAGACCATCGCGAAGCATCACTACCGGTATAACGATCCGAGCCCACATTGGAAAGCTAGGCAGCCCTAGATAATCGCTGTTTCCCGGAGATATTTTGATGAACTGGATGAGACTGGAAGTTGAGTCCAAGAAGATTGTGACAAGTTTCGGCAACTTTTTCCGCCGCATCACTTTTTGACCATTGCGTAATGGCATTCCGACGACGATTGAGCTCTTCCTCCGATTTCAGTAGTGGCCGCAATTGCTCAGCGAGAGCATCGGCTAGCTCGCGATCGTTCTCTTCGACTACACGGGCAGCCCCCTGGCGTTCGAAGATGCGGGCATTGGCTAGTTCTGATTCTTGGCCGGCACGTTTGTCTGGGACTAACAAGGCAGGAGTTTCTGACTGAGAAAGCTCCGCTAAGGTGCTACCGCCTGCACGACAAACTGCCAAATCAGCATCACCCAAGATTGCTCCAATCTCATCGATGTAGGAGACCACCAGAGCATCGATTCCTAGACGCTTGTACCTTTGCTCGGTTTCAACCAACTGACCCTCGCCTGATTGATGGACGACGCGCCAGCCTTTAAGGAACTGTGGCATTCTAGACAGTGCAATAGGAACCGATTCGTTCAGGGAACTTGCTCCTCCAATACCGCCAAAAACGACTAAACAGCGGTCGTTTTTCTTGCCATTCGCGAAGGGGATAGGTTTCTTAACCGATGTTGATAGCCGACTCGGAGTACCTGTGATGTTTGGTAGCGTCGCGGTCGGAAAATGAGCAGCAGCTTCATCGAATCCTAGACAGAGTGCGCTCGCTGTTTTAGCCATGGAACGAGTTGCTGAATTGGGCATGCTATTTTGTTCGAGCAGAACCTTGGGAATCCGTGCCGCATGGGCAGCCCTGAAAGTTACTGCCGAAGCATGTCCACCTAATGAAACGACAAGATCTGCTTTAAGTTCATTCAACATCCATCTAGCTGCACAATATCCGGCCATGTTGTCTGTCAAATAGCGAATCGCACCGATGGCATTACCTGGTTGTGGACGCGAAGGGATACTGTGGTATTTGTACCCAGCTGCTCGGATAGCGTATCGTTCGATTGCTCTTCCTGCTCCAAAGAAAGAAATCTTGGCTTTTGGCAAACTTTGTTCGATACAGGCAGCCACAGCCATACCGGGATGCAGATATTCCATGGAGCCACCACCAGCGAAGATAATATGTGGCGAAGGAATTGAGAGCGAATTCATGCGGGACCTCTTTGGTTGTATCTACTGAGCGCCGAGGTGGAACTCCACCCCGACGCTCAGCGGTGAACTCCATCGTGAAGCATCCGCTAAGCAGTTGACCCAGTAACCGCTTAACGAAAATTTTTGGCTTCGACCCTGGGGGGGTGGTCTTGTTTGACCCCGCAATCAAACTTGACCTACGATGAAATTCCGTTGGTTTGGTGTAATTTTAGGTTTGTTCAAAGGTGAGTCGATGCCGAACAAGACTATCGACTAAATTGCGATCTTCCGAATCGCAGTTGTATCCAAGTGCAAGTACCACGTCACCGGGATCCGCCAAGCCAATTGCTAGTGCAAGAGATTGCAGGCGGTCTTCAACCAGGGTGGTAACTTCTTCAAATTCGTATTCGAAATCTGTTTCACGCGATACAAAGACCCGATCGGACATGCATTCGGCAGCCGTGAGTTGCTCGCGTGCTACGCTATCTTCTTTCGCAAGTGGCAGTGCGACCAAGACTTTTCCCGTTGTTGAAGAACGGGCTGCTTCGATGGCTGATCGTATCGCTAAAGGTCTTGCCGCTCGATCAAGTTTCAAAGCATATGCCTGGCCACATACAACCGATTCAAGCATTCCAATACGAGGAAGTGCTGATTCGACCGCTCGTACCGCCTTGGTTAGCTCAAATCCCATTGCAATTGCCGTAGAGATCGCTGCTAAGCAGTTGGAGCGAAACGCTGCTCCGGGAAGTTGAGCAGATAACGCTACCGATTCCTTGCCGTAAGTCACGATGAATACTTGGCCGCCAGTGTGACTTTCGATAGCCGTAGCTCTCACATCGGCATGAGCAAGCTCACCAAAAGTGATGATTGGACCTGCATGAACACTGGTTAGCGAAACGCAATCGGCATCATCAGCATTAAGCACGAGAGTAGTTTTTGAGCTTAGGTGGCCTAATGATTTTTCTACAGTTAGGCGGTGTTCAACGATCGAGTCCCACTTTCTGTTGCCATACGTATCAAGAGCATCGCAGCGGAGGCTTGTCACGCATGCAACCGATGGGGTGTGGTCGACACCAGAATTTTCGGGAGTTGATGCAAGTAATGCATAATCAACAGAATTACGGTGGCATCGTTTGAGCCAATGCTCTGAAGATCCGACGGGCAGATCTAACCCCGTGCCGTCCGCTTCAAGATCACTGTTTCGAAGTCCGATTAGTTTGCCTTCAGCAAGTGAAATAGCCGCCAAAAGCTCAACGACCGTTGATCGGCCTACTGAGCCACCGACGGTTATCAGTGGCGTGTCAATCTTTGCCGAATGAGTTGAGAAATGATCGGCAAGAATCTTGTGGGTTTGTCGGATGTCGCTCACGATTGCCAACGGCGTCGAAAGACCGGGTAGCAACCGTTCAGCAACGATTGCTGTGGCCCCCCTCTCGGCAGCCCAGATCGCTCCGACAGCATCGCATTCTTCGAGGTGAATATAGAGGTCGCCTGGCTTAACGGCAGAAGCATCTGTTTGAATTGCTTGCACTGTGGGCGAGCTCGATTCGGGAAAGAACGCTGCCGAAGGCAGAAGTTCACGAACCGAGTAACGCTTAGGAGATGCACTTTTAGCATCCGAATAGCGTCCGTTGCTTGCTCGACTGGGTAGCACAGTCACAGGCCTCCTTGCCAGTGGGTAGCGGTGCGTCTTAGCTGCGATCTTGCAAAGCATCCGTGCTCAACATCCCGACAGCGGGGGGATAATCCTGAAAAACTGGTTGGACGTCAAGAGACTTTTAATTGTGTTGCAAGCACTGTGTAGATTGGCGTGCTAGCATGGCAGCGGCATGGCGTTTACCAGCAAAATTTTCTAGGCTCTCGCATTGATGCAGTCATGAACCTGCTTAATTGGATTGATGTAATGGCTATGAGCCCCGCTCCAAAAATTTTTGAACTGAACAGCGAGCGTAAACGTGTTTTGTTGGTAGGAAGCTTACCGGACCGTCACTACCCGGGAGTTGAGCTGCTTCTACGAGAGCTTCCACTCGAAGTTATGCAAGTTTCTTCAAATTGGATAAGTAAGCATTCGATTGATCCGAGTTACGATCTTGTAATTGTTCCCCAAACAAGACCAGTCGTTCATGACGAGATACATGCCCAAATAACCGACTGTTTTCAGAAAAGTAATGCCAAGCCGATTTTTATGCAGCTGCTCGGCACCTGGTGTGAAGGCGAAGGCAGAACCGGCAAGATCCCAGAAGGTTGGAAAAGAGTCTTTTGGCATCAAGCTGCCCGATGGTTGGAAGCTTGGGTGTCTCAGTCTAAAGCAAGTCTTAGCCAAAATTTAAGCCAGTACCGTTTGATCGAAGTCGACGCCGATCGGCAGATGGTGGAAACGTTGCGTGAAGCTCTCAAACCTCTTGGCTGGTATGTTTTGAGAACGGATCCAAATAGGACTCCTAGCGAAGCTGCCATTGGATTATGGCAGGGAACGCAAATTTCAGGTTTGGAGGCAAGTCGATTGGCAGAGTTTGTAAATCGATTTCGAGCCAACCAATTTCATGCCCCCGTTATCGCGATGATGGATTTTCCAAGAACGGAAATGCTTTCAGCGGCTAAACAACTTGGGGTTTCCGACCTGGTTGGTTTACCGGTAGGACTTGATGAATTGATTCTTACAATCGAGTCGGTGGCTGCTCGACGAGCAGATCAGCCTGTCAAAGTGCCGTCGACACAAACTGAAACCATACAACCGAATCAAAAGCAATCCTTAGCTGCATGAGGCTTACCATTCGGGCTCAATCTCGGTAAGCACAATTTCACGTCGCCAATCGCTTTCGTGAATCGGCCAGCATCGGACCCTTCGAAAACCTGCTTCGTAGGTTTCAGCATCACTTGCCCAGACTGGTTCAGCAAATTGATGGCATTGTCGCTGACATTCTTTTTCAACGGGGCGGGGTCCTGCGACTGAGCCACGATTGGTGCGTCTCCATGAGAGCATCCCCTGATCATAAACGCTTACTACCACGGTATCGGGATGACACTCAAGCAGGCGTCTTGCAATCAATTCGTGACTTGCTGTGGAGAAAATCCGCTTCAGTTCGTAGAGATCAAAATCCCATTGCTCACCAATTGATCGGAACCATCGCAGTGGTAGAAGTAAACTACAAGCCATTTGGTTGGCAACTTCTTCGCGAGCTGAAGGATGCGTTTGCTCAGGCGAGATTCCCAAACATTCGAAGATTCGGAATGCAAAGGCTTCTCCGACTTCATGGGCAACGGACCATTGCCGCCTTTCGGGACGATCTTCAGGACTCAAAAGGATGGTCCCTCCGCTGCCTCCAAGACGTACAAATCGTGCACGATTTGAAAGTGCTTGATCCTCGGCGACAACGAGGCCAAGATTCTCGGCTAGCTCAATCGCTTCGACTGGTGGGGAGTCAATGGACGCTTCCCATAGTAGGTTTCTTGCACATTGTTCGAGGGCAGATTGATACTCATGGGTGGAAATCTCGGCAATCATTGTCGGCCTCCATTTTCTATAAGTGAACAAAAGAACACTATATCATCGGGTGGCCAAAATACAATTAAAACCGACAAAGTCTTTCAGGATTTTGCTTCTTATTGATTAGCACCTGGGTGAAATCTACTACTTTTGGTCGCTAAGCCTTGCGAGCCTTCCCCCTTGGGCGGCACAATAGCGGATTACCCATTAATGAGATAAAGAAATAGGAAGCAGCCCTCTCTTGTCTGAAACATTTACCGACGAATTGCAACGTGCTGATCAAGCCAAAGGGCGCTATGCCTTTATCAGTTTGGGTTGCCCCAAGAATACTGTCGACAGTGAGCGAATGCTTGGCATGCTGCAACTGGATGGCTACGAGTTGATAACCGATGCGAACGACGCCGACTTCGCGATCGTCAACACCTGCGGCTTTATTGAAGCGGCGAGAACTGAATCATTCGCAGCCATTGACGATATGCTTGAGCTCAAGCGAGAGGGAAAACTCAAAGGGGTTATCGTTTCTGGTTGCTTGGCTGAGAGGCAACAGAAAGAGTTGCTAGAAAATCGTCCGGAAATTGATCATCTCGTTGGTGTGTTTGGCCGTGATGAAGTCACCAAGGTGGCGGATCGTTTGATCGGCGGTCTCGAAGAACAACGCATGGTCTTCCGTCCAGCACCAGCAAAACCGTTGGAGGATCGTGATCGTTTCCGCATTACACCAAAACACTTCGCATATCTTAAAATTAGCGAAGGCTGTGATCGGCTCTGTACCTTCTGTGCAATTCCCAAGATGCGTGGCAAGCATGCAACGAAGCCAATCGAAGAAGTTATTGCCGAAGCTAAGCAGTTAGCAGCTGATGGGGTGCGTGAGCTGGTCGTCGTTGCCCAAGACACGACCTACTACGGAATGGATCTCTACGGCGAACCAAGGCTTGTTGAGCTTTTGCAAGAGTTAGACAAGGTAGAAGGTATCGAGTGGATTCGCTTGATGTATCTCTATCCGATGTATTTCAGTGATGAATTGGTCGACTACATTGCCAATAGTCCGAAGATTGTTCCCTATATTGATATGCCATTGCAGCATATCAATGACCGAATGCTTAAGAGAATGCAACGACGCGTTGCATCTGGACCAACGCGTGCGCTGATTCAGAAGCTGCGTGATAGAATTCCTGGTTTGGTGCTGCGGACGACCTTCATCACAGGTTTCCCCGGTGAAACGAATGAGGAGTTCCAAGAACTCAGCGAATTCATCACAGAAGCAAAGTTCGAACGCCTTGGTGTTTTCACCTACTCACTTGAACCTGATACGCCGGCAGCGCGATTGCCGAATCATTTACCGGAAGACCTAAAGGAAGAGCGTCGTGGTAAATTAATGGAGATTCAACAGCAGGTTGCCTTCGAATGGGGAGATTCTCAGGTAGGCAAGCAGGTGGAAGTCCTTATCGACTCACCCGTCGACGGACAGGCCAATGCTTGGATAGGCCGATCGGCCGCCGATGCCCCCGACGTTGATTGTATCACCTACGTCACTGGTGAAGGGCTGGCGCCTGGGAAGATAGTGCCTTGCGAGATTGTTGCTCGAACCGATTACGACTTGGTTGCCATTGCCGTAGGCGAAGCTCGCTGAGTAAACTTGCCATTAGCCTACTCACGATTTCATTCGAGCGATAACGCATGGCCACACCTGAGCAATCAAACAATGACCAAGAAGTTCCAGTAGGTTCACTTACAAGTGTTCCCAACATAGTCACTTTGGCTCGAATCGTGCTTACGATTGTCTGTTTCGTGGCGCTGACTTTTGCTTGGTTCGGTACCGCACTGGTTCTTTTTTTACTTGCAGCTGGTACCGATTGGGTCGATGGATGGTGGGCCCGAAAGTTCAATCAAATAAGTCAAATTGGCCGTGTGCTTGATCCTTTTGCTGACAAGTTGCTGATTTGTGGGGTCTTCGTCTTTCTGGCTAGCTTCCCCGATTCAGGCATTCCTGCTTGGGCTGCGGTGTTGGTCTTCGCAAGAGAGCTTCTTGTCACGGCATTGCGAAGTTTTGTCGAAGCAAGCGGAGGAGATTTCTCCGCGAAATGGCTCGGCAAATATAAGATGGTCTTCCAGTGCATCACAGCAGCTCTGAGTCTTTTGTTCCTTGCTGATTGGTGGACATGGCAAACCGAATCTGCCGGCTTAGTTATTAAAGTATTTCTTTGGATTACCGTGGTCCTCACCGTCTGGTCTGGTTGGGGCTATGTGCTTTCGGCCTATCAGATGGCGATGAAGTCGAAGGAGCCATCGTGAACAGCGCCGCGGTCGAGCTTCAACAATCGGCAGAAACCTTCATCCCACCGAATTGGTTGGTATATCTTTTTGCTGCAATGGCGTTGTTTGGAATTGCTGCTTGGTTTGTTGCTATCGTTCGACTTGCCAGTGGTAAACCGCCAATTGCTTATGAAGAGCGTAGTAAGGTTCCTTGGGGGTGGAGTGGCTCAGCCCTCGCTGCCCTTATCTTGTTGAATACGATTGCCTCTCTGGTGAGTAAAGCGAGCAGTAACGAAGAGCCATCTCCAACACTCATTGATTATGAGATTGTTGTCGGAATGGGTTCACTCTATTTGCTATTAATCGTCTTTGTTGTGGCCTGGCATAGAAATGCATCGTGTGCAAAGTGGAGCGATTTTGGATTTCCAGTAAGTGCGGATCAATTTGCTCGGCATGTGATCCTGGGCACAGCAATGGCTGCTGCAGCTCTCATACCAGTCTATATCGTTCAATCACTTTTAGTCCTCGCATTTGGAATGCCATCTTCTCACCCTTTAGTTGAGCAATTGGTCGGCAATTCAACATTGGAAGTTCTTATTCCGGCTATCCTTTTGGCTGTGGTGATTGCGCCTTTATTTGAAGAGTTTGCTTTTCGTGTCATGTTGCAGAGTTCGCTTGAAAAGGTGGCTAAGACCGATTCCTACTGGCCGATAGTTGCTTCCTCATTCCTGTTTGCAATTGTGCATCAAGGCCAAGGCTATGCCCCCATCCCACTTTTTGTGTTGGCCTGTTTTTTTGGCTATCTCTACCGACAGACGCATAGCCTGGTCCCTTGCGTTGTTGCTCATATGGTATTTAACGGGCTTAGCGTGGTGGTTGCCTACGCAGCCGCAACTGCTTCTTAGCGGGACATGCTTGGAAGAAGGAAAAATGCGATAGATTTGTCGCGTTAACGAACCTTGTTCGGGCGGGCTGGTCCGTCTACCATTCTATGATTACGCCATAAAAACGTGATTTATGGCGTCTAGAGAGGGAAACTCGTTACCAAAATGTATCAAACGCATCCCCTAATGGTCGGGATTCGAAATAATATGAAATCAGTGAACAAGCTATCCCATTGCGACGTAGTGGCTGTAACTGAAATTCCGCGATTAGGTTAAATGGTTCAAAAAGTACTTAATATTGGTCGGTATCTCTTTCTGGTGCTGATCACTCTGTTTGCTTCGGCGGTAATGTGGTGGGTAAGCCAATCCAATGTCGAAGATACGAACCTCTCTAATTCTTCGGGTAAGGCTTCGGTACCGACGATTGCTTTGCCTAAGTCTTTGGTATTTTCCCAACAACTGACACCAACCATGTCAGAAGTAAAGATTCGCTACAGCGGCCGAATTCAGGCGTGGGAGCATTATTCACTAGGCTTTGAAATAGGTGGTCGAGTAGCCGAGCTTGGTAAGAATAGCGAAGGCATAGAACTTGACGATGGTGACCGTGTTACCAAAGGCCAAATAATTGCCAGACTTGACGACCGTGTTCTACGAGCCCGAGTCGATGAAGCGATCGCTCAATTTGAATTAGCGGGCTCCGACTTAGAGCGTAGCCGTCGTATTCGTGAGTCGACTCCTGGTGCCTACTCAGAGTCGGACTATCAAAATGATCTAACCCAGTTTGCTCTCCGCAAAGCGGCGCAAGAAATCGCTAATAAAAATCTTGAGGATGCGGTCTTAACCTCGCCGGTTGATGGCATTATCTATCGCCGCATGGTTGAAACGGGCGAATCAGTGAACCCCCACACAACTATTTTTGAAATTGTCGAAGACGACCGTTTGCGACTTATTCTAAATGTTCCCGAATCACGTATACGTGAACTTGAAATGCGACGCCGTGAGGTTGCGCAGTCTCGCAACGATCCAAACGCACCCGAAGAAGAAACGGTTTTTAAAGCGTATGTAAAACTTGAGGGTACTGATGTTCGAGGACGTGAATGGCCTCCGATAGAGGCAGAAGTCCGTCATATTTCTGCCATGGCAGATGATGCGACTGGTCTTTTCGAAATCGAAGTACTGATTCCTAATCAAGAAGGTTTGCTCCGACCTGGTATGGTTGCTACGGCTGAACTTGTTACTGATCGGATCATGGCCTACCAAGTTCCTGAGCCTTCCGTTTTGTTTCGTGCAGGCAGAACCTATCTGTTCACTTTGGATCCGTCAGTAGCTGAAAACAAAGTGATGTTTTGGGATGTGGGCGAAGGCGAAATCTGGAAATCGCGTCGCATAGAAGTACATGACTGGATCGATCAGGGAGAGATCCTCTTGCTCCCAGCTTCTTCGTATCAGTTTGAACATCTTGTAACTCGCGGTCACCAAAGACTTCGCAACGGCGAACTCGTTCGAGTTGCTTCCCCGGAAGAGGAGTTGCTTGAACAAGAGTTTATTAGCAACAATTCTTTGCAACCCGAATCGTCAACCAAGTAGCGGCTTCTTACCTTTCGTTAACCGAATTCAAATTGACTATTAGCCGTGAAGAACCTAAGCGATGCCGCCGTTGATCGTCCCCGAATGGTGGCTGTCTGTACGATATTAGTCTTGTTGATGGCGGTCTTCTCGGCTTTACAAACTCCTGTTCAGCTCGGCCCAGCAATCACCAAAGCGATCGTTTTGGTGGTGATTCCTTATCCCGATTCCCAGCCAGAAGAGGGTGAAAGCGAAATTATCCGCAAGGTCGAAGATGCTTTGACTGAATTACAAAGTGTTGACTTCATCGCCTCGACCAGCATGCGTGGCTCTGCCATCACACAGGTAGTTTTTCTTGATGGCGTTCTTCCCGACGAGGCACGTCGAGAAGTAAAAGACTTGGTCGATAGGATTCGAAATCAGCTTCCCGCTGGTCGCGAAGTGCAACCAATTATCACGGATGTCGATTTCGAAAACCTGCCTTTGATGTTGGTCAATATAACTCCGCCCGAAGGTTATGACGAACGCTCACTCAAAACCATTGCTGAAGACGTCCAGGAACAGCTTGAAACGGTTGATGGGGTTGCCAATACTCAGCTGTTTGGTGGAAAAGAGCGTGAAATACAAGTCAACGTTCATCCTGACATGGCCAGTGAGTACGGCATAACACTTGCCCAACTCCGTCAAGCTCTTGGCTCCTTCCATGCGGAGTTGCCTGCTGGATCATTCACAACCTCTCAATTTGATCGTCAGGTTCAGAATGAGACAAAACTGAGAACCGTTAAAGACATCGAAGGCGTTGTTGTCAGCAGTCAACAAGGCCAAGTCATCCGTATTCGTGATGTAGCTGATGTTGTTGACGGTTATCGACGGGTACGTAATCAAGCCGAATTTGATGGCGTTCCTGGGGCGACAATCATCGTTAATAAAGAGGCGGGGATTAATACCCTCGGTGCTGCCCGTGACCTAAATAAGATGGTCGATCAATTGAGGGTGCAATATCCGGACCTCAATTTCGATACGACTCGTGACTCCTCGAAAGAGATCTGGGTCATGTTCCGTGTGCTTGGTTCAAGTGCGATCTTCGGAGCGATGCTGGTGCTTGTAATCCTCGCCTGGACGATGGGATTACGAATCTCAGTTCTTGTTTTGCTTGCCATTCCTTTCAGCATGGCTGTCGCGTTGATCTTCTTGTTCTTCTCAAGCGTGCCAGTCTCGAACATGGTGATCTTCAGCTTCATTCTTGTTCTTGGAATGGTTGTTGATGGGGCAATCATTGTTGCTGAAAACATCCACCGACATATCGAAATGGGGAAAGAGCCCGACGAAGCTGCAAAGGTGGGAATTCACGAAGTGGGTGTTCCCGTTATTGCTGCTGACTTAACAACGGTTGCTGCCTACTTACCAATGCTCTTGGTTCCTGGCATCATGGGCGACTTCATGGGGGTTATGCCCATCGTCGTTAGCGTTGCTCTCATAGGTTCGATTCTTGTAGACCACTTCGTTATTCCAACACTTGCGGCTCGTTGGTACTCACGTTCGGAAGACGAATCGGGTAATCCTCGAGCAAAGACTCCCCTCTCAAATCCCTTTACACGCATCTACCATCGAATTCTACGATTCTCCTTAGAGAATCGAGCGTTCGTGCTTTCCTGGGCTTTGTTAGCCGTCCTCGGTGCCAAATTCTTGGTTGGTTATCTCGGATTCAACTTTTTTCCTACCAGCGACCGTGGTCAGTTCATCGTGAAATATGAATTGCCACTTGGATATAGTGTTGAGCAGACGCTTGAGGCATCTCGAGTAATCACCGAGCCAATTGAGCGATGGCGTGAAACCGGGATTCTAAGGCACTACGTCACCTCAGCTGGCTCGTCGGGTGCGCTTGCCATGCGGATCGACGAAGATGGCGCTACAGGTCCTGAATTCGGTCAGGTCCAAGTTGAACTTGTCCCTCCTATGGATCGAGACATTGTTGAACAAGATGTGATTCGTTATTTGCGTGAGAACATCAAGCCACTACCCGGGATGAAGTTTACCGTCGAAGAAGTCAAGGATGGTCCACCCGGAGGCGCTGAAGTATCCGTCCGACTGACCGGTAAAGATCTCGATCAACTTGGACAGGTTGTGCAAAAGATCAAGGAACGAATTGGCAAAATCCAGGGAGCGGTTGATGTTAGTACGGACTATCGTCCCGATAGCCCGGTGCTCATCGTCGAACCCAAAGAAGATATTATTGGGCTCTATAGTTTGACTGACGCCGCTGTGGCAGAGGCTGTTCAGATTGCCATCGCGGGTGATAACCGCATTCAAATCTCATTGGATGATGAAGATGTTGATCTTCGCATTCAAGTTGCTCCAGACTATCAGCGTAATCCTCAAGAGTTGGGCCGGATTATGCTAACCAGTGCAACGGGTCAAAAGACCACGATTGATTCGGTTGCAAATCTCAAGCGAGATACGAATGTTTTCAGCATAAATCGATACGACCGTAACCGAGCCGTCATTGCTAAATGCAATGTTGACGATCCGCTTACTCCTTCCATGGTCTTTACCCAACTCTCTAAGGAGATTCTTCCTGAGCTTGGTTTTCAACCAGTTGAAGGTGGCGAGAAGATGCTCGAAGGGTTTAGCAAAGTTTACTTTGGTGCCCCTACTACTTTGTCGGAAGGAATCCAAGCAGAATTTACTGGCGAAAATGACGAACGGGATAAGAACTTTGGCTACTTGCTTTGGAGTATGATCATAGCCGTTGTCCTGATAGCCGCTATTCTTGCCATCCAATTCAATAGTTTCCGGCAAAGCGCCATCGTCATGGCTGCAGTGCCACTTTCCTTTATCGGAGTTGTCATTGGTATGTGGGCAACCGGTTTCCCTTTCAGCTTGGCTACCTTTATTGGGCTAGTTAGCTTAACGGGAATCGTTGTCAACGATGCGATTGTGATGGTGGACTTTACTAACCAAGCGCGTAGTCGTGGTAAGGATGTTGACGAGGCAATTGTTGAATCAGGAATCAGTCGACTTCGTCCTGTGATGCTTACAACGATTACGACCATCGGCGGCCTCCTGCCTCTTATGCTTAACGTTTCAGGGGGAGCCGAATTTTGGCAACCTCTGACGGGTGCCGTTGTCTTTGGATTAGCATTTGCGACGTTACTGACTCTTATTGTTATTCCTTGTGCCTACAGCATGGCATACCGTCGACCTCAACTAAAAGAAGCTGCTGTACTTTTGGGAATGGGTCTGTTTACGCTCTATTCATTCGGGCTATTTGCCTAGTACGCCTTTATTCAGAGGAACTTGAGGCATACACGGGTTCGTATTTAGCGGTTGTAGCTATCTAAGGGGCTGTGTGGTCGGTCTACCGCATCTCATGAGCGAGTTAGTCGATTCTTACTGCTTCCTCACTATTGAGACCTATTATGGAATGTCGCATGAATGCAAATGAGCCTTCCTCGACACTTGTTTAAGTAAGAATTCATAATTGGCAGAACTAGATTGAGGAAGATCATGACCTTCTTTGGCGAAAGTAAAACTGAAAAGTCCGAATCAACAGCGCAAGCGTCGACCAACGAAACCAGCTCGGACCTTCAAGGTAAGATCGATGCAATCAATCGTTCTCAAGCCGTGATTGAATTCGAACTTGACGGCACGATCATTACTGCAAACGACAATTTCTTGAGTGCTGTTGGTTACTCACTTGATGAAATCGCTGGTCAGCATCACCGAATTTTTGTTGATCCCGAGTATGCTGAAAGCGATGAATACCGCCAATTCTGGGCTAACCTTCGAACTGGCAATTTTGATGCAGGTGAATACATGCGATTCACCAAGTTCGGCGATGAAATTTGGATTCAAGCTTCTTACAACCCTGTTTTTGATGAATCAGGCAATCCCATCAAGGTTGTGAAATTTGCTTCTGACATCACAGAGCAGAAAGAAAAGTTCGCCAACTTTGCAGGGCAAATCGAAGCCATTCATAAGGCTCAAGCGGTTATTGAATTTGAATTAGACGGTACGATCATAACTGCCAATGAAAATTTCTGTGCCACTGTTGGCTATTCCTTGGATGAGATTCGTGGCAAACACCACCGTATCTTTGTCGATCCTGAATTTGCTGCCAGCGAAGAGTACCATGAATTTTGGCGAAACCTTGCTTCCGGTCAGTATGATGCTGGTCAATACAAACGTTTCTCAAAGGATGGCAGCGAAGTTTGGATTCAAGCTTCTTACAACCCAATTCTTGATCCAAAGGGTCAACCTATCAAAGTCGTCAAGTTTGCAACCGACATCACCGAGAATATGAAGCTTGAAAAGGCTATCTCGGTTGGTAACGACGTTGCAGCTAGCGTCTCACAGATGGTTGCTTCGATTAACGAGATTGCTGAAAGCGTATCGCGTACAGCTAATCTTGCCAAAGATGCTGAGTCAATCGCCGAATCAACTGGTAAGAATGTTGAAAGCCTTGATGAGAACAGTCGTCAGATCGGCGAAGTGGTCTCAGTCATTCAAGAATTGGCAGACCAAACTAACTTGTTGGCTCTTAATGCCACGATCGAAGCGGCACGTGCTGGTGAATCAGGTCGTAGCTTTGCAGTTGTTGCTAGTGAAGTGAAAGAGCTTGCCAACGCAACCGCCAATGCTACCCAAAACATTGAGCAAAGTGTTCTCAAGATTCAAAGCTGCATTTCTGAAGTGGTTTCTTCAACAACTAAGATTACCGAGAGCATCGGTGAAGTGAGTGTAAACACCACAACGGTTGCTGCAGCAGTTGATGAACAGTCAGCAACGATGGCTAACCTTGGTCAAACCGCTGAACAGCTCCGTGCTCTCAGCAACAATGCTTGATCGATCGCCAACGCTTACTTAATGAAAACTTCATACGGCAATGCTGGACCTCCCGGCATTGCCGTTTTTTGTTATGCTGTTGTGATTCGATTTGATTGCCTTCCAAAGAATTTTAATAAGTAATGATTGATATACGCCCAGATACAGAAGCCTTAATCTTTGACTGCGATGGAACTTTGGTTGATTCTATGCCGTTACATCGTTCCCTTTGGAATGTTGTTCTAAAGCCTTACGGCGTGCAAATTCCTGAAGGGTATGTCGATCGCCATGCGGGCAAGCCAACCGAAGTAATTACGCAGGTCATTAACAAAGAATTTGGCGTAAACATCGATCCAAAAGATATTGCGAATAGTAAGCAAGAAAAATTCCGAGAATTGATCGATCAAGTTGGTCCTATTGAGCCCATCGTTGAGCTGGCCAAGAATTACCATGGCAAACTTCCAATGGCAGTTGTGTCGGGAGGCTGTCGACACAACGTTGAGTTATCGCTCAAGCAAGTTGGAATCTACGATCTGTTTCCGGTCATTCTTACTTCCGATGACCCGATTACACCAAAGCCGGCCCCGGACCTTTTCCTGGCTGCCGCAGAAAGACTTGGGGTTGAACCAACTCGTTGTCATGCCTTCGAAGATGCCGATGCAGGTGTCGAAGCAATTCGAGCAGCAGGCATGATGCTTACGGACTTGCGGGATTTAGAGCAGATAAATGCCTAAAAGCTCTTGATCACTCTTCCGCGAAGTTGATCTCTAGAATTTCAAACTTGTTAACGCCGGCTGGTACTTCGACTTCCGCTTTGTCGCCAACCTTTTTGCCGACCAATCCCTGTGCGAGTGGACTGGTGATGTTGATTTTTCCTTCATCAAAATCTTCTTCGCCAGCTCCAACCAAGATGAACTCTTCGGTATCACCAAAGTCGAGGTCTTTGACTTTCACCCGGCAACCAAAGACGACTTCGTCTTTTGGTAGTTTTGACATGTCAACAATGGAAGCTCGATTGAGCTTGTCTTTCAGCATGTTGATCTTCGCTTGAAGCATCCCCTGGCTTTCGCGAGCACCATGATATTCGGCGTTCTCCTTGAGATCTCCCTCAGCTCGTGCTTCTGCAATCCGCTTCGTAACGGCAGGCATTTGAACGTTCTCAAGTTCATCAAGTTCGGCACGAAGCTTGTCGTACCCGACTCGGGTAATGGGGATAATATCTGACATGGTATCGGTCGCTTGCGGTCTAGTTTTATCTTGTTGGGTGTCAAAAAATAGACAGTCCAGGTTAAACCACAACTTCTCAAGGGGTGATCGAAGTTGTGAAATAAAAATCAGCAGGACTCCCAATTGGAACCCTGCTGCTGTCGTATCATTCTCTCGAATTCAGAACCCAGCGTAAAGGTGTAATTGGGTGCAGAATTTGAATCACAGAAGAAACTTCGCTAGCTTCTTACTCTGGTATATAGAGCAAGCTGCCACACGATTTGCAGAAGACAGCCTTGGAAAGCTTTAGGTCTGCTTGCATGTTAAGGGTCAATTGGTTGCCACAACCTTCACAAACCCCATCCTCAACGGGTGAAAGGCCATCTTCCCCCTTTTGACGCACAACACGCTCGTAGTCAGCCCGAACATCACCGCTAAGATCTTTTTCAGAGCCGACAAGATCGCCTTCGAGTCGGGTGATTTCTTGCCTCAAGGTGTCAGCTGTCGATTCAACATGCTGCTTCACCTTGGCAAATTCTTCTTGTCCGGCTGCCAGATTTTCTTTTGCTTTTTTAACGCCCTCATCAAGCTCATCGATTCGACCTAGTAATTCGAGGGTTTCGTCTTCTAGTACGGAAGCAGCCATCTTGCCAGCTTCGATTTGTTCTTGAAGACCTTGGTATTCCTGATTGCTAGATGCCGAATTGAGTTGGACGCCCCATTTCTCGATCTTTGCCTCTTGCTCTTTGATATCGAGTTGTTTGCGGTCCGCGGCTAGTCGGGCTTCCTTCACATGGTTTTCAGCTGCGGCCAACGCTTCTTCAAGCTTCGCAACGCTAGCTTGATGGGCCATCACCTGACGAGGCCCACGCTCCAATCGCCCACGCAGATCGGTCAACTGACTATGCAGGCGGTGGAGTGTTCGTAAAAGGGCAGCTGAGATGGTCGACATAAAGGTTTCCGGGCATTCTCTTGGAGGTTCTGCTTCGAACAGTAGTTATCCTAAGCGAAGCTAGAGATGCCTAGTCCCCTGTGGCTGATGAATCCTTAGGGGCAATAAAAAAGGCCGATCTCCGTGAACGAAGACCGACCTTTGGATTTTGTTAAGTGAACCTTATGCAGCCGCATCCAGGTCATCGGAGTCGATCTCAAATCCTTCGTCAACCGCTTCAGGGACAAAGCTATCGAGCATTTGGCTGCGGACAGGATTCTGAAGCTTGGCAACTGCTTTTGCTTCAATCTGACGAACACGCTCGCGGGTTACCTTGAATATGCGACCAACCTCTTCCAAGGTGTAAGAGTAACCATCAGCCAAACCGTATCGCAGGCGGATAATTTCACGTTCACGGTAGGTAAGGGTCTTAAGCAATTCTTCAATCCGGTCACGTAACAGGCCGTTATTGGCAAGCTTGCAAGGATTGTCGGTGCTGTGGTCTTCGACGAATTCACCAAACGAGCAATCGTCTCCTTCACCGACAGGACGGTCAAGACTGACCGGATGTCGACCAATGTCAAGAACTCGTTCAGCCTCATCAAGTGGAACGTCTGCTGTGACAGCGATCTCTTCCACAGTCGGTGTGCGACCGAATTCTTGCTGAAGTTGTTTCGCCGTATTGCGTAGCTTTGTCAGCACATCGATCATGTGGACAGGAATCCGAATCGTACGGGCTTGGTCCGCGATTGCCCTGGTGATGGCCTGACGGATCCACCAAGTGGCATAGGTGCTGAATTTAAAGCCCCGTCGATATTCGTACTTGTCAACCGCACGCATCAGACCGGTGTTTCCTTCTTGAATCAGATCCAAGAACGAAAGACCACGGTTACGATACTTCTTGGCGATTGAAACGACTAAGCGTAGGTTGCCACTCGAGAGCTCTCGCTTTACGTTTTCAAATTCACGATATTGGCGAGCAACCTGATTGGCACGACGACGTAAGCTCGAAGGGCTTTCCAAAACGCGACGCGTAAGCTGCAAGAGTTCAGCTCGGACAGAATGAATCTTGTCGCTAGGAGCTTTCGTTGCTTTTAGCTCGTGCAACTCGGCACGGACTTCGTCGATTCGATCGGCATATTGCTTTAGCTCCATAATGAGCGGGCTAACTCGCTTAGTACGCAAGCTAAGTTCCTCAATAAGCATCAGCATTTTTTCACGCCGACGAACATAACGCTGACGAGCTGCTTGTTTCGCTTTCTTGCTGCTTACGCGACGATCCACCATGGTGGCATAGTCAGCACGCTGGGCATCCATCAAGTGACGAAGCGTCCGTAAGTTATGTGGCATGCGAGCCTGAACTTGCTCTTTCGTAAGTCGCTCGGTGAGCGATACCTTGATTGTTCGGTCGAAAGGTAATTCGCCTGCTTGAACTTTCTCAAGCGTTTTGACGGTTGCTTCAAGAGCGTAAAAACTACGAAGCAAATTACGACGAAAACGCTTTCGGGTGATTTCAATCTTTTTGGCCAGGAGGATTTCTTCATCACGATCCAACAGTGGAATCTCTGCCATTTGTGACAGATACATTCTGATTGGATCACTTGAAGAGGAGGGCAGGCCGTCCCGAAGTAAATGGGAACGATCACCCTCTGCCGATTGATCAATCGAGAAAGTACGAGTGCCCGGTGCATCGACCACTTTAATTTTCAAAGCCTCAATGGCCTTGAGAATTGTGTCGATTCGCTCGGTGCCGTAGCTTTCGTCTGGCAGGTAAGAAGCTACTTCTTGGAAAGTTAGCTTGCCACGAAGCTTGCCAATGGCAACAAGGCGGCGAAGCGGTGCATCAATGCCACCTGGAATCCCTGGAGGAGGGCCTTCCGGAAGAGGATTGGCTGTTGGCGAATTTGCTGCAACCGAAGCATCTTCGGTATTTTGGGAAACCTCCGAGGCCTCGCTTGGAAAAGCCAGGATCGTAGGTTCTTGATCATTTTGCTGATGAGAATCAGCAACGTCGGTCTGGGAATCCGACGCAGTACGGTTCGCTGCGAATGACATGGTCGCTCCTCACGTGCTTCCTGCACGCCGTTGAAGTGACAAATAATTTTTGGCTTCGTCCGATTACCAATACGGGAGTAACCGAAAAAGCCAACACCAAAAAGACTGCCTATCCATCCGTGGACAGGGGACCAGACTCCCGGCGTTTGCGAGAAGCAAACAAAGCAATCACCGCTTCGTCTGCTTCATCGTTGTTTAGCTCTCCTTTTCGAATCGCTGTGATTTGTTCACCCCGCTGAGCGTTCTCGTAACGATCATTGCGACGCTTGATCAAATCACTGATTCGAAGCTGCAAGTCGCTTGTAGCTCTTTCACGAGCACTTTCGTCGAGTTGAATAAGCAAGCTTTTTAGTTGCTCGTTCTCAACTCCAACAAGTAACTTGTCAGGCGTTAATAGACCCTGTTCTGCTGATTGTCGGCAATAGGAAAAAATTCGCTGTGCTAGCACTGACTGGAAGTCAACTTCTCCAATCTGACTTACCAACGATTGTGCAGTTTCGGCATCGGTTACCAATAACTCGAGTGCTTCACGATCCCATGCGGAAAGGTCGGAGAGTTGAAACTTATTCGATGAGGA
>SPJK01000479.1_pt1 | contig 49655 bp, 41 predicted proteins | sample 3741771 | NCBI WGS metagenome assembly SPJK01 (sample SAMN10925997, study PRJNA522277) | cold seep metagenome | isolation source: Elba SIP-enriched marine methane seep metagenome, extraction at timepoint T2 | place: Italy: coast of Elba, Mediterranean Sea
AAAAAATTATCCAAATGCTTGTTGTAACTTATTTTTTTACGTTTATACTACTGTTCACTGCCGCACAGGCAGCTTAGAAAACAAAAACAGACGTGTCAGGCGTATCAATCAATGTTCACTGCCGCACAGGCAGCTTAGAAAAAACACCCGACACCATTAAATATTTTTTGATGTGTTCACTGCCGCACAGGCAGCTTAGAAAACTCGGATACTGGCGGAAAATTCCATTGTTTTGTTCACTGCCGCACAGGCAGCTTAGAAACTGATTCGCCTAAGCCAAACCTGATATATTTAGTTCACTGCCGCACAGGCAGCTTAGAAAAAATCTCATGACTGCCTTTTCCTTGCCTAACAGTTCACTGCCGCACAGGCAGCTTAGAAAGATCAAGCTAAAGAAAGTTTGCTCTTTGCCATGTTCACTGCCGCACAGGCAGCTTAGAAAGTTAGAACAGACGTGCAGTGTTGTCACTGTTTGTTCACTGCCGCACAGGCAGCTTAGAAAGCTAATCGAATGCTATCGTTACTCTACGCTTGGTTCACTGCCGCACAGGCAGCTTAGAAAGTTAACAAACACCTCATGAACCAGCCTGTTTTGTTCACTGCCGCACAGGCAGCTTAGAAATGCATATTGATGGCGAGGTGGTGATCTTGGCAGTTCACTGCCGCACAGGCAGCTTAGAAAAATCATTAGCTGCCGAGTTAACAAACTCAGCAGTTCACTGCCGCACAGGCAGCTTAGAAAACTGGTCTTCGGTCGTTTCGATGTCCGCCGCAGTTCACTGCCGCACAGGCAGCTTAGAAATTGAGCACGTCTCGCCAACTCACGCGCTCTATGTTCACTGCCGCACAGGCAGCTTAGAAAATTTAATAATTCAACAATGTCTGCTAAAACGGGTTCACTGCCGCACAGGCAGCTTAGAAAGCTTAAGGAATCTTTAGGCGTATCGTTATAATGTTCACTGCCGCACAGGCAGCTTAGAAATTTGTTTAGGGTAACGCCGGTGGCGGCGATCAGTTCACTGCCGCACAGGCAGCTTAGAAAACTCTATTTCATCGCGAATATCCTGGCGTTCCAGTTCACTGCCGCACAGGCAGCTTAGAAAGTGATTGAATCAATCACAGAATCAACCGACTTGTTCACTGCCGCACAGGCAGCTTAGAAAACTTAATTCATTTGTCTGATTATTAATAGCTGGTTCACTGCCGCACAGGCAGCTTAGAAAGTGATTGAATCGGCCACCGCGCTCATCATATGGTTCACTGCCGCACAGGCAGCTTAGAAATAACAGTACAGGTATTCATTCAATTGAAAACTGTTCACTGCCGCACAGGCAGCTTAGAAAAGTACGGAAAAAAACCGTTTGAGCAAGACGGTGTTCACTGCCGCACAGGCAGCTTAGAAATTTGTTTGTATGTTTGGTTATCCGTACCTCATTGTTCACTGCCGCACAGGCAGCTTAGAAACAATCCCATCGCCAGCGCCTCATCCGCGGAGAAGTTCACTGCCGCACAGGCAGCTTAGAAAAGAAATGCGACTACTAGAAAAATCAATCAGAGGTTCACTGCCGCACAGGCAGCTTAGAAACAAAGGTGTCCGACCCCATTGAATCACGACCCCGTTCACTGCCGCACAGGCAGCTTAGAAATTTAGGGCGCTGATTAACCCGGCCATTTTTGCCGTTCACTGCCGCACAGGCAGCTTAGAAATCGCTTGGTATTCTGCCCACAACCTCCCAGGCCGTTCACTGCCGCACAGGCAGCTTAGAAAGCTCGTTAACGCCAATGATTGTAGCGGTTTTTGTTCACTGCCGCACAGGCAGCTTAGAAAGCCACCCCGATTAAACTCGCTGACGATTGCACAGTTCACTGCCGCACAGGCAGCTTAGAAAGCTCACCACCCCGGAAACGGACAGGGTTCATGTTCACTGCCGCACAGGCAGCTTAGAAAAATTGCGTCTTCAAGGTTGTTGCAAGGCTGGAGTTCACTGCCGCACAGGCAGCTTAGAAAAGGCTCACCGGCGGCGGCGTCATCATCTGCTTGTTCACTGCCGCACAGGCAGCTTAGAAAGAATAATCCCTTTATTTGGATCAGTTTTGATTGTTCACTGCCGCACAGGCAGCTTAGAAATTTTCTCGATTTAGCATAGGAACGATATAAACGTTCACTGCCGCACAGGCAGCTTAGAAAAGCGGTTTTTATTTTGATCAATACGTCAATGGGTTCACTGCCGCACAGGCAGCTTAGAAAGAAGCCATGCTTGAGATGACACCGAACCAGTTAGTTCACTGCCGCACAGGCAGCTTAGAAATGTCCAACTCAGATAAAGCAGACTTTAATTCAGTTCACTGCCGCACAGGCAGCTTAGAAAGGTTTATCCAAGCTGGAAGAAAAGATTGGTTAGTTCACTGCCGCACAGGCAGCTTAGAAAATTAACTAAATCAGGAATCACCATGGAAAAGAGTTCACTGCCGCACAGGCAGCTTAGAAAACTTGCATGCTGTCGGGAATAATCCCCGCGGCGTTCACTGCCGCACAGGCAGCTTAGAAATTTGAATGCCATGCGGCAAGCGTATTTGATGGGTTCACTGCCGCACAGGCAGCTTAGAAAATGCTTGGTTGTAATTGGAAGAGCATGATTCAGTTCATTGCCGCACAGGCAGCTTAGAAATGGGCGATTCAATGGACGAAAAAATCGCTGTTGTTCACTGCCGCACAGGCAGCTTAGAAAGTCTCCCCGTGCGTTAAATGCAATTTGTGTGGGTTCACTGCCGCACAGGCAGCTTAGAAACAGATGGCAAATGGGGGCATAAATCCAACCCAGTTCACTGCCGCACAGGCAGCTTAGAAAAACGGAAAAAACTTAGCTCCATCCCCCGTTGCGTTCACTGCCGCACAGGCAGCTTAGAAAAAAATTGACCACATTAACGAAAGCAGGCGCTAGTTCACTGCCGCACAGGCAGCTTAGAAAAATCGCGTTATCAGGCCAGAGCCTCGCCTACACGTTCACTGCCGCACAGGCAGCTTAGAAAGTATAATTATTATTAAACGTCCATTTGTGATCGTTCACTGCCGCACAGGCAGCTTAGAAATATTATTGATAATGAATGAGTAAAACCAACTTGTTCACTGCCGCACAGGCAGCTTAGAAAAAGAGCACATGCTAATTTTGTTAATCGATTACGTTCACTGCCGCACAGGCAGCTTAGAAATGATGCATTATGCAGGCGTACCGCTGCATGCTGTTCACTGCCGCACAGGCAGCTTAGAAAGTTTTCCTGATACTCATGCCGCTTTTAGCAATGTTCACTGCCGCACAGGCAGCTTAGAAAATTGGCTGCAATTAATCGGCGAGCTATCTGCTGTTCACTGCCGCACAGGCAGCTTAGAAAGTTTTGATAACTCGCGTATTGAATAGCTGATAGTTCACTGCCGCACAGGCAGCTTAGAAAGCAGTAATCGCTTTAACCCCGTCACCTTTCTTGTTCACTGCCGCACAGGCAGCTTAGAAAGACGCTATCGGCCAGAGCGTTAATCGCGCTTAGTTCACTGCCGCACAGGCAGCTTAGAAAATTAACACCGTTGAAGCCGAACCCCGGAAAATGTTCACTGCCGCACAGGCAGCTTAGAAAAAGGATTAACAGAAATAGTTCAGGCGCTTAGAGTTCACTGCCGCACAGGCAGCTTAGAAAAGCATTGACGACGTGAAGCGATTAACCCAAGTGTTCACTGCCGCACAGGCAGCTTAGAAAAAGCACTTTTTTTAGTTCGATTTGCGCGTTTTCAGTTCACTGCCGCACAGGCAGCTTAGAAACTCACGGAACAGCCAGCAAGGCGTCCGGCACAGTTCACTGCCGCACAGGCAGCTTAGAAAGGTTAATTCCGGCAGGCCTGCGGCATGATTTTGTTCACTGCCGCACAGGCAGCTTAGAAAAAATTCCGATTTAACTGTGATAACGCAAACACGTTCACTGCCGCACAGGCAGCTTAGAAAGGGAGTTTTGGTTAACGTAAGTTTCGCTTTGTGTTCACTGCCGCACAGGCAGCTTAGAAATTTGCTAAACTGTCAACTAGCAAGCCAAAAGCGTTCACTGCCGCACAGGCAGCTTAGAAACATCGACGGACGCGCAGCCACCACAATCAAGTGTTCACTGCCGCACAGGCAGCTTAGAAAGGTGACTGTTGTTGAGTTTCTGGATGACAAGCGTTCACTGCCGCACAGGCAGCTTAGAAAAATCAGGCTAGCCGCCGACCGACTCACAACTTGTTCACTGCCGCACAGGCAGCTTAGAAAAATCAGGCTAGCCGCCGACCGACTCACAACTTGTTCACTGCCGCACAGGCAGCTTAGAAATATCAGGCGGCGGCATTGAGTCGTCTGACGGCGTTCACTGCCGCACAGGCAGCTTAGAAAGTCCAATCGAATGCGGAGCCATTGGCGGTTACGTTCACTGCCGCACAGGCAGCTTAGAAATAGCAAGGAATTTATTAAAGCCGTCGAGTCAAGTTCACTGCCGCACAGGCAGCTTAGAAAAAAGTAACGTTTTTTTTGCAGATCACGCAGTAGTTCACTGCCGCACAGGCAGCTTAGAAAATTCCACAACTCAAATCATCACTTGTTTTCCCGTTCACTGCCGCACAGGCAGCTTAGAAAATCTTAAGCCGCGTGGCTGTAGGGGGTGGGGTGTTCACTGCCGCACAGGCAGCTTAGAAATGATGATATTGTTGCTGAATACGTTTTAAAATGTTCACTGCCGCACAGGCAGCTTAGAAACGTATTCTTTATAAAGTTGGTCTAGCGATTCAGTTCACTGCCGCACAGGCAGCTTAGAAAATCTCTTGGCTCGCATTTATCTACAACAATAAGTTCACTGCCGCACAGGCAGCTTAGAAACAAGCGCTGGGCGCAAACCATCACGGATCAATTGTTCACTGCCGCACAGGCAGCTTAGAAATTTAATATCAATGTGCGGGGCTATTTTGCTGTGTTCACTGCCGCACAGGCAGCTTAGAAATCTGTTATGTCGTTAAAATCCTCCTGAATACTGTTCACTGCCGCACAGGCAGCTTAGAAACGAGGTTCCCGTGAACGACCACCCATTAAGATTGTTCACTGCCGCACAGGCAGCTTAGAAATGTTCTTTGAATTGTTCCGGAAGCGCATTTTCGTTCACTGCCGCACAGGCAGCTTAGAAAGTACAAGATCAGCTCACGACACAGCATAATCCGTTCACTGCCGCACAGGCAGCCTAGAAAAAGTTTTTATAAAAATCCGGCGATTTGTTAGATGAATGCTTAGATTGTGGGTAAGCTTGCGAACTCCTTCCTTCATCAAATATTTTCACAACCTCTCTGTATCACTGCCATTAAGTTAAGTCGTCATACCGGCATTCCCACTAACCTCATGGGAATGCCGTAATTACCAACAATCAAGTCATTCTGTTTTTTCCACGCTTAAAGTACATCTTCCAAATGTTCTATGGCTTCTTGTAAATGTTCCATCGCTTGGTCGTTATGACCGGCTTTTGAGTGTTTTTTCACCTTGGTAAAATGTTTCAGGGCGGTGGATACATGCTCGTGTACTTCTGCGTGTGCTTTTTCGGCGGATTTAGCATGTCTTAACGCTTCATTAGAATAAATGCCGGTCATGGTGTGATCCATGCCTTTTTGATAGGCGGTTTTTTTCAGGTGTTTAACGGCTTCGGTTGCATGTTTATGCGCTGTCGCATGTTGTTTTTCACTCATTCGCGCATGCTTCATCGCTTCTTCCAAATGTTGTTTACATTCATCAGCATGCCCTTGTTCGCCATGTACTGATGCGCTAATGGCGTGTTCTAGTGCTAATACGGCATGCGGCGCGTCGGCATAGGCCGCCGTATACATCACAATGCTTAATATGATTGAGTAAATGACGGGGTTGATTACTTTGCTTAGAATATTCATAGTCTTAGCCCTCATAATTTGGCAAGCTTACGCTTGATTTTGATTGAGCCGGTATCAATGCCTTGCCGTCAACTCAAAAATTCATGAATCAACTGTTACCCGCTGATTCGATGAGATGACATATATGCTCGCCATTAGGCGCGCCGTCCGGCATTTTTTCCCAACTCGCCAGCGCGTGTTCCATGCGCAATTGCAATTCCATTAATTGCTCCAAATGCACCCGATTCTCTTGTATGCGCTGACTGATTATTTCACGCACCATCGGACACGGCGATTTTCCTTTTCGACTCTCGGTTAAGATATGCTCTATCTCTTTTAAACTAAAGCCCAGACTTTTGGCTTTTTTAATAAATTCCAGTCGTCTGGAGTCGCTGATGTGATATTGAAAATAGCCGTTTTCGGGATCGCGCTCCGGTTTTAACAAACCGATTCGCGTGTAATGGCGCACCGTATCGGGCGGCACTTTGCAAAGCTTGGCTAAATCTTTTACTTGATACAACATATCAACCGCTCCTTTTTTAACTTCCTGACTCTGATGTTAAACCTATGAGCCGCTCACAGGTCAAGCATTTATTGATTGTTTTCCGGATTCAACGAGTTGGCATTGAACGGCTAGATCGGATATTCACCGCTGGCGGTTTCATCGGCTATATTTTGGTTTGACGACATAACACACCTCCATTCAGTGACTTTAGCATAAGATTAACTGCTCAAATCATCCGCCACAAGCCAAGAATCACTCAACGGACGCTGTTTTAGCTGTGAAATAGCGGCATTATGTGTTTTTGCCGCCGTTTTCACATTATTGTTTTATTTTTTTGATAGAGTGATTATTAACTTTTTAGCAAGGACTTCATTATCATGTCTGAATTGGCTCAGCAACGTCTTGCATTTATCGAGTATTTACACGATATGTTTCTTATCCACAAAGGTTACGGAGCCTATGCTTATATTTCACCGAATCAGGCCATTAAATTATTCGAACAATTACAAAACGCCGGGGAAGAAAAAGAACGCTTGGTTAAGGATTTCGTACGGATGTTTTAAATTTTATCCTCAATGTTAGTGGTCATATAGCGTGAAATCGTGATCAAACCACAAAACAAAAAATATGTCTCTTTGCCTGTATCCAACCATAGGCTTGTGTCCGTTATATCTGAACACCAGAAAAGATTCAAAATCTTCGGTGATGAATCTTGGAATCGGGGCTTTTATTTGAGTTTTCGGAATTTTTTCTGTTCCCAATCCATGCCGATCTTGTTGCTTAATTTGATTCCAAGTTATCGATTTTCTACGAAAAATAGCATCTGCAAATTTCGCTTTATTTTCTTGATCAAGAGAAGATAAACAATATTTCCCTGACTGAAGCTTTTCTAGTGAAAAAACTGGCGGGTTTTCATCATAATTAATAGGCTCTTGAGATTTAACCAAGCTCCCTTGTTTGCCAAATTTGCCTTTAATCCTTCTAGGCTTTGCCATTTAATTAAGTCTGGTTTTAAAATAGTCAGTAATTTCAGTCAACGGAATAATTTCTGCGTTTACCTCATGATTTAACCACGGACTTTCTTCATGAGTCATATTTCGTAGCTTCCAAGCGGAATACTGACCAAATACTTCAAAAACTTCTTCAATTAATTCAAACTCTTCCTTTTCAAGCGAGCTTGGGTCAAAGTCGGTTGGAATAGGTATTCTATTGCTACCATATTTTTTATATGAATGATATAAGGTTTGCACAACAGGGCCATGAGTCCAAGCAGATATATCATTGCTAAATAAAGCTTTTCCAAAAATAGCACTATAAAACCCTTGAGCATAATAGACTAACTTTTGTAGCTTTAAATTTGAAAGACCATCACCTTCATTCGTATCATCCAAATACAAGAAGCATTTAGCTACATCGTTTATTTGCGCCATGATTACCTCCCTAATGTTTTCATTTTTGGACAAATATAACGGGGAAATGATAGCAGAAACTACTAACAATCACATCTACTTGAACAAAATAAAGCTCCGTTATTTGCTCACTTCATTTTACTACTGATGTAAAGCTATCTCAGATTCAACTTTCTTTCTGCCGAAAACAATACACATTGCGAAAAAAGCTAGACTGAGCGGAAGCCCCGGAAAAGGCTGAGCGATTTTATGCACCCATTCTGCCAATTTGCCCGGTGCGCGGCTAGGATTCCGATGCAAATATTCATTTAATTGATAGGCTTTTGTGCTGACATTCATAAAACGAGCTTGTGTGTTGGCTGAAACCGACATGCTTTCAAACTCAGGTATTACAATGTCATAATAGCCTTCGGCCAAGGTGGGGAAAAAGGAATCCTGCGCAGCATTAACAATTTCAGTTGTTTTGTCTAATTCGAGATATGTATTGCCCAGCTTTTGAATTAAATGCCGACACCCTCCGTCGAAGTCTCCCTCAACCATGAAGTCAATCAAAGGATAGTCCAAACCCTTTTTAATCATTGCCGCTTCAACCTGATCGCCTTGAAAAGCAATAACCTCGTTGGTATAAAGACAAAAAATTAATGCAGCTAAAGAAAGTAATTTTTTCATGGCAATTTCCTAATATGAAAAGATGAATTGTTAAGAAGTTCCCCCCGTTATTCCTAACCTCATCTCTTACTTAGGCATATTTAATGCCAACATGCGTGATGTAGTTCACAAAACACAAAATCCACTATTTACAAACTCTCATTATTGACCGATGGATTTGGCCATCCATTTTCATGTCTGTAAATCAACAACCTATCATTAAGTTAATTCTTTTTAATGTAATTAAACCGAAAAAACCCTTTAACCTTCAAGCCTTTATATCAAAGAACCGAGCTGACACTGTTGTCAGCCGAGGTGACGCCAACGTCCTCTTTGACACCCCCGTCATCGGCGCTAATGTCAGTGAGTCATGCTATTTTTACATTATTTACCAATACAAAAAGACGAAAAAATCTTGCCCAGCAAATCATCAGAGCTGAATTCACCGGTAATTTCCGCCAAACTATTTTGCGCTTGCCGCAAATCATCCGCCGCCAACTCTCCGGCCTTGTGCTGCAATTGCTTTTGCGCATTAACAATGGCTTGTTGCGCCTTTTCCAAGGCTTCAATATGCCTGCGCCGGGCAATGAATACATCATCCGCCGCCGCTTCATAGCCAACGCTGTCTTTTAAATGCTGAATCAACAAGTCCATCCCTTGCCCGGTCTTAATCGATAAATAAATTTGCGCGCCATATTCATTTTCAACCATTTCCGGTTCTATTCCGAGCAGGTCGATTTTGTTGTAAACTTTGGTAATGCTGGCGTCAGGGGGCAATGTTTTCAGTATGGAGTTGATTTCCGGGTTTTGGCTTTCAATCAGCAGCAAAATTTTATCGGCTTTTTCGATTTCTGCATGAGCGCGTTTAATCCCTTCTTGCTCAACCGCATTTTCGCTGCTTCTCAAACCGGCGGTGTCAATAATATGCAGCGGCATACCGTCTATTTGGATGCGTTCTTTGAGAACATCGCGGGTGGTGCCGGGTATATCGGTAACGATCGCCGCTTGGTAGCCCGATAATGCATTCAGTAAACAGGATTTGCCTGCATTCGGTTTGCCCGCCAAAACGACAGTCATGCCATCGCGCAATAAACGGCCTTGACAGGCCGTTTTCAAAATTTGCGTGGTTTTGTCATAGATATTTTGAACTCTATTGGCGACAACGCCATCGCCTAAAAAGTCTATTTCTTCTTCAACAAAATCTATCGCCGCTTCGATATAAATGCGCAGCTCAATCAGTTCATCGACCAATTCATGGATTTGTTCGGAAAAGACGCCTTGCATGGATTTTTGCGCCGACCGCACCGATTGTTCGGTACTGCTTTCAATTAAGTCGGCGACGGCTTCCGCTTGCGCCAAATCCATTTTATTGTTAAGAAAGGCTCTTTCGGTAAATTCGCCGGGATTAGCCAGTCGCGCGCCTAAAGACAACACTCGCTTCAACAGCATATCCAAAACTACGGCGCCGCCATGGCCTTGTAGTTCAAGGGTATCTTCGCCGGTATAGGAAGCAGGACCCGGAAAAAAGAGAATGATGCCGGTATCAATCAGATTTTGTTCGGCGTCGAGAAAGTCTGTGAAGTGTGCTTGTCTGGGTTTTAAGCTTTTTGGGCAGATTTGTTCGGCGATTTTTAAAACCAATGCGCCGGATATGCGAATAATGCCAACGCCGCCGTTACCCGGCGGCGTTGCGATTGCTGCAATCGTATCTTGAGAAGCCTGATTCAAGATTGCTTATTTACCCGCTTCGATCTGACGGGTGATATACCATTGCTGCAGAATCGAAAGGGTGTTATTGCAAACCCAGTATAAAACCAATCCTGAAGGGAAAAACAGAAAGAATACCGTGAAAACAATCGGGAACATTTTCATTACTTTCGCTTGTAAAGGATCAATAGGGGGCGGATTCAAGCTTTGCTGAATCTTCATGGTCAAGCCCATCAAAAGCGGCAGAATAAAGAACGGGTCTTGCGCCGATAAATCCTGGATCCATAAGGCAAATTCTGTCTGACGCAATTCAACGGTTTCCACCAATACCCAGTACAAGGAGATGAACACTGGAATCTGCACCATAATCGGCAAACAGCCGCCGAGCGGATTCACCTGCTCCCGCTTATACATGGCCATCATTTCAGTATTGAAACGTTGTCTGTCATCTTTGTATTTTTCTTGCAGCGCTTTCAGCTTAGGCTGAATTTTGCGCATTTTCGCCATGGAGCGATAACTGGCCTGGGAAAGCGGAAAAAACAGCAATTTAATACAAAAAGTTACGCACAAAATCGCCACACCCCAGTTTTCAATCAGAGTGTGAAATTTATTCAACAACCAGTAAATCGGTTTGGCGACAACAGTCAAAAAACTATAATCGACGGTTAATTCCAAGCCTTCAGCAATTTTTTCCATTTCCGGCTGAATTTTCGGACCGGCGAAAAGCTGAGAATGGAAACTGTGTTGTGAATTATCAGCAACGCTGACGGCCGGCGAATAAGAGCCGATAACATAACGCCAATCACTTAACTCTTTGGTGTAGAAAGAATTGATTTGATCCGCAGGCGGCACCCAGGCTGACGCAAAATAATGCTGACTCATGGCGGTCCAGCCGCCTTGCGTTTCAACGGCCAGGTTCTCCTCGGCCATATCTTCAAATTCAATTTTTTGGTATCTCTCTTCCTGAGTATAAATAACACCGCCGGCAAAAGTGCGGATAAAGTTGTTGTCTTTTTTATCCGTGTAAGGCACTCTCAACAATTGATTATATTGTCTGCCCACCCAGCTTTGTCCGCTTTGGTTGCTGATTGTTTGGGTCACCTTGATATTGTAACTGCCGCGGGTGAACTCATAGTTTTTAGTAACCGTCAAACCTTGGTTATTCGTCCAGGTCACCGGCACATTTAACGTATCTTCACCCAGATGCATTTCATAAGCATCTTGCTCACTGGTGAAATTCTCATGATGATCCGGCGCGCCTGCGCTGCCCGCTGAGGCAATTAAGCCGCTTTGCGCCAAAAATAGTTTTTCTTTGCTACCGTCAAAAAGTCTGACCGGCGAGGTATCGACCGGCTGCGCTTCCATGCCGATAGTATCCCAGATTTTTTGAACAACGGTATTTTTCTTTTCCAGCGGATATTGCAATAAATCCAGATTAAGCAGGGTGCCGCCTTTAGTATCCAGCTCCAATGCAAGCACATCCGTTTTGATGGTGATGATTTTACCGGTAGGGATGGTTTTTAATGGGACGCCCTCTGCACTGTTTTCACCGTCGTCAACAATTTGATTATCAGCAGTTACCGGCAAGTCGCCGCTTGGGTCGCTAACCGTTGGCGTTTCAGAGATGATGGGTTGTACAGGTTTAGGTCCGTAATCAATTTGCCATGCTTCCCAAATCAAAAAACTAATCATCACGAAAGCCATGATGAGGACGAATCTTAGGTTATCCATTGTTATTTACCAATTTTTCCGGGACAGTTAAGTTGTCAATGTTTTCCGGCTTATAATTAAGGTCTTTACGGGTGATTCCAAACTTATCCTTGGAACAGACAAGAATTGGATGTGTTGCTGTATAGGGAGGGGAGTTTTACTGCGCGCGGCCACGGTTGCCAGGAGGCGATAACCCATTCAATGTTGGTTTTTAAGGCCATAAGCATTTTCAGTCCTTTTGGAAACGAAAATGCTTAACATCATGAAAGGTTTTCGGGCGCATTTATGACCGGCATCGATTCATTAATTTACGCCAATGTTTATCCAACGACTTCCTTAAAACAACCGCAGGTGCGTCTGCTGCATCCTTCCTTGCCAATACAACAATATCTATATTTATTAAATCTTGTTGCTGCAATCGGAAAGTTTCCCTGACAGTTCTTTTTAATTCATTCCTTGTAACTGCTTTTCTTATCGTTTTTTTTGCAATCGCTAAACCCAGCCGAGGATGCGCCAAGTCATTTCTTACCGCCAACAGGGTAAAATATTTATCTGCCGACCTGACCGGATTTGCAAATACGTTTTTATAATCAGCCGGCGTCCTTAATCTCAGCTGACCGGGGAAACCAAATTTTTCCGCCAACAATTATACGGTTAAAGAAGCGCGACCTTTTGCTCTACGCGCATTCAGCACTTTGCGACCGCTTTTAGTCGCCATTCTAGCGCGAAAACCATGAGTTCTTGCACGTTTGATTTTACTGGGTTGATAAGTTCTTTTCATTTGCCTACAGCCTTATTTAATATTGAACAAAAACGGATAAAAAAAGAGCTGGGATGATACGGCAAACACAGCCAATCTGTCAACCACATGACGGCTAATTCTTAACTTTTCCTGACAAAACCAACTGAATTATTGACCGAGATCAAGTCAGAAAAGCCTAAAAAGCGCAGTATATAAGAAAACAATCATATACAGAGGGAGGCTTGCCATGTTCTATACAAACCCGAAAACAAGCAACGCATGCCATTATAGCTGCAATGGTTTCAAATTTGCCATTTTATCGATCATATGCAGCTTACTTTTACCCGGCGCGGCAATAGCGCGAATCTCGGCTCCGGATCAGATCAAAATTATTGCCCCCTATGAAGCTGTGGCTAAGACGACAACTCATGATAATCCTGAACTAGCCCGCCCGATTGCTGTTAATGAGGCTGCAAATGAAAGCGGCGACTTGACTTTAACGCTACGCAGCAATTCATTCTTCAGTTCAATGGATTTTTATTTAGGCCTGACCGCCCCCGAGATTTTTGGCGATGATTTAATGCTGATCACTGAAACCGGCGCGCTGCAATCGTTCAAAAATGGCTTAACACCCTGGCGAAGTAATAGCAGACGCATTAACGAAAGCCTGCTTAACGATATCCCGCTCAAAATGCTGCCGGGCGATACTTATACCTTTTATTTACTGGCCACCGAGACCGGCAATCCCCCTCTATCCTCGCCTTTCTATTTATGGTCCACTATTTGGAAGCTAACGCCCACCGGGCAACAAATCAGCGATAAACTACTGGCGCAATTCCCGGAAGGCGTAGATAGCGCAATGGCCATCATTCAATCGGTGGATTACGGATATTCAATGGCGCAAATCATTGATGCCGTCTTAGCAGGACATTTTCAGGAACCCACGCACATTGTCGACAATACAGAAACAAAGCTAACCCCGGACTTTAACGCTTTTTCCATCATTGAGGATGACCGAGACAACAGTCAGAGTAAAGAAAAAGTCATTGATGATTTTTTTAAAAAATATTCTAAAATCCGGGAAGGCGCAGAAAAAGCGGTTGAAGACTACCCGGAAGCTGAGGGCGAAGAAAAAAATAAAGCCGGAAAAATCGCTTTAGTGGCAGCCCTATTAAGAGCTGCTCAAATTTCCAAAAGCGCATATGAGGTTGAGGAATTTGACGCTAAAGCCGCCTGGTCTGAATTATTGGAAGCCATCATCCTAAAAAAACACAAATTCAGTGACGTTAATAGCGAACGGTTAGTTACCCTATTTTCCAACCCTTATGCGCTTACCCCGGATGCTCTCAATCGTTTCATCAAACCTAAAGGCTCAGTGCATGGCTTATTACGCAACACGGCCCCGATGGCGCATGACTCTTCTGAGCTGGTCAGGCCGAATGTCCGAGTCGCTTTTGAACTCCACGCCGATGATATGGACTGTGATGCGATAACTCCGGATATAGTTTGCCCCCCGCTGACTTATCAAATCACCGAACAACCCAAACATGGTCGTTTAAGCGGTTCCGGAAGCTTGAGATATTATTATCCAGACAGCGATTATCTGGGCGAAGACAGCATTCAATTTTCCGTCTCTGACGGTGAGCTTGAAAACACAGCGACGGTGAAATTTGAAGTCAAGGCTCCCACTCTGGTGTTGGATAAAATTGTATTATCCAAATACAACGGAAATACCGGCGACATTTGCGAAGACGCCACCGAGACTTCAACCGAAATTTGCGGGGAATATCCTCGATCAGGCAGCGGCAACGAATGGACAACGTCTTATTATTTAAACCATAACCAAGCCGTCTTTAATTATGTCGAAACCAATTACGCAAATAACCTTATCGCTGATTATTCAGCAACCTTTCAATTCGAAGCGCCCCCGGAAAACATTACCGCTGGCGAAACCCTGCCCGCATTAAAAATAGATGCGGTAGCCGAAGGCTTCATCCCTGGAAGTTACCTTAACAGGGGCTTTGTTTATTACCTGAATACGGGTTACTCAAATCAATATTTAGATGAAACGGATGTTTATTTACTTAATCGGAATTTACCCTATAACTCTGAAAACGGGCGTTTCGAAGGCAGTATTGATGATTATAGCTTTACCGAAATTACTATTCCTTTAACCGCTGACGATGGCTTTGTCATCGGCGGTAAATTCGGCTGGGACCCTGGATATTACATAAATTGGGTTTATAAAGTTGCAGAATAATAAGCGCCTAGGAATGGGGATGAGTTCCCCATTCCTCTCCGGGAACGGGTTTGGATCAAAGCGGATTCACCGGCAACGAAAAGGTGAACTGGGTTTGCTCACCGGGCTTACTACTCACTTCAATAAAAGAATGATGAAGTTCAATAATTTTCTTGACGATGGACAAGCCTAACCCACTGTGGTTAGACTCGATGTTACGATTTTTTTCTAATTGAAAAAAACGATCAAAAATATAAGGCAATTCGGTTTCAGGAATACCCATGCCGTTATCAATCACTTTGATTTGAACTTGTTGCTCAGCCGCCTCTAACGCAATCACCACAGCGCCATTGTCAGGCACAAAACGCAAGGCGTTTTCCAATAAGTTTTCCAGCACTCTTTCTATCAAACTGATGTCGGCATAGACAAAAAGCTCTGTCGATGCATAATCCAGGGTTAATTGAATGTTTTTTTTGCGCAAACTCAATAAGAACTTTTGAACAATATCTTCGGCCAGTTCAACAAGATTAAAAATTTCCGGTTTTAGCCGTGTTTCACTGGCATCCAGCTTGGCCAGCTCAAATAACTCGGCAACCAGTTTATTCAAGCGGGTACAATGCCGGATCGCAATTTGTAAATATTCTCGCCGCTCCTGCTCGCTTAAAGTCACCTCTTTGATGAGCAAGGTTTCTATATAGCCCTGTAAAGTTGCCAATGGTGTTCGTAAATCATGCGAAACGTTGGCCACCAACTCTCTGCGCAAGTGGTCGGTAGTTTGTAAATCATCCAGCTGGTGATGTATTTTCCCCGCCATGGACTGGAATCTGCCGGTAAGCTGGTCGATTTCATCTCCCCGGACGCGCACCGCTGGAAAGTCGGGAATGATCTGCGGATTTTGTTCAAATTCAGCAATGACGTAAGTTAACCGCTTTAATCGCCGAGTCAGCGCGGCAAACAATAACACACCCACCATAAAGGCAATCAGAAGCCCTACTGCGGTGATAATTAAACTAAGTGATAAAATATAACTGCCTTTGATTCGTTCCTCAATTGAATCATATTCTTCGCCGCCGAGAATCACATACAGATATCCGTCAGGCTTATCTTTAAAAGCTACTTTGGCGGCTGAAAAAACTTTGGTTTTTTCCATATCGCGCGGATCATCGCCTTGAATGGGGATAAAATTTTTCTGGGTAAAATAGCGTTTAATCGGGTCTGTATCGACCATTAACCGAACCACCTTCCAGGGCGGCGCCGAAAAAGCGAGAATATAACCTTCATGGTCAAGCAGATAAATTTCAAGACTGGGGTTTAATATCATCAAAGAATGAAATAGTTTTCGCAGCGCCGGATGATTGATGCGATCATCCTGCAATATTTCAATTTCCTTGACGATATGTCCGGCGACTTCACTATTGAGCTTTTGCATGACCTCTTGTTGATACAAACCCGTCGCAATAAACGTCACGGAAATCGTCATAACACTCAACAAAATGAAAATAAACAATAAACTCAGGGTTAGTTTTGCAAACAAAGTCTTAAACATCGCTTTTCGTACCTGAAAATTTATACCCCACACCCCATACGGTCTGAATATAACGGGGTTGCTTGGGATTATCTTCTATTTTGACTCTTAATCGATTGATATTGGAATTAACCGTATGTTCATATCCATCATGACCATACCCCCAAACGTGGTCGAGTAGCTCACTGCGCGAATAAACCCGACCGGGATGTTGACAAAAAAATAACAGTAAATCAAACTCTTTAGCTGTCAATTCAACCGTCTGATCATGAATGTTAACCGTGCGTTTTTCCGGGCACACATGCAAAGCGCCGTACCTCATTTTTTGCAGAGGATCAGAAACGGCATGAAATTCCAACGCATCGGCGCGACGAAAAATCGCTTTAATGCGCGCCAATAATTCAATCACACTAAAAGGTTTCGTGACATAATCATCAGCGCCGGTTTCCAAACCCCGCACTCGGTCTGATTCCGTGTCCTTTGCGGTTAACATAAGGATAGGCGTGTAACCGGCCTGAGCACGAATAGATTGACAAATCGTCAAGCCATCACAACCCGGCAACATCAAGTCTAATACCACCAAATCATAATTCACGCTGCTTGCTTTTTGTAGTCCCAAACGACCATCAAAACATAAATCAACCTGATGATGAAGATCTCTCAAGTGAATGGCCAGCAATTGCGCCAAGTCTCTATTATCTTCAATAATCAAAATATGTTTATTTTGCATTAAACTTTTCAATCTTACCGGTAGGTGAGGAGTGCCTCACCTTGCCCTGTCTCGTAAATCGTTTAAAATTATCAGCGAATAGTGCAGCCTCCCCCTAAGGTAAACTACAACGTGGGCGTTTATTTACTGCACCTTACCTAACGCCAGCCATCCACTATACGCTTGCTTTGATTTAAATACTGATATTTTTAGGCTTAGGATTTTTTACTACGCCCTGAACGCATCGCACCAAAGACTAAGGCAAATCCGGGGAGAGTCATCGCCGCTAATGGTGGAACAGGCACCGCACTAATGGTTACTTCCGCGATACCATTGGGGTATTGACTAAAATCCAGAGCGGAAAAATCAAATCCAGGTGGAGTATTCAGGAAACCGGCATAAGGGTTTGTGACCGCAGTGACCACTCCGTTTTCATCCACGCCAACACCGGGGGCGCCTTGACCAGCCGGCAAGCCGGGGAATAAGCCGTTACCCGCTGAGGTGCTAAAATCATTAATTTCCGTTCCGGCATCACGAACAGCGCCGGGCATGCCAATAAAAAAACTAATTTCATCGACTGCCCCACTCAACAAGGCGGCAAGATCATGAGCAAGCGGATTACCATTGGCAATAAAATAATCGTTACTCACCAGTACCATTGAGGCATATGAGAAATAACGGTTATCACCGCCATCATCCAGGGTAAATATCGACTGTCCACTCATTCCCGGCTGAATTAAAGGAGGCGCATTTCCCAAAATAGCGCCGTCAACACCATTAGGCGTTGCTGCAAAATCAGCAGAGATAGGTGCGGTGTTACCATCTTCCGCCAACGCTTCCAAAGCGGCTGAGCTCACGACGCCAGGATCATAGCTATCAAAACTGCCATTATGAAACCCAACCCAAACCGGGGTTAATGCAACACCACCGGCAGGCGCCAAATTATCAATGCTTACTTTAATAGATACCGGCGCTGCATGAATGGAACCAATACCCACTGCCAAGTATATAGCTGCGCTTTTTAAACTTTTTTGAAAAATTTTCATAGTCTTGTCCTTGTCACAAAAAAATAAATTACTACGGCTTTATTTTATTTAACAAATATCACAAAACTATCACAAGCTATCGAAAAATTAACGCCCTATCGACTCTCTAAAATCCTATAAAAATCAAAGAGGTCAAATTAATAAGACGCCTCTGATCTTGTTTATTTAACCCTGTTTATGCTTCGCGCTGCCAAGGTTAAGGATAACCGGTAGCAAAAGTATACGGCAAATCACCTTATTATTATCATCCGTGATCGATAATTCCCACCCATTGACAAACAAGGTATCGCCGACATCACATAGTGCAAAATATCTTCATGGCTTTGACATTAATTCGTTATAAATTAAGTGCTCTGTCTCAAAACCCAGCATCTTGGCTTTATTAACTAAAGCCTTTAAAAGGGACTCAGGTAAAGTGGGCTTGCGCGCCAAAATCCAAAAATAATCTCGGTTCGGGCCGGAAATCATAGCGTATTGATAATCCACCTTATCTAATTCAATAATATGGTATCCCCCGTAAAAAGGCCAAAAAAAAGAAACTTCCAAACTCCCTTTATCCGGCTCGTCAATAAAATAAGCAACCCCTTCAGCCGATTCACGTTCGCCGGATTTATCGTTATAACCGCTGTTTATAACCGTAATTCCGCCTGTTTCATTCAAACGATATTCTGCAGTAATACGGCTTAAACCGCGCTCGAAACTATGATCTAATCGCGCAATTTCATGCCATTCGCCTAAATACCGTTGCAGATTGAAATCATCAACCGCTGTTAAACCCTTCGGGATAGATGTACACCCGCCTAAAGCAACCATTAGTAAAATTAAAATAATACGCATTAATCCACCCCTTAAATATTCCAAAACGTAAGCCTGTTGTTTTCCTCTGTGAGATATCAACCCTTAGCCATTGAGACCGCCTTAGTACCTACTTCGCCACTGAAAGCCCCCATCAATTGTTGAAGATGCCATACATAACCGGTCAGGTCTTTCAGGTAAACATACTTATTCGACAATTCCTGTTTATCACTTAATAATGAAGCACCGCCCTTACCCCCAATCCAAAACCTTAGTGATTCCGGAGCCTCATTCCTTAGCCGAAGCAATTCCGCCGACATCGACTCACTCATGGGGGAATTAATGCAACTGATAACCAGGACCGTCGGCTGTATATTTTCTATCGCATTTAACATATCGGCAACCGGCAGATCAACACCCAAATAATGTGTTGTACAACCTTTAGAAGCAGCTAATAAACAGGTCGTCAATATTCCAAACTCATGCCGTTCGCCGCTCAGTGTGGCGTACATCAACGAGGGGTATGTTGCAATTTTAAAGGAACCAGCATTAATCAAGCTCATCAAAATACGTTTTACAGTCGCTGAAAACAAATGTTCTTGAGCAATGGAAATTTCGCCGTTATGCCATAAATCGCCGACTTTATGTAAAGTCGGCAATAAAACTTCCTCGACATAAACCAACGGCTCCATTGCCACAATAGCTCTTTTTAATAAAGCTTCACAAACATCCATACGATAATGCATTAAGGCATCGACGATTTGTAAATAAAATTGCTGTTGCTCTTGTGTTTGCCCTGCCTTGCCTGAAGCTAGTAATTGTTCCAACTCAAGCATATCCAAACCGGTGATTTTACTGATAGCAAAACCTTGGTTAGTGGCCTTATACAACACCTTTAGCCGTTCAACCTCATCTTGCGAATAGACTCTACGCCCTTTGCCATCCCGCTTCGGCTTGATCGTTTGATAACGCCTTTCCCAGGCTCTTAAGGTTTCAGTCGACAAGCCCGTTAATGTGCTAACTGTTTTGATTGTATACATAGTATGTTTATGGTTTGTACAATTTTGTCATTGACAAACATTGTACATAGTTGTAAATTAAAACCCAAGGGTTGCTTAAAGTTTTTCTTCTTTAATTCTAAACAGCCCTATAGGAGACATAAAATGACAACTACAAACAACTGTATTAAAAGGAAATATAACCCATCCAGTGCGATAAAAGACTGTTTATTTACTTTCTTCGTATGGTTGCAACAAAAAGCCAAACAGTTAAACAAGCCTGTACAAATAATTTCTTTTGTACAAGGAAATAATACCCCAAATACTCAAAATTCGCTTCCGTTGTTTACCACGATTTCCCCGCATCAACATTATTCAAGCAATCGCCGCCACTATTTCGGTAAACCGAAAGCGCTATTGAGCGTAAACAAGAAGAATACAGAACCCAAGCAACGAGGAGATAACAGTGTCCTGGAATAATAATAAAAATAACTCTCAAAGCAGTCAGAACAGCGACGACGAATGGGAAAAAAAAGTTAAAGATTTCAGTCAAAATTACTTCCATAAAGTGGAATCTTTCTATGAACGACACCATAAAAAACTACTGATATATACGCCGTTAGTATTTCTCATGGTATGGCTGGCAAGCGGAATTTATATCGTCGATCAAGGCAATCGCGGCGTAGTTACCCGTTTTTCGGCTTATTTGGAGACCACTTTACCCGGCCCTCATTGGCATATACCTTATCCAATAGAAGAGGTTAGGATAGTCAATGTTGAAAGACAACGTTATATCGAAGTCGGCTACAAAACTAATCTGCGTTCAAACGTAGGCCGCTCGGAACAACCCGATTCTTTGATGCTGACCAAAGATGAAAATATTGTCAGCGTCAGATTAGCCATTCAGTATCAAATCAATAATGCCCGGGATTATTTGTTTAATGTTAAAGCCAATGAAACCACATTAAAACAAGTCACAGAAAGTATAGAACGCGGCGTCATCGGGCGTAATGATATGGATTTTATCCTCACTGAAGGGCGCAGCCAAATTGTCAGTGAAATCAAACAAGCAGTGCAGGATGCGATGGACCAATACCAAACAGGTCTACGAATCGCCAGCGTTAATTTACAAGACGCACAACCGCCGGAAGAGGTGCAAAACGCTTTTGAAGATGCGATTAGAGCGCGTGAAGACAAACAGCGTTTGATCAATGAGGCTCAAGCCTATGCCAACGAGGTCATCCCTAAAGCAAGAGGTGCGGCCAGCCGCATGCTCTTGGAGGCAGAAGCTTATGAAGAAGAAATTATTGCTAAAGCGCAAGGTGAAAGCGCACGCTTTGACCATTTATTAGTTGAATACCAAAAAGCGCCCAAAATCACCCGTAAACGTCTTTATCTGGAAGCCAAAGAAAACTTATACCGGAATACCAATAAAGTCCTGGTCAATGTCGATGGCGGCAACAGTATGTTTTATCTTCCCATTAATCATCTGCAAGCGACCCCCCTTAACCAGACCACTCCAAATAATCAACCAGTCAACCATAACAACGCGAAGCGCTCTGCTTCCCAATTTAGAAAAAATGGATCGTCCATTCGAAGCAGCCGGAGTAAATCATGAATTCATCTCATATCCTGCTACCAACCAGCTTAACTGCGGTCATTTTAGCCTTCATGTCGATTTTTTATGTGGCCGAGCATGAAAAAGCCATTAAATTCAGATTGGGAGAGATTGTAAAATCTGATTATCAACCCGGTATCCATTTTAAATTCCCATTGATCAACAATGTGAATAAATTCGACTCAAGAGTGTTAACGCTAAACGCCCGCTCCGAACGCTTTTTAACATCGGAAAAGAAAAATGTCATTGTTGACTCTTTTGCCAAATGGCGGGTCGGCAATGTCGGTCTTTTCTACACCACCGTCGGCGGTAATGAATTCCAAGCTAATCTTCGTTTGGATCAAATTCTAAAGGACGCCATGCGTAGCGAATTCGGCTTACGCACCATCAAAGAACTGGTTGCTGAAGATCGCGGCAATCTACGCAAGGTTTTATTGGATAAACTTGCCCCTATGGCCGAAGAGTATGGCATCGAATTGATTGATATCCGCATCAAGCGCATCGACCTGCCCAACGAGGTCAGCGCTTCAGTTTATCGGCGTATGGAAGCGGAAAGAGAACGGGTGGCGAGAGAATTTCGCTCTCAAGGCTCGGAAATAGCTGAGCGCATCAAAGCACAAGCGGATAAAGAAAAGAACATCATCATCGCAGAAGCCTTTCGTCAAGCTGAACAAAGAAGAGGGAGAGGCGATGCCAAGGCAGCTGAAGTTTATGCGAAGAGTTACGGCAAAGATACTGAATTTTATGCTTTTTACCGAAGCTTAAACGCTTATCAAGCATCCTTTGAAAACACTCAAGACACAATGCTCTTGGAACCGAACACCGACTTTTTCAAATATTTTTCAAAAGAAAATTAACAGGCAATCATATTGGAGATTGATATGAAAAAAATTCTCAAAATGTCGTTTTGGCTATTGCTGGCAATAGCCGTTTTTTCACTTTTTAAGCAAATTAATTTCCGCAGCGAACAAAACTATCAAATTTCCTATTCGGATTTCATAGAATCGGTGCGTACAGGCATGATTAACAAGGTGGACATACAGCATGACCAAATCAGCGGCAAACGTAGAAACGGTGAACCTTTCGTCACCTATAATCCAAACGACGCCAAGTTGATAGATGAATTATTGGAATACGAGGTTGAAATTGATGTCAATAAGCCTGAACCACCGTCATTTTTGATGCAGATCCTGATGTCTTGGGGGCCTATATTACTGTTAATCGCTGTCTGGATATATTTTATGCGTAAACAGCAAAACGCCATGAGCGGCCAACAAGGCCAATTCGGCAAAAGCAAAGCCAAATTGATCGTCGAAAATCAAATCAAAATCAAATTTCATGATGTTGCCGGCGTCGAAGAAGCGAAACAAGATGTAGTCGAAGTCGTTGATTTTTTAAAAGCTCCGGAAAAATATCAACAGTTAGGAGGTCAAATTCCGCGTGGGATTTTAATGGTCGGCCCTCCCGGCACAGGTAAAACCCTGCTAGCCAAAGCCATCGCTGGCGAAGCCGGAGTTCCATTTTTTTCGCTATCGGGTTCAGATTTCGTCGAAATGTTTGTCGGGGTCGGCGCATCAAGAGTGCGAGACCTATTCAAGCAAGCCAAAGAACAAGCGCCTTGCATCATCTTTATCGACGAAATAGACGCCGTTGGCCGACATCGCAGTAGTAGTGCTGGACACGGCGGTAACGATGAACGTGAACAAACGCTGAACCAACTCTTGGTAGAAATGGATGGTTTTAGCGGCAATGAGAGCATTATTGTTATTGCCGCCACAAATCGTATGGACGTGCTGGATAAAGCCTTACTTAGACCAGGACGTTTTGATCGCCAAATCACATTAGGCCTGCCCGATATTAAAGGCCGGGAACAAATCCTGAATGTTCATATCAACAACGTGCCGGAAGCCGATGATGTCAATCTACACGATTTAGCGCGAGGAACGCCGGGATTTTCCGGAGCAGAATTAGCCAACTTGATTAACGAAGCTGCATTATTTGCCGCGCGCGGCAATAAGAAACTGATCCATATGGAAGATCTCGACAAAGCGAGAGATAAAATCATCATGGGCGTCGAAAAAAAATCCATGATCATGCGGGCAGAAGATAAGTTAATGACCGCCTATCATGAAGCCGGCCACGCGATTGTTGGGACATTCTTAGCTGAGCATGACCCGGTTTATAAAGTCAGCATTATGCCAAGAGGCGGAGCTTTGGGCATCACCATGTTTTTACCTGAACAAGATACTCACAGCGCCAGTAAAGATAAACTGGAAAGTCAAATCGCCAGCCTTTTTGGCGGTCGCGTGGCGGAAGAACTTATTTACGGCAAAAATAAAATCACCACCGGCGCATCTAACGATATTGAAAGAGCCACTCAATTTGCACGCGACATGGTAACCAAATGGGGCTTATCAGAGCGCTTAGGTCCACTGGATTATGGCGACAAGAATCAACAACCTTATTTCGGGGGGCAATCTTCATCCATGTCGGAAAAAACTGCTCAACAGATTGATGAAGAAATTCGTCGGATTATCGATGACAATTATCAAAAAGCCAAACAAATTTTGATTGATCATGAGCAAATTTTGCACAACATGGCGAACGCTTTAATGCAATGGGAAACGATAGACAAATTTCAAATCGAACAATTAATGGCAGGGCAAAAATTAGCTCCGCCCCCTCCTTTGCCGCCATTGGAGGAAAAAGAAAACAAGGCTCAACCTGAAAACACAAACCCGGAAATTGAAAACCAAGCCCTTGATACCCCAGGTTTAGCCAACTAGGCGCTCAGAGGTCATCCTCTTAACCCCTTTTGTAATTTAATGCAAAAGGGGCTTTTTTATTTTTGGCGAATAATCTGAAAATCTTAATGGTTTATCTTTTATTTACTGAATTAGCAGTATTTTTTTTACATGGCTATTAACAAACCACAGGTTTGAGAAAATTGGTTTATGAGCTATGCAAACCCTTAATAACCTATTAGGGATTTGCTCTTCCCAGAACCGCCAGTTAAGTCGGTAACTAAATTCATCCCATTATTCCTGTACATATTGCCCTGATACCCCATGGTTGGTTCCAAGTAAATAACCTTTAAAATTGCTGATTACAATATCCTTATTTAACCAACGAGTAGCCCCACTAACGCCTGTTTTTGGAAGAGCCTGAACAAAAGTCAGCTATCGAGCAAAGCTCTTGTATAGCAGGGACAAAATGTGTTGGATCTTTAGTCGTTAACCCTCTAATTTGATCTAAAACCTCTCTGGATTTGGATTTATTGTATCTTGGAGCATTACCCCCCATATCACATACTAACTAAGCAGCTTATTTAAAACATAAAATACCTGTTTGGCGCGATAACAACAACCCCATATAGAGCTCATTAATTTCAATTCACCATCAATAATCAAGGCATAGTACCTTGCTCCACGCGCTGAATCCTAACCTCGGTCGGATAAGCGAATTCCAGATGATTGTTTTGCAATATCTCGGCTATTTCAAATAGCACATCCTGCTTCACCGCCAGCCATTCCGACCATTTCACTGTGCGTGAAAAGCAATACACCAGAATGTCGATGGAAAAATCATTAAAACGATCCATATAAACCAATTGGGTGGCTTTAATGCCGTGAGTGTCCTCGTCGGAGGCTAATTTCAATTTACGGCTGCGCCGGGTATTGTGTTTTTGAGCGGAGTGAGCAATATCAGGATGGTTCAACAACATTTCCCGTATTTCTTCTATCGCCTGGCGAATATCATCCATGTTGCTTTCATAGGTGACGCCGACATACAACTTGATTCTGCGCCCTACCACCCGGCGGTTGTAATTTTTGACGCTGGATATGGATATTTGCGAATTGGGAATGGTGATTAAGGCGTTATCGAAGGTTCTAATGGTCGTGCTGCGCAAGCCGATATCGGCCACTGTACCTTCCACATCGCCGACTTTGATCCAATCGCCCATTCGGTAAACATCATCGAAAAGAATGGTAATGCCGCCGAATAAATTAGATAAGGTGTCTTTGGCCGCCAATGCGAACGCCAAGCCGCCTATGCCTAAAGTGGACATAATCGCGGTGATGCTGATGCCGAAATGATTCAAACCGATTGCCAAAGCGGCGACTAATATGACGCCTTTGCTGGTTTGTACGGCCAAATTAAACAAGCCTCTGCGCAGCTCTTTATGCTTGCGACTGAGCTTTTGAATCTGCACCAATACCACGGTGTCGAGAATTTTGAATAGCAGCCAAATATAGATCAGCGCATAGATCACAAAAGTGATGTTTTCGATTGAGGCGCGAAAATCGGTTTTATAAAAAAACGCATAAGTGGCTAAATCAACGCCGAAAAAGAACACCAACACCCATACCGGTCGCCTGATTTCATGATAGATTAGGGTTTGATGCTCGGAGCCGTCATCAATCAAATATTGTTCAATTAACCACCCGGCGCTTTTAATAAACAAGGGATAGGTAAAATACACCAGCAACACAATTAACAAGGATACGCCGACGCCGCCCACATCGATTTTAAAGGGTATTAGATGTTGATTAATGGCTTTAACGCTGTCCAAACGATTAATCGTTGCAATAGCGCTTAATAATGAAAAATTTTGCGACCAATGGGTGGATACAATTAATCGAGGACGACTCATTACATATTTGAGAATGGTTTGATAAGTCTCATTAACTCTCGTAAAACGACTGAGGTTTTTTTCAAAATTCAGGAAAACCGGCCCTTCTTTAGCAATTTCTTTAACCTTAAATTGTTCAGCTAAGGCCTGGCTGGCGCTAAGCTTTACCTGGCTGTGCTGAATGATGGCTTCGCTACGCGCGTAATGATCGGAAGCCTGAATTAAATACTGCAAATAATCGTTAACGGCCTGCTGGGTTTGTAATGCGGCAATCTCCGCCTTATCCCTTAACACCGCCACTTTATGACCACGTTGTTGATTGATATTGATCCGGGATGACAGTAAATTTTGTTGCTTTTGGTCCGACAGGTCCGGCAAGCTTTCCACACTGGTGGTCTGCAATTGCAATAACAAGGCCTGCAAAGTTGCGTCACGCTGAACAATCAGCTTATTAATCGCCTCATCTTCTTCAGTTGCAGCGATTTGCTGATTATAACTTTCCAGTTTATCAACAATATCCAGAATTTCTTGTTGTTGCGGATTTGTTCCCGCCGACGCCGCCGCATGAAACAATAGAAACCATAGCAATATGATTTTATTCATCTAAGGTATTAGTTCAAAGAGTATGAATCGATATTATTTTTATCGATGAAAAGGCAGATTATCAATCAATCGGGTTTTGCCCAAGCAAGCCGCCGCCAAAATCACCAAATCATGATCTTTAGGCGTAGCTTGCAATAAATCATCAACCCGGGAAATCGCCAAATAATCCGTTTTAAAACCGGCGGCATTTAAATGTTGTCGATATTGTTCCAGCAAATCATCCCAATCCTCACGTCCATCAAGGATTTCATTCCGCAATCGCTGCAATAATTGGTACAACACAGGCGCAAGCTTTCTTTGTTCAGCCGTTAAATAGCCATTTCGAGAACTCATCGCCAAACCATCAGATTCCCGCACCAACGGCGCGCCGATAATCTGAACCGGCATATTCAAATCAGCGACCATGCGGCGAATAATCGCCAATTGTTGAAAATCCTTTTCACCGAATACCGCCAAATCCGGCTGCACCATATTGAATAATTTACAAACCACGGTAACCACGCCGTCAAAATGTCCCGGTCGCGATTTTCCGCAATAGCGATTCGCCAATTCGCCCACGGTCAAACTGACTATAGCGGGCTGCGGATACATTTCCGCCAACATCGGCAGGAATAAAAGATCTACATTTTCCGCCGCTAATTTTTCCGCATCAGCCTGTTCGGTGCGCGGATAATTATCAAAGTCTTCTCCGGGACAAAACTGAGTAGGGTTGACGAAAATGCTGACCACAACACGATCAGCAAGACTGGCCGCCTGTTTAACCAAAGCCAGGTGTCCCGCATGTAGGTTTCCCATGGTCGGCACAAAAGCAATTGTTTCACCAAGTCGCCGCCATTGCTGAATCAATTCTGTCAAAGCTTGTCGATTTCGGATTGCCTGCATGATTAATAACTATGCTCCGGACCCGGATACAGCCCCTCTTTAACCTCAGAATGATAGAGCTGCACAGCGTTTTCTACGCTTCCCGATTCCGCCAAAAAGTCTTTGAAAAAACGCGGTTTTCTGCCGCTGTCGATATTTAAAATATCATACAACACCAAAATCTGACCGTCGCAATCAGCACCTGCGCCGATGCCGATCACCGGAATGCTTAATTGACGGCATATTTGCTGAGCCAAACTGGATGGCACGCATTCCAAAACCAGCAGGCTAGCGCCGGCTTGCTCGATCTTTTGCGCATCTTCAATGATTTTTTGCGCAGCTTGAGAATCCTTGCCTTGAACCCGATAACCGCCCAATTGATTGATTGATTGCGGCAGCAGGCCGAGATGACCGCACACCGGAACGCCCTCAGCCACCAGGGCGCTGATAATTTCCGGCTTAGCGCCCTCAAACTTGACCATCTGTGCGCCGCCGCTTTGCATTAAGGCGGCGGCGTTTTGCAAAGCCATCTTTAAGGTCGCGTAACTCATAAACGGCAAATCCGCCACCACAAAGGCTCTCCGCCGCGCCCTGGCCACGCAACGGCTGTGATAAATCATATCTGTCATGGTCACCGGCACGGTGCTGGCTTGCCCTTGTATCACCATCCCCAAAGAATCGCCCACCAATAGCAAATCGATGCCGACTTTATCCAACAAGCTACTGAAACTGGCGTCGTAAGCCGTTAAACAGCTGATTTTTTCACCGCCTTGTTTCATCGCCTGTAAATCGGTAATGGTCAACGGCTTTGTCGTCTTCTGATAACTCTTATCCATTTGCCGTCAACTCATATAAACCATTTTTAGGACACTCTTTCAGTAATTCCGTCAAAGCGCCTTTACCCGGAATCTCAAAACCCTGCTCGACCACATCCTGCAAAGGATAAAGGACAAAAGAACGGTCGGCGATGCCATAATGCGGGACAACAAGATCCGGCTCGTCAATCAGCACATCGCCATAGACCAAGATATCCAAATCCAGCGTTCTTTCACCCCAGCGCCGTTCACGCAGCCGTCCTTGTTGATTTTCTATTCCTTGCAAAGCTTGCAATAGCTGTCGCGCTGAAAGTTCCGTTGTTATCGCCATCACCGCATTGACATAATCAGGTTGATCTTGAGGCCCCATCGGCGGACTGGCGTAAAGTGAAGAAAAACCTCGCTCTTCGGTAACCGGTAGACGCGCTATAGCTTCTCTGGCGTTTTGAATTTGCAGTTTGGGGTCGGCTAAATTACTGCCCAAACCAATCATTGCAGTGACCATAGTAAAAAAGATGTGTTAATAATTAGTTTTGACGCTGTTTTTGCTTGCCGGTTCGCCGACTATTGCGTTTCTTTTTATTATTGCGAGTCGGACGGGTCATCCTTTTTTGTTCCGCCTCATCGGCCTGATGAAAACGCGTCCACCATTCGGCCAATTCCGCTTCCGCGCCGCCGGTTTCCGCTCTTAACAGCAGAAAATCATAAGCCGCCCTGAAACGCGGATGAGTCAATAATCGATAAGGCCTAACGCCTTTTCTTCTGAGAAAGCGCGGCTGCATAAACCAGACTTCGCGCATAGACTGAGTGATTCTTTTTGGGATCGCGGTTATTTTTACTTGTTGCGCCAATACTTCATTAGCCGCATCCTGATAAGCCGCAGTTTCATTTTCATCGGCCGCCAGTTTTTCCTTTATCCGCATTTGCAACGGCTCCCACAAAAAAGCCGCCATCAGAAAATAAGAGGTCACCGTTTTGCCGTCGGCAATGCGTTTATCGGAGTTTTCCAAAGCTTTGGCTAAAAACAAACGCGGAAATTCGTGTTCTTGGGTCGCCAGGCACTGGTCTGTGGCCGGAAACAACACGGCAAACACATCATAATGCCTGAGCAACTCAAAAGTTTGCTGCGCTTGACCGTTTAAAAACAGCTTTAAAATTTCGTCAAACAAACGAGCAGCCGGGATTCCGCCTAACAAATTCGCCAGCTCGGCAATCGGCTGTTCGGTTTCCGGATCCATTTTAAAACCCAGCTTTGCGGCGAATCGAATCGCCCGCATCATTCTAACCGGGTCTTCCCGGTAACGCGTTTGCGGATCGCCGATTAACTTTAAAAGGCTGTCAGCATGATCCTGCATGCCGCCTGTATAGTCGACAATCGAAAAATCTTCAATGTTGTAATAAAGAGCATTGACGGTAAAATCCCGCCGCCAGACATCTTCTTCCAAGGTGCCGAATACGTTATCGCGTAACAAGCGACCATCTTCATGCACCTTCTGATGCTCGCTTTGTAAATTTTCTGAACCCCTGAAGGTAGCGACTTCAATAATTTCTCGGCCGAAATACACATGCGCCAAACGGAAACGACGACCGATCAAGCGACAATTTCTAAATGTACTTTTCACTTGCTCCGGGCTGGCGTCGGTAACCACATCAAAATCTTTCGGCTCTTGCCCTAACAACAAGTCTCGTACGCAACCGCCTACCAAATAAGCTTGAAATCCTGATTTTTTCAGCCGATACAACACTTTCAAAGCATTTTCACTGATCTGTGATCTGGAAACGTTATGCTCATCTCGGGTGTAAATTTTCACTTCACCCTGTGGAACAAGCGCTTGTTCATCTGTCGCCTGAAAAATTTTTTTAAAAAAGTTTAAAATGGTCTTAGTACCTTTATTATATGAAGTAAAATTCAGCATCCTACTTAAAGCGCATTCGAAACCGCGCCTTGAGGATTAATTGTACATATCATAGCATTTTGCCGCTTTTTTACTCAATCGACAGATGTAGAGAAAATATTCCATCACGGTCGCTCTTCCGGAAAGCTAATAAGTATACATAACCCTTTTGAATATAGTAGAATTAGCAAGATTCATTATTTTGCTAGTTTCTAGTTGATTTAGCGATATAATGCTGTTTTTACTTCGCTCGGCCGCGATGTCGGCATTTTTAGCTTAAATTTTTCTGGTTAAGGCGATGCAATAGCGTGTTGCCGTTTACATTTTCCATTTATCTAAAAGTGCGTTACCGCTGTCGCATTACTTAATAAACACTTTGCCTCGGAGAAAACATGTTTAAAAACTTTCTGAATGGTTTGGTTGATCACCCGCTTTTAACGACTTTATTGGTTTGTGATTTCTTTGTTCTGTTGCTGCATAAACCTCCCTTTATATTCTCATTGCTATTACTCGGTTTTTTAGTCGGCGTCTGCTTGTTTTTAGGACAAAAGCTAGCTTTATTCAAAATTTGATTACAACTCATTGACTGAAAAAAATTTTCAACGCAAAGCGCCCGGAATTTTTCGCATTCTCATCGCAATTGTTTATGACGCTTTATTAATCGTCGCTGTACTTTTTTTTGCAACTGCGATTGCCTTACCGTTCAATTCCGGGGAAGCCTTTGAATCCGGGCAATTTTTATTCGCCCTCTATCTTCTGCTCACCTGTTTTCTTTTTTACGGCTGGTTTTGGACCCACGGAGGTCAAACTTTAGGCTTAAAAAGCTGGAAAATGACCTTATTAACCCGAGATGGTCGCCCTATTAGCTGGCGACACGCCGCACTCCGTTTTCTCGCTTCATTGTTATCCTGGTCGTGTCTGGGACTCGGCTTTTTATGGATGCTATTCGATAAAGACAAATTGAGCTGGCATGACAAACTCTCAGGCACGGCTTTATTTATGACCAACAATGACAAATAGCGCTCCCGGCCTTATGACAAGCACAAGACTCACTATTCACGCCTGATTCACCTTTACTCTTTTAACATGGCTGATTAAAATAATATTTGCCCTATCCGCCCAATACACAAGGTAATGCGACTATGAAAAAAATAACTAAAATTTTATCGATAACGGCATTCTTAGCCGCCGCAACCGCAGCGAATGCTAAAATCGACTTTGTTGAACTGGAAGATAATTCTAAAATTCTCGGCAAATGGCATGTTTACGCCGCCGCCCCTTCAGAAAAAAAAGAAAAAAGAGCGCAAGATTCAGTCTGGAATTTCCAAAGAAACGGAGTTTTAAACATCTCCGGCAAAGACCAGGTTAGCGGCCGCACCGGCCAGATGAGCGTTAACATAAAATACATGATCGAAAACGGCCAAATCAAACGTCAAAAAGCGCCGGGCCGTGAAAAATATGAACTCTGCGGCGTGGTCAGAATGTCTGATAAAGAAATGACCGTCAAATGTCCTTTTTTGTTTTATTACATGAAAAAAATGTAATTGATTTGTAACTGCTCAGCGTAATTTAAATAACAAAAATAATTTAATATCAGTTGCTTACGCAAGAAGTGAATGTGACATGGATGTATTTACGGCGTCTTCCGGAGCAAGTGACTGATATTAAATGTCAAAATACGCTGAGTAATTACATTCTTAGATTCAACTAACAAGTTCAGCCCAGGCCAAAAGCCCCACTCCCGCCGCCTAAACATGCCATCATCTGGCGCGTCGTATCGCCAATAGCGCCCCGCAAAAAACCGCCACACTCGGCAATACCGCCATTAATAATGGATTATAGCCATATACGATACCCAAATTCCCGGCGATTTTGTCAAAAATATTAAACATCATACCGATGACAATCCCCAACAATAATCGCCCGCCGGTTCCCATGCCTCTGCGGATACCGATCACAAAGGGAACCGAAACCATCAGCATCACAAAAGTCACCAGCGGATTCACTAAACGACTCCAAAAAGCTAATTCATAGGTCTGCGATTTCTGATTATTGGTTTTTAAAAAGTCGATATAAAGATAAAGATCATATAGAGACAGATTTTCAGACTTCACCACCACAATGTTGACCAAATTGGGATCCATCGTACTTTTCCACATTTCTTCCGGCAGCTCTTCCGCCTCCACTTGATGTCCGGCAAAATTTGAACGTTTAATATTCTGCAAACGCCATAAATCTTTGCTCTGGTAATCGGCCTGCTCAGCATGAGTGATCTTTTCAATGCGCTGATCATCATTAAATTGAAAAATGCTGATCTTCGCCAATCGGCCGTCATCAACAACTTGCCGCACATTGATAAAGCGCTGTCCTTCCCGCAACCACATGCCATATTGCGAATGCATCATGACCCGGTCATTCTGCGCCGTGGTTTTGATTAACTGAGCGGTGCGCTCAGCAGTCGGAGCCACCAACTCACCGACCAATAATGCAATAATGACCAACGCCAATCCGGCCAACATAATCGATCGAATTATCCAAAACAGCGATAAGCCTAATGTGCGCATGGCGACGATTTCACGATTATTGGCCATCGCGCCAACCACAAACAAACTGCCCAATAAAGCGGAAGAAGGAATTAATTCATAAAATACGCGCGGTGAAGTTAACGCCAAATACATGAAAATTTCTTGCAAACCGTAACGCCCTACGCCCAGCTCTTTTAATTCATCTGTCAGCGTAAATAAATTGAAAAGCGTTAACAACAATAAGGCGGCCAATAACGAGCCTTTAATGACTTCACGGACGATATAGCGGGTTAAAACTTTCATCCTTTCACCTGCTCTCTAATCCATTCCCAACTATATAAACGTATTAACAAAATAATGCCCAACAACAACATGATGAGATAAATCCAAATATAACCGGCCCAGACCGGCAACACTTCTTTCGCCACCCAACTATGGCCGATTCGCTTTAAATTTCCATAGATAAAATAAATGCCGAAAGCCACCAATAAACTGCCGTATACCCCGCCGCGCGGCGATAACTTAGCCAATGGAATCGCCAAAAAACTTAAAAATATGATGCCTAACGGTATGGAAAAACGATTTTGCAACTCAGCTTGATCAGCTTGTGATTTTGAAGCCCACAGAGTTTCTGTTTTTAAAGACTCTCTCTTGAAATTGACTTGAGCGCTGTGATATTCCAAACGTATGCCATATTCCTCAAATTCTTCGAAAATATAGTCCTGACGACCGGCTTGACCTTGTACGCGCTCGCCTTTTTCCAACACTAAATACATATCGTTTGAGCGCATCTCAGTGCGTCCGGCTCGCGCATTAACGACGGAGGATTGCGACTTGGTTCTATCATGTACAAAAATTTCTTTCATGCGCCCTTCACGATCAACATGCTCAGCATATAAAACAATATCGCCATAGCTGAACTCATTAAATCGACCTGCCGCTACGCCGCGCATTTGTTCGGAGTTGAGATCAGCAGTAAACATTTTTTGTATTTGCGCCTCCGCCCAAGGCGCTGAGAAAAATGACAAACCGGCCGCCGCCACTGAAAAAGGCAAAATCAATATAAAAACAGCCCGATAAATAACGCCCGCGCCGCCGCCAGCGGAGGCAATCGCCGCCATTTCCTGATCTCGATACATGCGCCCCAACACCATCAAAACCGCCATAAAAACCGATGCCGGCAGAAATTCAGTCACCACAACCAAGGTTTTTAAGCCTAAAACGTTCATCACCGTTTCGCCGGAAATTCTGCCATCGATGGCTTGCGCCAGAATTTTAATAAATTTACGGCTGACAATAATAATGACAATCACCGAAGCCACCGCAATAATGGTTTTCAACAAATCGCTCATAATCATTTTATCCAGCACCGTCAGCAAGCGAAATGCGCTACGCTGTGGTTTCTTCACCCCATTGATGTCCAAACAACTTCCTCCTACAATCATGTATAATTTATGCAATCAACATTACCCATACCGTCATCCACCAATACAGCTAAAACTTATTCCATATGGACTATTCTATAGAAAGCTCAGCATTAGACAAACTTGAAAGTGAATGCTTAATTTTAGGCATTTACGAAAATTGTAAACTTAGTCAATCCGCCGAACAAGTTGACCAAACCACAGACAAACTCATTAGCGCTATTATTGAACGGGGCGATATTCAGGGCAAACAAGGCGAAACCTTATTAATCAATTTTATTCCGAATAGCACAATTAAGCGCATATTATTAGTGGGATTCGGTCAACAAGACAAAATTACGCGTAAACGCTATAAAAAAGCATCAGCGAGCGCCATCAATACCCTAAATGCCGGCAAAATCAGCTCCGCCCACAGCGCATTGCTGGATATTCCGGTCATTGACGCCGACCCGCAATGGAAAACCCGCCTGCAAATTGAAGTCTTTAACGACGGTCTTTACCAATATCAGCACACCAAAACTAAAGACGTAAAAGAAAACGACCTGAAAAAAATCACCGTCCTTTGCGCGGAAGATGATTCCGCAGCAGCGGAAACCGGTTTAAATCAAGGCGTCGCTATCGGCCAAGCGATGGACCTGACCAAAAAATTAGCTGACTTGCCCGGCAACATCTGTACGCCGAACTATCTTGCCGAACAAGCGGAAAAAATAGCTGAACAGTTTTCTGCATTATCCGCCGAAATTTTGGAAGAAAGCGATATGGAAGCTCTGGGAATGGGTTCTTTGCTCTCCGTTTCCCGCGGCAGCAGACAACCGGCCAAATTAATTAACCTGACTTACCAAGGCGCGGACGAGAACACTCAACCGATTATCTTAGTCGGCAAAGGCCTGACTTTCGATGCGGGCGGCATATCCCTCAAGCCCGGCGCAGGCATGGATGAAATGAAATACGATATGTGCGGCGGGGCTACCGTATTGGGCGTGTTGCAAGCCGTTGCGCAAATGCAACTGCCGTTAAACATCATCGGCCTGGTGCCCTCTTCCGAGAACATGCCGGATGGCGACGCCAATAAGCCGGGCGATATTTTAACCAGCATGTCGGGCTTAACCATTGAAGTGCTAAACACCGACGCCGAAGGCCGCTTAATTTTATGCGACACATTAACTTACGCTAAAAAATACAACCCGGAAGTAATCATCGACATGGCGACCTTGACCGGCGCTTGCCTGGTCGCATTAGGGCGCGTGCCCAGCGGGCTTTTAGGCAATGACGACGCGCTTTGCGATGAGCTGATCGAGGCTGGCGACAGTGCTTGCGACAGCGTTTGGCGCTTACCTTTGTGGGATGAATATCAGGATCAATTAAAATCTAATTTCGCCGACATGGCCAATATAGGCGGCCGCGACGCCGGCACGATTACCGCCGCCTGCTTTTTATCGCGCTTCACCGAAGATTTGCGCTGGGCGCATTTGGATATTGCCGGCACCGCATGGCGCACCGGCAATAATAAAGGCGCTACAGGTAGACCCGTACCCTTACTGTGCCAATATTTGATTACCCGGGCAGATGCCTGAGGTTACTTTTTATATTCTGCCGAGCCAATCGCAAATGGAGCGGCAGAATTTCGCCTGTAAATTGGTGGAAAAAGTCTATCGCAGCGGCCAGTTTTGCTATGTCTTAACGGATAATCCGCAACAAAGCCAACAAATGGACAATATGTTGTGGAGCTTCCGTCCCGGCAGCTTCATTCCTCACCAACTCTTTCGCCAACAGATTCCGGAATTCCAACAAACCATTTTAATCGGCGAGCAACCGATTCCGGAAGGCTGGCGGCAAGTGGTCGTCAATTTATCATCCTTACAACCTCAACAAACCGAGCAATGCCGTAGGATTCTGGAAATTTTGGATAACAGTGAAACGACCAAGCAAATGGGGAGAAATCGGTATCGATTTTATAAGCAGTCGGGGTTGGAGATAACCACGCATAATATGGCGGAACGATAATTCAGGAAAATCTAAGCTAGCTGATCTATACTTTGTATTTAAATTTTCAATTATTTATAATCTGCCTGCACTTGTTGGCGAAATTTAAACCATGCTTTAATGCAAGACGTTCTTCAATAAATCAATTCTTAAACTGTATGAGTCACTGCCTTACATCATGTCCTTAAATAAATACCTGGCCTTACCTTGCCGCTATAAAATTTGGAAACCGCAGCATATCCAACTATTGGCTTCAGATATTTTAAAACCTAATCAACCGATTTTCGATCATTCAGCGCATTTACGCGCGACTATCGACTGGCTATCCCGTGCGCAAGATATACGCCAAGGACAAACCGACACAGGCGGTGTTTCCGCAGGCTGGAGTTTTGAAGACGGTTGGCTGCCGAGCTATCCTGAAACCAGCGGTTATATTGTCGAAACTTTTGTGGCCGCCTCGGAAACGCTGAATCAAACAGAACTTATTGATCGCGCTCATAAAATTATTGACTGGGAGTTGTCGATTCAAAATGACGACGGCTCTTTTCCGGGTCATTTCGGCGAAGTCGGCAGCAAACCGGTTATTTTCAACACCGGCCAGATTATGCACGGTATGAACTGCGGCTATGCGCAACTTAAGCGAGATGAATGTTTGACTGCGGCAGTCAAAGCCGGAAAATGGCTGATTAAACAGCAAGATGACGACGGCTGTTGGCGGCGCAGCACCCATAACGGCGTCATTCACACCTATAACACTCGCGCAGCATGGGCTTTAATGCAAACCGGCATTTTAGCCAACGAATCAACACTGACTTCAGCTGCGGAAAGAAATATTAACTGGGCGCTTACCCAACAACTGAAAAACGGCTGGTATGAAAACAATGCTTTTACCACCGGCGCTGAACCATTCACCCATACCATCGCCTATGCCATACGCGGCATTTTGGAATGCGGCTTGTTGTTAAATAAAGCTGAATATATCGAATCAGCGACAAAAGCGGCGGCTAAACTCGCTTCATTGCAGTCAGACGACGGCGCACTCAAAGGCACTTATGACAGTAATTGGCAATCCGGCGCTTATTACGTTTGTTTAACCGGTTTGGCGCAAACCAGTATTATTTGGTCGCGGCTGATTGAAACCCAAAATCAATCTGAATTACAGCCGCATGTTGACCAGGCTTTGAACTATTTAAAACAAAAACACCAAATCAATAATAAACAGAGCGTCAATGACGGCGCTATCGCCGGGTCATTTCCGCTGTGGGGACGCTATTCGATGTTTGAATACCCGAATTGGGCGGCAAAATTTTTCGCAGAAGCAATATTATCCGACTTAGCGGCAAACAATACAAAATAACACTTTCATCATGTCTAACTTATCGATTCTGATCCTGTGCGGGCAATCGCCGCGCCATCTCTATGTTGCTAACGCACTAAGTGAAGCTGGCGAAACTATCGCCATCGTTCATGAAACAGGTTCACACTGGACGCTAAAAAAAATACTGAAGTTATTGCACCCGGTTAATTTTTACCGAAAACTTTGGCGCTGGTTGCGAGATAGAAAACGTTACACCGGCAATAAAGAAGAAAAGTTTTTTTTCGGCGAAAATAAAGCGCGCCTTGAACGGGAAGATTTAGTCGTCAATGTACCCCACATCAACCATCCCGATGTAGTGAAACTGGCGGAAGAGAAACAGCCGGACGTCATTGCGGTGTTCGGCGCCTCATTAATTAAGGGTCCGTTATTAAAAATGGGCAAATACGGCATCGTTAATCTACACGGCGGTTTATCACCCCACTATCGGGGCGCCGACTGCACATTCTGGGCGCTGTATAACGGAGAACCTGATCAAGTCGGCTGCACCTTGCACTACATCAATGAAGGCATAGACACCGGCAAATTAATCGCCCATATTTCTCCTGAAATCAAAGCTGACGACGACGAACTCACCTTGTTTTGGCGAGCAGTTAAAGAAAGCGCGCCGGTTTATGCCGAGTTAATGGATAAATTTGAAGCGGGTGAAAAATTAGGCCAATTGCAAACTGATAAAGGCAGTTTGTACCAGGTTAAAGACCGGCAACTAAAACACGAACAAGCTTTAGATGACTCGATGGACGTCGGCTTATTAAAAAACTTTATAATGCCTACAAGAATCAAGTGGTTTAAATAACAACATTGTGACTACTCAGCGAATCTAAAAATGAAGCAAAATACATTTATCCGTTTAATATTAATCTTGTTATTCTGGCAACTTGCCTTTAACAGCCACGCTCAAAAAGGTCCGCGCGCAACCGAATCAGAAATGCAAATGCTGCCTAAACTATGTCAGTTAAGGTTCAAATACGGTAAAGACTCTAAAGAATTTAAACCTTGGAGAGTACGCTTAGGACCGGAAGCCATACATATTCACCATTACTGTGACGGACTGGTTTTATTATTTCGCTCAAATATTCGCGACAGACACCGAAACTCAAAATTGAATGCGGCTAAATCTAATTTCAGGTATGTATTGCATCGAGTAACTAATCCTAAATTTATTCTTTTGCCGGATTTGTATTATCGCATGGCCATCGTTTCCAAAGAACAAGGTAATACCGCAGAAGCCATTCAATTCGCCAATAAATCAATAGAAGCCAAAAAAAAATATCTGAACCCCTATTTACTACTTGCCGATATTTATATGGAATCGAAAATGAAAAAAGAAGCCAAGGAAATATTGCTAAAAGCCAAAGCCATTAAACCAAAATCAAAACGCCTCCAATATAAATTAAAGAAATTACAATAAAGTATTTTTCTAAAGTCTAATAAACGGAGCCTAATCTTGGATAAATTAAAAATTTACGGCGAACGAAACAGCGGCACTCACTTCATTACCCGCTTAATTCAAAGAAATTTTAAATGCAGCACCATTCCGGGCACACTTGCCGACGCCGAAAAATTTGAAACAGTAAAATACAGACACCTATTAGAAGTTGAACTTAAAAATTCTATCCAGGATGAATTTAAAAGAAAATTGGCGGACAGCATAAAAGTAGACGAGTTTTTCGCGGGAAACCAATGGCTAATGCTGGGTTGGAAACATAGCGTCCCCCCACTGGAGACAATTGCCACTCACCCTGATCGTCACCAAGTACTCTTTGTAACCGTAACAAAAAACCCCTATGCCTGGGCGCTATCCATGTTTCGACGCCCTTATGGAGACTTTTCGCTTAATAAACCGGATAATTTCAGCCATTTTTTAACTGAACCTTGGATTACCGCGCAACGAGATAATTGCCCTTCTTTGTTAAACAGTCCGATTGAACTTTGGAACTTAAAAACCAATGGCTACCAACAACTCGCCCTGCAAGGCTATCATGTCCTGAACATACGCTATGAAGATGTCATTAATGACTCGGAAAATTTCTTAATTTCAATTGAACATTATTTGGAAAGGAAGCCCAAAAAAGTATTCTTCTTAAATCATTCAACAAAAAAAGAAGACGAAGGCAAAAAAGACTTTGAATATTATCAAGATTACTATTTAAATCAGCGTTGGAAGGATCAACTGAGCGAAGAGGATATATTAACGATCAACCATTTTTTAAACCCGCAAATTGTTGAACGCGCAGGTTACCAATTAATTGATTAAGGCGTCTTTTCCTTCTTAGGTATTATTTAACATTTATGCAACAACAGCCCTTTAAATACCTGGCAACCTACAAAGCACTAAAACAAAACTACAGGCTGCAACTAGACAACGCCGAGATTCCTTCTTCATTCTTAAAATTTAATGCATCTCGCTACTGGCCGAAAGACGGCGCTCATTCAACTGTATTCAATCAACGCTTCCCGGACATTGAAACATTAGTTCAAATGGCCGACATGGCCTGCCAACGGCGAATAATTTATTGGCATCCATGGCACATGGAGGTTACCCACAAGCCTTACCGCCTGAAAAAAAACATAAACTGGTTTTCGCCCCCTAATGGCGATGATGAATGGATTGATTCATTAGTTAGATTCAACCATATGATTGACTTGGCCGCCGCCTACCAACTAACGGCCAATTGCAAATATCTTGCTTCATTTCAATCCTATTTGAGTAGCTTTCATGAATCCAGACAAAAAAAAGGTAGGCATTGGAAATTCCTGATCAATGTCGCTGTCAGATTAATCAATTTAATTCGCGCATACGACTTAATTTGTCGAGTTGAACACTTCCCTGAATCAACACATTTTGAAGTCCTAGAAAATATTTTTCTGGATGTCGAATTCCTTTTGAATGCATTAGAGGAGACGCGGGCTAACGGCGCTTTTTTTGCCTCCACCGCCCTTCTTATCGCAGCGGAATTTTTGAAAGAATATGTTGATGTCGAAACATGGCGCATTAAAGCGCAAACCAAGCTTGATCAAACCATTAAAACGGAAATACAGTCTGACGCCATTGAAGTTGAACAAGTACCTATGTATCACGGCCAAGTAGCGCTGGCCTTACTCGACTATTGCGTGGCTCTTAAAGCCAATGATCAGCCGATTGACACAACATTGGAGCACACTATCGCCGCCATGTTGGAAGCGTTGGCTGCTATTTGCGACCCTCAAAGCGCAATACCGGCTATCGGAGATTCTGATCGCTTCACAATAGATTATCTCGTGGACTTTTATCATGAAGTGTTTGCCTCAAAACGTATTATCAACAAAATAGACTATTTCGCTGAAATTAAGTCCAATAGCCATCAAAAAGAGCACCTGACGACCATGGAGGCAAGCGGCTGGCTAATTGTTCGTTGGCTCTACGACAATCAAAAACTGGGGTATTTATTTTTTGATTGCTCAGGAAAACCAAAAAATAAAAAAAGCGGTCACTCACACTGCGATGATCTGCAATTCCTTTTACATACCAGTTCGGGAGCTGTTTTCACCGATCCAGGGCGATTCACTTATTGCCCACAACCCAAGCATTTTGTTTCACTTCGGCAAATTCCGGTCACGCTTATCAAAAACGGCTGGCGACCAATGCTCAAGTTGTTAGCGAAAAAAAACTGGAGAGCCAGTTTCAAACGGACATTGGCGCATAACACTATCAGCTTTAACGGACTCGACCAACCCGGCTATCAGAACCGTTTAGATCCGCGCTCATTAACATTATACGAAAAACCCGAAACTACCGATTCAACAATATTATTAAAAGGCTATCTTGACACCTCTATTGAGTCCGACGATAACATCGAGAACAAAAAACACGCCGGGGGTTATCAACATGAGCGTAGTTTGTTAGGTATTTTGCCCAATATTTGGATAATTATCGATCAGCTCACTTCAACTGAAACCGGTGATTGGACCAGCTCTTACCACTTAGACGCTGGAGGTGAGGCCAGCCAAACACAAAACGGCTCAATTATGCTGAAAACCCCGGGCGGCGACCATTCAATGCATTTTTTAAGCGATCACCCGACGAGCCATTCAATCAAAATCGATGACGACTGGGTCTCGCATATTTATAATAAGAAAAACCCTTCTAAAACAGTACGACTAAAAATTCCTAGCACGGCTAAAGCGACTTTAATTACGCTATTGTTAGCCGAACAACAAGATACACCTCAACTTGAGGAATTCATTCGGATAAAAACCGAGAATATTGATTTCTTTAAGCTCAAGATCATTGAAAACAATATAAGTTGGACAATTTTTATTAACCCTCAAAAGCAAATAATCCGCCACAAAGGCTTCGAATGGGATGCTTTCGCCGCTTATCAAAAAGAAAAAGCGGAAAAGGTTATTTCTACAGGATTTTTAAGCGGGTCATTTTTTCGTTCAACGACCATATCGATAAACTCAACTGCTTCTGAATCCAGCGCCTATCAAACATTTCCCGATTGACTTTCAAATGCATAATTGAATAATCGAATATCATTCTGATGTGTTCTAGCAATAATCTCCTGAGTTTCATCATCATAAAATTGCGAATAATGATACCCTCCTGATCTCATTCCGCCTTTCAAATGTGGTAACTCCGCTATTGGCAATCCTAAATTTTGACAGATAGATTTAAAATCTTCAGCCAGGTTTTCGTAACGAATCACCTGATCAACACACAACTCATTATCGATCATATAAAAGGGTTCATTACTCGGCAATTCCCTGTTTCTGATATATTCAGAAAACAGCTTTTTCAAGTGAGACAATTCATCTAATGGGACGCCTAAATAATGATAGAACTTCTTTTTTGGCTTAAGAGCCGGATTATTGCGGTTATGCCAAAAAAAGTAGGAAATAGCTCTATCCCATGGGTTTCGAACAATACTGAATTTAAAATAATTTTCCCATACTTCCGGCTCAACCATTTGTTTAATTATTTCGGCGTTTACATGCTGAAGATTGGGCAAATCCAATTTAATAAACTCTTCAGCGTTCATCGCCTTATGGATAAATTCGCCTTTTTCATTACGATTATGCTTAAAATCATTCAACGGCAAAACAATATCGTCGCCGCTACAAAAAGTGGAAAGCGTAGAATCTATACTAGTTCCTGCGGTTTTAAATGATTTAATAAATATAAATTTATAGCTATGTGATATGACCATTAACCCTGCTCTCTTAAAATAAACCCTTCATCACAAACGAATAGTCCCTTTGTAAATGCGCATGCCGCTATACTAGCTGTTTAATTTCCAACAATTGATCAACATTGATATTTTCAATGGTTTGTTCCTGTCCATTAGACCACCTGACTCGAATACGTTTAACTTGTTCGTTTTTTCCAAGCCCGAAATATAATCGGTAATGCCCTTGTGAAAAGAAGGCGCCTTCACTACTACCAACTTCTTGCGTTTGAATGCTGTTTTCAGAAAATATCGTCACCCGCGCACCGATAGCTTGCTTATTACCGGAATTGCCGATTAGCTTTACTTGTAACCAATGATTCTCCGAATTGATCCTATTTCGGTAAACTTTAGCATACCATGTTGTTTGCAAACTGTGCTTTCGATTAAATTCCCACCACGGCTTATAATCCAGATTTTTATTCAAGGCCACAATCATATCCATAAGCCCATCATTATCCATATCAAACCAATTACTGACAGCCGCTTGATACTGTTGTGAATTAAACGCCAGAACATCCGTTACATGAAAGCGATGTTCAGCATCTTGCTTAAAAAGACCCTGAGGAACCGCTTGTAAATCGATCAACCCGTCATTGTCGTAATCCACCCATTGCGCATTCATGCTAAATTCCGGTAAGCCTATTGACGACGGTTCGACGTAGCTAAAGTGTCCCTGTTGATTGGCAAACATAAAATTACCGCGTTTTGAGGACGCAAAAAAATCAAGATCGCCGTCATTATCATAATCAGCAATCGTAATCTTACCATCGTACAGCCAAACCGCTTCCGCCGTACTTCCGATTTGTTTCCCGGACAACTGACGCCGGTGTATCAATTCATGATTCAATACGCCACCTTCGTTTCGGTGCAAGAAAAACCCTTCATTCTGTAGACTAACTAAGTCAATATCACCGTCATCATCAACATCAAACCAGGCAAAACTGCCCATTTGTTGATCCGATAGTCCGGCGTTCGCAGCCAGCGCCCTATCTTCCAGATTTCCCTGTTGATTTTGAATATACAATTGTTTTGGAAAATCGCCCGGCACATGGTCTCTGTCATAACAATTGACAAACAAATCCAATAGTCCGTCATGATTAAAATCCAACCAGCGCGCGTGACGTCCAGAACAATCTTTTTTCTCGATTCCGACCCGCCTCGTAATATCATCAAAGCCGCCGGTCGGCTTGCGAATCAATAATTCGTCTTTAATTAAAGCGCGAATTTCATCCGGAAATGCGCGCAAGGTGCCACTTAACGCTCCACGGTCTATAAAAATATCCAGCAAACCATCGCTATTGTAATCAGCCCAAGCCATAGCATGGCGATCCAACATAGTTAAAGAAAATTGATGCTGTTTTGGTGAAACCTTACCCAACCCGACATAAACCTGTCCCAGATCGAAATCCTCATTAATTGTAAAATTTAACGGTAATCCTTGTCCTCCCGGCATCATTCTTAAATAAGCATCCTTATCCGCTGAAAATTCCAGAACCGTCCTGACAATTTTTCTATGCTCCAATTGTTTAACCCTTGTTTCTTGCTTATCCAGCACAAAGCCTTTGTTTTTTTCAATGTTAACCGGATCGAGCACTTCCAACTTTCCGCCCGCTTTACCCAGATCAGCCATTTTATGGGAGCGAATCAATAGCTTGGTGCCGTACCAATAAATATACAACCCAGGCTCATCAAGCACCGGCGCAGTAAATGTCAAATCCGCCCGAGGAAATTCCCGGCTTTGACCGAGCTGCCAACCAAATAACTGATCTTGATAAGCTCCCTGTTCGTCTTGAATCAGTAAATATTGTCGAAAATGATGGTTAGCGGTAAAAATGTCCAAGCGCCCATCATTGTTGGCATCTACAATACCTAGATCATAAAATCGAAAAATCTCATTTAATGGAAAAGTTTTATCTTCAATAAACCCTTTCGAAGCGATATATTGCTTATAGATTAACGATCCGGCCAAGCCAAGAGCCGCCAGCAAAAGCAAAAATATTAATAATTTAAAAACGATTAAAATAAATTTTTTCACAATTTTTTTGAAAATGATGAATATGCTGTTCAATTTTTCTAAAATACGCTTTTTTTCAGTTTCCAACGCCGGTATTTTTATCAATAAAACACATGCGGCATAAAAAGAACCACCGATAAAAACCATCAGCAATAAATACAATTCCGGATAATTATTCAACAAATGATTACTAAAATAATCGGTTAGCCACAGCGTCGAAAATAGCGCTACATTTAATAAAAAACCGGGCTTTATTGCGATTAACAAATCTTTCAATCTCGTTGGAATCGTAAAATAGGCCAGTAAGTAAAAATAAAAAGCGGTAAACACTTGACTGAATAAAAACGCCCAACTAACGCCGACTAAGTCCCATTCCAGGCCCAAATAGCAAGCGACCAAAGTAAATACCAAAATGATCGCTTGCGCAACGATTTGTTGTTTTAAGCGGTTTTGCGCCATTAACAGCAAACCGGAAGGCCTGGAAATAATATAGAAAAAACCCGCAAGAGAAAGAATTTTTAACGGCTCCGCCGCCAACATCCATTTTTCGCCGTAAACAACTTGAATAAAAGGATGAGCCACCCACCACATTCCAACAAAGAAAGGCAGCACATATACCATCAGCAGCGTAATTACCCGATAAAACATGTACTTGGTTTGATCCAAATTATCCTGCGCTTTGGACATTGCCCTGAAAACCGGTTGCGCAACCGGCTGACCCAACATCCAATAAGGCAATCGATGCAAACTCTCCGCTTTATTGAATAAGCCCAAAAAAGTCGGCCCAGCCAGTTTGCTTAAAATCAACTTTAAAGACTCTTTACGCACATGCGTAAAAAAGTCATTAGCTACTATTTTTGAACCATATTCTCCATGCTTACGCATCAAAGAAAAATTGAAATGCAGTTTTAACTTTAAGGGCGTCACAAAAGATAAAGCCAAATTGGTGAACATGCCGCCCACTAAACCGGCCAGAGTCAAACTCCAAACCCCAAACCCATACCACGCCAAAACAATACTGACTAGATTCGAAACCAGGCGGGACAAAATACCTATTAATGAACGTTCCTTAAATTTCATATCCCGATTTAACCAGGAACTGTAAATGCCGGTCACCGGTCGCAAAAAAAACATTAATGCCGATACCGGCACTAGTTGCTCATATAAAGGATTGCCGAAAAATGCCGCAAACCAAGGCGCGCTAAAATAAAATCCGAGATAAATGGGAATGGCGATAGCAAGCTGCAAGGTAAAGACAGCGGTAAAATCTTCATCTTCAGCCTCTTTACTCCTCACTAACGCTTGCCCCATTCCACCGCCAGCCAGCATCCCGACAAAACCGGTAAACACCTGTATGGTAACAATCATTCCAAAATCCGCTGGCACCAATAACCTGGCCAACACAACGCCAAAAACAAATTCAGTAATGCGGGAACCGGTATTGCCGATAATCAGCCAGCCAACCCCAGAGCGAATGTTTTTTCCTAAGTCCATATAACCATTTTGTAAGATAAATTTGCTATTTTAAAACCGCAAATTTCGGAAGTATAAGGGAAGCAATACTATATATCAAAACAAGAGCGGCACCAATTTAGTTTTTATGTTATATTTCAAATATTAAATTTATGAATAAGGTTCATATTTCACCATGAAAAATGTTTTATCCATAAGCACTCTTAACATTTTATTATTTTCAACCGTTACGCCTTATGCCGACATTATTGATCGAGGAAACGGACTCATTTATGATAGCGATCAGGATTTAACCTGGACTCAGAATGCCGATATCAATGGCAAAATGCCTCAACAAACAGCTGTAGAATGGGCCGAAACCTTGGTTTACCAAGGTTTCGATGATTGGCGCCTACCTTCCACAACTCGATACGATGACCTGACTTGCACTGAGGATGTTAGAGCGGACACAAATTACGGCAGCGTTATCTTTTACGAACGCCGAGCCGATTGCCTCGGTGGAGAAATGGAATTATTAACGGCAACCGCTGACCCTTATCGCAATCCTCTGTTTGAAAATGTACAGGCAATTCGTTACTGGACGGCAACGCCCTATAGGGATGGAATAGATCCTTGCGCAGAACGAGGTACTTGCACCACGCCAACCGACAATGGCGTGCGCAAAGACTTTTATTGGCAATGGTCTTTTGAACGGGTGCACAAAACAACGCTGCGCGGCGGCAACCCCCGCTACGCATGGCCTGTACGCGATGGAGACGTTGTCCCTGAGGACAGTTCCGGCGTACTAACCGCAGCTCTCAATATACATTCTCCTTCCTTAAATTTTCAAAACGGTTCGGAAACGCTGAACTTGTGGGCTAAGCTGGAATATTTAGACAGCGATCCGAATGAGCTAATCTGGCAATTAACAGACTTCGGCGTCAATAAAACACCATTCACCGGCTTAATGACCGGCCAAGTCAAAGATGATTTAGAAATACATATTCCATCAATCGTTTATCAAACAACGTCTTTTCGAGTTACACTTGAATATTTGCATTTCGATGACAGGAAAGGCTTTCATTTGTGGAAACTTAAGGATTACGGCGTGAACGAATAAACTGCTTGGGGTAAAAGGTAATTCTATAAAATATTTGGCGCAACAACGTTAGTACGCCGAATACAGCATACAAAAAACGCAAAACGATTGCCGAATTTACGGAAGTGTAATTTTCAATTAAGCAACATAAAACGGAGCAATGCAATAGTGAAAGTTTTTGGCATAGGCCTTTCAAAAACAGGCACATCAAGTCTAGCAAAAGCATTATCCATTCTTGGCTACCATGTTAAAGACTGTCTCGGCATAGAAAATTATAGAAAAGGAGACATCACAGCTATCAATCAAAACGCATTAGCTGAATATAATGCATTAACCGATACTCCGATCCCAAGCTACTATAAAGAACTTGACCAAGCTTATCCAGGCTCTAAATTTATTTTAACCATCCGCAGCATGGAAGGCTGGTTAAAATCTTGTAAAAAGCAATTCAATCAAAAGCTCGCGGACAAGCAAACAGAAGCTCATAACGAATTAATTTATGATCTTTACGGCACGGCTGTTTTTGATGAAAACAAATTTAAACAGGGTTACCTACAGTTTATTAAAGACGTTAAAACCTACTTTCAAAATCGACCTGACGATTTGCTGATTATTGATATTACCAGCGGAGAAGGATGGGACAAACTCTGCCCGTTTTTGGGCAAACCCTTTCCAAACGTACCCTTTCCAAAAAGCAACGTCACTCAAATCAGATGGCTAAATATTCATGAACTGTCGCAGAATATCCGCAACCAAAGCTATAATTTACATCAATTAACCTCGCCGAAAAACTCGGCATTAGAAAAACTCAAAACATCCGTTTTTTCATTATTTCAAATAAACACAACTGATAGAATTTATAAGGCCGTCCGAAGATCGCAAAATAACATTGAAAAAGCGCTAAAAAATCTAGATAAAAACATCCCCATTGTAACGAGTAGCCATCATGATATTCCTTTAGATATTCGAAATCAGTGGAATCATTTTTGGTTAATCAGTTGCCCTGAATACCTAGCTCAGTCTGAAGCCGACCCTTTGACATTCAGCGTTAATGTCGCTTTAATTGAAGACGGTCGACCTTATTTAGGTATAATTTATTTTCCAGCCAATGATGTCGTATACTATGGCGCCTTGAATAAAGGATCCTTTAAAATATCCGGGTCAGAAACGAAAAAAATTTTATCGCCGATTCCGACACAGGAAAACAATTCTGCAAATATAAATCATACTGAAATCAAAGCTTCGAATAATATTGCCTCATTGATTTGTCAAAAAATAGAGCAAACCCATTCCTTTAGCTTTTCAATTGCAGACTGCATGGAATGGCAACTAGCCGCCTCCCATGCGCTTTTGAAGTCCTTAAACGTTGAATTAGTCGACAGGACGAATCGTAACGAACCGCTATACAATAATAGCGACTGGCGGCTTTCCGATATTTTATGCCAGTCCAAGTTAAACAACGGCTAGATTATTCAGCCCCGATTTAATCCGCTCAATTTTTGAAGCGAGATTAATCATATCTGCTAAATTTACTCGATATATCAAAAAACAATAACAATGGTGGGCAAAATGGAAGGAAAAAAATTATTATTTGCTAATTTGAACTCCAAATATACGTTTTCTGAATGGGGAAGAATATTTTTTTCCGTTATCAACACGTTTAAAGAATCCGGTTATATTATTTCAATTCTCGACAGACCTGAACTCCACAACCTAGAAGTTTATGGAACACCCACCTTTGATTTGGAAAATGTTGAAATAGTCGACTCTGCGCCTGCGGATACTGAAGACTATGTATACTTATATGATCATAAAGACTCACAATTCAATAACGCCAAATGGCAAAAACAAATCTATTTAAAATACGATTTACATTCTAAATACTGGTTTGAAGAACCGATGATCATGCCTTTTCCTGTGCATCCTTTGCAGGAAATATACGGCTATATACCCAGATTGCCTGAGCTACGGGAAGTAAAAAGAAATATTCGCATTTTATTTGCTGGTGATATTGATAAATATAAACGTGTTTGGATACGGCATCCTGAAGAAAAGTTACCCAGACAAATCATTGTCGAATCAATCAAAGACAATCTTGATCAAGATAAATTACAAATTATTCAAGATGAAGATACTTTCCAACAGGTAATGAACGGTGAATTCAACAATAAATTTGTGATAATCGATAATGA
>SPJK01076501.1_pt1 | contig 49286 bp, 40 predicted proteins | sample 3741771 | NCBI WGS metagenome assembly SPJK01 (sample SAMN10925997, study PRJNA522277) | cold seep metagenome | isolation source: Elba SIP-enriched marine methane seep metagenome, extraction at timepoint T2 | place: Italy: coast of Elba, Mediterranean Sea
ACCCTTTATGGCGGATCAAGCAGCTCTCGGTGACCTACTTGATCATACAGTTCCTGCATTTGCATACGGAAGCGTGCGCCAAGCTGCTCAGGTAGATGTAGCAGGAGTGGTTGCGGCTTTTAGAATGCAATGGGAAAAGAGTGGGCAGTTGAAGAAGGCAAGCTTTGACTATGCAGCGCTGGATTGCAGCGGAGGAGCTATTGCTTATCAAGGTATTTCTGCGCGGCGATTGATCTTTTGCGAGGGCTGGCGTAGCCGCTTCAATCCATATTTTAACTATTTGCCATTTGGTGGTAATAAGGGCCAGGTGTTACGAATTCGCCTGTTAGAAGGGCAGATCGATCGCATGCTAAAGCACCGGCTTTTTATTGTCCCCTTAGCAAATGGCACCTACTGGGTTGGTTCTACCAGCGAAAATCAATTTGAGGATGAAACGCCTACCGAAAAAGGCCGTGCGTATTTACTGGAGCGGCTCAGTGAGGTGCTCCAAACTCCTTTTGAAGTGATTAGCCACCAAGCCGCTGTTCGACCAACTGTCAAAGATCGTCGTCCATTCCTTGGTCACCACCCGGATCACGCCAATCTTTACATCTTCAATGGCCTGGGAACAAAAGGAGCCTCCCTTGGCCCCTTCTGGGCTGCTCACCTCGCCGATCACCTGGAAAAGGATACTGCACTTGATGCGGAAGTAGATATTCGTCGCTTCCTTCCAAAGAGAGGAGATTATTGAAAGGACTCGGAGAAAATAATACCCCAAGTGCGAGAGTTTATTTCTCTGACCCTTTAGCTTGTTTCTTCCGCGATGAAAACGCAGCGAATTGTTAAGTTCGGGAGAATACAGGGACTGAACTACCGGGCTCGTCCAACATTTCAGGACGTAGCTTTCAACATACATCCGTGATAAGAAGAGCTATCGATAATAATCTTATCTTACTAGATAAATAAAAGCCTGGCATGCAACAATCCATCGCCTTCCCCCTCTGCCTGTTGCTGAGCCTTTCTCTTTGCTGGCCTGCAACAGCACAGACGCTTATGGATATTGAAACCAACCAACCTTATTCCGAAGAGTGGAAAGCTATTGACTCCCTAACGGAGGCCGGCCTGTATCGTTCGGCGCTGGAAAAAGTAGAGGAGCTGTATCCCCGCACAATTACTGACCGACAAGCAGGCCATTCGGTAAAATGCCTCCTGCAACGACAACAATTCCAACAAGTCCTGAATGAAGATGGCCGCTGGCTGGCAATACGTGAACTGGAAGTAGCTGTAGAGCAACAAACTGGCTCGCTAAAAGCGGCCTTGCAATCCTTGCTGGCCGAACAATATTATTCCTTCTATCAACAAGTACAGTGGCAGATTGGCGACCGTACAAGAGGTGCTGAACCTCCCAATGACGATTTCACAACTTGGACGTCCGCCGACTTGATCAATCACAGTACGGAACTGTATTTAGCCTCGACCCAGGAGTTAACCACGCGGCAGCAGTCATTGGATCCCTATCGAGTGGTATTATCCGAAGCCGTTAACACAGATGGCTTACGCCCTACACTTTATGACCTACTAATTCATCGTGCACTTGAGCATTTTCGCTCGAATGATGCTTTTTTAGGAGAGCCTCGGGTACAGACCGATCTTACTGACCCGATTTTATTGGCAGAGCGTTCGGCTTTTTTGAACTGGTCGGTGCCAAGCTCCGACCCGGCAACAACTGCTGAGTGCCTGATCCGCCTTCTACAGGAAGCCTTGGCTTGGCGTGCCAACACGCCCAATGAAGCAGCTCTGCTAGACCTGGATTTGATCCGGCTTAAACTTCTGCACGAACACTTGCAACATCCTGATAAAGATGCGCTCTATACGGCAGCTTTGCAGCGATTGCGGCGACAGTTTGCCGATCGCCCGGAGGAAGCTGTGTTGCGGTGGACGCAAATGGAGTGGCTATGGCAGCGAGGAACGCGTTATAATAACGAAGAGAATAACCCCATGCGGTGGGCATTCCGTGATGCACTGGCTATTGGCGAGGATATTAACACGCGGTTCCCAGAGAGTATCTACGCGGATAAAGCGCAGCATTTGAGTGCACAGATACGTCAACCTAGCCTAAGGGTTCATATTGAACAGGTGTATTTACCCGGTAAACATGGCCTGGTGGGCCTGCAATACCACAATGTAGGGAAGCTTTTCTTCAAGCTCTATGAGATCCAAACTGATGACTATTTATATCGCCCGAATGATCAGGAAAACCTGAATCGTTTATTGCGACGTCGAGCCTTACAATCATGGAACGAGAACCTTCCTGACCCGGGTGATTACCGCCCGCATTTCACCGAAGCAAGTTTTAAATCGCTTCCTACCGGCGTGTACACCCTTTTGGTATCGGATAATCGAGAGTTCTCGATCGATGGCGGGGCGGTCACCAGTCTGTCCTTCTGGGTGTCCAATTTAGGACTACTGACCTCCGAGTTACCTGGAGAGGGGTTACAAATTATGGTACTTAATCGAGAAACGGGTGCCCCGATTCCTGGCGTAAATGTGACGCAATGGACGCAAGGAGACAATCGACGCTCTTGGGTTAGAGGAGCTAGCCGACGTACGGATGCTCAGGGCCGACTGCTACTCAGTGACCTGCCGCAGAGTAACTTTCGCCTGCAATTGCAACGAGGCCGAGATGAACTGTTCTCAACTAATTCCTACTATCGAGTTCGTGACCTCTACCGGCAGCAACCTTATCGGCAAACGCATTATTTCTTAGACCGGGCCATTTATCGGCCTGGGCAGACGATCCACTTCAAAGTCCTGCTTACAGAGGCAGATGAACGGCGTATACCGGAGATTGTTCCTGGAGCTCCCATTATCGTCACTTTGCATGATCCCAATGGCCAGGAAGTGGAACGCCAGGAATTAACAACAAACTCTTATGGTACTGCGGCCGGCACCTTCACTGCACCTTCCGGAGGCTTGATGGGAAGTTTTACCATTAATTCCGATCAAGGCTATTCGACTAGCCTGCGAGTGGAGGAATATAAGCGCCCGCGCTTCGAAGTAGAAATGGAGCCCTTAGATGGCCAACCTCAGCTAGGGGAGGAGGTAACCGCTACTGGCCGGGCAGTGGCCTATGCAGGACCGGCTCTACAGGGGGCAAAGGTGCGCTATACGGTTCGGCGGCGGGTGCAATATCCGTGGTACCGAGCTTGGTATGGCCGTTCTTATTACCCGAGACCGGCTGCCGCCTATGTCGTCAAGACTGGTGAAACCAGCACCGATGAATCAGGCCGATTCACCGTAAGCTTTTTGGCAGAGGGTGACGGTGCAATTGCTTCTTCCCGGTTTCCAATGTACGTATTCGAACTAAGCGCTGAAGTTATCGATGTGACGGGCGAGACACATGCGGGGTCTAAATATATCCGCCTGGCTGACTATGCTTTGCGCATCGACTTAAATGCTCCGGAAAAGCACGATCGACAGTCAGAACTGGTGGTGCAAGTGAAGAGCACTAATTTGGATGGCCAGGCGCAAGCTAGTGTTGGCCGCTTGATAATTGAACAGCTGGAAGTGCCGGATAACATTTTCGTGGATCGTTACTGGCAAAAACCGGATGAGTACGTATTAAATCCGCGTTATTTCCGCCGACAATTTCGGCACTTGGCCTATGGCAATGAAGATGAGGAGGCGAATTGGCCGGTTGATCATGTTCAACATCAATCGGTAGTGAATACCGGAGAAAGTGAGCGACTTTCCATAAATGTGACGGATTGGCCGGTAGGTGTTTATAGAATGACTTACTCGGTGCAGACAGCTGCTGGAGATTCGCTTCAAACGAGCCGGATCATTCGTATCTATGATTGGGCAGCGGGTAGTTTCCCAAAGGACGAAGTATTGTGGGTGGATCAAATGACCGAGCTCGTAGAACCAGGGGAAGAAGGCTATTTGCGCCTGGCTACCGCTGAAGGTGAGGCCTTTGTCTTTGTTGATGTTTCTCGCGATAATGAGATGCTTCTCCAGCAATGGGAGTATGCTACACCGACTACCAATTTTCGCTTTGTTGTTCGGGAAGCAGATCGGGGCGGATTAGCTCTGCAGCTATTGAGTGTGCGCTGGAATCGGTTTTTTACTCAGCAACACAGCTGGCAGGTGCCGTGGACCAACAAGCAATTGTCCATTCACCTGGAAACCTTCCGCGACAAGCTTTATCCAGATCAGGACGAAGAGTGGACCTTGCGCATCGATGGATCGGAGCGGGATCGGGTGGCGGCCGAAGTAGTGGCTTCGATGTACGATGCCAGTTTAGATCAGATCATACCGCATCAATGGAATCTACTTGCTTTTCCGGATAGAGGCTACGTTAGTCGACTCTGGCGGGCGGGGCAGTTTCAGGCTTTATCCAATATTACGATGACCCGCAATTGGCATCAAATACCAAATGTGCCGGAGCGTCGGTATCCACTGCTGTTGGCTTCCAATCAATACAACGTACAGTTGCGCGGCCTTCGCCGACGAGATGTCCAATACGATCCAATGACCTTTGAAATGGAGGCGGATGACGGAGCAATAGGAGCAGCGGCACCAGCTGGCGTAATGGCTCAGAATAGCCCTGCACCGAAGACAGCAGAGCCGCCACCTCCTCCAGAAGAATTACAAGAAGAGGAGGTTTCACCACCTACCAAAGTGCGTACGAATCTCTCGGAAACGGCCTTCTTTTTCCCACAACTAGCTACCAATGACAATGGTGAAGTATTACTTAAGTTTAGGTCTCCTGAGTCGTTGACTAAGTGGAAGTTACAGCTGTTTGCTCACGACGCAGACTTGGCATTCGCTTATGCGTCCCGCGAAGTGGTGACACAGAAGGAATTGATGATCTTGCCCAATGCTCCTCGTTTCATGCGCGAAGGAGATGAACTGGAGTTTACGGCAAAAGTTAGTAACCTCAGTGGCGGCACTTTGCGGGGAACTGCCCGCTTGGAGTTGTTCGATCTCACTAGCGGATCCCTGCTAAATGAAACCTTTGGCTTAAATGCCGTCGAACAAACCTTTAGTCTCCGTGCGGATCAATCGGCAGGCTTGGCCTGGCGACTGGACGTTCCCACGGATGCAACCGGTGTGATTGGTTATCGTGTAGTAGCGGAAGCGGATCAATTTGCTGATGGGGAAGAGGCAGCTTTACCGGTGTTGACCAATCAGGTTCTATTGACAGAAACGCTGCCGATGTTTGTTCGTAGTGGGAAAACAGCAAGCTTTCGGTTGCGATCATTGCAAGGCGCTGCGGATGATATTCGCCACCAATCCTTAACGTTCGACCTCACCAGCAATCCGGCTTGGTTAGCGGTGAAGTCCATGCCTTACTTGCTGGAGTATCCGCATGAATGTACGGAGCAATTGGTCAATCGCCTTTTTGCGAATAGCTTGTCCGCTCATTTAGTTGGACAGTTTCCACGCTTGGAGGCCGTTTTTGATAGCTGGCAAAGCGACCCTGCTGCCCTGCAAAGCCCCTTGCTAGCGAATGAAGAATTGAAGTCGGCGCTAATTGAAGAGACCCCTTGGGTGCTCGAAGCGCAGAACGAACAGTTGCAACGCGAACGCTTAGCGCTGCTGTTCGATCTGGATCGTATGGGGACGGAGCAGGCGGTGGCCTTGGATCGTTTAGCCCAAAGGCAACTGCTGGATGGCGGATTCGGCTGGTTTCCCGGCAGCCAGCATTCTCGTCATATTACGCAGTATGTAGTAGAAGTGATTGCCCATTTGGAAGCCCTGGGGGTGCCTTTAATGGATCGGTCTCCTGAATTGAAAGAAGTGCTGGATCGTGCCCTTCTATATTGCGATCGGCGAGCCGGCGAAGAATACCAGCGTTTGCAAGAAGATGTGGAAGCGGGGCGGAGGCAGTTACAAGAAGATCAGCTTAACAACTATTTGATCCACTACCTCTACCTGAGAAGCTTTTTCAGGGACCTTCCGATTGATCAGGAATTGGAGGAAATGCATAGCTATTACCTTGGGCAGGCTGTTTCGTTCTGGACGCGGAAGGGCCTCTATGAACAAGGATTGCTGGCCCTGGCTTTGCATCGTGAGGAGCGGCCGTCAACGGCACAGGCCATTTTGGCCTCCTTGCAGGAGCGAGCTATCCGGAGCGACGAACTAGGCATGTACTGGCCGTACAATGAGGGTTTCTATTGGTACCAACGTCCTTTGGAAACACATGCCCTCTTGATGGAGGTGTTCCATACACTAGGAGCGTCAACTGGCGAGTTGGATGAGCTGCGACTCTGGTTGCTACGACACAAGGAAACCAATCGCTGGGAAACAACGAAGGCCACCTCTGCCGCTATTTACGCTTTGCTGATTTCGAGCGGTGAAGGTATTGGGGAAAGTGAATTGGTGCAAGCTAGTTTTCCCCGGGCAAAGAATAGTTTATATCGGGATCGAATTGAACAGGCGGAACTATCGGCAGAAGCAGGAACGGGTTATTACCAAGTGCAGTGGACAGGTGAAGAGGTCGACAAAGATCTGGCGACAGTGCGATTGCGAAACCGCAACGATGATCCCGCCTGGGGTAACCTATACTGGCAGTATTTCCAAACAATCGACCAGGTGGAAGAATTTGCAGATACTCCGTTGAAGGTAGAGCGTGGCTTATTCCGAACCGTTTCTACGGATGAAGGCGAGGTCTTGATGCCACTTGACAACCCTCCGAAACCCGGTGATAAAGTAACGATCCGACTTGTTCTCCGCACTGATCGCGATATGGAGTTCCTGCATCTAAAGGATTTGCGCGCGGCGGCATTCGAGCCGATCGATCAATTAAGTGGTTATCGATATCGCGACGGTTTAGGCTATTACCAAAGTACAACAGATATTGGCACGCACTTCTTTTTTGATCGACTTCCACAGGGTAGCTACGTCATCGAATACGATGTATGGGTAACGTACCGCGGGGACTTCAGCGCAGGCTTGGCGACCTTCCAATGTATGTACGCGCCAGCTTATTCAAGCCATAGTGAAGGCACACGCGTTCGGGTGGAATAAGCTGCGGCCGGTCTATGTTTAGGTCATTCGGCTGCACTCCTCGTCTGGCCTATGCCAGGGAAAAGTGTATCCAATGCCAATGGGTTTGCGTCTTAAAAAGTGGCGCAACCGTCGAACAATCTGGCGTTCTTGCCGGGAAGCGCTTATTTTTGAAGAAATACTTGTACGATGCGAAAGCAGATCAAAGATTTTGCTACGAAACAGATAAAGAAAAGCTTCATGAGCAGTAACAACGGAAAGAGCGAACGCGGAAAGCATGCCGATACAGTCGTGCGCAATCATGTCATTTGGTCGATGGGAGCCAGTTTCCTGATTCCTATTCCCATTGCTGATGTCTTTGCAGTTAGTGCGTTACAATTAGACATGATCCGGCAACTAAGCCGTGTATACGATATCGATTTTGCTGAAACGCAGGGTAAGGCCATTATCACCAGCTTGACAAGTAGTACGTTAGCTCGTGCCGGTGCACGGAGCCTGATCAAACTCGTTCCAGGATTGGGAACAGTGATAGGAGGTGTCACTGTGTCGATCTTCAATGGCGCTTCCACTTATGCGCTAGGCGAGGTGTTCAAGCGTCACTTCGAATCGGGTGGAACAATTCTAGATTTCGATACAGAGCGTTTGCGCAAGGTATACAAGGAGAAGTTCGAAAAAGGCAAGAAAGTCGTTGAGCAATGGAAAGCCGAAGAGGAGGAAGCCAAGCAAGACGGCGGTACGACCGCTTCCGATACCGAGCCTGATGGGGCTAGCAGTGGTCCTTCTGATGATGTACTCGTTAAGCTGAAGGAACTCGGTGATTTGCGCGACCAAGGCGTGATCTCTGCGGAGGAATTCGCCGAAATGAAGAAGAAATTAATCGATCAATTCTGATCTGATCTCCTATTGAGGGTTTTGGGCAATACGGCCGCAGCAAGTGATTACGAATGCTGCGCTCTATTGTACCAAGACCCTCTTCTATATTCTGGCTTGGGCAACGATGTCCTGCTCAGCCAATTCTCCCGCTAAATATTTGTAATAACCAGCAACGGCTATCATGCCGGCATTATCCGTACAGTATTGGAAGGCCGGGATGTAGGTACTCCACTGTTTTTGCTGCCCCAGCTCCTCAAAAGCTTTTCGCAAGCTGGAATTTGCTGATACGCCGCCACTTATGGCTATCTCTGTGATACCGGTTTGTGTAGCCGCTTGTTGCAGTTTGTTTAGGAGAATGGAAACGATGCGCTCTTGTACAGAAGAACAGAGGTCGTGTAGGTGCTCCTGAATAAAGTCAGGTGTTTTTTTACTTTCCCGTTCCAAAAAATACTTCACGGCAGTCTTTAGCCCACTAAAACTGAAGTCTAATCCAGGGATCTGTGGTTCAGGGAATGAAAAGCGAGCTTCGCCGAGCTGAGCGTAGCGGTCAACCACTGGCCCGGCAGGGTAGGGCAGCCCCATTTCTTTGCCAATCTTATCGAAGGCCTCCCCGGCGGCATCATCCAGGCTCCGCCCTAAAATCTCCATGTCGAGATAGTCTTTAACCAATACGATTTGGGTATGCCCTCCTGATACGGTCAGGCACAGGAAAGGGAAATCAGGCTTAGGGTCTTCAGCGAAGTGCGCTAAGACGTGGGCTTCCAGGTGATTGACATCGACGAGAGGAATACCTTGACTGAGCGCAAAGGATTTAGCGAAAGCGACTCCTACAATGAGCGAACCCAACAGGCCGGGCCCTCGTGTAAAGGCAACGGCGTCGAGCTGATCAGGTGCAATGCCTGCTATCTTGAGGGCTTGCTCTACAACCGGCACAATGTGAGCCAAGTGAGCTCGGGAAGCGACCTCTGGAACCACGCCTCCATACTGTTGATGTATGTCCTGATTGGCGATAAGGTTGCTGAGTACCCGGCCATCTTGCAGCACTGCGGCGGAGGTGTCATCGCAAGAAGATTCAATAGCGAGGATATTTATTGGCATATTGTGAAGGCTCTTCCCACCGACATGAGCATAAACTGCATCTTAAGAATGGGTAGTTCTATGTAGGCGGCTACTTCATGGCACACCTAAAAAATTTGCCGCTAAAATACAGCCTATTTGCCGAGGATTTGACATATTCGCCTGAGGCTTTCAGTAAAGCAGCCGTTTTCTGAGTGGAAAGCATCAATTGCATTGCTGAAAAAAACGTATCATTGCATCAAAACAAACCGGAAAATGAGACTGGTCTTTAACATTCTTCTCCTCCTGATCGCAGCAGCTTTTGTTTATTTCATCTATGAGGCGATTAGAGAACCCATCGCTTTTGACGAAGTGCGTAATAAACGCCAAATTGTCGTAGTGGAAAAGCTAGAGACGATTCGCGACGCCCAGGAAATGTATCGTGGCATTACCGGCCTATTCGCGGATAATTTTGACTCTTTGGCACATGTGTTGAAGAACGACAGCTTTGTACTTGTCGCCGTTATCGGTGACCCGGATGATCCTGACTTTACCGGTGAGATCATTTATGATACGACTTATCGGGCAGCTATCGATTCCATCCGAGCATTGGGAATCAATGTAGATTCCTTGCGCTATGTGCCTTACACCGATGGCATTGAATTTGATATTGCAGCTGACACAATCGAATACCAGGCCACTACCCAGCCGGTTGTTGAGGTAGGTACGCCATGGAGTAGCTTCATGGGGCAGTATGCAGATACTCGCTTCAAGAAGTACGATAAAGGCTACAATCCGAATAAACCTATTAAGTTCGGTGACCTGAACCGACCTAATTTATCTGGTAATTGGGAGTAGTCCGCTATGATATAACGGAGGCTTCGTTCTCGACGAGCACAAAGCCTAATTGCGAACTGTCCATTCTGACCGGAATGGACAGTTCTAGTTATTTGATAGCAAATGAGAACCAGGAGGTCCAGGTTATTCGAAGCCTTGTGCACGAAGGTAATGAGGCCTGGTGGAGCACAGATGAACGCGTGACGGCCAGTTACCGCAAGGTTCGGTTAGCTTGGTTGGGCGGAACGCAAACACTGGTTCCCTCCCGTTTATATAATGGCGATGAGCGCCGTTCTTATCTGGAGCGACTAACCGTTTTGTCTGCATCCGAAACCGTACTAGCCGACCCTGTTCCCGAATTAAATGCCTTTTTGGTGTACGCAATTGAACAAGAGCGACTGGATCAATGGCGTAGGCAGTTTATTGGGTGTCGATTTTATCATGTGCTCAGCCCAGTCCTCCACCATTTGGCAGCACTAACTCAACGCCAGGCTCGCCCCGCCGTTTTTGCTTACATCAAAGATCAATTTCTGATGGTGGCCGGCTTAGAGCGGGGACAATTGCTTTTCTGCAATATCTTTCCGTGCCAGGCGGCTAAGGATTTTCTCTACTTCACCTTGCTTGCCTACGAACAATGCCAATGGAAACCCGACAAAGTACCCCTGCGTTTATTTGGTGAGGTGCTCAGCGACTCGGAAATCTATCGCTTACTGTTTCGTTACATTCGAGAAGTGACCTTCCTGACACCGGCTGTCGGTGATTTGCGTTTTGGCCCAGTTGCCGATGAACAGCCCCACCATTTTTTCTATGACCTGGCTAGCCTACATTTGTATCACTAATAAGGACCGCTTCATTTAAATACGCCTGCTATGCGAATCATCGGCGGAAAATTCAAAGGCCGGCGGTTTCATCCTCCAGCAAAGAATTGGCCTACTCGTCCCACTACTGACTATGCCAAGGAAGGGTTGTTCAATATCCTTACCAATCAATTTGACTTCTCTGAGTTGCGGGTTCTCGACCTCTTTGGAGGCACCGGTAGCCATAGCTATGAGTTTATTTCCCGCGGTTGTACAGATGTGACTTATGTCGACAAATTCCCAGGTTGTGTGGCTTTTGTGAAACGGACGGCCCAAACCCTAGCTATTGAAGAACACATACAGATTGTGCGTTCAGATGTTTTCCGTTTCATTCGATCCAAACCGGCCCCTTTCGATTATATCTTTGCCGGGCCGCCTTATCCGTTGCCTAATATTCCTGAGATCCCCGATCGTATTATTGAAAATGGACTGTTGCGTGAAGGCGCTTGGTTGGTGCTGGAGCACAATCCAAATCACGATTTTCAAAAACACCCGCATTTTATGCAGGTTAGGAACTACGGAAAGACAATTTTTAGCGTTTTTACACCAGAAGCCGGCAACATTTAGCGTCAACTACGCATTTTCCTTAGAGAGCCTCGGATAAGACCAAATAGTAATCAAGAATGCTTCCGCGACTATTTTTGCTGTGTAGCATAGTACTGCTGACTAGTTCACTTCAGGGCCAATCACCAAACCTGAAGGGGATGTGGGTAGGTACGCTTACCCAAAACGAAGGGGGCTATCGCAACCAGTATTCCTTTGAAATATATGTGAAAGAAGATGGAGCGGTCGTTACCGGCCGAACCTACGTAAGTACCGCTGGTATTTATGGCGAACTGTCTTTTACCGGCCAGCGGATCGCAGGTGTTCTCCACTTGCGGGAACTGGAATTGGTATACTCGCGGAAACCCACCGACCTGGCCTGGTGCTTCAAGACCATGCAATTAGAACCAGTTAGACGAAACGGGGTTTGGTACCTGGAAGGGCCTTGGCAAGGAACCTCTGATTTTGGCACCTGCATACCCGGATGGATCGTTCTGAAGCGCCCTATCCCACGAGTGTGACAAGCAAGCGTGTTAACGTCTAAAGGGTAGAACAAAAACGGAAGTGATCGATTTCAAAGACCAAATGAATCAATGGGCAGCTGCCGGTATACCTTTCTTGTTCCTGATTGACTTCGAACGAGAGAAACCACAGCTTTGGCGACTCGATGAGATTTGCCCGGAAGAATTGCTATTCGATTTTCATGGACGAACGAATGTCCCGGAAAAGGCGGCTTGCCCAGTGTCGCCCAAATTAACTTCCTTCCCGATCGATCCTACCACTTATCGCATCGCTTTTGATAAAGTGCAAGCTGGTTTGTCTCGCGGCGATAGTTTTCTTGTGAATCTAACTTTCCCCACACCAATTCAACTCGAAGGGACGCTACAGGATATCTTCTACGGCACTTCAGCGCGGTACCGGATGTGGTGGAAAGATCAATTTGTATCCTTTTCGCCTGAAATATTCGTACAGATCCGAGACGGTCACATCTATTCTTATCCGATGAAAGGCACGCTCAGCGCCGATTTTCCCGGACAACAGTTGATTAATGACCCGAAAGAACGGGCAGAGCACGCCACCATCGTAGATCTCATTCGTAACGACCTTAGTCAAGTGGCCAGCCGGGTACGCGTGCAGCGGTACCGTTATCTAGAGCAAATACCTACGCAAGCCGGAGCGCTGTGGCAGACAAGTACGGAGATCATGGGGGAACTGCCGACGGATTATCAAAACCGGATTGGAGATATCTTGCAGCGATTATTGCCGGCTGGCAGTGTCAGTGGCGCCCCCAAACCAAGCACCCTCGATATCATTCGCAAAGCAGAAGGACAAGCCAGAGGGTACTATACCGGGATAGCTGCCTTATGGGATGGTCAGCAACTCGATAGTTGTGTGCTCATCCGGTTCATCGAAGACGGTCCGAGGCCGCGATATTGGTCCGGAGGCGGAGTCACAGCTTATAGTAATTGGTACGAAGAATACACGGAATTGAAAGAAAAGGTATATTTACCTACGAAAACGGCTTCTAAGACTTTACCGAACCACCCTATAATATCGTGACGCAGACTAATGGCACACCCATCTTGCTCGAGTCTATTTGTCTGAAAGATGGGCAATTACCATTGTTGACCTATCATCAACAACGCGTCGACCAATCTCGCATCAAGTTATTGGGTATTAAGAAGCGGCTCAATTTGAGCACCTTTCTGGAAGAGCAAGACCTGCCAAGTACAGGGCGACATAAGCTGCGCTTCACCTACAGCCAGCAAATTGACTCTTTCTCCTGCACCACTTATCAAATTCGACCTATTGAAAACCTGCGGATCGTTGACCTGACCGACGGAATTCATTATCGGTATAAATTCCTGGACCGCGAATTAATTGAAGATGCGTTCTCGCGACGAGAGGGCTGCGATGATATCCTAATTACCTGGCGAGGATTTCTCACGGATAGCTCCTACGCCAACCTTGCTCTGTTCGATGGTGAAAAATGGTATACCCCGGCTCACCCATTGTTGAAAGGCGTACGACGGACCCACCTCATCAAGGAGGGGCGCCTTACGCCTACCGTCATACGGTCGAACGACCTAAAGTACTTTCAGGAAATTCGGTTGATCAATGCGATGATCGACTTGGAAGAAAGCCCCCCCATTCCGATCAAGCATGTGTACAACCCTGGCGATCGTGTATAATTTGCAGAGTAAGACTTACTGCTCGACCAGGCGCCGATAAATGAGTGTTGGTCCACCACCAGGAATAGCGAGTTCCATCTCTTCCTCACTTAGCCGGACAATCGCAAAGCAGCTTGCGCCAAATTCACCTTCCAGTGTGAAGCAAGGCCCGGTTTGTCCTTCGCTTAATCCACAGGCTTCAGGGCATTGGTCGAAATAGCTCATGGCCTCTTCTACTACTTTTTGACCGTCGTAGTAGGTGATGTAGCGGCCCGGCAAAAAGTGTAGCGTCTCTTGATCATCAAAAGCACTAACCCATTGTCCCATAAGTGGGCCAAAGGCAGTTGGCACCGCAGTCACACTTCTAGCGGTGTAAGACTCCGGCAAACTATCAAGGTTGATGACGGCTGGTGCGGGCATCGTTTGCGCAATTGGGGCGCTGTCTTTACTGCCGCAAGAGATCAATGCGAGAGAAATTAGGGCGATAAATGCACTCATTCGGTTCATGTCAAGGATGTTTTTGCTGTGAGGCAAGGCGTTGCTTTCCAACACACAACGAATAACTCGTGTTCGATGTTATGACTTCCACCTCGGACAAAAGTTACATAATTTTTGCATCAGTAGGCAATGGTGTTAGCTGCATTCCATCGCGATTTGAGGACTTTCTGGGACAGAAAACAAACCATGGCCGCAATTTTAACATCTATAGTGTAGTTGAGTGGTTGCCACATCTTAATGTGTTAGCCACGAGCTTCATTGAGTCAAAAGGTCTGCTAGCTGCCACGTGCTAGTGAGAGCTTGGGGTGGGGAGGATTTTTGCGTACTTTTGTCCATCAATTTTGGAAGCATTAGCTTCGGTAAACTCTTTTATGTCAGTACAGGTCAATCAACTAAGCAAGGTCTACGGCGAACAACGAGCTGTTGATCGAATCAGCTTCCAGGCAAAACCTGGAGAAGTATTAGGTTTCCTAGGGCCGAACGGAGCGGGCAAGACGACCACCATGAAGATGGTCACCGGATACATACCCCCGACGGAAGGGGCCGTGCAGGTTTGTGATATTAATGTGGAGGAATCACCTATAGCTGCCCAGCAGCATATCGGGTATCTCCCGGAACACAACCCGCTGTATCGCGACATGTATGTGAAGGAGTACTTGAGTTTTGTTGGCCGTTTACATAAGATCCCGAAGCTACAAAAGCGAATTGCCGATTTGATCGAGTTGACAGGCTTGACAATCGAGCAACACAAACGTATAGAAGCCCTATCAAAGGGTTATCGCCAGCGAGTTGGTTTGGCGCAAGCAATGTTACACGACCCAGCTGTGCTCATCCTGGATGAGCCGACCTCCGGCTTAGACCCCAACCAGTTGGCTGAGATCCGGGGCTTGATCAAACGCCTTGGAGAAGAAAAGACAGTCATCTTGTCGACCCACATCATGCAGGAGGTGGAAGCTTTGTGCGATCGGGTGGTGATCATTAACGAAGGTAAGATTGTGGCTAATGACCCTGTAGAACGCCTACAATCGCGTATCAAAGGGGAGAGCTTGGTTACGGTCGCTTTTTCTAAAGATGTGAAGGAAAAGGACCTAACGGCTTTAACGCACGTTAGCCGGGTAGAGAAAATGGGGAAAAAACGCTGGCGCTTGTTTGCTTCGGCCGATCAGGATATCCGCCCGGCGATCTTCCATTTCGCCGTCGAGCACGAAAATGTGCTGCTGGAATTGCATCGCGACGAGCGCAGTGTAGAAGATGTATTCCGTCATCTTACTCAAAAAGCAGACGGATGATCAGGCGAGTGAGCTTGTGCTACTTAGGGGTGATCGGCTGCGTACTATGGCTTAGTGCACAGCAAGATAGTTTACCGATCAATCGCGATTTTGTATTTGCTGATGGCATCTATGAAGACCTTGCTGCACTACAAACCAACCGCCCCGATCGAAGCATGCGAACACTGGATGGTCGTATGGTTTTGCTGCAAGAAGACTATATGTTGAAGGTCGAAGAATTGCATCCGAAAGGGCGGCCTGATCTCGCACTCGACCTGGAAGAAATTGCAGCAATTACGGTCAATGGTGTTCCCTATATCCGAACCTATCACGACAGCATACGCGGTTTTACCGAATTTGCCGGATTACGTGTTAGAGGCCGACTGTGCTATTATTCTTATGAAAAAACCGAACTGGATTCGGTCCTGATACAAGCATTCAATCCCATTACCGGCCGGCCTTTTCGGCAACAAATGGTGGTTAACCCTCGCTTGGTCCAAGTCGAAAAAGTACTGGACCTGGAGAATGGCATCGTTTGGCCATTTACCCTGCCGGTAATGCTGGATCTGTTGGCAAATGATGAAGCACTGGTACAATCATTGCAGAATTTACAGCCGGCAGAAGCAGAAGCCCGCTTGCAACGCTGCTTACTAATTTACGATGACCGTCACCCTTTGCTAGCACCAGTAGGGGAGTGATCGACTAAAAATAGTGTCCGCACATGTGGAGTATCTTTCGCAAAGAGATTAACCTGTTTTTCAGTTCTCTGATTGGCTATATAGTCATAGGAGTTTTCCTGGTAATTTTAGGGCTGTTCATGTTCGTCTTTCCGGACACCAGCCTGTTGTCCTATGGTTTTGCCAGTATGGATCAGTTGTTTTCCATGGCGCCTAGTGTTTTTGTGTTCCTGATCCCGGCGATCACCATGCGAACGTTTGCCGAAGAACAACAATCCGGCACGATTGAACTGCTGGTGACACGACCAATTCACGAGTTACAGATCATTCTTGGTAAGTACCTGGCGGCTCTTGCCTTGGTGCTTTTCGCCATCTTGCCTACTATCCTTTACTACTATACGGTATACGACCTGGGAGCACCGAGAGGAAATCTCGATTCTGGGGGGATTATGGGTTCTTATGTAGGCTTGGTCTTCCTTAGTGCAGCCTTTGTAGCCATTGGTGTTTTTGCAAGTTCAATAACGACGAATCAGATTGTAGCCTTTCTTTTGGCTACAGCCTTGTGTTTTTGGTTTTACTGGGGCTTTGACTACCTCTCATTGCTACCCATTTTTGTGGGCCGTGGCGATGATGTGGTACAAATGTTCGGTATGCTATTTCATTATGATAGCTTGAGCAGGGGCGTGATCGATTCTCGGGACGTGATCTACTTCCTCAGTATTATCGGCTTGTTTATCATGATGACGTTGATCTCCTTGGAACGGCGTAAATGGTAAACGGTTAGGGAACGCTAAACTTCTGATTATTAAAAGCTCACAAGCGCATGAATAGAAAAGTCCAGTCCTTGATTCAGTTATTAGCTGCCATAGCCATTGTGTTGCTGGTTAATATTTTAGCTAATAGCCGGGTGGGTGGACGACCGTTGTACGGATCACTGGACCTCACGGAAGAGAAGCGATTTACGCTTAGTCAAGGAACCGTTGATCTGTTAGAGGCACAAACAGATATTATCTTTGTTCGGGTCTTACTGGAAGGCGATTTTCCGGCCGGATTCAAACGCCTGCAAACCGCCACTCGGGAGATGTTGGAGGATTTCCGAGGTGTTTCACCCTATATTGAATACGAGTTCTTTGACCCTAATCAGGGAACGGTGGACGAAATCAATCAGCGCCGGGAACAGATGCGCGAAGAGGGTATGATTCCGGTAAACCTGCGGGTTAAAGGAGTCGAAGGCACGTCTACTAAGTCGATCTTCCCTTATGCGATATTTTACCTGGGCGAGCGAGCGATTCCGGTTAATATCCTGGAGAATGAGGTTCCGGGAGTTCCTAGTGAAGTAGTTTTGAATAATGCGGTAGCACTGTTGGAGTATAAATTTGCCAGTGCGGTCCAAAAACTGGTCCAGGGATATAATCCAATTATTGCCCTTACGACCGGGCAAGGGGAATTGGCTCCGATAGAATCAGCTGACCTGGAAAAGCAACTGCGAAATTTCTACGATGTTGGCCGCCTCGACCTGGATAGCGTAGTTGCTGTTCCGCAGGAAATCGAAGCGCTGATCGTAGCAAAACCTACCCAGCCTTTTTCGGATCGAGACCTCTTTAAGATCGATCAATACGTGATGAATGGCGGGAAGGTCATGTGGTTGCTGGATAAGGTAGCCGTGGACCTGGATAGCCTACAGGGAAGAGAGCAATATTTTCCTCGCCCCTATGACCTCAACCTCGATGACCTGCTTTTCCGCTACGGGGTGCGTATGGACGATAATTTGGTGTTGGACCTTCGCTGTACCCGAATTCCACTCGCAACCGGCGTTGTAGGTAATGCACCGCAATTTGATCTCTTTCGATACCCTTATCATGTACTGGCCTTGCCCAGGAGCAACCATCCAGTGGTGAAAAGCCTGGAAGCCGTCAACTTGCTCTATCCTAGCTCAATTGATATCAGCCCTCGGACGAAGACTCCTGTGAATAAGGAAATTTTGTTGATGAGCAGTGAAACCGCCCGCTATCAAAAACTACCGGTTGGCCTGGATTTTGATTTCTTACGTTATGACTTTGAGGCCGAGTACTTTGACAAGGATTCGCTCGTCTTCGGAGTTGTTCTGGATGGAGTATTTCCCAGCCTATTTGAGAATAGAGTGACCCAAGAAAACCTGGATGTACTAGCGAGCCTCGACATTTCTTTCCAAAAGGAGAGTGTGCCAAACCGAATGATCGTTGTTTCGGATGGCGACGTCGCTGCTAATCCTGTTCGTCCCGACGGCTCAGTGCTTCCCCTGGGCTTTAATGTTTTTGAGAAATACCAGTTTTCGAATAAGGACTTCTTAGTGAACGCGCTGGAATACTTACTGGATGACACTGGAGTGATCCAGGCTCGAGGTAAGGAGGTGCGTTTGCGTATGCTGGACACGGAGCGAGCAGAATCGGAAAAACAATTTTGGCAGTTGCTTAACATCGGTCTACCACTATTGTTCCTTGGCTTATTTGGATTTGGTTATCACCAGTGGAGAAAACGGAAATACCAATCTTAGCATTGAGGCTTGCGACAATTGAAAAGTAAAAAGGAATGAATCGCACAACTATATTACTTCTCTTGGTAATCGTCTTAGGTGGCGGTGCTTATTTTCTGCTAGCCGATCAGGATGATGGGCGAGGAGTGACTACGGTCACTGGAGCTGATCGCGATTTTGCGGTTGACTCCAGCCTGGTCCACAAGATCTTTTTAGCCGACCGACATGGTAACCGAACTACCCTAGAACGCCAACATAGCCATTGGACCTACAATGGCGAATATAAAGCAAGGCCCGATGCCATGGAGAGCTTGTTGCAGGCTATCGATCAGGTACAAATGCGCTTTAAGCCGACCAACGCTGCCGTTCCTCATTTGGTGAAAAACCTGGCGACAGAGGGAATCAAGGTAGAATTGTATGGCGAGGGAAACGAACTGCTAAAGGTTTATTACATCGGTGGCGCCACCAATGATGAATTGGGTACCTATATTATTCTGGAAGGTGAGGAACAACCCTATGTGGCCAGCTTGCCGAATTGGGAAGGAAATATTCGCTTTCGCTATAATTTAGTCGGTGATGATTGGCGAGATCGGACCATTTTCGATAGCGCTGTAGAGGATATCGCCACGGTTACCGTAGAATACCCCAAGCAGCAAAATAACTCCTTTCGCCTCACAGTGGATGAAATCGACTATAAGATTAGCCCATTTCATCCACTGAGCCCCAGTATCGAGCAACCTGTACGACCAGATGCTGAGGAAGCTTATTTGAATCGCTTCCGTAAAGTGATTGCTGTCGGTTTTGCGAATAGCTCGTATGATCGGGATTCGGTCTTGCAGAAAATACCGTTCAGTATTATCACCCTGACGGAAAAAGGCGGGGATGTAACTACGGTTAAGTTGTTTCCACAGTATGCCGATCCTATTATCGATGTGAAGACTGGTGATGTTCGCTACGAAGAAACAGTGCAGACTTACTATGCACTCTTAAATGAAGAAGACTTTCTGGTACTCCAAAATACTAATATCGATAAGGTGCTATGGGGCTATTCCTTCTTTTTTGAATAGCTATCGACCTCGACCTGCTGCTTAGGCATAGCCTTTTAAGCGATAAACGACCAGGCCTACCCATTCTTTGATGAGTATTTCCCAAGTGATGAAGGAGGCAGCTTGTGGAATGATCCAAGCTCCGAATGTCAATGAATGGCGACTTTGCAGGTAGTCGACCGGGTACGGTATAATCTCCACTCCTGCACGTTGAAAACATCTTCTTGCCCGAGGCATATGCCAGGCGCTGGTCAGCAATAAGATGGGCCCATCAACTCCAAGTTCCTGTAAAAGCGTAGCGCTGTTCTGGGCATTCTCAAGGGTGTTTCTGGACTGATCTTCAATGAGCAGTGCTGAAACGGGTATGCCCAGATCTTGTAAGTAGTCGCCGGCAGCTTGTGCTTCTGGTTTTTCGCCAGGTATAAGACCTCCTGCTCCACCACTCAATAGCAGCCGGTCGAAATGACCGCCTCGGTACAATGCAGCTGCATGCAAGAGGCGATCACTCCTGTCGCTTAGTTCTGGATAATCTGTCGCCAGTTCTCCACGATCACTGAGGTAGCCGCCAAGAACAACGGCTACTTCCGCGTGATGCACCAGGGCGGTAGGTGAGGGTTCCCAGCAGCGCAAGACCACCTGGAGCAAGGCAGTATTGCCTAGCAGGAATACGATGGCAATCGTTGACCAGAGTGTTCGCTTTCGCCAGCTCGTGGAACGAGTGAACAAGGCGATCAACAACAAAATATTCACCCACACCAGCGGCCGCAAAAGAAAGAGTAAAAATTTACTCAAGAAGTAGAACATATAATCAAACTAGAACCCTGGGAATGGCTGTGGCCCCTCCATCAAACGTCCGATCATCATTTCCAAGAGGCTTGGGTTGAACAACAGGCTTGCACCAATCATGAATACCAGCCCGTAGACTGCTCCCCATAGGTGCGCATTATGGCCGATATTATCAATCTGCCGCTTATCCATGTACGATGAGTACCACAGAAAGGCAATGCCTAGAATGATACCGGGTAGTGGTGGGAATTCGAACCATTGCCAGGGATCGAAAAGAATATACATGAACACGAGTGCTGATGTAGCACCAGAAGCTCCCAAGGCACCGTAACCATAATCATCCTGGTGCCGGAAATAAGTAGGGAGGTTGGCGATGGCAATGGCAGTCAAATAAAATCCAATGAAGGCCAAACGACCAATGTTCGGGCCGAACAAAGCTTTGATGAATGCCATTTCAATGTATTGCCCGAATAAGAACAGCACATACATATTAATGAGCAAATGCATCCAGTCGCCGTGGATAAATCCACTGGTAAAGAAGCGGTAGTATTCCCCACGGTTCTTGATAGAGGCCGGGTGGAAAAGCAACTTGGCTTTTATTGCAGGGTTGTTGAAAGCCTGATAGGAGATGAGGCCAGTCATGGCCACAATGATCAGGGTGAGGGATAAATTCATAAACGTTGATTAGTCATTGAACAAGGATGCTTGAGCCGCCCCGCCCAATTTAGTACATTTTGTGGGTGCGTACTAGCCTTCATTATGATAGGGCTGATTGCGCAAGATGGTCATCGCTCGATATAGCTGTTCCAAGAGGAATAGGCGAACCATTTGATGCGAGAAGGTCATTTTCGATAGCGAAAGTTTACCATTGGCTCGCTTATACACGGAATCATCAAAACCAAAAGCGCCGCCTACCAAAAAAATTAAACGTCGGTAGGGCATTTGTAGTTGACGATCTAACCACCGCGCCAATTCGACAGAACGAAATTCTTTCCCGCGCTCATCCAGAAGGATAAGCCCGTCTTGTGGTTGCAAACGTTGCAATACCAGCTCTGCTTCTTTTTGTTTAAGCTGTAAGGGGGAAAGCTTACCTGCCCCTTTAACATCGGGTAAAATCACTTGTTCAAAGGGCAAGTAGTGCCCTAAGCGCTTCTCATACTGCTGTATGCCATCTTGGAGATAGGAAGCTGAGGTTTTACCAATGTACCAGCAAGATATTTTCAAGGAGTAGTATTCAATGTACAATTAGTGGCAGATGAAGGCTAGCATTGGTAACTGCTAGAACCATTTAACCGTCAATTCCACAATTTTCATCTTGAGTTTATTGAAGGGAGGCATGAGTAAGTCGATAGCACTGGGTAAGTGCTGCCGATAGATGCCACGGGCATTACTAAAGCCCTCAAATCCAAACCAACCGTGACTCTTACCGATGCCACTATTATTGCTACCCCCGAAAGGAAGGTTGCTGTTGAAGAAATGGATATCGTTATTGTTGATACATGTGCCACCCGCTCGCGTGTTTTCTATGACGGTGCGGATATTTTTATTGCTCTTACTGTAGATGTACAGAGCAAGCGGCTTTTCACCTGCCCGAATGTAATCGATAACCTCGTCTAAGTGCTGGTAGGTCATCACGGGTAAGATCGGGCCAAAAATCTCCTTGGTCATCAAGGGGGCATCTTGCGGCACATCTGTCACAAGGGTGGGCTCAAAATAGCGATCGGTCGATCGAGTTTCACCGCCCAGGGCGACTTTGGCACCTTGTTCCACCGAATCGTTTAGGTAAGCTTGTAGTCGTTCGAAATGCCGCGGACTGACGATGCGATTATAAGAATCTTGCTCGGCGGCGTTGCTGCCATAAAATTTCTTCAGGTAAATATCCACCGCTTCAATAAATGCGTCCTTGCGAGATTCGTGCACGAAGACATAATCTGGCGCGATGCATATTTGACCATTATTTAAAAACTTTCCCCAGGCGATCCGTTTCGCCGCGATATTCAGATTAGCTGTTTCATCGACGATGGTCGGCGATTTGCCGCCCAATTCGAGGGTGACAGATGTCAAGTGTTCTGCCGCTGCCTTCATCACGATTTTGCCAATAGCCGGTGCGCCGGTAAAGAAGATGTGATTGAAGGGTAAACTGAGCAGCTCTGTTGATGTTTCGATTCCTCCTTCTACTAAGGCTACTTCATTTTGATCGAATACATCCTCCACGATCTGACGCATAACCGCACTTGTATGCGGGGTGTGCTCTGATGGCTTTAAGATGGCTGTATTACCAGCAGCAATAGCGGATATAAGTGGACAGAAGGTGAGGTTGACTGGAAAATTCCAAGGGGATACAATCAAACAAACACCTTTGGGTTCGTAGCGAATCCAGGATGAAGAACCGGCTAAAGTCAAGGGCGTAGCCACTCGATGCTTACCCATCCATCGACGTAAATGACTACAAGCATACTTAATCTCTTTTAGGATGATGAAAACCTCGGTGAGATCTACTTCTGCCGGATGTTTGCGGAAATCTTGGTAGAGCGCATCGCGGATAGCTTGTCGATAGGTTACTTCGATAGCCGCCTGCAAGCGCTTCAGTTTTTGAATACGCTCTTTGGCAGTTGTTTGAGCAACAGCATATTGATTAGCCCTTTGCGCCTGAAAAATGGATTGGATCGCGGCTTTGTTAGTAGAAGGAACAGTCTTAACGGTCATAATGCACAGCTTTAATCGAGCCACTAAAATGGCTAAAATCATTCACTTTAGCCTTACTTTTGCGCTTCCTTAGTAAGAGAGCATATTTGGATTACCTTTTTGGTTGAGCAGTTTTATACACAGATAAGGCGAAAAATGTAGCCCTGGCCAAAGCTAAGGCAAAGCTTTCTGACCCAATATGGGCGAAAAGTTGCTGCTATAGAAGAGCAATCTAAATTTGTATCCCTACTTGAAAAACAGACCTGCGAAAAACCATGGATAAGGCAACAGCAATTCTACTCATTCACTGTCCCGATCAAAAGGGAATCGTTGCAGCAATTACGGACTTTTTGCATAGCAACCAGGGGAATATTATCAGCTTAGATCAGCATGTAGACCGTCGACAAGAGCAGTTCTTTATGCGTGTCGAATGGGAGTTGGAGGGTTTCGCGATTCCGGTTGATAAGATCGATGATTACTTTGGCACACTAATTGGCAACAAGTTTGAGATGCAATGGCAGCTCCACTTGACAGAGCGTAAGCCACGCATGGCGATCTTCGTTTCTAAGGCATCACACTGCTTGTACGATATTCTGCAACGCTACTCTTCCGGCGAATGGCAAGTGGAAATTCCCGTTATTATCGCGAATCATGAGAACCTAGGATACATCGCCGAGCGATTCGATTTGCCCTTTAAGGTTTTCCCAATCACAAAGAAGAACAAGGCGGCGCAAGAGCAAGCTGAGATCGAATTGCTCCGTGAATTGGATGTCGATTTTATCGTTCTGGCGCGCTATATGCAGATTTTGTCTGACGACTTCTGCTCACAATTCCCCAATCGGATCATCAATATCCACCATTCCTTTCTACCAGCCTTTAAAGGTGCCCGACCCTATCACTCCGCTTATGAACGAGGCGTAAAGATCATTGGCGCCACCTCCCACTACGTGACACCAGATTTGGATGAAGGCCCTATCATCGCTCAGGATGTGACGCCAGTGACCCATCGCAACTCAGTGAAAGATCTGGTGCGGAAAGGGAAGGACATGGAAAAGCGGGTGCTCTCCCAGGCTATTTGGCTTCAATTACAGCGGAAAATTTTACCATTTGGTAATCGAACCATCGTGTTTGACTAAGACAGCGATTAGTCAGAGAAGCATTTTTTTGAAAAAAAAAGCGGAAGTGGATTCAACCAAAGTAGATGTATAGACATTTAGTGTACATACATTTAATTTAAAATTGAAAAATCCATGAAAGCTTTCACTCTTTTCTCCCTGTTGTTTGTTGGTTTGGCTTTGGCATTTACCGGCCCAGTAGAAGCCGTTAGTGTTGATACGGATCAATCGGTGATTACTTGGAAAGGTTACAAGGTTCTAGGTTCTCATACGGGCACAATTGCTGTTGATGCCGGTGAATTACAAATGCAAGACGGGAACCTAGTTGGTGGCTCGTTTACCATTGATATGACTTCGATCGCTTGCACCGATTTGGAAGGTGACTACGCTGGACGTTTAGAAGGGCACTTGAAGTCGGATGATTTTTTTGGCGTAGAGAATTTCCCAACCGCTAAATTTGAGATTACGAATGTGATCAGCCGTGGCACAGAAGGAAGCTACAAGATCATCGGTAATCTGACGATTAAAGAATCAACGCAGGAGATTCGTTTCAATACAGAAATTACAGAGGAAGATGGCCAAAAGGTAGCCATAGCCGAAGTTACTATTGACCGTAGCGATTATGATGTACGTTATGGTTCAGGTAGCTTCTTCGATAACCTGGGCGACAACACTATTTACGACGAATTTGACCTGAACATTCGTTTGGTGCTGAATTAGGCGTAAGAATTTATTGACACAAAACTGAAAACAGCCCCCGCTTTCTATTGTAAGCGGGGGCCGTTTGGTTTAGGAGAGTTGAACTTCCATTTGTTCGTCTCCTGAAAAATGGATAGCTTTTGGTATTCATTGACCAAAATTCAATTCGAACATGAGTCTAATTCTATGGTTATTGGTAGGCCTGGCTGCCGGCGCTGTTGCCAAAATGGTGACCCCTCAGGAAGAAACAGGTGGCTGGATTTCCTCTATTGGAATCGGTATCGTAGGTTCTTTCGTCGGTAAATTGGTACTTGGCCTGGTAGGCATCCAAGCTTACGGTTTGATAGGCTCGGTGGTAGTAGCTATCATTGGCTCTATCATAGTATTGTTTGTATACTACAAGTACTTCGCTGATAAGTGGAAATTGCCGTTGTAACAGTTTGTCAGTAAGCAGTAGGCAGCAGGCAGTTTCTTTTACTTTGCCTACTGCCTACTGCCTACTGCCTACTGCCTACTGCCTATCCCTTCACCTCCTCTTCGTTCACGCCGGCAAGATCCAGGAAGAATGCATATTGCATAGCTACCTGCTTCAGTCGTTCAAAGCGGCCGGAAGAACCACCATGGCCAGCATCCATATTCGTATGTAGAAGCAGTGGTGAGTCATCCGTCTTTCTCTCCCTCAGACGAGCCACCCATTTAGCGGGCTCCCAGTATTGTACCTGAGAATCGTGCAAACCAGTGGTAACCAGCATGGCTGGATAATCTTTGGCTTCGACATTGTCATATGGAGAGTAGGACTTAATATATTCGTAGTAGGTCTCATCATTTGGATTCCCCCATTCGTCATACTCACCAGTGGTTAGTGGGATGCTCTCATCCAACATAGTCGTCACTACATCGACGAATGGCACGGCGGATACAATTCCTTTCCAAAGATCAGGTCGCATATTGACTACAGCGCCCATCAAAAGGCCACCTGCACTGCCACCTTGGGCAAAGATGCGATCTTGAGAAGTATAGTCTTCGCTAATGAGGTACTCAGCACAGTCGATGAAATCGGTGAATGTATTCTTCTTATTGAGCAGCTTGCCATCTTCATACCAATGTCGACCCATTTCTTCACCACCACGGATGTGAGCGATCGCGTAAACAAACCCCCGATCCAGTAAACTAAGGCGAGCGGAGCTAAAATAAGGCTCCATACTAGCTCCATAGGAACCATAGCCGTAGAGCAATAGAGGTTGGCTACCATCTCTCTCAAATCCTTTGCGATAAACAATGCTCATAGGTACTTGCGCACCATCGCGAGCAGTAGCCCAAACGCGTTCTGATTGGTAGTTTTCAGCATCAAAACCACCCAGTACTTCCTGTTGTTTCAACTGGTCAAATTCCTTAGAGACCATGTTGTAGTCATAGGTAGTCGGAGGGGTAGTCATCGACTGATAGCCTAATCGCAGGATCTCGGTATCGAAATCCATATTGACGCTGGTATACGCTACATAAGCGTCTTCACCGAAATTGATATAGTGCTCCTGGCCTTCCCAAGGGCGTACGCGAAGCTGGGTGATACCGTTTTTTCGTTCGCTAAGTACCAAGTAATCCTGGAAGATGTCCATGTCTTCTAATAACACCTCTTCGCGGTGGGGGATAACCTCTTCCCAGTTTTCCTTAGAGGTGGCGTCGACCGGAGTAGACATGAGGCGGAAATTCCGCGCATCCAGGTTGGTACGGATATAAAACTTGTCGCCAAAATGTGCGATACCGTATTCCAGGCCACGTTCGCGCGGCTGGATGATCTGAAATTCGCCTAGCGGGTCATTAGCGTCTAGTACCCGATACTCCTGGCTCAAGGTTTGGTAGGCACCAATGATGATATAATCTTTGGACTTGGACTTGTATACAAAGGCCAGGAAGGTATCATCTGGTTCTTCATAGACCAAAACATCTTCATCTACTGAGGTACCTAGCTTGTGTCGGAATACCTGATACGGGCGCAGTGTTTCGTCTTTTACCGAGTAAAAGATGTGCTCGTTATCATTAGCCCATACGGCTCCACCAGTGGTGTTTGGGATGCGGTCTTCCAGCATTTCACCGGTTTCCAGATCCTTGAAGCGGATCGTGTAGATCCGGCGGCTAAGTGTATCTTCTCCGTATGCCAGGATACGGTTGCTTGGGCTCACTGAACGACCTCCAACATTGAAGAAATCGAAATCCTTGGCTAACTCATTTACGTTAAGCATCACCTCTTCGGCGGCCTCCAAGGATCCCTCTTTACGCGAGTAGATCGGGTATTCCTGCCCTTCTTCGTAGCGGGTTAGGTAATAGTAGCCGTTGTCGCGATAAGGAACCGACTGGTCATCTTCTTTGATCCGTCCTTTTAGCTCCTCAAATAGACGCTCCTGAAGATCTTTAGTATGCGACATCATGGTGTCGAGGTACTTGTTTTCGGCTTCCAGATAGGAGATTACCTCGGGGTTCTCCCGTTCGTTGAGCCAGTAATACTCGTCGATACGGGTATCTCCGTGAATCGTCAGTTCTTTAGGTTGTTGAGCAGCGCTCGGTGGAGCGATAGCTGTTTTTTCGTACATCGCAGATTGTTTCTCTTGTTTGGTGGCGGGCTCTTGTTGGCAGGCGCTTAAACAGATGGCAAGCAAGCCTAACAGTCCCACTAACCGAATTCGGTATATCGAAAACATGTCGAGTGGATTGAAGTTGAAAAGAAATTCCAAAATGGTCGATAAAGATAGACTTAGCCCCCTAAACCACCTAGTGGGAAGCGGTAATTTGCCAGTTACTTGCCACGAATGAAGTAGGAAATGCGTTTAATCACCTTGAAACTTGAAAGCAAGGTGTACCTTTATTCGCTATATGCGCCTCAAAACGAGTTACCGCCAAATAATTGCTATCGCTGCGCCGATCATGATCGGTAGCGCTGCACAGAACATCATCACGTTGACCGACCGGGTCTTTCTGTGGTACCTGAGCGAAGACGATTTTGCCAGTATTGGTTTCGTAAGCGTATTCTACCTGATCGTAGCCGCCATTGGTTTTGGGTTTAGTCGAGGAGGGCAAATTCTCATCGCGCGTCGTGCTGGTGCAGGCCAGGACGAAGAAGCAGGACAAACCTTCCATTCTGTTTTCCTATTTGAGTTTTTCCTGGCCATCTTCATGTTCTTTTTCATGACCTATGGGTGCTATTATTTGTTTGCGGCTTTGGTAGATTCAAATGTCGTATTCGATAAGAGCCTGGAATACCTGGAGACGCGTAAGTGGGGCGTATTCTTTTCCTATACAGGCGTGGCCTTAATCGCATTGTATACCGGTGTAGCCCGACCGCGATTCCTCATCTTGGACACTATCTTGTTGGGCGTCGTTAATATTGTTCTTGACTATGTCTTGATCTTTGGGTACTGGGGATTTCCCAAGATGGGGATTGCCGGCGCTGGATTGGCCTCGACTCTTGCAGAGGTGCTCGCTTTTGTGGCCTTTGTGTTGTACATGATCGCCGATAAGAAGAACCGGAGGTATAAGATCTTTCGCCTGCCTAAGTTGAATTGGGAGCTCATTCGCGAACAGTATCGTCTTTCTATCCCACTAGTCGCTCAACCTTTGGTAGGGCTGGGAAGTTGGTTTCTCTTCATGGGGATTATTGAAAATTTGGGAGAACGCGCGTTGGCTGTGTCGATCCTCGTACAGATGGTTTACCTGGTTGTTTCTGTACCTAGTTGGGGGTTTGCTGCCAGTGTCAGCACCTTGGTAGGGGGCTTTATCGGCCACCAAAAGCGACAGGCAGTAATCCCGATTATTTGGAAGACGGGCAAGATTTCCTTCTTAGTGACCATGTTGATTGCACTTCCTATTGCGGCCTTTCCGCAGGCAGTTTTACAACCCTTTTTGGGTCCGGAAGGGATTGATATCATTGAAGAAGCTCGACCCGTCTTATATATCTTAGTGGGTATCATGGCCATGTTCTCTTACGGGAGTGTGATCTTTAGTGGTGTTGCCGGGGTAGGCTCACCGGGTTATGGTCTCCGCATACAGATTTTTTCAGTGGCCTTATACCTCATCTATATTTATGCGGTAGTTGAATACTTCACCCTCTCGCTCCCGTGGATTTGGGCCGTTGAGATATTTTATTGGATGATTGTGACCGGCTGGTCACTCCATTACCTGTATTCCAAGCGGTGGTACGGGCGATTAGCCTGACTAGCGGAGAGCGGAAGGTCGACGCGGTACTATAGGAGTAGAGAGACTCCGTATCGATTAACGAAAGTGGCCTCTCTACTATCCCGAATGTCTATGTTCAAACTGGCCGACCTTCCATGCCGGCAAGTCATAACTGCTATTCTACTACTTGATGAAGATTCAACTTACTGCTGTAGTTTTGTCGCGCTTCTGAATAGCGAGCACTGCACAAATGGGAATCAGACCAAATAGAAGGAAGGCGTATTCACTTCCTGGAATCACCATTTTTGGCGCAAAGGTGTCGGCGATAATAATCAATAGAAACGGTAAAACGCCAAGCAATATCCCAAGGAAAAGAATATTCAAGCCTTTTGCTTCACGCTCCTGCGCCGAGTTTCTCCGGGCATGACCGATCAGGGCCAATAGTATCCATCCAAAGTAGTAGAGTCCGACGAATCCGCTGAAGAGCCGGAAAAAGGTGCGTAAACCGGAGGTTGCCTCGGGGTCCAAGGTGGATTCAATAATTGCCGCCAGAACAAATAGGATGGCCGGCAAGGAAATCCACCAAAAAGCGCTCTTTTTTTGTAGAAATGGCCTTGGATCCGGGAAATTCAATATGAAATAAAGTAGTGCGGCTAAACCGGCTAAAGTGCCAAAGAGATCAAGGGAACTAAAGAACTCGCGAAGGCTCGGAGAGGCAAAGTATGGTCCGTAGAAAAAAGCTAGGCTGAATAAAATGCCAAATACGGCAAAAATATAGGCGGCTTTACTGCGAACACTATTGAGCATAAAGAGGCCACAGACTAAGAAGATCAAACCCAGGGCAAAAGAAGCATAATTCAGGACCTTATCCTTAGGCGGGATGGAAGCGTAGGTAATGTCCATTTCGACCTCCTGTCCATCACGTTGAACGATAAATCTCCGAGTCTCACCAACTTTAGGGCGAGTTTTGCTTTCCCAGGCCTTGGTATCATCCAGGCTCAGGCCGTCAATACTGAGCAGGTAATCTCCGACTTGCAGCCCTGCCTGGTCGGCCGGCAGCCCTTCAAGAATTTGCGTGACGGTTTTATTGCCGTCGGTATCGTAACCGACGCGTACAAAGTTCTTGGTGTCGGCCAGCCCTAGAGCTCCCCATATGAGGATTAGTATGGCTAGAATAGAAAGTAGGAGCTTGTTCTTAGGTGTGTAGGTTTCCATAAAAAAGATTTTAGGTTATAAATCTGGTGAACGAATGTCTGGAAACAGGAAGCGCTCGGGAGAATTGGGGGATTTTTGTCTGACAATTTGCAACTCGTCTATCGCATGCTTTTATGAGGCTACTCTTGACGATAGCCGTAAACTATTGACAATGAGTAACCTTAGCAGGCCTTACTCTACCACAACAGTCAGAGAAATATTTGATTAAAAGTAAGGGGGAATTGATTAGAAAGATAGCAAATCTTTCCCAATAGCCCTTTGAGGGGGGGACAAATTGTACTTCGGTTGGTCGATGAGTTCCCTACAACTTACTTTGCTGAAAGTCCGATTTAGTGGCTTTCAGCGAATTCTCGGTATGCGATAAGGCCTCCTTCCAGATTAAAGGCTTGTTGGAATCCAGCTTCTTGCATTTGCTGCACGGCTTGTGCGCTTCTGGCCCCGCTGCGACAATGTACCACATAGGTTTGATCGCGATCAAACTGATCCAGGTGTGAAGAAAATTCGCCCAGAGGAATTAGTTGACCACTTATATTGTCGGCTTGGTATTCGCTTGGTTCTCGCACATCAAGGAGGATGAAATCTTCTCCTCGCGCTTGCATGGATCGAAAACTCGCCACATCAATACTTGGTAGATCTTCTACTGCGGGTACCCCGCAAAATTCCTGGTAGTCGATCAGTTCGGTGATCGAGGTAGCTGCCTGTGGCTTGAACCGTAGAATGCGCGTAGAGAAATCCGCTGCGTCAAATAGGAACAACCGCCCGATTAACGGCTGCCCGATGTCTGCGGCCAGTTTTATTACCTCATTAGCTTGCATGCTGCCGATGATACCTGGTAGTACGCCTAGTACGCCTCCTTCAGCGCAACTTGGTACCTGACCGGGTGGGGGAGGAGCAGGAAAGATGTCGCGGTAGTTGGGGCCACGCTCACCATTTTCCAAAGGAGCATTAAAGACCGATACCTGCCCTTCAAAGCGAAAAATAGAGGCATAGACATTGACTTTGCCTGCTAAAACACAGGCATCATTGACCAAATACCGAGTAGGGAAGTTATCGGTGCCATCAGCAACGATGTCATATTGTTGGATAAGCTCCAGCGCATTGTCTCGACGCAAAGTATCGGCGTAGATATCTATGTCAATCAATGGATTTAGGTCTTTCAGTCGATCCCGCGCGGCTTCTACTTTAAGGCGGCCGAGGTCTTTATCGCCATAAAGAACCTGCCGTTGCAAGTTACTGCTGCTTACTCGATCGGGATCAATAATCCCTATACGACCAATACCAGCGGCTGCTAGGTACTGCAGTAAAGGGCTTCCTAACCCGCCGGCACCAACAACTAAGACACTGGCTTTGCGAAGCTTGCGTTGGCCCTCTTCACCAAGCTCTGGGAGTATCAGGTGCCGAGCATAGCGGTGGCGCTCCTGGCTGGTCAACGGTAAGGTCGGAGAAGTAGTCTGCATAAGTTCTTTCTTGTTCCAAGAAGTTACAGTGGCAACAATGAAAAGCGAAATTGAGTTGACAATCACCGCAAAGATGGGGTAGAAGGTCGTATCCCTAATTTCAGGTATTTTATCTTAATCACGACGAAAAGGTGCTATTTCGCATGTCAACAGGTGTTAATATGTGAATCTGAAAAGCAAAAAGTCGTATCTTGAGCGTAGCTATCTTAATTGTACCATTAATCCCATGAACTATGAAGGGCGCAAAGCTTTTCAATACACGTATTGTGCAACACATTCTCCTACAAATCATACCATTTCACCTTTGCTATTGCAGTAATTATTAAAGGATTGTTCACTAGTCACGTGCAACACTTTTACTAGTTTAAAATCCAACACTTATGGTGAAATGTTACCTGCTCCCTAGGAGGCGTTCTCTGTGTTTATTCCTATTGCTCTTTTGTGCGAGTGCGTTTTCAGTATTCGCCCAAGAGGATGTACAACTCGCCATTCCCGGCGAGTTTACCGACCCGTATACTTTTCTCAACGAGTTTACTGATGGCACCATCGATGTAGACGATGACGGGAGTCCCGACATTGTCCAGCCCTGTACCTGTACACAAAACCCCCCGATCACTAATGGAGAATCGGCCGAAGGTTGGTTTCTCGATCAGGTGGTAGTGGCAACCGGTATAAGCGGCGAGGTCTGGTTGGTAGAAAATGCCCTTAATGCCTTTTTACTTGATGAGGACATTCCGGTTTTTCCCGGCGACACCTTACAGGAAATAGGCACTACAGGGGTTTATGTACTCCCGATCCGTCACCGAAGTGCACAGCAATACTCGGTCTTGGTGGAAGCACCGAACAGTTACCCTGGCTTGACGTTGGGACCTGTTAGTGCACGTTGTTTCTATCCCACTCCTTTTATCGAAAACCTGGATTCGGTCTATTGCTCTTTTGAAGAGGCATTTCCGCTAACGGTTGATATCTGTACAGGAGTGGGGTGTTGGTTGGAGGTGATCCCGGAAACGGAATCCTGGTTGATTACCCGCCTGGATGATGGGATGACCTGGACAACACCAAGTTTTTCTCCAACGGACTATGGGCCGGGAGATTATCGGATTGAATACACGGTTTTTGCGGGCTCAGACCCCTACAATGCTTACCACAGTACCGGCTGTGAAACCATCGTCGAAGACACGGTTCGGGTGGAAGCATCGCAGGCAATAATGGCCTGTAATGGCCTGCTAAATATCTCGGTAGGAGTCGAGTGTGAGCGAACGATCCCTCCTGCCCTACTACTAGCTGGCACGCCCACTCCTGGGGCTACCTTCGAAATTCATGTTTATGCGCCTGACGGCACTGATCTTGGCGATCAGGTATCGGCAATTTATGATGGACAAACCCTTACGGCTGAAATCATTGATGGCTGTACAGGGAGCGCCTGTACTTCCGCCTTGTTGATTCGCGATCTCGAACCGCCAGCATTGACCATCCCGGCAGATGTAGACCTGACTTGCATCGAATCTGAACACCCAGATGAAACAGGTTATGCAACAGCTATCGACTGTAATGATGTTAGCGTTACCTATACGGATCAGGTTTGGGAGGATGAATGTGCCGACCCGACCATCGTCATCACGCGCACCTGGCGAGCGGAAGATACCGCAGGAAACGTCACCATTGATGATCAGGTGATCAGGATTTACCGGGCAGGCCCTACTAGTTTCCTCTTTCCGCCAGATATCGTTATTCCATGCGATCAATATATACTGGATCCCAGTTTGACGGACCCCACGCCAGAAGGGGCCGGGATGCCAACCCTGGTTGATGAACCTCGCTGCCGATTGTTATACACCTTTGTCGATGATACCATCAACTCTGATGGCTACGATTTTGTGATTTTGCGGGAATGGGTGATGCTGGATTTATGTGGAGCGAATATCTATGAGATCGACGCCGCTGGGGAAGACAATATGCAGTTCATCCGCGTGGCAGATCAAGTAGCGCCAGAACTAGTTGTAGAACCGTCTGTTGTCAGTGCTAATCAGCCGCCTCCGACACTGGGCGGACAGTGCTATTCACTTGGTTTTGTGGCACCTCCGGTGAGCGTAGAGGATTGTAGTGGCGTTACTGTGCGCATTTTTACCCCGGTTGGTGAAGCAGAGTATGTTGATGGGGTAAGTGGCTTGTCGGGCGGATTTATACCAGAACCCGGCCTTCCGCTTGGTGAATTTGAGCTGGTTTACGAGGCCATCGACGAACGAGGCAATACCGAATACTATACCACCACCGTTACGGTGATCGATAACCTGCCTCCGGTGATGATCTGCAACAGTGAACTCAACGTTACGCTGCAACCGGATGGCCAGGCACGCATCTATCCCGACGATATTGATGAAGGTAGCCGTGATGATTGTTGTACCGATGTGCTAAAAGTTAAGCTAGGATCCGAACCAGACGAAGATTTTCGTGACTTCATCGATTTTGACTGCCAAAACGGGCCGATAGATGTGGTGCTACGACTGTGGGATTGTGCCGGGAACTTCAATAACTGTATAGCATCTATAACCGTACAGGACGTGGTGCCTGTTACGATAGTATCTACTCCCTCACCGGTAACCATTACTTGCCTGGATGACTATCAGGATTACCTGACGCAAAATTTCGATGCACCGGCTTTCGCCGACAACTGCGGCTTTGAAGTCGTTTTTGGTGCGAATGAATTAATTGACGACTGTGGTTCCGGGCAGATTATTCGCACCTGGACAGCGACCGATAACCCAGATAACCCACCGGCAACTGTAGTGCAAACCGTTACGGTGGAGCCTTTCTTTGATTACCGAGTTGCTATTCCTGCAGATAATGAATTCGTCTGTGGCGATCCATTCAGTTTTAATGATATGGAATTGCTGAGCAGTGACGGCTGTGAAATGACCGCAATTACTGCTGTGATTGACACCTTGTCGAGCAGCGAGGACGGCTGCTATCGCTTGGCCCGCACACACCAGCTCATCAATTGGTGTTTGTACGATGAAAACGACGCACCGACGATTTTGCCCCGCTTAGACGGAGCCGATGAGTTTACTGAAGTCGGTGATGCTTATGAAGTGTTGGTTAGCGGAACGGATGTGTTTTCGATCATTAGCGGAAACCAAGACAATTTGGGTACGGTGACTGGCTATTATCTCTATACGCAGATCATCACTGTTTTTGATGAATTGGCTCCGGTTATTCAGTTGCCGCCGCCGATAGCAGCCTGCTTATCTGATTTTGAGAACTGCACAACACCTGTCACGATTCCTTTCTCCATCGTGGACGAGTGTTTCTTTGAGGTTGAGTTCAGCTATCAGATTCGCCGGCAGGCCACCTTGTTCGGGCCAGATACTATTGGGCAGTTGTTATCTGTGCCAGGCGGATGGGAAATCCAAGGATTTTATCCTGCAGGAGAATACACTCTGCTCTTTACCGCATCGGATGCTTGCGGTAATATGTCGGAGGAGGAACTCCTGCTGTATATCCAGGATTGTGAAGCACCGACTTTGCAGTGTTACGAGGACGATTTGGTCTGGTACCTGCCCGATACCAACGGAATTGTTATTCAACCAGAGGATCTGCTGATCACTGCGTTCGATGACTGCAGCGGCTTGTCGCTTTCTATTGAAGGAGAAGCAAGTGTGACCTTTGGTTGTGATGACCTAGGGACGCAAGCCCTAACCGTATATGCACTAGATGATGCCGGTCAGCAAACCAACTGTACCGTCGAGGTATTGATCGCCGATACTACGCTTGCCTGTACGCCAAACCTCACGATCGAGGGCTTCGTGCGACGGGAAGATGGGGAAGGTGTAGCGGGTGTCGGGGTGAGTTTGTTAGGCCCAATGGCTGCTTCTGCCGAAACGGATTTGGAGGGCTATTATCAATTCACGGACCTGCCACCGGGAGAAGATTACACGATTGTTCCATCGAAGGACATCAACCACCCGAATGGCGTAACGACGCTTGATATTATTCGGGTGAGCAAACATATTCTGTTTGTTGCCCAACTGGACACACCCTACAAATTGATCGCTGCTGATGCCAATCGATCCGGCTCAATTACTACCATTGATTTGATCCGCATGCGGAAGATCATCCTCAATGTTGATTCACTCTTTGCCGATAATACCTCGTGGCGATTTGTCCCGACCGATTATGAGTTTCCGAATGAGATGAACCCTTGGACAGAGACTTTCCCTGAGCGGGTGGTGATGGAAAATGTTGTGCAGAGTGAAGTCATTGATTTTATGGCAGTGAAGACCGGGGATGTCAATAATTCTGCTTTGACAGAGCCATTTAGTTCTGGCGAAGATCAGCGCTCTAGTTACCTTCTTCCAACGGAAGACAAGATGCTTAGGGCCGGGGAGTTGGTAGATTTAACCATTACTGCACCGGCAGCTAGCTTGGCCGGTGGCCAAGTCAGTGTGGAATGGGCGACTAATGCGTTACAATTCAAAGAGGTGCGGCCTACAACATTCACCAATATCGATCACTACAATTTGGCAGAGGTTGATCAAGGCTTGCTTTCGACCTGCTGGTATGATGAAGCACAGCCCGGTGAGCGCTTGCTGCAGCTACGATTCCAGGCCAGGCAAAATGGCTTGCTATCTGATTTCCTATGGCTAGGTCAACGACTGATTAAGTCAGAGGTTTATACCGCTTACGGAGGCGATGATTACGACATCTTTTACCCGGTGATTCAGTGGGAAAACGAAACGCAGACTTCAACGTTTACACCATTGATGCCCTATCCTAACCCAGGTAAGGGAGACCTTCATTTTCCCTTGCAGTTGGGAGAAGGCGGATGGGGGACTCTCGTGTTGCGAGATGCTCATGGCAGTACGATTTATCAAGCGGAGCAATTCTTCGATGCGGGACAAAATACTTGGACCGTACCTGCGAACCGCCTGCAAACTTATAGAGGGGTGTTATGGTATGAATTGCGTTTAGGGGAGCTCAAAAGCAGCGGCCGAATTGTTCGGCTCGAATAAACCTGTTACGATTAGACTTCTTCCAGCGTGAAAGAGCTTTGGCGGAAGTCTTTGTGCAGTAATAACTCCAGATTGGTAAGAACGATTTGGCCCATCGAATCACAAGAATTGAAGACATCATTCTTATGATGGTAGGACAATTCTTCGCGCAAGCGCTTGACCTTTTCTTCGCTCGAAATCTCATCTTTGACCATGATCTTAAATAGATCATAGACCCTCGATTGGCTGGCTTTAACCCGGCCGGCAATGAGGCTTCGTTCCTCTAATTGGTACTGCTTGACGGTCTCATTCGACATGTGCTGAATGCCCAGGAATATGATGGGGTTGTTTTCCTTGAAATACTGTGGTAGATAGAAACTTTTCCAACCTTCGTAGGATTGTTGATCGAAGTCGATGGCTCGCATCCGAAACTGAGACCCTTCAATGTCAGGGGTGATATCTATCACGTAGTTGTACGAACGCATATCGCCAAGTAAGCGGACGAAACAGCGTTCATTGAATTTGACGAATTCCTTGGCGATCCTAATCTGATTGAAGGTGCTGTCTTCCAGGTTTTTTCGCATAAAATCATCGCCTGGAATACCGGCAATATGTTCTTCGATCAAGGTTTCCCCGTGATTTAGATAGTTAATGCTATTTGGTGATAGCAGTTCTTCCAATTCCAGGCCATAAATGCGGGAAGCGTCAGAGCGCTTAATGTAAAAGTGATCGTAATTGTCATTGAGGCGGTTAATGATCCGAATACGAAACGGCTTGGTATTACCAAAGGTGCAATAGTCAATCCTTGCTATGGCCAAGTGTTCCATAACCTCTAAATCGCCGTCAGTTTTTAGCAAAGAATAGATGATGGTCAGGGCGTGAAACAAGTGTGTTCGGACCGATTCGGCATAGTAGACGGTCTCCCAAAGGGTTTCATTGCCTTCATGATCCAATAGTGGAACACTGGACTCATAATAAGTCAGGTCATCGTATTGGATCGGGAGTTGTACTGCACGGCCGTATTTATCCAGGTACTTCTCCAGTGCCTTACGGACTGGGACGATCACTTTTTTCTTTGAGGGTACGTTACCTTTCATGCTCAGCTACTTTCGGTTCGATTAGTAAGGTAAGCAAAAGGAGAATGGAGAAGAAACCGTAATATTGCGCCGAATTCTATCGAATAAATAGACATGCAAGATCGCCATCTCGACCGCCAACGTTACTGGAATGAACAGGCTTATACCACGGAACATCATGTTATTCCGTTTGTCTCACCTTTCCTGTCCATAGAACCGGGTGTGCGAGTGCTGGAGGTAGGCTGTGGTGAAGGAGGAAATCTCAAACCCTTCCTGGATCAAGGCTGTGAATGTGTTGGAGTCGACTTAAATGAACGGCAGATCGGACGGGCTAAGGAGTTTTTCGCTGAGCATCCAGCAGCAGCACAGATCACCTTTATGGCGCAAGATATCTATGAAGTATCGACCGATGATTGGGAGCCCTTTGATCTCATCATTATGCGTGATGTTATTGAGCATATCATTGATCAACAACGCTTCATGGGCTACATCAAGCAATTTCTAAAGCCGGAAGGGCGCTTTTTTATTGGCTTCCCGCCTTGGCAAATGCCTTTCGGAGGCCATCAGCAGGTTTGTCATAGTAAGCTGCTTTCCAAGTTGCCTTACTTTCACTTGTTGCCAAGGCCAGTCTATCGGGGTATCCTCCAGTTATTCGGCGAAACTAAGGGCGCAATTCGTGAATTAATGGGAATCGCTGATACGGGTATATCAATCGAACGCCTGCGACAAGTGATTCGCTCTAATGACTATGAGATCGAACACGAGCAATTGTGGCTGATCAACCCCAATTACAAGGTAAAATTCGGGCTTAAGCCTCGTAAGCAGAGCCCCTTGATCGGGCAAATACCTTACCTCCGTAACTTCCTGACTACCTGTGGATATTACGTCTTACGGAAGGCATAATACCTTTCTGGATTGGATGGCAATGCGTATTTTTCTACTTTTCGGCTATTCATCAACCACCGAAATTGTAATCCTCATGAAAAGAATTCTTACCCTTTTCTCATTTTTCCTCGTTTTCGGAGCAGCCCAAGCACAAGTGGGCATCACAGAGGCTCCAGATTTTGAATTGACCGACATCCATGGAGAGAGCCATAACCTGTACGAAATCTTAGACGCAGGCCAGTACGTCATGATCGATTTATATGCCTACTGGTGCGGGCCTTGTTGTACTACAGCGCCGGCCATTAAGCAGGTATTTGAAGAATATGGTTGTAATACCGGCGGATTGTACGTTATCGGTTTGGAAGCAGATGGTACCACCGCTCAAACAGAACAGTTTGAAGTGAGTTGCGGCTCTGCTGATGGCCACCCGGTTGTGAGTGGACTCGACGGCGGTGCGAGTGATATCGTTGATATGTATAGCCCAGCCGCATTCCCAACAATCATCCTCGTTGCTCCTGATCGGACGATTATCGAGCAGGATATCTGGCCATTCTCTGCTTCTATCGCTGATGATATCATGGACGGCCTTGGTATTGAAAAGCAAGAATGTGCGTTGGTTTCGTCAACGGAAGGGGTCGAAGAATTCGTGTCAGACATGCGTTTATCACCATCTCCGTTCAATGAAAGGCTACTGGTTCAGTTTGAACTGGAGACACAAGCCCAAGTACAAATAGACTTGATCAATAGTCTGGGACAAGTAGTGGCAGAGCAACCACTGATGCGCCTAGCTACTGGTGCTCATCGTATCGAATTTCCAGGAGGCAATCTTGCGGAAGGTCTATACTTTACGCGCATTACCATCGACGGGGAGCACATGATTACTCGTCGCGCCATTAAAGCGAATTAGGTTCGGTTAGCAGTGGGCAGTGGGCAGTTGAATATACGAGACTGCACACTGCTAACTACAAACTGATCTACTAGACAGCTCCGGCCTTAATTTCTTCTACGATATCAGGATTGAGTAGGGTAGAGGTATCCCCTAAATTAGAGGTATCTCCCGAAGCAACTTTTCGCAAGATGCGGCGCATGATCTTACCAGAGCGCGTCTTGGGCAAGCCCGATACGACCTGAATTCGATCCGGCTTGGCAATCGGCCCAATCTCTCTGGTTACCACATCACGAACTTCTTTTCGGAAAGCATCTTCATCGTCCACATTTTCGCCGGTGATGATATAGGCATAAATGCCTTGACCTTTGATATCATGCGGATAACCCACTACGGCTGATTCTACCACAATTGGGTGCTCGTTGATGGCATTTTCCACTTCGGCAGTACCCATGCGGTGACCAGAAACATTGATCACATCGTCGACCCGGCCAATGATGCGGTACATGCCATCGGCATCGCGGCGGGCACCGTCGCCAGTGAAATACATATCCGTGAACATGGAGAAATAAGTTGTCCGGCAACGTTCATGTTCGCCATATGTCGTTCGCAATATGGATGGCCATGGGTATTTGATACAAAGTAAGCCTTCGATATCATTGCCTTCCAGTTCGTTGCCGTCCGCATCTACCAAGCAGGGTTGAACACCCGGTAGTGGATAGCCAGCATGTGCAGGCTTCATTGGACTATGGCTTCCCAAACCTGATAACATAATTCCACCGGTTTCGGTCTGCCACCAAGTATCAACAATTGGACAATTTTCCTTACCGACCATTTTGTGGTACCAATCCCAGGCCTCCTCATTGATGGGCTCACCTACTGTTCCAAGAACCTTCAGGCTGCCTAGATCGTATTTCGTGACAAACTCGTCACCATGAGCCATGAGTGCCCGAATTGCCGTTGGGGCGGTATAGAATTGATTGACCTGCATCTTGTCGACGGACGCCCAAAAACGACCCGCGTCCGGATAAGTAGGAACCCCCTCAAACATGACGGTCGTTGCACCGGCTAAGAGTGGGCCATAGACGATATAGGAGTGGCCGGTGATCCAACCGATATCGGCCGTACACCAGTATATGTCTCCATCTTGGTATTGGAATACATTCTTGAAACTAAAACAGGTGTACACCATGTATCCTCCACAGGTGTGTACAACTCCTTTGGGTTTGCCGGTCGAGCCAGATGTGTATAGAATAAATAACATATCCTCGCTGTCCATCACTTCTGCGGGACAATCAGCGGACTGACGATCCACCACTTCGTGCCACCAAACATCTTTATCATTCCAGCTGATGTCATCACCGGTATTGCGATGCACCAAAATGGTTTCGATGCTTTCGCAACCGATTGCCATGGCATCATCCACAATTTTCTTTACGGGGATGTGCTTGGTGCCGCGATTGTTGTAGTCAGAGCAGATAACCATTTTGCACGTCGCGTCATTGATGCGGTCTGCTAATGCTTGTGCCGAAAAACCAGCGAATACCACGGAGTGAATCGCTCCGATCCGGGCACATGCCAATACACCAATAGCCAGCTCTGGAACCATGGGCATATAAAAACATACTCGATCTCCTTTGCCAACACCTAATTCTTTCAGTGCATTGGCCGCCTGGCAAACCCGAGCATGCAATTCACGGTAAGTAATATCTTGAACCGGTGCATTTGGATCATTGGGCTCAAACTTAATGGCGACTTGATCACCACGATCTGCCAAGTGTCGGTCGAGGCAGTTTTCGGTAATATTCAATTGCCCTCCTACAAACCACTTTACGTTTGGCTCCCGAAAATTCCAATCCACCACTTTGTCCCATGGTTTGTGCCATTGGAAAGCCTGTGCTTGTTCTGCCCAGAAGGATTCAGGATCGCTAACGCTACGTTGGTAGGCTTCCTGGTATTCTGCGAATGATTTGATCTGGAGGGTCATGTTTTATTATTTAAACGTGTCTTTAGATTAACTGACATATATAGATGTCTATATTTGTAAATGTAAATTTTTTTGTGCTTTTATCCAAATTCGAAGGCTTCATTAATCGCATTGATTAATGCTGTGTTATCGAAGGGTTTTGTCATATAGACTTCTCCTCCACTTTCATAGCCTTTGAAACGATCTTGTTGGGTACCTTTTGCCGTTAAGAAGATGATGGAAAGGTTTTGAAAAGCTGAGTTGGCGCGAATTCTGGAAGCAACTTCGTAGCCATCCAGTCCGGGCATCATGACATCAAGTACAACTATATCCGGGCGAAAACTTTGCACTAAACCCAAGGCTTGTTCACCATTGGTTGCCTTGACCACGTCGTAGCCTTCTTGTTTGACCAAGAACTCCAGTGCTCGCAGGATATTCGGCTCATCGTCAACTAATAGGACTTTGCCACGCTTGTTCTCTGTCATTATATAAGGCGGTAATGAATCGACTATTCAAAATTGTTGTGTGGCTAAATTAGAAAAAAAAGAATAATAAATGGCCTTAGCGACTTGTGAAGAGCAATCTTAGTGAACACCTATTATGCCGGGTTTAGCGGGAGGTGGATGTAAAAGGAGGCACCGCCTTCAGGCGCATTTTCGACCCAAATTGACCCTCGATGCTGCTCCAAGATGTGGCGACTAATATATAAGCCCAAGCCGCTACCTTGTGGTTTTCCCCGATCAGGGTTGGTCAATTGAGTGAATTTCTCAAAGATCAACCTCTGTTGAGTGGCAGGCACGCCCGGGCCATTATCCTGAATGATAAGCTGCGCGGTAGCTGACTTAACTACGGTCAATTCAATTGAAATAGTGCCAGATACCGAAGGACAGAATTTAACTGCATTGGACAAAATGTTTACCACTACTTGTATCAGCCGATCGCTATTTCCATTGACCAGTATGGGAGATGTTGGCGGTTGCCAGAATTTACGAATCCCCTTCTGTTCGATTTGATTGCCCACGCCTTTTAAGGCCGTTTCGACTACCTCTCGGAGATCGATTGCTGAGTCAGATGTAGGCTCTGATGCGGCCTGTATGCGTTCTAAGTCGAGGACTTGATTAATAAGCCGGCTGATGCGTTCGCTCTCACCAACGATAATCCCCAGAAACTCCTCTTGTTGAGTCAGCGGGAGGTCTTTGTTATCCTGAATGATCTTGCTTAGCGCCTTAATAGAGGTGATAGGCGTACGCAATTCATGCGTTACGGTGGTGATGAAGTCAGCCTTTAATAAATCCAGCTCCTTGAGTTGCTCGTTCGCAGTGCGGAGCTGAAAGGTGGTCTGCTCCAATTCATCACTTTTCTTTTCCAAGGCTCTACTATACTGAATGATTTCTTGTGTTTGATCCAGTATTTCGAACACTTCTTCCAGACTAATGGGATCTTCCTTGGCAACTGTACTAATGATCACCTTGGCCGATGCGGCACCAATCGCACCAGCAAGATGGGTTTCGACAAAGCTGATCAATTCAGTGGATGCGGCCGTCTCTTTACTCAGATCGATTTGATGATCTTTTTCAAAACGTTGGATGAGTGTGGCGGTGCGACCATCACCAAGGCAGCGAGCCATTAGCACTAGGAGTTCCTCTACACTGGCCCGGCGTCGAATCACGTCGAAGGTGCTGCCGCCTTTAACGTACTTGTGAATGTCAACGAAGAGGTCAGCCTGGGTGATTTCGAGTGTGCTGGGTCGAGAATTTAGTGAAACCACCAGTAGTGCCAGGCTATTGAGACTCAAGCTCCAGAAAGCGGCATGCGATATCTGATCAACCCCTTCCATGCCGAACAGGGCGTAAGGTCGTAGCCAGGAGAGGCCAAAGAGCCCTTGTTCGATCAGGTCAGAATCAAATAGCCCTACTTCGATCATCGTCGGCAAGAGTAGGGTGTAGGCCCAAACCAGAAAGCCGATACCAAGGGCACTGAAGGCTGCCACCTTAGTCGCTCTTTTCCAATAAAGGGCGGCTAGAAAAGTAGGCGCAAATTGCGCCACGGCAGTAAAGGATACCAAGCCAATTGACACTAGTGAGTAGTCTGATCCTACCGACTTGTAATAGCTGTAAGCAAATAGAAGCACGACAATGATACTCAAGCGGCGGATGCCTAGTAAGCGAGAAGAAAGATCAACAGTTCCATAATCCGTAGCAACTTCCCGTCTTAGTAAAGCAGGTAAAACCAGGTTATTACTGATCATGATACTAAGGGCAATGGTTGCCACGATGACCATGCCTGTAGCTGCACTAAAACCTCCGACAGCAGCTAATATGGCTAAGGTTTGCTGGTTGTTGAGTAAAGGAAGCATTAGCACATAGGTGTCGGGTTCCACCGATCCACCTTGAAAGAGCGTAAGGCCTGCTACGGCTATCGGAAGAACAAAAAGATTGATCAGTAATAGGTACAATGGAAGTAGCCAGCTGGCCGTCTGCAAGTGGCCAGGATTTTCGTTTTCGACTACGGCAACGTGGAATTGGCGGGGCAAAAGCATAAATGCAAATAGCGATAGCATAATCAGCCAAAACCATTCCCAACCATCGACTCCTACATTCTGTAGCGACCACAACTGAGCAACCTCAGGCAAAGCAGCTGCTTGTGTGAACAGGTCTTGAAAGCCATCAAACAAATAGAAAGTCACGAAAATGCCAATAGCCAGAAAGGCCAACAACTTTAGTACGGACTCGAAGGCAATGGCTGCGACAAGGCCGACGTGCCGTTCATTAGGGTCGAGATGGCGAGTGCCAAATAGGATAGCAAAAACGGCTAAGACAATCGTGATGTATAGGGCGGAGTCTTGGTAGAAAGGAGTGACACTGTGATCGATAACGGTGGTGGATTGATACAACATGGTATCCAATCCGGCAGTGATCGCTTTTAACTGAATGGAGATATATGGGATGACGCCGAATACGGCGATCGTAGTAGCCAAAACACCTAGCCAGGTGCTTTTTCCATAGCGGCTCGATAGAAAATCAGCCACCGAAGTAAGGCGTTGGTTCTTACTGATCAATATGACTTTTCGCCACACCAGGATCCATATCGGTGCAACGATGGTGGGGCCGAGGTAGATAGGAAGAAAACTTAAGCCTTCGGTAGCCGCGCGGCCAACGCTGCCAAAAAACGTCCAGGCAGTACAGTATACAGCTAAGGATAAGGAATAGATATAGGCATTGCTAACCCAGCGCCGACCACGCTTGGCCAACCTATTGGCAAAGTAAGCGATGCCGAATAAGAGCCCTAAGTAAGCGAGTGTGATGCCAATGATTAGGCTTCCTGACATGGGATGCCTCTTTCGTGTGTTAAATACTTAAGTGGTCATTTGTCGTCCTTCGGTTTGGGTGGCTTGTCCTTCGACTTAAGAGAAGGACGCAGCACCAAATAAGTGACCAGGATGATCAATAACCAGGCGAAGAAGACATAGAAATACTGACTGGGCAATCCGGCGATTAAACCATGATCTTCTGCCAGAATGATAATGGGGAAGTTAAATAAAATCCCGGCAACTAGTGTGATTAGCAGGAGTTTCGCAGGCCGATCATTACTCATTGCAATGCGATTCATTAGGCGTTTTCCACTAATGTTTGCTTCGGCTCTTTTAGGTCGTATGGCTCGTACATGCCGAAAAACGAAGGGTTGATGAATCGACTCTTCATTAAAGCCCAGATGAATAGCAAGGAGAAGGCACCAATTCCTATAGAGATCAGGAAATGCCCTTGCAGCTGCGATTCCAGCAAGAAGCGCCCCCACAAAGTGGCCAATACATAAAGGGTAACTAGCCAATCTGATGCTTTAGGACCAAGCGGAAAGATCTTCTTTTTCATCATTAATTCGATTTAGAGTGGGTGCACGGCCTCAGCTTACTGCAAGGCCATGCACCTTCCTTAACAAAAACTTATCACCAAATTCAACTACAGGCTAATGTGCATGGGCGTCACCGGCACCGCGAGGAATGCGAATATCCTCTACGATATCCTGTACCTCTTGTGGTGGTGCGGGTGTCAAGCGTGAAACGACGTAGGAGATCACAAAATTGACCGCCATCGCCACCGTACCAAAACCTTCCGGTGAAATACCAAACCACCAGCCGTCTTTGAGGCCGACTACTGCTTCCTTTCCACCATCGAATGCGCCAAATTTATACTTGAGCATATACCATACCATGAGGCTGATGCCTACCACCATGCCGGTAATGGCTCCTTCTTTATTCATACGCTTATCAAAGATGCCAAGTATGATGGCAGGGAAAAAGGAGGCTGCTGCCAAACCAAAGGCCAGGGCCACTACCGCAGCGACAAACCCAGGTGGATTGATGCCAAAATAGCCGGCGACGATGACAGCAAAAACAGCACCAATACGAGCGGACAATAGTTCGTTTTTCTCCGAAATATCAGGCTTGATCTGCATTTTGATCAGGTCGCGGGAAATAGCGGTGGAAATAACCAAGAGTAAGCCCGCTGCGGTCGAAAGGGCGGCGGCCAGGCCACCTGCGGCAACGAGGGCCACTACCCATGCCGGTAAGTTGGCAATCTCTGGATTAGCCAGGACCATGATGTCGCGATCAATAGTCAGTTCATTCTTGTCGGCTGCGGCAACGTATTGTATCGTTCCATCCCCATTTTTATCATCAAATGTGATCAGGCCGGTTTCCTCCCATTTGTTAAACCATTCTGGCATAGCTGCATACTCCTTATCAGAGACCGTATTGATCAAATTGGTTCTGGCAAAGGCAGCGATAGCAGGAGCGGTCGTATACAGGATAGCGATGAACACTAATGCCCAACCCGCCGAAATACGGGCATCCTTCACACGTGGAACGGTGAAGAAGCGAACGATCACGTGCGGCAAACCAGCCGTACCGACCATCAAGGCAAAGGTGATGGCGAATACATCCGTCATGGTTTTAGTACCATCGGTGTATTCAGCAAATCCAAGATCGGTATGCAAATGGTCGAGTTTGTCTAGCAAGGCCAGGCCGCTGCCATCCGTTACTTCGCCGATCAAGCCCAGCTGCGGGATCGCATTGCCGGTCATGGCCAGGGAAATGAAAATGGCCGGTACCATGTAAGCAAATATCAGGACGCAGTATTGCGCCACTTGGGTATAGGTAATACCCTTCATTCCACCAAGCACCGCATAGAAGAAGACAATGGCCATACCAATGTAAACCCCCATGTTGATATCTACCTCCAGAAAGCGACTGAACACCACACCTACACCACGCATTTGACCGGCGACATAGGTAAAGGAAACGATCAAAGCACAGATCACCGCTACCGTTCTCGCTACATTGGAATAATAACGGTCACCGATGAAGTCGGGAACGGTGAATTTGCCAAATTTTCGCAGGTAAGGGGCTAATAGGAGGGCTAACAAGACGTAACCACCGGTCCATCCCATGAGGAATACCCCTCCATCGTATCCCATGAATGAGATCAGACCAGCCATTGAAATAAAGGAGGCCGCCGACATCCAGTCAGCCGCGGTGGCCATACCGTTGGCCAGCGGTGGCACACCGCCACCAGCTACGTAGAATTCTGAAGTAGAACCTGCGCGAGCCCAAATGGCAATACCGATATATAGCGCAAAGGTTAAACCTACTATGAGAAATGTCCATCCTTGAACATCCATGATTTTTCTGTTTTGTTATTGGAGAATTTAGTTCAGCACAAGGGGCGATCTATTCGTCCACATCGTACTTCTTGTCCAGCTTGTTCATAAGGCGGACATAGACAAAAATTAGGACTACGAATACATAAATCGATCCCTGCTGGGCAAACCAGAAACCAAGCTTGGCGCCGCCGATGCGAACGCTATTGAGCTGATCGGCAAGGAGAATACCAAAGCCATAGGAGACGATAAACCAAATCGATAGAAGGATAAGTAGGTACCGGAGATTCTCTTTCCAGTACATGGAGAGGTCTTTGTCAGACATGGTAGCATATTTTGATGAAAGCTGAAGTTGTAAATTAGTTTTTTCTACAGGAATACATGCGTTTGCAAACGCAATTGACTGACATCATTGATTCCGCCCTCACGAGGATCGTTCATGATGCTATGGTATTCCAGCGTCACTTTTGCGTTGTGGCCGTTGATAAAGTAATTGAGGCCGATGTCCAATGCAGAAGTGTTTTCTTCCAGGCCATCGTAGTTGCCGGTTTGGAAAGCAACGTATGGCATCACCTTTGAACCAGGGATTAGAAATCCGGCGTGGGCGTAGATGTTGGTACCGGTTCCAGCCCAACGCGCCACGTAGTTTTCACCGTAGTCAAAACTTTGTAAAGCAGCATAAGCATTGAAGCATCCGCCGGCTCCTACTGGCATATCAAGGAAAGCGTCCACAGCGAAGTGATTGACATTGCTGTGCTCACCCGTTCCTTCATTATACATGCCGTTGGCATGACTAAAGAAACCAGCACCGATAGCGAATATGCGCTTCTTGCCAAGATAAGATCCAACGGCGTAGGGGAGCTTGGTGGATTCGTTGTCCAACAATTGGTAGCGGAAGTAACCTTCAATAATGGTATTCCCAGTGGGGTCGCCATCATTGTTGATATTATTTGCACCGGTATAAGTGAGCCCTGAATCTTTTGTGCCATAATCTCCGGAGATCCCATTCCGACCAGGACTATTGATCGCTAAGCGATAGTCAAATTTGCCGAACGACCCTTTGGCGTAAACGCCTAGGTGGCGGGCAAACTGATCGCTAACACCGAGGGAGTGCCAAGCCACGAAAGGCCGGCTTTGATCCAGTGTCATGAAGTTCAAGGTACTCTGGTTGGCTAAGCGAGTCATGCCCTTCCAGTAATGCAGGCCAGTGCCTACATAGAGACCATCGCTGAGCTTGAATTCAGCCCAGGCACCATGCAAAAACATTTGCGGTGAATTGCCATTCGAACCAAGGGAAGTGAGGTTGCCTGGTGAGAGGCCATTCAATCCAAAGTGCGTAAGAATGAGAAAACGTGGCGAAATCTGCGCAAATGCCAAGAATCGAGAGCGCCGAATACTAGGCGTAATTTGCAGTTTGGCGTCATCAATCGATAAATTATTGGTGGTGAGCCAAAGCTGATGCCACATGATAAAACGGACATACTTGGAGCCATCCTCCGTAAGTCGCAATGTCAGTGGTTTGTAGGAGTGATCCACTTCCGGACTTTCTTGTGCTTGCAAAGAAACAGTTAGTCCAAAGAGCAGGAGAAAAATAGCGGCAAGTGGTAAATGTACGCTTTTCATAATGCAAACAAGTTTAGATAGATAAGAGGGGAAGGTGGTCCTTTGGGTGCCACTAATATATGTAGTTATCTATATATATACAAGTATATTTGCGTTATTTTCCTTTTAGCGTAGCAATAAGAGTCTTTAAAACACTAGGTTTTCGCAATATTATTTGGATTCCTGGAACAAGAAAATGTTGCGCAGTCGAAGTTGTTTATGTATATATGTACATGGAAAAGGAGGCAAAGAATACCTGCCCTTTGTTGAGGAAGAAAGCATTAACATGAAGGGAGGAGGGGCTTTTAGATGACCTTGGTTAAGGTCTTTAAGATGTCATGGTAATCTTTGTCAGCTAAATAGTAGTAAGAATTTTTACCTTCTCTATTGACATCCACTACTTTCTTGTTTTTCAAGATACGCAGATGATGGGATGCGATAGCTTGCTCTATCTTAAGTTGCTGATAGATTTGTGTAACGGATAATTGCTCATTGTTGAAAAGTAGATCGATGATGGCGATGCGAATAGGATGGGCGATCGCACGAAGTGTTTCCGTGGATTCTTCGAGAAAGTCCGGATGGAAGTGCGTTTTCATCGTGGTGCTTCTAAATGAGGATCCATACAAATATAGACATATATTTAAACATATATAAAGGAGAATCGTTCAGGTCATTCTTCTTAGGCGAATTCTACTTATGGCAAATACGGTATCCAGACGCATCTTCGATTTTATCAAAGATTATCCGCCCTTCCAGTTTTTGGAAGTCCCCCTGCT
>SPJK01010750.1_pt1 | contig 48461 bp, 45 predicted proteins | sample 3741771 | NCBI WGS metagenome assembly SPJK01 (sample SAMN10925997, study PRJNA522277) | cold seep metagenome | isolation source: Elba SIP-enriched marine methane seep metagenome, extraction at timepoint T2 | place: Italy: coast of Elba, Mediterranean Sea
ACGGTCTCGCAGACGATCAACGCGCCGGCGTGCGTGATCTGGGCGATGTATCTCGCGATGGCAAAGCAGCGGGATATCTCGTGGGACACGCTCGGCGGTACCTTGCAGAACGACATCCTCAAGGAGTTCCACGCACAGAACGAGTTCATCTACCCGCCCGAGGCATCCACGAAGCTCGTCGTGGACACGATCGAGTTCCAGTCGCAGCATGTGCCGCGTTGGAACTCGGTGTCGATCTCGGGGTACCACATCCGCGAGGCGGGCTCGTCGGCGACGCAGGAGCTCGCGTTTACGCTGCGTGACGGGATGGAGTATGTCGAGGCGTGCCTGATCCGCGGGTTGGACATTGACGAGTTCGCGCCGCGACTGTCGTTCTTCTTCAACGCACACAACGAGTTCTTCGAGGAGATCGCCAAGCTCCGCGCAGCTCGTCGGATCTGGGCACGCATGATGCGGGATCGGTACGGCGCCAAGAACAAGCGTTCGTGGTTCATGAAGACGCATGTGCAGACGGCCGGGTGTTCGTTGACGGAGCAGCAGCCGTACAACAACATTGTCCGCGTCGCGTACCAGGCGATGGCGGGCGTGCTGGGCGGGTGCCAGTCGCTGCATACGGACTCGATGGACGAAACGCTCGGTCTGCCCACGGAGCAGGCGGTCACGATCGCGCTCCGCACGCAGCAGATTCTTGCGCACGAAACGGGCGTAACCCGCACGGTCGATCCGCTCGGCGGGTCGTACTTCATCGAGGCGCTGACGGACAAGGTCGAAGCGGAAGCGCTCGCGTACATCGAGGAGATCGACAACATGGGGCGCGGCCCCTGGAAGCCCGAGCACGCAAGCACCTACACCATCGACGACGGCGGTTGCGTGCAGGGGATCCACAAAGGGTACTTCCGGCGCAAGATCGCGGAGGCATCGTACCGCTTCTCCGAAGAATGCGAAGCGGGCGATCGCACGATCGTTGGCGTCAACGAGTATGTCGACCCGAACGAAGAACGCCAGATCGACATCCTCACGATCTCCGAAGAGGTCGAGACCGAGCAGGTCCGACGTCTACGCGAGTTCAAGGAGCGTCGCGACGGCGCGGGTGTCGAGCAGGCACTCGAGGCAATCCGCGAGGCGGCCCGCAACGGCGACAATGTGATGCCGAGCCTTGTGGACGGGGCGCTGGCGAACTGCACGCTCGGGGAAATGGTGCAGGCGATGGCGGATATCTATGGGCGGTATACGGGTGGGCCGGAGTGGTGAGTCTTAATACATACCGGCAAGTTGTCAACATATAACACTATAACTCGCACAGTTCTGCCTGACACCTTTAGCAAACACCTCTTGGCATTATCACTTAGACTTATCGCCTCACCACCATCCATGACACCACCACATGAACCATCAGAGCTGTTTCGCAATACAAAGACGATAAGCATCATCTTTGCAGGCACTGCCGCACCCCTATTGCTGATAGGCACCTTAATCGAAAATATTGCACTATCTGGACTTGGACTCTCTGACTTTGCCCCGCCCAGAGTCCGATCAGTTTTGGTTGGCTTCTGCTTTATAGCCTACGTTTTACTGCCCATCTTTCCTGTTTTTGCTGCGTCATATCTTGTTTTTCATATACTAAAACCTAAAACACTGACTAGATCCATACTTTTTTTCGGTGTTTTTTGGTATTTAGCAAGAGCCATATCGTATGTACCCCTCCATTATTTTGTCAGCAGCACGCGTACCTCTGGCGGCTTGTGGAAGCTGAGCATTCGATTTTCAGACATGTATGTAGGAGTCCCCACCTTTGGGCTCCATGCAATTCTGTTCTGGATACCCTTATCAGCTATCGTCATTGCATCGTTCGGAGGAACCCCATCGCCTCTCGTCGCGGCCTCAAGCAAACTCAAAGCCCTATTAGCATGCGTAATGATAGCGGGCATTATCTCAATGCCCGTCCCTTATTGCTGGTCGGTTTACCCCAACATCTCACAGGCAGTTGGGGGTGGACAACCGTCTGTCATCTACATCAAGTGCGAAGAGAATGTGAGCAAACTTGTAAGCGGCTTGGCTTCAGCAAACTATTTTAAAGACAATTCTGCAAAATCTTTGCTTGAAAAATCAATCATTTCCACTGACAACGATGTCTACGGCCCTCTACTACTCTGGAGGACTGACAGCAACTTTCATTATGTATCTCCAATGCCGGTAACTTCTCAGCCCGCCATGACTGCCGTCTCTATCGATAGCGTATTGGGTTACAGAATCGTACGCTCGTATGTGCACTTCCATTACAATAAGCCGCCACATACAATTGTCGATTTTTCTGAGTCCGCCATGCAAATGCTACAGATTTCACACGAAATTGAACTGCTCCTAGACAGAGCAACGACACAGTATCAAAGCATGCAAGACATACAGGACGCCATGAAGGCGGAGCTTGAATCAGAAGAAAGCACTGAGCAAAGCGATACTGCTACACAGCCCACTGAGGATGAATAGCCAGGGCGGACTAGCCCCTACAACTTGCATCAGCAAGCGAAACCCACACAATGGGCATGTGCTTCTAACGCAGCGATTGCGAAATTGTTAACTATAGCGCAATCTAGTCTTATTGGTGCTCACCCCGCCCCCTCACCTTCGGCTTGACGACAACGAAGATCGTGAACAGTGCGGCTCCGATGGCGACGCCGGCGCCGATGAGTGCGATGGTGGTGTTGGACATGTGTTACCTCTCTGATTGATCGTCGTTGTTGCTCTTGGATGCCCGCGTCGCGGCGAAGATGGCTGCGCCTGCGGCGGTCCTGCAGCAGATCATCATGACGGGCAAGCGTGTGGTTTCCATCGGATCGCTCCTATGCGTCCGTCCAGTATACAAAGGAACCACCCCGTGGGTTAGGCGGGGTGGTCGAGAGAACTGAGGTGAAGGGCTGACGACCCGGTCGGGTCAGGACACGATGGTGGATCCGCTTGCTTAACCACAGGGTTAACTTGAGTTTGTACTTATCGACGGCGGCGCGAGGCGCAGAGCCCGCCGAGCCCGAGGAACGCGAGGGTTCCAGGGGCGGGGACATTGGAGTTGAGTGCGAAGGCGAAGTTGAAGTCGGGGTCGCCCTCTGCGAGCCCGGCGTCGCCGATAGTGGCGCCGGCATTGCCAAGGAACCATCGACCGGCGGCGGTTGAGCCCGCGCCCGCAAGGTCCTCATCGTCGATGGTCATGCGGATGAGCCCGGCACTGGCGATATCGATGGACTCGTTGAGGTCGATCGTCCAGATGAAGTTGCCCGATTCGGCGAGCTGGACGCCGAAGCCATCGATAAAATCACCGGCACTGGTGAAGAAGTCAAAGAAGACAACGCCGTTGGCTTGGTTGACGCCGCCGACGAACTGGAACTGGTTGAGGGTGATGTCGCCCGCGCTGATGGAGGCGTAGTCCGCGACGCCCGCTTCTTCGAGCACGCCGTCCGAATCGACGGCGGTGTCGGGGAAGGACACATACCCGTCGGGGCCCGCGTCAAGATCTGAGTAAAGCGAGATGGGGTCGACGCCTCGGTCGATGCTTGAGGTCGGTGATGCGATCGCTTGGTAATAGCTGTAGTTCGAGCGATCGACATTGCTCAATGAGACAGGTCCTGCAACGGCATTGCCCGCGAGACATGCAAGCGCACCGATAGCGATGGTTTGGGGATTCATCTTGTTCTTCTCCTCTGAGTGACTAAGGGTTTGGGACAAACACACCGAAACACCCGATCACGAGATGAGCCGAGCGGCTCGTTGGAGTATTCGCGGCGCGTGGGCGCCTGTTTCAAGGAATTGGTACTTTTCGAGATGTTTGTTGGTATCGGACATATTCTTCACGATGCAGAGTGCGAACCCCATCATCATCCTGTGCGCGATGCAAGGCGAGGCCCACGCGATCATTGAGCGTTTGGGCATGATGCCCGATAACTGTCCTTGGCCGAAGTCGTTGCCGCCTCGGATGTGGTCGGGCAAGGTCGAGGGCGAGCGGGTGGTGCTTGTCACGAACGGGTACGATCCGCGGACCGGTGCGGACCTGATCGGGACGACCCCCGCGACTCTGGCGACGAGTCTGATCGTGGAGAAGCTTGATCCCGGGATGATCTTGATTGCGGGCGCTGCCGGCGGGTGCTCGGAATCGACGGCAGTCGGGGATGTGCTTCTGATTGAGCGGGCGTTCCATCATGATCGGCGGATCCCGCTGCCTGAGTTCGCAGAGTATGCACATGGGCCTGAGACATTACATGCGTCGCCTCATCTCGCGGAGGCATTCGGGGCGAAGATGGGCACAATCTCGACGGGGAACGCGCTCGACACGCTCGCTTGGGAGCTCGCGTTCTTCAAGGAGAACGGTGTGACGGTGAAGGACATGGAGACGGCGTCGATTGCCTGGACGGCAAATCTGTCCGGCGTGCCTGTGATGGCGCTGCGATCGATCACGGACTATTACGATCACCCGTCGCCTGAGTCGCAGTTTCTCGCGAACTTTGAACTGGCGTTGCGCAATCTCGCGAAATCGATCGCGGCGGGGCTGCCTGTGTTGTTGAGCATGCGACAGGATTAGGTCAGCGCTGGTATGCTCGAGGCATGATCCGAGCTGCCTTCATCGTCCTCACTTTGATGTGTTCTGTCGTCTCCGCGCAGAGTGTGCAGGAGTTGATAGACCGTTTCGATCGGGCGTACGCCGCGGATCGGATGTCACTTGCGATCAATACTGCGGAACGGATCTTGGAGTTGTACCCGGATTCCGCATGGTGGCACTTCCAGGCGGGGTGCGTGCTTGCACGTCTCGATCGGCACGATGAATCGATCGAGCATCTCAATCGGTGTTCCTCGCTCGGGTTCAGCGGGATTACAAGCTTTGAGGAGCATTCTGATCTGGATCCATTGCGTGATGATGCGCGGTTTGTCGAAGTCATGGATCAGGTCCGAACGCATGCGGTAGCACGGATGAACGCGTTTCAGGAGGAAGCGAAGAGACACACTCCGTTGATCTATGTGCCGGATAGGCTCTCAGAGGGTACTCGCCCCCCACTGATCTTGGCATTGCATGGGACGGGCATGGATGGCGAGTCAATGCATGAATCGCTCCTCGACTTTGCGAAGCAAGAACAGATGTTGTTGATTTCCCCTGATGCGCTTCGTCCCTCTGGAGATGGATTTAGTTGGACATATCGCGATGAATCAGCATGGTTTCTGGAGTATCTGATCGAACAGGCGATTACAGAACTACGAGTTGATCCACAGCAGATATACCTCGTCGGATTCTCACAAGGGGCAAACATTGCGTTGGTGATGGGGCAAATACGTCCGGAGTTGTTTGCTGGAGTCATCCCGGTCTGTGGGCATTATGAGCCGCAGATTGTGGATTCTGACATCAAACCCGCACCGTTTTATCTGATGACCGGTGCGAGAGATGATTGGCGGAGGACGTACAGCATCGCGTCACGAGACTTTGCGGAACGGGGCGGGCACGTCCAACTGCGTGTTATACCGAAGCACGGGCATGAGTTGCCCTCTGGGAGAATCGCGATCCGTGAGTTTGCTAAGGCATTCAAATGGTTCAATCGTCTTAGTTCGGTGGATACAACTGTCCCATAACCTCATCGTGAAAGATGCGTGACATGTGGGCAAATGTGAAACCTAAATTGGTCGATAATCGCGTGAGATGTTTTCGAAGCGTAAGAAATCTGACAAGTCCGGTGACACGGCAATGTCGCGTGAGATGCAAGACATCCTACGTGATGCGGTCGATCGCAACGCGACGGTCGGCATCGTGCGTTTGGGTTACTCAGGACAGGACCCGCTCGCTCAGGGACGGTTGATTCAATGGGATGACGAAGGGATCGTTGTCGAGAAAGTACAGATCATCGGGCGTGATGTTCGCTTAACGATCGAGACTCGCATTGAAGCGTTCATCAAGATGAACGATACCACGATCGTGTTTGAAGCGAAGATTGTTTCAAAGCACGGCTCCGCTCGTCTGAATGAGAACCAGATTGTGGAAACGCTTCGTATTTCTCAACCTCAGTTGCTTCGCAAGGGTGATCGTCGTTCTGCATTCCGATCATCGGTCAACGCGAGTGGTGACGAAATCCCCGTGCGGATGTGGTTCCTTGATCGTGTTGAGGAAGATGCAGACGCGAATCACCCGAAGCGTGCATACTCGCAGATGTATTACACCGATCTGGTCGCGGCTCGCCGTCGGACCCCGATTGTCCCGGAAGACGAGAGCGGAAGAGAGCTCGCACAGTTTGATTGGAACGAGGTCATCCAGAATGCACAGGAAACCAAGCCTCATGCCATCGGGCGGCTTGTAGATCTCACCGCGAATGGGCTTGGGGTCCTGATGTACGGAATCGCGAAGATGCAGCTCACACGTTTCGAGCGTATCGCGTTGCAGTTTGAGCTTGAGGGCGAGTCTCTTGATGTTGTCGTCGAGATGCGTCACGGCAATGATTTGCGAGGATCGACCTGCAAAGTTGGGATGCTCATCATTCATCCACAGATCGGGAATCTGAATGCGCCGCAGAAACGCTTGCTTGAGCGGGTCGCGATGGAGGTGCAGCGAGATCAACTTCGGCATCGGCGAGCCGGTTAGATCGCCCTACCGCGTCGCAACCCAAAGCAACAGCATCCAGGCGATGGCGTGAGCTGCTGCGATCGCGTAAAGTCGAATCATGTAGCTGCGTTTGCTTGTCTTATGACGGATAAAGCGGGTCATCGCGATCGCGCCCGGCCAACCACCCACGAGTTCCATCGAGTGGAGTGAACGCTCTGGGATACGTTGCTTTCCTTTCACGGCTCTTCGCTTATCTGCAAAGTGCATCGAGGCGCTGACGATGCTGAAGATCGTGTAATGGAGAAAGACAATTTTGATCAGCATGGGACAGTTGATGCGAGCAGCGTGTCAGGATCGATGGATTCACTCATCACTGAAGTGTGCCCCCAGATCGTCAGGTTAATCATGGGCCAGGCAAGGTGCCAGTACTTGCAAGGGTTTGCTGAGACGAGTCCGATGGATTGCTGTGTGAAGTACTGGCGAGAGAAAGGTGAATCGAATAGAAGATCCTTAAATGGATCGAGCCAGTTCTGGAACGGCAATGGGAAGCTCGCCTTAGGACGATTGAGCACCGATTCGGGGAGATCAGAGGAGAAGGCTTCACGGATCGCGATTTTGGACTGCGGCGGTTGGGATTGCATGTATTTGCGATCGATCGGTAACGCTTGGGCAGCGATCGCGACTTCGATATCAGCGAAGGGTGTTCGTCCTTCGACTCCAGCAAGCATGGTCGCGGTATCGAGTCGTTGAAGCAGATTCGGCAGGTTCATGCGACGTTGGAACTGGAGATGAGCCTGGAGCGGCGAGTCTGTTGGTGACGATGCGTGAACACGTTGGAAGGTGCGAGCGTAGAACTCCCTGAGGTGCTCATCATTGTCGGCCTCCGCAAGTCGCACGGCGTTGAGTACACCCGGTTTGAGTTCTTCGGATACCCACGCATTGGCACGAAGGTGGAAAAGCCCGCCGTCGGGGTCCTGTGTTGGGTCGAGAAGGGTGCTCGTGTGTTGAACACACTGCTGCATGATGGGGACGTAACCCCCGAAGAGTTCGTCGGCGCCTTCGCCTGAGATGGTTACGATGTGCCCCTGTTCGCGCAGCGCTCGTGCAACAGCGTAGATTGCAATCTCGTTGGGTGTGCTCATCGGGTACCCGTTTGTCGCGATCATCGAGGGGAGTGCGTTGACGAAGTCGTCCTGTGTCACTTCGACTTCATGGTGGTTCGAGCCGAGGTATGAAGCCATCTCACGGGCATACTTGAAGTCGTCATCGAATCCATCTGAGCGTGCGCCAGCACAGTACGTATTCAACTCGCCCAATGACTTCATTGCGATCGATGCGGTGATCGCAGAGTCTAAACCGCCCGATAGCAAAGCACACATGGGAACATCGGTGCGGAGATGGCGATGCACGCTGTCTTCGATCGCCTGACGGATACTTTGGGTCGGGGTGGTTTGGGCAGCATCCCACCAGTTGGAAAGGGAAGCATGCTGCTCATTGTTGAGATCGATAGAGATCCAATCGCCGGGTTGGAGTGTGCGAATGGATGCGTACATCGTTCGCTCGCCGAGTGTTGTTCGGATAGACGTGAGATAGGCGCTCAGGGTGACTGGGTCTGGATCACGTGGGACTGATGGATGTTCAAGGAGTGCAGGGATTTCGGAAGCAAGGAGGAGTTGACGATTGTGCTCGCGGCCTATCTGAGCGTAGTAGAGCGGTTTAATCCCGATCGGATCGCGTGCCAGGGTCGCTTTGTGACTGTGGGTGTCGATGAAGACAAAAGCGTACATCCCCCGCAATCGATTCGCAGCATCGCTACCCCATGTCATCAGAGCGTAAAGGACCGTCTCGGTGTCGCATTTGGAGCGAAACTGCACGCCGAGTGACGCGAGTTCCTGACGTAGATCGTGGTCGTTGTAGAGTTCACCGTTGTACGCAAGAACGTATCGCCCGTCCGGGGAGCACATCGGCTGGTGCCCAGCGTCGGACGTGTCGAGTACGCTCAGACGGCGGTGACCAATACATGCGTTCGGGCTCGTCCAGAGTCCTGCATCATCCGGGCCGCGATGTGTCAATCGGTCGCGCATCCGGAGAACGACGCGTTCATCGATTGAGGTGTTGTGTTGTCCAAGATTAAGTATTGACGCGATTCCACACATGGTGGCTTTATCGGCTCATTGCCGATGAACAGACCACTTATCGGCCCTCATCCGGGCGACATGTCTTGCACGGGGCGTGGGTTGCCAGTATCTGCTCTCGCGAGGTTGATCGCGCGGAGTCAGTGAGGTGTGAGCATCCTTCGCGGTGATATTTCTTGCCATGCTCGGTGATGTACACCGTTTGTGGGCGGATGAGCTCATTCGGGGGTGCGGGCTCTTGGAGTTCTTTGGGATTGGCATCAGGATTCGATGTGGGGTGCGGGCTCGAATCCCAGAGTCCCACCTGTCTTTCCTCAGCTCGTTTGGAATGGTAGTCGAAGTCCTTACGATGCAGATCTAGTTGCGTTCGATCAGCGCGGACGAGCCCCTGTCGTACAAGCTCAAGATTTACAAACAGGTGATCAGGGGATCGGTACAGGAAAACTGCAAATCGTCCATCGTGATTGCGCTTAGCGTTCGTATCGAACTGCACTCGGACCTGTTCGTGGAGCAGCGAGCGCTTCAGAAAGTCAGTTGCGACCTGGGCATACGCGGATTTAGGGACCGTGAACGCGGTGACGCCGAGCAGGTCGTAGCGTTCGTACTTGCGATTAATCCTTACAAGAACGGTATTCTCATCGAGAATCCGCGTGACAACGCCGACCCCGAGGGTGTCGTAATCGGGATGCTGGAACTCGGGTACGGTCGTATCATCTCTGCCTGCAGAAGCATGTGCACTGAGAATCCCCGACGTGATGAAAAACACGACGAGAGACGCGATTGTTACACCCCTAGTGACACCCCGCACCGGTTAGACCCAGACATTAACGATGAGGTTGGGTTCTTTAAGCTTCGCGGTCCAGGTTCCGATCGCTGTGGTGACGAACTTAACCTCGTATTGCGGGTGGGCGTCGAGCCATTCATTGATCTGTTGATCGAGGAAGTCGAGTGAATCGCCGGTGAGCTTGCAATGGAAACTCTTTACGTGGATCGCACCGGTGCCGGTCACATTTGGAGTGCGGTTCCAGCTATCCTCGTGCTTTCCTCCACCGAGTTTTTGCTCAAACGTGCGGATCTTCGGCTTGCTCTCCACGGGCGCTGTTGGCTTGATTGCTTCGGGAGCAAGATCCAACGGGAGGGTGTCATCGAGAGAGAGATCGTCCTCAGCCTGGTTTTCAGGTTCATCCTCAGGGGGTGTGGGTACCGGTCCTGAGTAGCCGGGCGGGAGTGGATGTCGCAGCGGTCCCCTCATGGTGGGTTCTCCTTCGGATTCTTGGAACATACCAAGGTACCAGATTGTGCAACAAACGTCTAGGGGGTGGATGTCATCAACCAGTGCGGATCAATGTATCGCCCCTCATATGTTGCTTGCTCTGCCCCATCCCAATCGACAACACATCGCAACGTCTCACAAGTGAGGAAAAACTCAATCACGTGCCCTTGAAGGACTCGAACGACACGCCCCCTCCTTTGACCGATATCCCCCTCATAGTCGAGGTAAATTGCTCGATGATCAGGGGATTTTGTGACGATGAATCTCTGCGTTTGTGTTGGTAACTGATCACATTTGAATGTGATCAAGCGATGCTCTTCAGCTTGTTCCGGCTGATCAATGAGCCAATCGAAGTGGTCGGGCAGACCCTCTTGGATGTGGCGAAGCACCACGGTTCGTCGCATGACACATGGTATCGCGCCGGGGGAGACGCTAGGATGTTGGGTCCCGCAATAGATGGGATTTGGAGGCAATGAGCATGAACCGTATCGCCGCGATTGTACTTATGATGACGATGATCCTCCCCTTGGGATTGGTCGGATGTACCCCCGCAAAGAAGGTGAAACGCACGCTCGATCTGAGCGATCTCCACATCCGCGCAGCGGTAGCAGAAGACGAGGGCGACTGGGATCGTGCATACGAGCTCTGGAGCGAATACGTGGATATTCGGCCTCAGAGCGATCTCGCAGAATACCGTCTGGGGCTGGTGGAGATGCGTCTCGGCCTGTACAACCAAGCAGCCAGTCATCTCCGCGTTGCACACGATCTCAAGCCAGGTAATATCGAATACCTTGAAGCCCTTGCAGATGCTTACGTGGCTGCCGGCGAACAGGAACTGCTCATGACCTTGCTCCGCCAGACGGCGAACGAAGGTCCTGACGGGTCTGGGTACCTTCGTACATCCAAGTATGCTCGTGAGTTGGGATTGATGGACGAGGCGCGTGAAGCATTGTCATTGGCGATCGTCAACGCACGAGGCGAGTCCGCGGAGCCATACATAGCGATGGCCGACTTTGCGCAAGCGGTTGGTGATGAAGAACTTGAGGCCCGCAGCCTACGTCAAGCCCTGTGGTTCGATAAGACCGATCCTTCAATCAATGCCCGTTTGCAATCACTCGGGATGATCCCTGGGCCTTCACTGGCGATCCGTCCAGAGTTTTGATTGAGTTGGTTTGACCCGGAATCAAACGCAATCTATCCTATATCCATATTTCCGGATAATAGGATATGGCCAAGCCAAGCGAGTCCATTTCGAGCCAGAACACTGTTGAGCTGCTTTCGCAACTCGGGGATACGGTCCGTCTCCGGATGCTGCGTGTTCTTGAGAAGCATGAGCTCTCCGTAGGCGAACTCGTCAAGGTACTCCAGATCCCGCAATCCTCGGGCTCACGGCACCTCCGCGTCCTGAGTGACGGTGAATGGGTATTCAAGCGTTCCGCAGGTCCTGCTTCCTATTACCGCGTCGTAATCGATGATCTCCCCAATGAGCATCGGACCCTCTGGGTCACGATCCGCAACCAGTTGGGTGATGACTCAACGCTCGCGGAAGATGATCGAAGGCTCTCCGCAGTGCTTGCGGAACGGATGACGAACTCCGAAGCATACTTTGGACGCGTCGCGGGTGCGTGGGACGATATCCGCAGCGAACTCTTCGGGAGTGGATTCACGCAGCAGGCGCTGCTTGGGTTCATCCGTCCGGATTGGGTCTTTGCGGATCTTGGGTGCGGGACGGGTAACGCGACAGAGATGCTTTCGCCTTGGGTGGATGAAGTGATCGCCGTGGATCGATCGCCGGAGATGCTTGAAGCGGCGCGGTCGCGTCTGCTCGAGCACGGTGGCTCCGAAGAGCACATTCGATTCCTCGAAGGCGATCTCGGTCAACTCCCGATCCCCGATTCGAGTGTTGATATCGCAGCATGTGTACTCGTCCTCCACCACATTGAGGGGCCTGTGCAAGCATTGCGTGAGGCAAAGCGGATCCTTCGTACAGATCGAGGAGGTGGGATGCTCCTCGTTGTCGATATGTGTCGACATGAGCGTCTTGAGTACAAGCACAACATGGGGCACCTGCATCTCGGATTCGACGATTCGGAACGCGAACAACTGTTCAAGGATGTAGGCTTTACATTCACGCGTACACACAAACTCAGACCAGAAGTTGAAGCAAACGGGCCTTCGTTGTTCGCAACGGTTGCTCGATGTGATTAGGAAATCAGCCAACCTCGAGTTGAGCAAGCAGGGACAATACACCCGCAATGAAAGGGATTGACATGACAGCAGTCGCAACAGCGGACGGACTCACGATCGACGAAGTAAACGGGATTCAGTACAAGGTGCGCGATCTTTCACTCGCGGAGCTTGGACGCAAGGAACTTCGTCTCGCGGAACACGAGATGCCCGGCTTGATGGCGCTCCGCGAACAATACGGTTCCAAGAAACCGCTCAAGGGTTTCAAGATCATGGGCTCGCTGCATATGACGGTCCAGACCGCGGTGCTCATCGAGACCCTCACCGAACTCGGTGCTGATGTGCGTTGGTGTTCGTGCAACATCTTCTCAACGCAGGATTCCGCAGCAGCGGCGATCGTCGTCGGTCGCCCCGAAACCGGAGGCACTCCCGAATCGCCCAAGGGCACGCCCGTGTTCGCGTGGAAGGGCGAGACCCTCGCAGAGTACTGGTGGTGCACCAAGCAGGCGCTGACCTGGCCCGACGGGTCCGGCCCTGACCAGATCGTTGACGACGGCGGCGATGCGACGTTGCTGCTCATCAAGGGCTTGCAGTTTGAGAACGATGGCAATGTCCCCTCTTTCGACGCAGAGAACGACCCCGAAGAATGGGGCCACATTCTCAGCACCATCAACACTACCATCGCAAACAACCCGGGATGGTTCCAGAAGGTGACCCCGGCTGTGCGTGGTATCTCCGAAGAAACCACCACCGGCGTGCATCGCCTCTACCAGATGGCGGAGCAGGGCATCCTCCCCTTCCCTGCGATCAATGTGAACGACTCGGTGACGAAGAGCAAGTTCGACAACGTGTACGGGTGTCGTCACTCGTTGATTGACGGACTCAACCGTGCGAGTGACGTCATGCTCTCTGGTAAGGTTGCGGTCGTTTGTGGGTACGGCGACGTTGGCAAGGGATGTGTCCAGTCTCTGCGTGGGCAAGGTTGCCGTGTCATTGTCACGGAGATCGATCCGATCTGTGCGTTGCAGGCCGCGATGGAAGGCATCGAGGTCAAGACGCTTGAAGATGTCCTGGAAACCGCGGATATCTTCATCACCACGACGGGCAACAAGGACATCATCACCCTTGATGACATGAAGCGTATGAAGAACAAGGCGATCGTTGGCAACATCGGTCACTTTGATAATGAGATCCAGATGGAGAAGCTCCAGCGCGACCCAGACGTCGAGCGGATCAAGATCAAGCCTCAGTTCGACGAGTTCGAGTTCAAGAGCCAGGGCAAGAGCATCCTCGTGCTCGCCGAGGGTCGTCTGCTCAACCTCGGTTGCGCAACCGGTCATCCGAGCTTTGTGATGAGTGCGAGCTTCACCAACCAGGTGATCGCGCAGATCGAACTCGCGGAGAACCTCGACAACTACGAAAACAAGGTTTATGTCCTGCCCAAGCATCTCGACGAGCAGGTCGCACGTCTGCACCTTGATCAGTTGGGCGTCAAGCTCACCAAGCTCACCCCCGAGCAGTCCGAGTACCTCGGCATCCCGGTCGATGGGCCCTACAAGCCCGACCAGTACCGTTACTAATGGCTGCGTACTGAACCACTCCAAGGCGGCGTATCGACGGGTGCGCCGCCTTCTTTATGTCGATCCCGATCGAGACCTGGCGATGGCTGACCACCCCGGAGGGGCAGGGTGCGATCGCGTGCGCTCCATCGGATCGATCCCCCGCTGCGATAACGAAGCTGCGAAAGAAGTTTAATGCAGATACCACACGTGGAATCCTCGAAGTTGCGGACGCACGCCGCAAGGGGATGTTGAAACTCGATCAGGCGTGGTGTAGGTGCATCATCGCAGACAAGCAGGGCGTCGAAATGGCGAGTTCTGCACAATCCAGTCTACACAAGGCGGAGCGATTCTCGAGAGTCCTTGGCAGAGATGCACACATCGCGGATCTGTGTTGTGGGATCGGCGCGGACTCGTGGGGCGTACAGCGTGCAGGACTTCGGGTCATCGGCGTTGATCAAGATGCATCACGTTCGGTCATGTTTTCACACAACCTTCCGAGATGTTCGGTTGTCACGGGTGATGCGATAGACGATTGCCCACCAGAGATCGACGCGTTTCACCTTGATCCTGCACGACGATCCGATAAGGGTCGAACTCGGACGATTGATGATTTTCAGCCTGGTCCAGATGTCTGGCCCCAGATCATCAACAAGGTCGGAACCGGTGCGATCAAACTGAACCCCGGGGTTGATGCGTATGCCCTCCCGGAGGGTGAGGTGGAAATCCTGAGTGAATCAGGAACGTTGACCCAGGCGATCCTCTGGGTTGGCAAACTTGCAGGCGAGCATATACGACGTGCGACATTGATATCAGATACGGGATCCGTTTCGATTGCAGGGGAACCGGATCGACCGGATGATTCAAATGAAATTGGCAGATATATCGGGACACTCGATCCTTGTGTAGAGCGTGCGGATCTGGTAGGGACCTTGCTCGATGAAACCCGTGTTTCGCTCGTACACCCGGGGACCGGGTTGGTCACATCGGACACGCTGATTGATCATCCGATGATTCGATGGTACACGGTACTCGAGGTTCTTCCGTGGAATCAGAAACGGGTTCGATTGGAACTTAGAAAGCTTGGTGCAGGTATCGTTGAGATCCGAACCCGCGCGGGGGTCGTGAACCCGGATGAGTTACAGCGGTCTTTGCGGGGCGATGGGGCACGTGATGATCTGAGCGTGCTGGTGTACCGGCTGGGCGATCGGGTGATAGTGATCATCGCGGAACAGATGCAAAGAAAGACACCCGCCGGCACGGTGAAGCCGACGGGTGTGGATGGGGGGCTTTGATATGTCGTATCGATCAGCACCCCGCGCGGAAGAGCGTCAGGAATCGAGAGATGTCGAAGTAGTTGAACTCGCCGTCACCGGTGGTATCGCCGGGGACGAGTTGGTTGTTGAAGAGGTTGATGAAGTTGGAGACATCGTTGAAGTCGAGATCCCCGTCCGCGTCGTAATCTGCGGGGCAAGAGATGATGCCCGACTCGGGGATCATCGCTTGAATCTCGATTCCGGTATCGAAGGTGCGAGTAATGGTGCCGTCGGACGGGTCCATTTCGTGGATCACGCCATCGGTCCCACCGAGGTACAGCATCCCACCCAGTGCCACGGTTGCGTTGACATCGGAATCGACACTGTACGTTCCGGAGTAGTTGACGCCGCCTTCGAACTTGTCGAAGAGATAGACCGTGCCTTGTTCAGCGCCGAAAAACGCGATTCCGGAGAGGTACATCGTGTTGGTATCGAAGGCCATCGATTGGACGGACGAGCCGCACGCCGCGAAGAACTGGAACGAGTCCTGCCCAATGTGCGCACGCATCGCGAGCGAGGAGTGTCCGCCGACGAAGAGGCCACCCGCGTCGAGCCCGATCGTGGTGATGTCCGTGTCGGTTATAATCGCGGAGTTTTCGACTTCACCCGTTGTTGGGTTGACGTAGTCGAGACGTCCGCTCGAGTCTGCAACGACGAGGTGTTCGCCGAGCCATGCCATCGCGTTGGCATCGGAGTCGATCACGAACGCGCCGTTGACGATGTTCGTCGCGACGTCGTAGGTGTAGAAGACGCCGTTGGTGTCGCCCAGGTAAAGGGTTCCGTCGTGGACAGCCATCGAGCTGACTGGCCCGGAGCAGACGCCACGGAAGGTGACTTCGCCGGTGTCGGTATCGAGTGCGTGAACGACGCCTTGGGATCCTGCGAAGAGGATGGTTTCGGCGCTCACGCCCTGTGCAATGCAAGCCGCGGCGAGGATAGTAAGGGTTCGTGGGGTGTTCATGATGGTGCTCCTGTTTGGGAAGATGTTCTGGTTCACACGACTCGTGTCGTTGGGTACATCTTCGAGGACAATCAGGAAAAACCACCCCCACTCTTTGGTGGGGAGACCCAGACTCACCGAATGGGGTGGTCAGAGGTTGGGCTTTGCACGCCCGATGAACAGGGCGAGGAGCTCACCACGCGAGGAAACCTCGAAATGGCGATAGATCGCGAGGACGTGATCGTGGATCGTTGCACGAGAGACATCGAACAGGAACGCGATCTGTTTCTCAGAGTCGCCGAGGAGCAATCGTTCGAGCACTTCACGTCGTCGTTTCGTGAGTTGAGCGAGCCGGGGCTCTTCCGCAGCCGCGAGGAACGTGCCGATTTCGTTGTTGATAATCATGTGCAGCATCGACACGATTGCGCTTTCACGCGCGGTGAAATCACGCGAGCCGACGCCCTTGTGCAACCAGAGGGTGGTGCACCGATCCGGAAGGTTCGTGGGACAGATCGAGATAATGTAGTCGTCGATACCACACTCGCGGTGGATCTCGTTGAACGTGTGAGAGCGGTACCAGGATTCGCGTCCCCAGATCTGATCTCGCGACAGGACGAGGGTTTCGCCGGAGAACTTGGAAAGGTAAGGATACTCCGGAGTGCGTTCAACAGGGATCGATTGGGCGTACTCTCGCCATCGGACTTCCGCGTCGTTAGAGATCCACCCGTCGCGATGCGTCCCGAGGTATCGGGTATCGTGGTCGTTGATTTTGCCAAAGTGCTCGATCTCCGAACTGATGATCACCTGGGCATCGACGATGGTCCGCAACTCGGAGAGGAGTTGTTGTCGCCATGCATCAACATCCGCGCCCAGATCGCGGCAACGCCCTGCGATCTGGTGGCACTCATGGATATCTCTCGCGGACAGTTCGACAAACATTTCAATTACAGTGTATCACGATCCTACGTGTTCGAGAAATACGAAACATGCGACAACTGGTTATCGGGTGAGTTTGGGTGGATCCGCGTCCAGATTATTCCCAGAGAACAGGGCGTTTGTTGCATCTTCATGGTCCCCTGCCACACTCCCATCCGGGCGGACAACATACCCGAGCTCATCGAGCGTCTGGGATTCGACATGCCCATCGCAATAGGCGACATTCGCCTTTCCACGGTGTCGAGTGTGGGGCGCAGAACGGTGTTCTATACTCCGATTTCGACGATCGGCGAAGTCGTTGTTGCCTGTCAGACGCGGTGGATCGATCGCGTACCCGTGCCCCCCCTCCGCACGCAGTTCAGGATCGCGGGAGCCATCATTGCGGTTCTGGGTGTGCTGCGAGATAGGTTTGCCAGCCGCTGTACCGAGCGAATCCGCGAACATGACGGTTCGAGAAGCTGCGAGGCTCGACGTTCGAACAGGGAAGTTGATGAATCCCTCGCGTTCATTGTCATTGATGAATCGCGTGTTGCCAAGGAACTGATGGTTGTACCCGTAGGCGTAGTTGCGGGTGTTGTTCCATTCGGGAACAACGGGGCAGAGGAAGACCTCGTTCCCGTCGACAGCCGTGGAATGCTCGTCGGCGCGATCCTCGCTCGGCTTGTTGAATGCATCAAAGCCCGCAGCTGCACCGATCACCGCGAACCAACGAGGACGGTAGTGATCCCCGTTGCCCAGTGCGTAGATGTTGCGTTGCTCGTCATCATACCGTCCGGGTTGTGCGGGGACGGAGACATCGCGATTCGTGTCTGCATAGATCTGCCATCCGGTCGCGACCTGACGCATGCGCGTGGAGCAGAGCAGGTTCTTGGCGCTGTCACGGGCACTGGCAAGCGCCGGGAGCAACACCCCAATCAAGATCGCAATGATCGCGATCACGACCAAGAGCTCAATCAGGGTAAATCCGGTTCGTGTGGGCATCTCTGCATCAGAACGGTGCATCGAGATATCCTTTCGACAGGAAAGACGCACCCGTTCCATGATCCATTGAAACTGCCCCCCGATTTTCGAATCGGTACACTGATATCCGGACCTGCGTGTACGGACGCACGCAGCATCGCCCTCAAGGAGGCGGCATGAGCCATTTCCGCGACATCTTCAAGTCCACTACGTTCTCCTTTGAGTTCTTCCCACCCAAGAGTGAACAAGGTGCGCAGACGCTCTTTGACCACATCGTCAAACTCGAAGCGCTCGGTCCCTCATTCGTCAGTGTCACGTATGGCGCCGGCGGTTCGACGCGGACGCTCACCCGCGATCTGGTGCATCGGGTTGTTGAGGAGACAGGGACTCGAACGGTCCCGCACCTAACGTGCGTAAAACACTCTGAGGATGAGATCCGAAGCATTGTTGAGGGGTACGCCCAACGTGGGATCCAGAGTATCTTGGCGCTCCGAGGTGATCCGCCGAAGGAGGAAGATCACAACTTTGCGAATGATCGGTTTTCAAACGCGTCTGAGCTCGTCAAGTTCATCCGCCAGATCGAGGACGAGCAGCGACGCGAAAATGGTTTCGGCGGTTTCGCGATCGGAGCCGCTGGATTCCCGGAAGGTCACCCAGGGACTCCGAATCGACTCACCGAAATGGATTTTCTCAAAGCGAAGATCGATGCGGGCGCGGATTACATCATCACACAGATGTTCTTTGATAATCGGGACTTGTACGATTTCCGCGATCGGTGTGAGATGGCGGGGATCCGCGTCCCGATACTGGCGGGAGTGATGCCAATCCAATCGATCGCGGGGATGAAACGCATGTCCGAGCTCGCATTGGGTATGCGATTCCCTGCCCCGCTGCTGCGTATGGTCCGTCGGACGGATGGATCGGACGACGCGATCCGCAAAGTCGGGGTGCATTGGGCAACGGAACAATCACGCGACCTGCTCGATCATCGCGTGGATGGGATTCACTTTTACACACTCAACAAATCGGGGGCGACGCTGGAGATCTACAAGACACTCGGCGTCCAGCACTCGAAGCAGTTGGCGAATGGACCAACGCTCGATTTCTGATCAAACCCGCGCCGCATCCACGAGTTGATCAATGATGCGTTGTCCGAGTGGTTCATTCGTTGTGCGTTCCGGATGCCATTGGACACCAAGATAGAACCTGCGAGACGGGTCATGGATGGCCTCGATCACCCCATCGTGCGCGGTAGCGAGCGTTTGCATCGATCCCGGGTCCTGCATCGCTTGCCGGTGCTTGGAATAGGTCATCCCGGATGCAAGGATGGATTCGTCGATCGAACGTATCTCGTGGGTATGTTCCCAATGGTCTGCGTGTGACAAGTGCGTCTCGGGGAGGTGCTGATTGAGAACCCCACCCGCAACGAGACCCATCATCTGCATCCCGAGACAGATCCCGAGCACTGGCACATCAGTATGCGCCTTGAGTTCATTCAGGAGAGACATCTCGAACTGCTGACGGTCGTCGAGGACTCGGACGGATTCAGGATGGGTCGGGAGCCCGAAGGGCTCGGTGACTGGATCGTCACCTCCTGTGAGGATAAAAGCATCAAATCGTTCGATCAGATCCGGGATGTGAACCGGTGCGGGAGGGAGGATCGCGGGGATCCCGCCCGCGGCGAGTACCGAATGGGTATACGTGATCGTCGAGAAAGCCGTGGGTCTGTCGTTGCGGATCATAAGATCCGCGGTGATCGCGATGAGCGGTTTCGGTTCGGGCATGGGATGATTGTCGGATCTTTCCGGGCGGATTGTGCACGAACGGACGATAAGATACGCATATGTCGATGCGAACAATACTCATCTGGTGCATCATCGCAGGGTTCCTCGGGGGCGGAGCGCTGATTATCCGCAATCAAGAATCCGCTGCGAATCAGAGTCAGCCGACCGAATGGGCGAGTCTCCAGTTCGATCCGGCGACGATTGTGGGCATCCAGTTTGGCCCAGCAGATGGCGATGTCCATATCGAGCGATCTGAAGATCAGATTGACACATGGGTTGGCACATGGTCGAGCGATGCGGGTGAACAGCGTTGGCCGGTATTGTCTACACGTGTTCGTGGTGCACTCCGAACACTCGCGACAACTCGCGTTCGGTTGAGTGATGAGCAGCTTGTAGAGGGCAAAGAGGGAATCCGACTCGTCTCTCGAAACGGGGCCGTGACCACAATCCACCAATCAACAGATCGATCGGGGGGAAGGGCACCAGTCCGGATCGAAACCAGAGACGAATCTGGTGCGCTTGCACGGGTTCTCGACGGTTGGATCGAATTGGGCAAACTGGATGTTTTTGTGTCTGGTAATACATTGGACTGGCGCGACCCGAAACTGCTCAACACATCACTCGCGAGTATCTCGTCCGTTGATGTTGGTGCGGGATCGTTTGCGACCAAACTCATGTTCGATGGCACACATTGGTTGATCACTCAGCCCTTCCAGATGCACGCGGATCGTGGACGGGTTGAGACGTTGATCCGGACGATGACTTCTTTGCAAGCGAAAAGGTTCATCGACGACGAGATTGACCTCCAAGAATCCGGGCTCGATGCGCCGATAGCATCGATTCAGCTTGTTTCTGATGGGGAAACGTACACGCTCGATATCGGGCAGCAAGCCGATCTCAGCGCCGAATCGCTCTACGCACGTTTTTCTCAGGGTGATCAACAGACAATCATTACGATCCCGACATCGTCGCTCTCGAAGCTCACCGCGGTTCCGGACGCGTACGTCTCGCCAATCGCAAATATGTATCCGCAAACGTCGATCAGCGGCGTCCGTGTGTTTGATCGCGAGCAACGGATCCGCTTTGAGAGTGTCCGTGAACAGGGTACGTGGTTATCCAAGAGTGAACGCGTCGATACGTTGACACAAGACTCGATCGATCGATTAGTCCAGATCCTGACTCAGACCGATGCGAATGCGGTACGTGTACTCTCGTCAGGTGAAGAGATGCCCAAGCTCATCGCAGGGATACAGATCGTCAACTCGCAGGGTGATGCGTTGGGGACGTATGACATCGCGATGGAGCAATCTGAGAACGGGATTCGATTGTTGGTCGCTCAGCAGATCAAAGACGACGGGTGGGTCGTCTGGGCGTATCTCGGGGAAGATGCGCAGGCAACCGCAACGTGGTTGACCCTCACGGCGGGGCGTCCGATCCCATCCAACTAAAAAGTCAGTTCTTAGACACTCGCAACGGGTGCATCCTTGGCGATGTCGCGGCGGAGTTGCATACCTTCGAAGTGGATGCGATCAGCAGCTTCGTACGCGCTTTGGCGAGCTTGCTCCATCGTGTCACCGAGTGCGGTGACCGCGAGAACCCGTCCGCCGTTTGTGACGACGTTGCCGTCCTCATCGAGCTTGGTCCCCGCGTGGTAGACACTGACACCTTCGATCGTTTCCGCCTCCTCGATGCCGGTGATCTTGTACCCTGTCTCGGGGGACTCGGGGTATCCCTTGGAAGCAAGCACCACGGTGACACAGGGCTGCGGGGAATAACGCACGTCAATCTGGTCGAGAGTCCCTGCAGAGGTTGCCCAGAGCAGCTCGATAGCGTCCGATTGCAGTCGGGTCATGAGTGGCTGACACTCAGGGTCACCAAAGCGAACGTTGAACTCGAGGACCTTGGGTCCTGCGGGGGTCAGCATCAACCCGGCATAGAGCACCCCCCGGAACTCGATCTCGTCGCGTCGTAACGCGTCGGCAATCGGAACGAGGACTTCGGATTCGATCTGGTGCATGACAGAGTCGGAGATTGTGTCTGCGGGACAGAATGCGCCCATGCCGCCTGCGTTGGGGCCTTCATCGTTGTCGCCCAATCGCTTGTGATCCTGACACGGAGGAAGCACGAGGATGTTGTGACCGTCGAGGAGTGCGAGAACGGAGACTTCGGTGCCGTTGAGTGCTTCTTCGACGAGTATGGATTTACTCGCATCGCCGAAAGCTCGGTTGACAAGCATGTCCTTGGCCGCGGCGATGCCTTCTTCATTCGTCTTGGGGACAATAACGCCCTTTCCCTTCGCGAGCCCGGTTGCTTTGATGACATAAAGCTCGTCGCGGGTACGGAGGAACTCCTGGGCCTGGTCGAACTTGGTGAATACCTTTCCTTCCGCGGTCGGAACGGACGCGGCCTTCATCATTTGCTTCGCATACGCCTTGTCAGCTTCGAGTTGGGCGCCCTTTCCTCCGGGGCCGAAGATCATGCGTTCTGATCCATCGGCTTTCTTGCGGAGTGCATCCGCCCATCCCTCCGCGAGCGGGTCCTCTGGGCCGATGACGACAAGCTCGATCTGGTTTTTATCACAGAACTGTGCTAGGCGGTAGAGCTCATTCTTTGAAACAGGAACATCGACCGGCTTGGCGAACTTGGAAATCCCTGGGTTATCCGTGTGCGTGGCGTAAAGCGTCCTGAGCTTGGAAGAGCGGGAAATCGCGGCGGCGAGGGCGTGTTCACGACCGCCGCCACCGATGAGGAGAACGTTGACTTGATCGGGCATTTGCATGCACGATAATAGACCTATCGCACTCTCATGTCGGGGTCTCAGATCTTGTCCAGCACAATGAGTTATGCAATCGACGAGCACTTATCAATCGCGACTTGGACTGCCTGATCTCGATCGACCAGGACTGCTTTGCCCTCGTCAGCGCGAGCCTTAAACTCCACCTGATTCGCTTCAATCGTCTTCGAAGAGATGATGAATCGAAGCGGGATACCTATGAGGTCCGCGTCCTTGAACTTGGGACCAGGGCGATCGTCACGATCGTCAATGAGGACATCGAACCCGTTGGACTTGAGTTCATTCGCGAGCTTGTTCGCAGCATCGAGGACACCATCATCCTTGGGTTTGATCACGATAATCTGCACGTGGTACGGCGCGATCGCGAGTGGCCAGATGATCCCGTTTTCATCGTGGGCGGACTCAATGCACGCGGATAACGTCCGTGAAACACCGATGCCGTAGCACCCCATGATGACATCTTGCTTCTTCTGATCCTTGTTGAGGACATTGAGCCCCATCGCGGAAGAGTACTTGGTGCCGAGCTTGAAGATGTGCCCGACCTCGATCCCGCGGCGGGTTTCGAGCTTTGCCCCGTCTGCTCGTGGGGAGGGATCCCCTGCCATCGCGTTGCGGATATCCGCGACTTTGATCATCTCCGCTGCGATCGCCTCGGACATGTCGCGGGACCAGTTGAACCCAGTGATGTGATGATCCTTCTCATCCGCGCCCGTGGCCCATGATGCGCTCGTGAGGGCATCCGGATCAACAACCATCGTGAGCTTTGTCGAGTTCATCACACGGGGTGAAACGTACCCGATCGCGAACCCCGCAGCACGGGCCTCTTCTTCGGGTGCGAGTTCAATGGGGGTTCCCACCGCATCACGGACCTTGCCCTCGTTGACATCGTGATCGCCTCGGACGACGGCGACGACCCATTTGGATTCGGTACCTACTCGACGGAAGACGACAGACTTGAGCATCCCGGAGGGCTGGACACCCAGGTGTTCCGCGACAAGGTCGATGCCGGGCATGTTTGGCGTGTGGTGCTTGGTGATCTCGGTACTTGGTGCGACGTCGAATGACCAATCACGTTTACCGATCTCGGCTTTTTCCTCGTTCGCGGTATACCCAGACATAGGGCAATGGAGGATGGTGTCTTCGCCGTTGGCGCAGTTGACCATGAACTCGTGGGACGCGGAACCGCCGATCGGGCCGGCTTCTGCTTCGACAGGGGAGAAGTCGAGGCCGCAACGGGTGAAGATATTGGTGTACGCTTGGTACATTTTGTCATAGGTATGGTTCAGACCCGCGTCACCTTCGAGTTCGAGGTGGAATGAGTAGGCATCCTTCATAATGAACTCACGGCAGCGGAGAAGACCCGCACGCGGACGTGCTTCATCACGGAACTTAGACTGGATTTGGTAGAGGTTGAGTGGGAACTGCTTGTAGCTCGTCACAGCTCCGCACATAAGGTCGGTGATGACTTCTTCGTGAGTGGGGCCGAGTGCGGATTTGCGTCCATGGCGGTCTTCAAGCGTGAACAGGAGGTTCCCGTAATCGATGTCACGCTTGGTGTCCTTGTAGAGTTCGATAGGCATTAACGCGGGCATGAGAAACTCAGACGCACCCGCAGCGTCCATCTCTTCGCGGACGATCGCGGAGATCTTCTTCAGGGATCGCCAGGCGAGGGGTAGGTAGTTGTAGATCCCCGATCCAACCTGACGGATATACCCGGCACGGACCATGAAGACGTGCGAAGGGGTTTCCGCATCCGACGGGGCTTCGCGCGTCGTGGGGATGAGGGTCTGCGACCAGCTGTGGACGCAGCCATCCTTTTGGTTGAATGCGGCGTGTCGATCTACGTCTGCGTGTGTCGTGCTCATAACGTGCAGAGTGTACGCACGGGTGGATCAATCGCCCATGTCGGCATGCAGAAGCTAGTGCAAACGAGTTGTCTGGGCATCCGGTTTGGGCTCAAGCAGCGCGGATTGGCGGGCATCGCACTGCTGCCATTCCTGATGCCGATCGCGTGCAAGCTCGAGTGTATCGATCCCCCACCACCATGCGGAACTGATTGGGAGGGTCATATCGAGCGCGAGTTCTCCGATATGGCGATCACTCAGATCCACAAACGGGGTTTCGATGATGACTTCCGGGGCTCCGGATTTCTCTGCATCGAGTGTCACGAGTCGGGAGATAAGCAGGGCCCGGTCCAAGACATCCCCGATTGCTTTGATCCGATGGGGGTGATTCTCGGCGATACGGATCGGCCAGATAACGCGTTTTATCCCCGCGTCCATCGCCGCGTACGCAGCATCGGTGAGCATCCGAGATTGATGGGCGCTGTACTCGACCGTGGATTCTGGGCTCGTCTCTGGCGGGTAGAGTACCATGCTTTGATCGAGCATGAGCCCGAACCGTTGCGTGTGTTTATGGGATGCGGGCTCGATTGCGGAGATGATGAGATCTAAATCTTTGCGCTCTCGCCCCCACCACGCGGGAACAACGATGCTTGGTTCCGTGGAAGAGAGGGATTGCTGCTCGCTGGCCATTGCGATCGCGAGCATGGATTCGATATCCGCGTCGGAGAGGATCAGGCAACGTTCTTGTGTAAATCGTGGGACGATCATGGGGTTGATTGTACCGAATCTTCAATGAACCTGCTGAGTTCAGTGGTTTGGGGTCGGAGCGCGGAAATCACGCAGATCAATCGAGCGGAAGTACTCTATTGTTCTAGTAAGTCCCTGCTCGAGTTCGATCGTGGGTTCCCAATCGAGCAGCGATTTGGCGCGGGTGATATCCGGCTGACGCTGAAGGGGATCGTCCTCAGGGAGCGGCTTGAATACGAGCTTGGACTCGGATCCAGTCAGCTTGATCGTGAGTTCTGCGAGCTGCTTGATCGTGAACTCATTCGGGTTACCGATGTTCACGGGAAGGTGCGCGTGTTCACCCTCGTAGGCCATCAATCGAAGGATTCCTTCGACGAGATCGTCCCGGAAACAGAAGGATCGCGTCTGAGATCCATCCCCGAAAATGGTGATATCCTCGCCCTGTAGTGCCTGAATGATGAAGTTCGAGACGACACGTCCGTCGAACGGGTGCATTCGAGGTCCGTAGGTATTGAAGATGCGGACGACTCGAACATCGAGATCATGCCGACGGTGGTAATCAGCAAAGAGCGTTTCCGCGGCACGCTTTCCTTCGTCATAACACGCTCTTGGCCCTATCGGGTTCACATTCCCTCTGTATGACTCGGGTTGTGGATGGACAGTGGGATCGCCGTATATTTCGGATGTAGATGCCTGGAGTACTCGGGCGTTGCAGCGCTTGGCCATGCCAAGTACATTGATCGCACCCATGACGGATGTCTTCATGGTTTTAATTGGGTTGTATTGGTAATGCCCTGGCGCTGCAGGGCAGGCCATATTGAATATTTCGTCCACCTCAAGCCAGACCGGATGCGTCACGTCGTGTCGAATAAGCTCAAAGTTGTTGTACTGGAGGAGATGCTGGACATTAGATTTCTGTGACGTGAAGAAGTTATCCAAGCAGATCACGTCGTGTCCTTGTTGGATCAGTCTTTCACACAGGTGCGACCCAAGAAAGCCCGCTCCGCCGGTCACCAAGACACGTTTGATCGTCATGAGTCTAGATCTCTCTCGTTAGGACGCACTGGTTAGTGGATTACCCGAGTATTCATCGGCTATCTGACGGACATACTCCACCATCGCGTCCTTCGGATCCCACGCGGGTGACCAGTTCAGCCCGCTCTGCGTACTCGTCATGTCGGCGCAGGTGTAATGCTGATACGTCCGGATCATTTCCTCGGGCATATCGAAATATTCTGCTTCCAAACTCAGGCCGAGGGCAGTATTGATGGCCGAGACGATGTCGTTGAACGATGTCGTTTGCCCCGACCCAAGGTTGTATACGCCCGGTATGACACCCGCGTTAGACCCCGCAAGCGTACAGGAGACCACGTCTTCTACGTAGACCTGATCTCGCTCGTGCTCGCCCATCTTGAACAATCTGGGGCGTTTCCCTTCGAGGACCTGATTAGTCAGGTGATACACCATGGACGCCATTTTGCCCTTGCGTGCCTCGCCTGGACCGAACACATTGAAGTATCGGAGGCCGACGACATGGGGGAGTTCTTGTCCCGATGCTTTGCGCTGGGCAAAGAATCTGAAAACCTCGACATCCATCATCCACTTTGAGAACCCGTAGACATTGTTTGGTTTGCCTGCGGCCTCAAGTGCGAAGGGTACGCGTGCGTCTGCTTGTGGGGGTGAGCCGTATGTCGCAGCGCTGGACGCATAAACAAGAGGCACATCACACTCGACACATGCTTCGAGAATATCGGTGAAGGGCTCGGTGTTCGCGCGGAACATCTTCTGCTCATCGAACTCGAGTGTGTCGGTGATTGCAGCGAGATGGAACACCGCTTTGGGCTCGAGACCCACAAGGGCGGGTTGCCAGTTGAGCTCGCTGATAGAATCACTCAGAATGGACCCGGTAAACGGGGGCAATCCCTTGCGTTCGAGCGCCTCGACGAGGTTGGCGTATGACCCCGTACGGAAGTCATCCACGACGTAGATCATCGCGTCGGGTTCACGTTGCAGAAGGGTTGCGACGAGGTTGGCACCGATGAATCCAGCCCCGCCGGTCACGATGTAGACAGGTTGAGTTTCACTCATGCGTGATTGTAGCTCCGAGGAATCCCATTCAGGTTAATCTTCCGGGAGCGGGGGCAGACGGAGGAGTTGCCCGATCGAGATATCGTCCATTGAACGCAGAACATCACGATTGGAGTCGAAGATGAATCGAGCATGTCGGGTTGAGCCGTAGATTGTGAGTGAGATTTTGGATAATGAATCCCCCGGGCGAACGACATACTCTATGACCGCGGAGCGGTTCTGCGTGTGCTGCTCGATCACGCCGGGTTCGGTCTCTCGCCCGACGACTTGCCCTTGGATATTGTCGGGGTCTTTGGGGATTCGAATGACCATGCCCTCACGGAGTTTTTGAGGATCTACGAATGGATTGGCACGCGCGATGACACCCCAACTCTGAGAATCTCCAAAGTATTCCCGGGCGATGGTTTGCATCGTGTCTTTATCGCGTACGACGTGTTCGAAGAACTCGGGAGGCTCCATCCGTGGCGCTTGCGTATTCGCGTTCTTTGGTGGTTCAACTGCGGTAGATTCATCTGGGTTGGATACACGATCGAGCAAGCTGCCTGATCCGTTACTCGGGATTTCTGGGATCTCCTCCTGTCCGCCGGCTGTGACAACGGGCTGATCGATTGGCTGCTCGAAAGTGATTTTGGGATCTGATTCATCACTGGACGGCTGCCACATCCAGTACACACCTATCCAAACGAGCACCAAAAGACAAAGCCCGATAAAAATCCGTGTTGTGCGTTCGTCCATCATGAGGTGTGCCTATGAAAACTGCCCCGAATCATATCGGGACAGTTTGGGAGTGAACACCAGAAAGTGCGTGATTACGCGTTGTCCCCCTCGAGGAGCGCCTGCTCTTCCGCGAGGCGGCGTCGCTCTGAAATATCGCGCTTGCGGCTCCAAACAAGCGGCGATGCGACGGCGATCGACGAGTAGGTACCCACAAGGACACCCACGAGCAGTGCGTAACTGAACGCGTGAACGCCCGGGCCGCCGGTGGTGTAGAGGAGGAAGATCGCGAGAAGGGTCGTGCCCGAGGTGACCACGGTACGCGAGATCGTCTCGTTGATTGAGCGGTTGATCACGGCCTTGGAGGCGTACGGGAGCTTGCCCCGGTTCTCGCGGATACGGTCCATAATGACGATCGTGTCGTTGAGCGAGTACCCGATGAGGGTCAGCAACGCGGCAATTAGGTTCAGGTCGATCTTAAACGGCTCGATCATGAGCGTGTTCGCGAGTGAGGTGAATGACTCGTGCTCGTAGATGATCTCCGCGAACGCGATGAGCCCGATGACCACGAGAACGTCGTGAGTCAGGGCAACAATCGCCGCGGCGGAGTAACGGACTGAACCGAATCGCACCCAGATATAGATCAGGATGAGCATGAGCGACAGGACCACCGCTGCGACCGCGGTCGCACGGAAGTTTTCGGCGATTGCAGGCGAGAACGATTGGACGCTCAACTGATCGGACGAGTTTGCGAGCGATGCGATGACCAGATCCCATTCACGCTGCTGAACTTCAGTGCGCCAGACTTCTTGGTTAGAGAAATAGTCAAGGGTCGGGTCGAGCACCAGGATCACCACTGAGGTTGCGGCTTCTGGACTTCCCTCTAATGCAATCACATCCAACTTGCGTCCGACGATGTCAGAGAAGTCGTCCTTCTGACGCGTGATCGCTATTCGCTGACGAATATCGTCAATCGATTGTGGAGGTGAGAGATTTTCAAGAAGAATCGCTAATCCGCCATCAAACTCAGAAACATCGTTTCGGAACTCAGTGCGTTTGATGTTGTCGCCTAATCGTGGTTCGATGATCGGGAACGCGGGAGCAGCGTTCGCTTCAAGCAGGTTCGATCCAACAAAGACGAGCGCAGGTGGGACATCAAGCTTGTCTCGGAACGCGTTGATGATCGCACTTGCAACATCGTTCTTGTTCGTCGCGGTGGTTTTGATGTTGAACGTATCCGCAGTTAGCCCGTCGTCTTCCGGGTTAATCGGAAGGACTTCGGCGTTACGGAGCGGTTCGATCTGCGGATCGTTCTCTCCGAGTTGGTGCACGATTTCCTCAACCTCTGGGCGGGCCATGGTGAGGTACTCACCCTCTTGCTCAGGATTTTCCTTGAACGCGAGGGTGATCTGCGTGCCGCCTCGGAACTCGGTATCGAGCATCTTGTCGCCCTGGATCACGACCATCGTAATGCCGAGCCCAACGAAGAAAATCGAAACAAACACGGAGATCCAACGGAGCCCGATCCAGTTGAAGTTTGGATTGAGCGCTCGTTCGAGCGGCTTGAAGATCAACGGCAGCATCGGGATCTTGCGGAAGCGAAGCTTGTCCACAAGTGCCACGAGGATGATGTGGGAGAAGAACAACGCAGAGATCATGGTGCAGACAACACCAATCCCCAGCGTGATCGCAAACCCTCGGATTTCCTGCGTCCCAACATTTGCGAGAACGAGACAGACAATGAGGTTCGTGACGTTACCGTCAACGATGGAGCTCAATGCTTTCTCGTACCCGAGACGGACAGCCTGTCGGAGATCGAGCCCACCGTTTAGCTCTTCTCGGATACGTTCGAAGATAAGGACATTCGCGTCGACCGCCATACCGAAGGTAAGGATGATCCCCGCGATACCCGGGAGGGTCAGTGACGCACGAGAGAGTGCGAGTGCCCCGAGGATCAGGACCGCATTGGCTGCGAGACAGAGTACCGCGACAACCCCGTACCCGAGGTAGTAGAGAAGCATGAACACAGACACGATGAGCAACGCCCACTTACCTGCTTCGATACCCGCGTCGAGGTTATCCTGGCCGAGTTCAGGTGCGATGATGTTCTCACTCAGGGGCTCAGGGGAGAGCTTTGCTTGGAGTGAACCTGCGCCGAGGACTCGGATGATGTAGTTGATTTCCTCCATCGAGAAATCACCCTCGATGATCCCTCGATTGGTGATTCGTGCGTTTAGGTTTGGTGCGGTGTAGACCTCGTCGTCGAGGAGGACCGCCATGCGGTACCCGACGTTGGCGCCGGTCAGGTCACCCATACGGGCAGCGCCCGCGGGGTCCATCTCGAACCCGATCGCAGGCCGGCCGAGCGAGTCCGCGGTCTGGTACGCACGCGAAACCTTCCAACGTGCGTCGTCCTGGGTGATGCGGAGATCGCGTGTGTCCCACGCGAGCATGTAGTAATCGCCGTTGTATTCTTCGACGACGTACCCGCTCTGCCCGAACGTGAGGAAGTATCCTGCGGGGTTCTCAAGGAGTCGGTTGTACGAGTCGATCGAGTCGTACCACGAGTCCACCTTGTTGATCTTGAACCAGCGTGCGTCACGAGCGTTGGCCTGCTTTGGGCCCTTCTCGCGAAGCTGCTCACGCAGACGAGCTTCGTCTGGGTGTGAGAGTCCGCCGCCACGCCCTTCCGGGTCGACTGAGATGCGGAAACTCAGGACACCCGATGCCTGGACCAGACGCTTGAGATCGCTCGTGTCGTCGAGCGAATCGCGATTGGCGGTGTACTCATCGAAAACCGTGATCACGCGTTCTAGCTGATCGCTGATTTCTGGGTACTGCTCGCGGATATTGTCGAGGGCGCGTTTGCGTTCCGAATCGACGAGAACGTACTCCTCGCCGTCACGGATCGACTTCTGCTCGTTTGAACGTTCAAGTGCGCGTTTGATCTCCTCAGGTGAGATGGCACTGGCAAGTGCTTCGTCACGCGCAACCTCGTATGCAATTTCTGCGTTCGCTGCTCGCTCGGCGAGTGCATCGAGAACATCTTCAGGTGTATCCGGATTTACCGAGTAGATGCCTATCTCGGCCCGGAGGCGTTGCGCCTCGTCGTACGATGAGGCAGCACGCTCCAGAGCAGCTTGAACATTGGCGCTGTTGCTGCCTACCTCCTGGATGCGTCGAGTGCGTTCATCCAGTGGAAGACGCATGATGCGTTCAAACTCCGCATCATCGATCGAGGTCACACTCAGTTGAGCGAGTTCATCTTCGAACTGCTGCTTGAGTGCTTTTACCTTGTCCGAAGGGAGCGGCATCGTGATCTCGATGCGGTCCTGTCCCTGACGGACGATCGAGATCTCGAACAGGCCGTTGGGGTCGATACGCTTCTTCAGAACGTCGATGACCTGAGGAATGACCTCGTTTGCGTTCTCTGTTGACCCGAGTTCAACAGAGTACACGAGCGATGCACCACCGCGAAGGTCTTTGCCCAGACCGATCTTCTCTCCGGGCGGGTACGAAGCCCAAAGGTAAACAAGGATCAGTACGATCGCGATGACGATGTTGCGGCCGAAGTGTCGCATGCGGTTGAACCTCTATGGGTCAAAAAAATCTGAACCTGAGCGTGATGGAACGGATCTCTCCGGATCAGGCGTCTGTGCTTTGTGTTTCTTCTTCAACAACACCCGATGATTTCGCGTGCTTGTCGACGGAGGCGATCGAGCCCTTTGCGAGCCAGAGTCGGGTGTGGGAAGCTCGATCGGTTTCGATCAGAACCTCGTCGCCCTTGATCTCGACGATGGTACCAATGATCCCGCCCGCGGTACGGATCTTGTCCTTCTTCCCGAGTGACTCCATCATCTCCTTGCGACGCTTCTTATCTTTGCGTCCGGAGAACATGGTGATGAGCAGCATCCCGCCGAAAAGGACGAGGATCATGAACATCATGTCCATGCCACCGCCCGGGCGTCCAGTCTGTCCTGCCCCCCCATCTGCGGTGGGTGAACCGGGTTGTTGCGTCGTCGCGGTGGACGGACCACCGATGAGACCGCCGCCCTGTGGGGCGTCCTGAACCAATACGGGCATCATCCATGCCGATGGCATGAAGGTTTCGTGCGTCATGCTGTCCCTTTCAACACCCGGACGGACTCCAAGCCGCCGGGTGGGGATGATAGGTCGGGAATATGGGTTGTGTGGCGAGAATTTAGGCTGGTTTCATCAAGCAAGACCCGAACATCTACACGCTCGGGGATTGCTCAAGCAGCGCCCGATCCACGATCGGCGCCAGAGACGGGCGTTTGATCTTGAACTCGCCCCATTCTTCAGTGTTGATGGCGTGTCGCAGATCCTCCATCAGACGCTGAAAGAACCTGAGATTGTGCAATGTCACAAGGATGGGGCCGAGCATTTCTCCGGCAACAAATAGGTGGCGGATATAGGCGCGAGAGAACGGACGCCCGTCGTACGTCCCCCACGCATGCGATGCAGGATCACACGCGGGGCAATCGCACCCCAGCTCGATCGGCGACTCGTCTTTCGCGAATTTCGCATTCCGGAGACGAAGTTGCCCATCGGTCGTCGGGTCCGCAGTGAATGCGTTAGCATTGCGCCCGTTCCGGGTCGGAAGCACGCAATCGAACATATCGATCCCCGAGAGCACCGCGGCGGTAATGTCACGATCGTACCCAACGCCCATGAGGTATCGGGGCTTGTGCGCGGGCATCTTGGGCGCGGTGTGACGCACCACGCGGGCGATGTCATCGCTCGTCTCCCCAACGGCGACACCTCCGATCGCGTACCCGGGCAGATCGATGTTGCAGATCCGTTCAAGACACCATTCTCGACGCTCGAAGTCGGTGCCGCCTTGGATGATTCCGAATAGTGCTTGAGTATCGGGGTTCGCGTGTGCAGCCTTGCAGCGTTCGAGCCAGCGGACGGTGCGCTCGTTCGCGATCTCGAGTCTTGCGTTGTGGTCGTACCCCTGCTTCTTTTTCGAATCTCGCATCGCGGCTTGTTTGATCCGGACCTGATTCGTGGGGCCAGCGTCAGGATCGACAGAGGGCGGGCAATCGTCGAAAGCCATGATGATGTCTGGGCCGAGCTCGTTCTGGACCTGGATCGCGATCTCAGGGGTAAGTCGGATGGTTGAGCCGTCGAGGATGGATTTGAATGAGACGCCGTCCTCGTCGATCGCGTTGAGGTCTGCCATGGAGTAGGCCTGATACCCCCCTGAATCGGTAAGGATCGGGCCGTCCCAGTTCATGAACTTGTGCACGCCTCCGAGTTCCTGGATGAGCTTCGATCCAGGACGGAGCATCAGGTGATAGGTGTTGTTGAGCAGGATCTGCGCACCTGTTGTGCGGACGTGGTGTGGAAAGATGCCCTTGACTGTTCCTCGTGTCCCGACGGGCATAAATGCGGGCGTATCGAACCCGCCGTGCAGGGTTTCGACGCGTCCGGTGCGGGCATTCCCGGAAGTATTGTGAACGGTAAAGGAGATCGGTTCAGGCATTCATCAAGCGTAGGTGCAACCGGTTCAGGCGTCCTTGCTTGCCTCGCGGAGCTTTTTCTTATCCTTCTCGCTCAACGACGCGAACCCCTTCTTGTGGACCTTATCGAGGATCTGGTCTATTTCGTCAGGGTGTGGTCCGTCCGTGTTTTTGTAGTTACGGAGGGCAGAGTGTTTCTGGGATTTCTTCTTGGGTTCGCGCGAATCCCCAAAGACATCGAAGAAGTCGGAGAGCAGGTGTGATTTGCGGATAAAGAAGTACCCCGCGATCGCCCCACCAACGTGGGCCGCTTCGCCACCCGCGTTCTGCGTTCCGATGAGCAAACTGAAGAGTGCAATCGCGACGTAGCCGTACGCGAAGGTCTTCATCTTCATAGGGATCGGTGGGAAGAGCAACATGATCTCGTTGTTTGGCGCGATCTTGGCACAGGCAACGATGACACCGAACACCCCTGCGGATGCGCCCACGAGCGGCATGTCGGGGGAAATCTTCAGGAACCCAATAAAATTGAGAATGATGAAAAGCATTCCACCAAAGAGTCCGCAGACGAGATAGAACGCGAGATACTTCTTCCTACCAAGGTACTGCTCAACCATTGGGCCGAAGATCCAGAGCCCGAGCATATTGAACCCGATGTGCATCAGTGAACTCGGGTCGTGGAGGAACTGGAATGTGATCAGGCGCCAGACTTCGAGCCGGCCGTACGCTTGGGATAGGGTCAGCTTTCCTGCGTCCCATACGTATGGGGACAGCAGGAACATGAGGACATACACCGCGATGTTGATCACGATCAACCAGGTCGTGACGGACCAATCGGGTGATCGGGCAAAGAGTCGCCCGTCGCCTCCGGATGGGGGTGCCCCCATGCCTCGTCCCTTGTTTGCATAATCTCGATCGTAGATGCCCATGCACACTCCCAAAGAATGGTCAGTTATTGGGATTGTCGGCTGGTTTCTGTTGCCCGCTTCAGTGTTCTCCGTTCCTTCCGCGAGAGAGCACCGATTCCCTTCTCTGAGATCTTCGCGAGAATGCGATCGATCTCCTCCTGATTCACTTGGGTGTCTACTGCGTTCGAGTCCTCAAAGTTCTCGGACGCACGGAAACCTCCACCACTGATTCCCGGGATCATGTCCGCGGTCGCGAGGAACTGGAGTCGACGTCGGTGCATCGAGCAGATCAACCCACATACAACGCAGAGCACGAACAACGGCGTACCGTCCTGCATCACCAACGCGATGATCCCTATTGCAGTGGCTGCAATGAGGCCGATATGGACGGTCAACCATTGAGCGCGATGATCAGGGTTGGACTTGGCGAGAACAGATTCGAGGATCCTTGCCCCATCGAGCGGGTGCATTGGGATCAAGTTGATCACGAGGAGGGTGAGGTTCGCTGCATGGATTGCTGCGAATGCGACGAGCCACCACGCGGTTGAGTTGTCAGGGAACGACACAACCGCATTCGTTCCGCGGAGTGTCAACGGGTTGATGAGCAACGATTGCCAATCCTTCGTGATCAGGAAGAGCGGGATCGCGAGCACGGGGAGCATCATGAGATTGAGCAAAACTGGTGCAAGCGCGATCTTGAGACGCGTGAACCAGTACTCGGGTACTTCTGGTGGGATCAGTCCCCCCATCGGCCAGAGCATAATCTCGATGGGATTCCCGCCCGATCGTTTGGCTACGATCGCGTGGATTAGCTCACGGAGGAGCACAAAGAACAGGATCGCGCCGAGCCTTGGGAGGACAAAGACCAGACCGTCTCGATTACCCGGCAGGGTGAAGATGAGTTCGACGAGGAGATAGACGACAAAGAGCAAGTGGATCTTTATGGGCGTCGACCCAAGCGATCCGATTTTGAATCCCCACGCGAGCGGGTTCTCTCCATCGCCGAACATCCGAGCGAATGCCTGCTTGATCCCGGCAAGGCGATCAGCCCGGTCGTACTCGTTGGATTGCCAGTCACGCTCACCCATCGAGTGGGGTTCTCCTTAAAGGATGCCCTTTGCCTGAGCGGTGCGGATCGTCAGCATCGTCTTAGCATCCGTGATCTCGTTGCGATCGACCATATCAATAATCGATTTCGGATCATGGAGTTCTACCGACAGCGATTCGTAGGGTTCGAGTTGCTGCCCCACTTCTTTCAGATCTCGTGCGACGTAGACATACATGAGCTCGTCCGTAAGCCCCGGCGTGGTCAGGAATCGGCATAACTCATCGAGTGATTCCGCCTGATAACCCGTTTCCTCAACAAGTTCACGACCCGCAGCGACTTGCGGGTCTTCCCCTTTATCGATTCCACCCGCGGGGAGTTCAAGGAGATACCCATCGATCGTGACTCGTTCGTTGCGAACCATGACGATCTTGATCCCGTCGGGGGTTTGCAAGAGGGGAAGGATCGTTGCAGCGCCGTTGTGACGCACCATGGGTTTGGTGCGGACAACGCCGTCACGATACTTCACTGTCAACTCGACGAAGTTGTAGTTGTGTCCCTCGTGGATGAGGGATTCTGATTCGACATGCATCTGCCGCTCGGGCATATCAGCGCCACCAGGTGTTTGAGCCGTAGATCGCGCTGTCGCCGAGTTCTTCTGCGATGCGGATGAGCTGATTGTACTTGGCGTTCCGGTCCGAGCGGCACGGGGCCCCGGTCTTGATCTGCCCACAGTTCGTAGCAACCGCGATATCCGCGATGGTCGAGTCTTCCGTCTCGCCTGAGCGGTGCGAGAGGACACAGGAGAATCGGTTGCTCATCGCGTAGTTGACCGCGTCGAAAGTCTCGGACAGGGTCCCGATCTGGTTCACTTTGACGAGGACTGCGTTTGCAGCGTTTTGGGCGACGCCCTTCTCGACGAACTTCTTGTTCGTGACGAAGAGGTCGTCACCAACAATCTGGACCTTGTCTCCGAGCTTGGCGGTGAGCTTGGACCAACCATCCCAATCGTTCTCCGCGAGCCCATCTTCGATCGAGCGGATCGGGTATTTGGAGCACCAATCGGCCCACATCGCGACCATGTCGTCTGACGAGATGATCTCTTGTGAAGACGAGAAGAACTTGTATCCTTCTTTGCCGTCTTTCTCAGCTTCGTTCCAAAGCTCAGATGTCGCGGGGTCGAGTGCCACAAAGATCTCCTCGCCCCATTTGTAACCGGCTTTGTCAACGGCTTCTTCGATGACCTTTAGTGCGTCCTCATTGTCCTTGAGGTTGGGCGCGAATCCGCCCTCATCGCCCACAGCCGTGGACATGCCGCGATCCTTAAGGACGGACTTGAGGGTGTGGTAGATCTCGACACCCGCCCGCATCGCGATGCCAAAGTCATCAAAGCCCCAAGGCTGGATCATAAACTCCTGGAAATCGACGGTGTTGTCGGCGTGCTTACCTCCGTTGAGGATGTTGAGCATTGGGACAGGGAGGGTCTTGGCAGAGGAGCCACCGAGGTATCTGTAGAGCGGGAGACCGGATGCCTCTGCCGCGGCGCGGGCGACGGCCATGGAGACGCCGAGGGTCGCGTTCGCGCCAAGGTTTGACTTGTTTGCGGTGCCGTCAAGTTCGATCATCGCGGCGTCGATCCCCTCTTGATCGCGTGCGTCCATGCCTTCGATCGCGCGTGCAATTTCGTCGTTGACGTTCTCAACGGCCTTCGTCACGCCCTTACCCATCCAGGTGTCTCCGCCGTCGCGGAGTTCGACGGCTTCGGACTCCCCTGTGGATGCACCTGAGGGAACCGCAGCTCGGCCGACGACGCCGGATTCGAGGACAACGTCCACTTCGACGGTCGGGTTACCGCGGGAGTCGATGATCTGACGGGCGTGGATGAGGTCGATGTCGAAGGGCATGTGTGTGCTCCGATGGGTATGTACTTTCGTTTGAACGAGAAACGATAGCCCCGCGAGCGTGCATGTCGAGACTTCATCGGGTAAGGTAGCGATAATCCTCATCGCAAATCCCCGAGCGTCCCGAGGCCCCGTATGGCAATTTCACCTGAGCAGTTCCAGTCCAAGCTTGCCACCATCCGATCCCGGCTTGTCGATCAAGGCAAGCTTGTTGGTGATATGGCCGAATCGGTATTCGAGACGATGTACGCGCGTGATGCGGATCGCGCGGAATCTATCATCCTCCGCGACGATGAAGTTGATCAAGCGGACATCGAAATCGAACGCGATGCGGTCGATCTGATGACCCGAGCAGCGCACGATACCTGTCCCGTTGAAGCAACCCAGATCCGGAGTCTGCTTACAGCGGTGAAGGTGAATAACGAGCTCGAGCGTATCGCGGACGCAACGACAGCTATTGCGACGCGTGTGATCGTCCTCGGCGATCGTGAGTCTTCGTTTCCGAAGACGACAAAGGTCATGACCAACTCTATTGTGGCCGTACTGCGTCAAACGGTAAGGGCGTTCGGCGAGATCGATGCAAAGCGAGCAAAGCACGTACTATCGAGCGAGGGGAGCACGCTCGATTTCTACAACCACATCAGCCGAGACGCGGAGATGCGTGTCGCGGACGGGCGATTGGGCGTGGATAACGCGTTTGATCTGCACGCGATTATCAATCAGGCCGTCATCATCGGGGATCATTGCTCCAACATCGCGGAGCAGGTGATCTACGAAGCTACAGGCACCATTGTTCGTCACACAAGCGGGTCGGGGTGGGTCGAGCAGAACCTGCCAGGGCTGTGAGATGATCGAGGGATTCATTTCGTGAGTTTGGATGCTCGTGGATTGCGTCAGCGCTGCGTGCGGATGCTCCCTTGGTTTATATGGGTTGCGTTGTTTCTGTCCATTTGGATCACGCTTGTCACCACCCAGAACTGGTGGGAGCGAGTGGCTGAGCATTGGCCGATCGCGATCGCGATGGCGATCGGGTCCTACGTCGCAGGATCAACCCCGATGGGTGGCGGGACGGTCGGGTTTCCTGTGCTGGTCCTGCTCTTCGATCAGCCTGCGGAGTTTGGGCGTCAGTTCAGTTTCCTGATTCAAGCGATCGGGATGACGAGTGCAGCGATCTATCTTCTGTGTACACGTCGTTCGATGGCCTATCGCGTCATGGTATGGGCAGGGATCAGTTCTGCAATCTCGTTGACGCTCACCCACTACCACCTGTATCCGATCGTTGCCGGGACAGTGGTCAAACTGACGTTCGCGTGTATCTGGGGTGGGTTTGGGCTGGTGACGTTGGTCAAGCTCAAAGAACTGCTCATGCATCATCACAAACCCACGCTCAGTGCCCGATCGGATGCAGTGCTCGGCATCAGCGCAGGGATCATCGGGGGCGTCGCGTCGGGGATGACGGGTGTCGGTATCGACATGGTGATCTATACCGCACTCGTTCTGATCTATCGCGCTGATCTTCGTCCGGCGATTGCGACGAGCGTCGTGTTGATGGCGTGGAACTCGGTTGTAGGTACCGCGCTGTGTTTGATCGATGGCTCAGTGCAACCCGAGGTATTCAGCAACTGGCTGGCCGCATCTCCGATCGTGCTCTTTGGTGCTCCGATCGGGGCGTTCATGGTGGCTCGAATCCCGCGTGGTCCGACATTGATCTTTGTTTCGATCCTGTGCGTGCTGCAGTTGATCTGGACGATCTCAAGGATCGGCCCCACGACAAAGCTGTTGCTCATTGTGACGGCAGCGGTTGCGGGGATGAACATCCTGTTCCATCTCATGCATGCGTTCGGGCGCCAGTTCCGCCCGGATCCGGGTGAAGAGGGGATGTCGTTGATCGATCCCTGAAGCAACGTAGATGTCAGTTCTTGGGCGCTTTATAGAACGGGAGTTGGACCACGGTCGCGGGAAGGGTGGACCTTCCTGCGTCGATCACGAAGCTCGTGCCGATCTCGGTCTTATCTGCGGGGAAGAATCCCATCGCGATGGATTTGCCGAGTGTCGGGGACGAGCAACCTGACGTGACGATCCCCACCTGGTTCCCGTCGAGCAAGATGGGCATCCCTTGGCGTGCGGTGCGTTTGGAATCGATCTCAAGACCGACGAGTTTCTCAGCTGGGCCGCCATATTCTCGGGTTTTCAGCAGTGCTTGCTGGCCAATAAAGGTTTCCCCTTCATTCTCAACGGACTTGTCGAGCGCGATGGCGAAGTCGATTCCGCATGAGAGGGCGTTGATGTCCTCGCCGAGTTCGTGCCCATAGAGGGGCATGCCGGCTTCGAGTCGGAGCGTGTCACGAGCGCCGAGCCCGCAGGGCTTGAGCATTTCGTGGGCATCGTCTTCACCCATTTCTTTCATGAGCATGGAGATCGCCATCTTGACGATGGACGAGGGCATGATCACCTCAACGCCGTCTTCGCCGGTATACCCGGTGCGAGCGACGATCACCTTGGCGACCATCAGGTTTTTGGTGAGGAACCGGTATCGTTTGAGGGTGGGGATCTCAGAAGAGACCTTGCCGATGAGGTCCATGACCTTTGGGCCTTGGATCGCGATCATCGCGGTCTTTTCGGTCCGGTCTTCCATCTTGACATCGAACCCGCGTGATGTAATGACGGAATCCATATGGGCGATGATCTTCTCGCGGTTCGCCGCATTCACTACGACGAGCAGTTCCTTCTCACCCATTCGATTGACGATGACATCGTCCTTCACGCCGCCCTGCTCGTTGCAGATGAGCCCGTACCGGCACTGCCCCTCCTGCATCGACCCGATCTTGCGGGTACAGGTGTGCTCGAGCAAGCGTATCGCGTCCTTACCCTTAAAGCTCAAACGTCCCATGTGTGAGACATCGAAGATGCCACCGGAGTTTCGCGTTTGCTCATGCTCGTCCTTGATTGACGTGTCGTATTTGATGGGCATCTCCCACCCGGCGTACTCGACCATCTGGGCGTTGTAATCCGCGTGGTACTGTGCGAGCGGGGACGGCTTGAGCGTGGCGTTGTCGGTCATCGATGCCTCGATAAATGGGGTGTTGTTGTCCGGATCAAGCGTATGCAATCGGTGTCCACGGGGCATTATCGATCAGGCGAACGCCCCCTACTTTCGCAGCGATCAACGCTCGGCATGGCACGTGCGGATTCATGCTGGGATCCAGGATCGGCATAAGCGTATCTGCAGGTCGTATGACGGCGTACTCGGGTTCAATGCCACCATCAGCGAGGATCTCTCGCATCAGAGATTCCGCGAGTTCCGGCGTATGGACATTGGATGAAGCAAAAAGGGCTTTGCTGATCGCGACGGATTGCTCGCGTGCTTCGGGTGTGAGATTCAGGTTCCTTGAGCTCATCGCAAGCCCTGAATCCTCTCGCACCGTCTCCGCAGGGATGATCTGCAGATCGCGTCCTTGAAGCTTGCTCATGGTGCGGACGCATTGGAGTTGCTGCCAGTCCTTCTCGCCGAACACAGCGGCGGATGGATCGCAAAGATCGAACAGGCGAGAGACTACTTTGCAGACACCATCGAAGTGCCCGGGTCGGTAGGTATCCTCAAGACCAGGTTTACTCGCGACATCGGGGATAATGACGTTTCGCGTCACGTCCTCGCCCGGTGGGTACACCGTTTTGACATTCGGACTGAAGACGATATCAACTCCTGCCTGTTCGCATATCGCGAGATCGTCGTCCATCCGATCCGGATAAGTATCGAAATCCTTGGGATCGTTGAACTGCTTTGGGTTCACGAAGATGGATACAGCAGAGGGGACGCCCTCGATTCGGGCACGTCGAGCAGCGGCCTGGATCAATGACGCGTGCCCGCCATGCAATGCCCCCATCGTGGGAACAAGCACGCAGTTTCGGGTTAACTCAAGATCGGGGGTATGGATCACTCGCATGGTTGAAGAGGAGTGTAGCGCCAGTGAGTCGGGACTACGATGCATCATGGATCGTACCCCTTCAGTTGATCGTTCCCGTTGGATCGGCCATTTGCGTTCGATGATTGCAGATGCCTTGAACACGGTCCCGTTTGATGCGGACGAGGCATCGCGTGTTGGATACATCGAGTCCTTTCAGGACGAGTTCGGCAATCGCCGTGCGAGCGATCGAGGGTTCCTTGCTCATCTCCTCCAAGTGACGATCTCGCCCGTGCGTTCTCATGACGTGATGGAACTCGATGAGCGGCTTTGGTGGTGTGTCGCGGAAGATTCTCCAGTACCGAGTGGGATCATCGGCGAATCGCACGGGTTACTTGTTGATCCGGATGCGTATGCGATTGAGTACCGGACAATGGTGGAACTCTGTGCGTTGCAGGCGTTTTGGTCACTCACACTGAAGAATCAGGATTCAGTAATGCGTGAACGTGCGATGGATGCGGCCAGATGGCACATCGAAGAGCTTCAGCCGGATAACGCGATCAACCGTCCTTGGGGGCTGCCTGTTTTCGTTGAACTCGCGTTGATCGAGGATGACGAATCCATCGCCCAGACCGCGGAACTACACGCGCAGACACTCCTGCACAACGCATGCATCAACTTCGGTAAACCAGATCTGTTAAGTGCGTTGATCCTGAAGGATGCGATCAGCTTACTCGAACTCGCAGATCAGTGCGCCGATTTCTGAGGCGACCCGTTCTTGCGATGGTACAACCAGGTCCGCAACGCGGGGTTCTTGTTAAACAGGGTGTTCCATGCAGCCTCATCTCCCTTGTACTGATGGGCAAGTGCCGCTGCGACGAGTCCCATGAACATGGGTTGAGGAGTTAGCGGGCGCGAGGTGAGTTCCGGGTGGAACTGTGCACCGATGAAGTACGGGTGGGTGATGGTGTCCTCGTCGCCCTCGCTGGGGAGTTCGAGGATCTGCATGATCGGTTGCTCGGGGTGACGGCCGGAGAAGCTCAGCCCGCCCTCTTCAAGTTGGGTGATGAACCCCGGATCAACTTCGTAGCGGTGACGGAATCGTTCGTGGATCGCGGTTTTGCCGCCTGCGAGGAACTGTGCCAGGGTGTCCTTTTTGATCTTGACTTCCTGAGCACCCAGACGCATGGTCCCGCCGAGCCCTTCAATCTTCTTCTGCTCGGGAAGTTCGGAGATCAGGGGCGCGCCGCACATCGGATCAAACTCAGTGGAGTACGCGTCCTTGATGCCGAGGACATTGCGTGCGAACTCGATAACCGCGACCTGGAACCCGAGACAGATCCCGAGATAGGGCAGACCGGTTTCACGTGCATGTTTGACGACGGCGATCTTGCCTTCGACACCTCGTGACCCAAACCCGCCGGGGACGATGACGGCGTCAATGTCTTTGAGGCGTTGTGCGACGTTATCATCGTTGATGTTGGTGGTATCGATCCAGTCCTGTTCGATCTCGGTGCGGAAGTGAGCGCCGCAATGCTCGAGTGATTTCTGGATTGATGCGTACGCGTCCATGAGTTCCGCATACTTGCCCGTGATCGCGACGCGGACTTTCTCGGTCCGAGGCGCGACGAGTCCGTCCACAAAGGTGCTCCACCGCTTTCGCATGTCGTCTTCCATGCGGGCGTCGACACGGTTGTGCAGATCGAGGATGGACAAAATTTCTCGATCGAGCCCCTCCGCACGCATCTCGTCGGGGATTTTGTATATCGAATCGCGATCATGCATCGAGAAGACGCGGTTCATCGGGACGTTTGAGAACATCGCGATCTTTTCCATGACCTTGGGGTCTGCGGGTTTTTCTGCGCGGCACGCGATGAGATGGGGCTGGATACCCGATTCCATGAGGCGTTTGATCCCGAGCTGGGCCGCTTTGGATTTCTGCTCACCCAATGCACGCGGCTCGATGACATAGGTCAACGCAACGAAACACACGGAACCTGGCCCTTCCTCGAAGGCGAGTTCACGGAGTGCTTCGATGTAGAAACCGTTCTCGTAGTCACCAACGGTTCCACCGACTTCAACAAAGACGATGTCCGCAGGGCCTTCACCGTCGCCTCGGAGGGCGAGCTCGCGCAGCTTACGTTTCACCTCGCCGGTAACGTGCGGGATCATCTGGACATCGCGTCCGAGGTAGACGCCCTGGCGTTCGCGATCAAGGATCTCGGAGTAGATCTGACCTGAAGTAACGAAGTTTCGCTTCGTGAGGTTCTGGTTGAGCATGCGCTCATAGGTGCCCAGGTCCATATCGCACTCGGTTCCGTCTTCAAGAACGAAGACCTCGCCGTGTCGGTACGGGTTCAGGGTGCCCGAGTCGATATTGAGGTACCCCTCGCACTTGATAGGTGCGACGCGGAGCCCTTTGTCCTTGAGGACTTTGGCCATCGATGACGAGAAGATGCCCTTCCCGAGACCCGACATCACGGTGCCGAGGATGACGACGTATTTGTGGTTGCCCTTCTTGTACCCGTCCGGGATGGGCGAGTAGTACTCCGAGTTCGCCATCGAACGCTCATTCGCGGAGGCGAGAAGATCGGAGCCGCTGTCGGAGGCGGCGTTGGGTTTATGGAGCGAAGGATTCGATTGGTCTGATGCGTCGCTCTGGGTGGGCATCCCTGATCGTACCAACTCCGGAGCAGGATGTGGAATCGTGCGCCGGCTGGATGATGAAATCGTTCAGTTTTTTTGACGGTACCGCTCTACGAAGGACCGGTATTGTTCAGGGGTGTCGATCCCGGTGTGGGTGGAGTCCACAATGGACGCGAGGATCGGGTACCCGTGCGCCAACCATCTGAGCTGCTCAAGCGATTCGGTTTGCTCGATCTCAGAGACAGGCATCTCGAGATATGCGCGGATGGACTGAACGGAGTATGCGTAGATCCCAACATGGCGATAGGGTGGATCACCCGGGGTGTTGCGTGGGTACGGGACAGCGGAACGAGAGAAGTAGATCGCAGAACGGGCAGCACCGCGATCCGACCCGAGCACGGCTTTGACAATGTTGGGGTTTTGAACATCGTCATCCGTACTGATCGACGTAACCACCGTGCCGACACCTGTGCCATCGATGAGTGCGCCGGCTCTGCCCGCAGCATCGATCACCGATGGTTCGATCTCGGGCTCATCGCCCTGTACATTGATGACGAGTTGGTTATCCGCGAGACAGAGCACCTCACTCGCTTCCGAGAGTCGACTCGTGCCGTTCTCATGATCCACGGACGTCATTACGACTTCATACCCGTGGGATTCGACTGCGGTCTTGATCTCATCTGCATCGGTTGCGACGACCACACGATCAATCAGGCTGGCCTTACTCGCTTGCTCGCATACATGAACAACCAGTGGCTTACCAGTGTCGTCCGCGAGCGCCTTAGCAGGGAATCGCGTCGAGCCGAGACGGGCAGGGATGATGGCGACGGCCTTGGGAGTCATGCTCAGGCCTTGAGTTCAGTAAGCAGCGACTTAATCAGCTCGCGTTTTTCGCGTACATCGCGATAGCTGAACTGCTGGATCGCGATCCCGGCTGCGATCTTGTCCGCACGCTCCGCGGCTTCCATATCGTTGTCTTTCTGTGCTTTAGAGATCAATGCCTCCATGAGCCCATACCGGATATCCATGCCGAGTTCGGAATCGTCGTCTTCCTGATTGCCGAGCGCCTGTACGAGCGTCGTAATCGCTGCATCTTCCCACCCGCCGAGCCTCAGGAAGGACTTGCCCATGAGGTTCTGGACTTGCCGGCGCATCTTCGGGTCGCTTTGGGCGAGTTGGAACTGTTCGATGGCTTCGTTGTACTCGCCGCGTTCATAGAGAATGACACCGAGCTTGTACTTGAGCGCAAGATCCGTTGGGTAGTTCTCGACCTGGAGCTTGAGCTCATCGATCTGGAGCTTGTCGAACTGCTTTGCTGCTTTCTCGAACTTCTCTTGCGCGTCTGCGTCACCCGGGTTCGCCTTGGCGTTGGCTTTGATCTTCTCGAATGTGCGGCGGGCGCGGTTCAGTTGGATCTCACCGGCTTCTTTTCGGAATCGGAACGAACCGGATTGCTTGAATGCCTGGTTGTACAGGGTCATCGCCTTGAGCTCATCGGGGCCCTTGCCTCGCGTCATCAATGCCTTGGCATACTTCTCAAGCGTTGGGATGTCGTCCGGACGGGCTTCGTACTCTTGCTTCGTACGTTCGACGATCGCGTCTTTGGTTGAATCCGTCTTGGCGACGGAGTCTTCCTGCTCGAGTTGGAGCTGCTTGTCCGCGTCACGGATGTTCTTACGGAACCCGCCTGCTTCGGTGTCGTCGTAACCACCGGAGGTCATGGTGCTCTGTGCGAGCATGTTCCGGACCTGGTGCTGGAGATCCGCGTCACTCGGATCCATCTTGCACGCGTTCTCACCTGCGACCGCGGCGAGCTTGTACGACCCGGCGTTCGCGAAAGCTTCGAGGAGCTTGACGAACATGTCTTTCTTGGCTTTGGGGTCGTTGAGGGTGAGCTTGAGCGCGTGCTCGCCGAGCATTTTGACGGGGTCCGTGATCCCAAGAGCAGCCGCAGCGGATGTTACCTTGATCGCGTTGCCCGTGTCTATGCGTTTCAATCCAAAGTCGAGGAGTGTGGTGATGTACTTCCCGACAGGACCTTTAATCGAGGTCACGTTCTTTGTTTCTTTGGAGACACCCTTCTTGCCGGAGGTTGCGACGTATACCTCGGATGACTTCAGGAACCCGTTGAGCCCCTCCATCGAGGACGGGTCCCAGCGGAGCCCGGAGAGCCACATCTGCATGGCATACTCATAGTTTTCGGACTCGTGGACTGTACGGGCGCGATCAAAGAAGGCCTGGGCCTTCCTGGGGGAGAATGACTCAGGGCCGAAATCGGGCTGATCGCCGTTATTGTTATTGTCGTCGTTGTTGTTCTTCTTACCAAACAATGCCACGTTGTACGCTCCTCGGGTGCACAGATCGGGCGTTTGCCCGGAGACGAAGTGTATCCGGAAAACCGCTCTCACGCGTCAGGAACCACCACAAGTTCGCATTCTGGCCGTATGATCTGGCAATGAGTACCGACTTGAGTCAAATCGACCCTGCCAAACTCCGGATTGACCTGTACCCGACAGAGGTTCTTCGGTTGAAAGCTTCTCCGGTTCCGACCACCAACGGGATTGAATCGTCTCATCGCGCGATCGCGGAACGGATGATCAAACTCATGGAGGGCGCCAACGGGATTGGGCTCGCAGCCCCTCAGGTTGGGTTGCCCATCCGCATGTTTGTTGCGCATGTCCCGGCGGATCCAGAAGGCGAACCCGATGAATCCGGATTGCCAATCAGCACCGAATCAGCACAGGTGTATTTCAACCCAGAGATAACTGAGTTCTCCAAGGACCTTGAGCCGTATGAAGAGGGGTGCTTGTCTCTGCCCGGGATCAACGGCGAAGTCACGCGCCCGAGCACGGTCTCGATGAAAGCGATCGATATCGAGGGGAACGAAATAGAACTGAAAGCAACCGGGTTGCTCGCTCGATGCTGGCAGCATGAGATCGATCATCTGGACGGTATTCTCATCATCGACAAGATGTCGCAGATGTCGCGTCTGAAGAATCGGGCGCGGATCAAGTCGATGGAGAAAGCCGCGAAGCGGTAAGGAACGGAGGATCGGGCATGGATGTCGTCTTCCTCGGATCAGGTGCCTTTGGTGTGCCTACCCTTGAGATGCTCGCACAAGAGCACACCATCACCGGTATCGTTACACAGCCCGATCGCAAGGCCGGGCGAGGCGGAAAGATGACCCCCACACCCGTCGGCGAGTGGGCCGCGGAGCATCTTCCAGACGTCCCAATCATCAAACCCGAAAAAATCAATACCGACGAAGCACGCTCGATCGTGCGTGGGTGGAAGGCCGACGCGTGGGTCGTGATCGCGTATGGGCAGTACCTTGGGCAGAAGCTTCTAGCGGATCGTTGGGCGATCAACCTTCACGGGAGCCGGCTCCCTCGCTGGCGGGGCGCTGCGCCCATCAACGCGGCGATCGTCGCGGGAGATACGATCTCAGGCAACAGCGTCATCACGATCGACAAAGAGATGGACGCGGGCGCGGTGCTCGGTCAATCGGAACACATCATCGAACCCGATATGACGGCATCCATGCTTCACGATGCGCTATCGAAGGATGGGCCTGACCTGATCCGATCGGTACTGCATCAGCGGCTCGCGGGTACCGAGTCGTACACGACTCAAGATCCATCGCTCGTCACAATCGCGCCGAAGATGTCCAAATCCGACGGCATCGTCGATTTCAACCGAGACGCACGTCTCGTCGCTACGCGGATCAACGGGCTCAATCCGTGGCCGAGTGTAACGGCTGGGTTCCGCGAGGAAACCATCAAGATCAACCGATCGCAACCAACTAATGTCCAATCCCAAGAAACCCCTGGAACGATCACCGATGCGGATGGCGGGCTCGTCGCGTGTGGTGATGGGGTCTGTATACAGATCCTCAGCGTGCAACCCCAAGGGAAACGGGCGATGGACTGGAAAGCCTTTGCGAATGGGCGAGCGATCGAAACGGGTGAGATGCTTGTCGGAAGTCCGATCCCAGACGGGGGGTTCGCATGAACGCGTTGACACTCTGGGACCTACTGCCCTCTCGGCGATCAAAGCCTAAGGCCCGTCCGAATCGCCCGGCGCGTCTACGTGTCGCACCATCTCAAACCGCAAAGAAACAACCGAGTGGTATGCAGCTCAGGTATGAGCAGATCACCAAGGAGATGCTGACACAGTACGGCGTGCGGGTCCGCAAATGGCGGACATCAATGTCCGGCGTCGCATGGCAAGTGACGTACCAGGACGGGAGCGTCTCCAAACTGATCGAATCCCCCAAACCCAAGGGACCTATGTCCGCGGCAATCTTCCTCCATGAGATCGGGCATCACGCGATCGGTTTCGGAACGTACAAGCCGAGGTGCTTGGAGGAGTACTACGCCTGGAAGTTCTCGATCGACATGATGCACGAGCTCGACCTGAACGTCACCGATCGAGTACTGGAACGGATGCATGACTCGCTTAACTACGCCATCGAAAAAGCAGCTCGACGTGGTCTTAAACGGCTGCCCACTGAGCTTGAGCCTTACCTCTACCCAAGAGAACGTGGTCAGCATTGAATAAAGCACCGCTATTGTGGGTTTCTTGAGTCTGAATACCGATTGAATCGAACGCACGGTAGGGAATATTCTCGCTCAGTGTCGGTTTTCCGTTTAGCCGATTACGGCGAAAAAGGAGTACAATCGTGTTCATGACCAAGTTACACGTTGTTTATGGAACACTGCTCGTTGGGCT
>SPJK01007927.1_pt1 | contig 48453 bp, 41 predicted proteins | sample 3741771 | NCBI WGS metagenome assembly SPJK01 (sample SAMN10925997, study PRJNA522277) | cold seep metagenome | isolation source: Elba SIP-enriched marine methane seep metagenome, extraction at timepoint T2 | place: Italy: coast of Elba, Mediterranean Sea
ACGCAATCACCACATCATGCTGACGCGGCTCGCCCCGCTCCAGTTCCGCCAGCGCATCGCGCCACCACTGGAACCGAATTTGACCGAACGTTGGATCGCTGACTGAAATTCGAACCCGTGCGAGCTCGTAATAAAATGCATATAAAGTGATCAGTGACTGGCGCTTCTTGGCCGACGCATAGCGGCTCGATAGCCATCTTTCTTCGTCAACTTTGCGGACCCTCGCATCGAGGCGAGACAAAATTACTGTCAAAGAATCACTGGCAGGACTGGTCATCGAACCCATATCTGTGGCAAGCGCTGAGCGTGAACAGCGAAATATTCTGCAAGGAGACCAATGACATGGCTTTTGACCTTCCCGAACTCCCTTATGGCCGCAACGGCCTGGCCCCGCATATTTCAGAAGAAACGCTGAATTTCCACCACGGGAAACACCACAATGCTTACGTCACCAATCTCAACAAGATGATTGACGGAACCGATCTGGCGAACGCTTCGCTCGAGGAGATTGTCAACGCTGCATCTGGTGACGCCTCTAAAGCTGGCTTGTTTAACAATGCTGCTCAGGTCTGGAACCACACATTCTACTGGCACTCGATGAAGCCCGGCGGCGGCGGCGCGCCACACGGCAAGGTCGCAGAGCTGATCGACCGCGATTTTGGGTCATATGATGAGTTTGCCACCCAGTTCAAAGCCGCTGGCGGCGGTCAGTTCGGCTCCGGCTGGGCTTGGCTGGTGCTGAAAGACGGCAAGCTGGCCATCACCAAAACGCCAAATGCCGAAACACCGCTCACAGACGCGGGCGTCACGCCGCTCCTGACCATGGATGTCTGGGAGCACGCTTACTATCTCGATTATCAAAACTCCCGCCCCAATTATATGGCGAGCTTCCTTGATAATCTGGTCAACTGGGACTTTGCGAACCAGAACCTGGCTGACGCTTCCTAAAGCCCCAGTTAGTGACGCTTAGAAGTCACATACAAACACTGACTGAGAAGCCCACCTTTGCTGGTGGGCTTTTTTGCACTATGTGCACCGCAACATGCTTGCCGGCGCAGTGATTCGAAGTCGGCCCCGCTGTTCAATCCGGAACAGCTTGATGTGACCGACCTCTCTAAATCATTCAGCTGGACAATACATTGACTGACGAAAACAAGATTACATTCGCCGAGCTAAACCTCGACCCCCGCATCCAGAGCGCGATTGACGCCGCCGGGTACGAAACGCCAACGCCAATCCAGGAACAAGCCATTCCTGTGATCAAGAAAGGCGGCGACGTCACCGGGATCGCGCAAACCGGAACCGGCAAAACCGCAGCCTTTACCCTGCCCATGATGCACCGGCTCGCCAAGGGCCGTGCGCGCGCCCGTATGCCGCGCAGCCTGATCTTGTGCCCAACCCGCGAGCTTGCTGCACAAGTGTCCGAGAATTTTGAAACATATGGCAAGGACCTGAAGCTCAACATGGCCCTTTTGATTGGCGGCGTGAGCTTCAAGGAACAGGAACAAAAGCTGATGCGCGGCGTCGACGTGCTGATCGCCACGCCGGGACGTCTGATAGACCAGTTTGAACGCGGAAAAATCCTGCTCACTGGCGTCGAAGTCTTCACCATCGACGAAGCCGACCGGATGCTCGACATGGGCTTCATTCCGGACATTGAGAAGATCTGCAAACTGTTGCCGCCAAAACGCCAGACCCTGCTCTTCTCTGCCACCATGCCGAAAGAAATCGCACGGCTGGCGAAGACCTTCCAGAAAGATCCCATTCGCATCGAAGTCGCGCGCGAATCCAAAACCGCCGAAACGATTGCTCAGCATGTGATCAAACTGCCGCGCGGCGACGACAAGGCCAAACGCACAGCGCTGCGGCGTATCATCGAAAGCTGCGATGTTAAAAACGGCATCGTCTTCTGCAACCGCAAGCGTGAAGTCGATATTGTCGCCAAATCGCTGCAGAAGCATGGTTTCAGCGCCTCGCCGATTCACGGTGATCTGCCGCAGAGCGCGCGCATGGATACGCTGAACAAGTTTCGTGATGGCGAGCTGCAATTGCTGGTCGCCTCAGACGTTGCTGCACGGGGTCTCGACATTCCCGATGTCGGCCATGTGTTCAACTTCTCTCCACCGCCGAAAGACGAAGACTATATCCACCGCATTGGTCGCACGGGCCGTGCCGGGCGCGAAGGTAAAAGCTACACCATGGTCGGCCCGATGGACGAAAAATCCTGGCGCGGCGTGATGATGTTGATCAACACCGACGTCGAGGAATACATGCCGGACGGCCTCATCGCGGAGCTCGAAGATTTGCCGTCAGATTCTGATGGACGCCGCGGGCGTGGGCGCGGAGAGCGCGGCGGACGCGGCCGAGATCGCAGCGAAGGACGCGGTCGTTCGCGCGGTCGCCGTGACCGCAGCGAGCGAAGTGAAACATCAGATCGACCTGAGCGCAACCGAACCGAGCGCGAAGAAGCGCCCGCTCAGGCAGACAAGGTCCAAAAAGCGGACGCAAAATCTGCCGACAAACCCCGCAAGGACCGTCCGAAGCGCGACTATAAGCGCAAGGATGACGACCCGATTCTCGACCCTGCCCCTGAAGATCTCAAAGGTTTTGGTGACGACGTCCCGGCATTTTTGAAATAGACTCAAAAACTCAGTTGATCTATGAAATACTGAAGATATTCTACCTCTTTATTTGAGGGAGAGCGGTGTGCTCAAGTATGGAATCTTAATTCTATCAATTCTTTTGTCTTTCTCTCCTGCATTTGCACAATACCCGCAGCCTGATCTTGAAGCCTACGGGGCCCTGCCAATGGTCTCCGACGCGGAGCTATCTCCGGACGGAACGCGCGTGGCGACGATATCCAATACTGACGACGGCTCATATATGCTGGTCCTTGACATCGAGGATGGAGAAATCGTCACCGGTGCGCAAATCGGCGACATCAAAGCGCGCAGCGTCGGATATTTCGACAATTCTCACATCATACTGAAAGTATCAGACACGATCTCGACCCGCGGGTTCAGAGGAGAATATGAATACGGCGCGGCGTTCTCGATGAATCTTGAGACCAAAAAACTCGAGCAGTTATTGTATCGAACCGATGGTCTTTTTCCGGCGCAATCGGGCATCGGAACGATTGTTGGACGGGGCAATCGAACGGGCGAAGTTCTGATGCCAGCCTTTTTCGGCCAGGCACATGCCAAACCGAGCTACGACTTGTTTCGCGCCAAGCTGGGCTCCAACAAAGGCAAGCGGCACACCCGTGGCACAGGCGATACCCGGGATTGGTTCGTAGATGCGCAAGGAAACGTCCTCGCGCGCGTCCGGTATAACAATAAATCCAACAAATTTTTGATTCAGAAAAGAACAGGAAAGACATGGGTGAACATCTATGAAGAGAAGCGTGATCGTCCGTTTTCGATATTCGGAGTCACACTGGATGAATCAGGACTGGTCTTCTCCCGCGTCGAGGCCGACAAAGCCGGATATACGGAGCTCATGAAGCTCAACTTCGATGGAACGATAGACGGCCCCATTATCCCGGTTCGCGACCGCGAGATTGAGTCAATAATGACCGACAAAAATCGCAAAGTGGTTGGCGTGCGTTACGCCGGAGTTAGCCCGGAATACGAATTTCTGGACCGTCAGCTTCAGGAGAGTTTCGAGGCCACGTCCGACGCGTTGCCGCACGCAACTATTTACGTGGATTCCTGGTCTGATGATCGCAGCGTCGTACTTTATCAAGTGTTCGAACCGAGTCTCGGAGACGTCTGGTTGATCCACAAACCGCTGACAAATGAGCTCGCCATTGTTACAGATCGCCGACCCGATATCCCTAGCGGCGCGATCGCGACGATGATGGATATCACCTACCAGGCCAGAGATGGTCTCGCCATCCAGGCCATACTCACCGTTCCACCGGATTATGACCAAGATGCCTACGGACCGATGCCAGCGATCTTGATGCCGCATGGCGGACCAGCGGCATATGACGGGTTTGATTTTGACTGGATGGCGCAATATTTTGCCAATCGCGGGTACCTCGTCTTGCAACCCAATTTCCGTGGCTCGGAAGGGTTTGGCCAGGCGTTCGAAGACGCAGGAAGAGGCGAGTGGGGCGCGAAAATGCAACATGACCTCACAGATGGCTTGAACGCGCTTGTCACGGCGGGATTCGTAGATGCCGAACGTGTCTGCATCGCGGGTGCAAGTTATGGCGGATACGCAGCGCTTGCGGTCGCCGTCTTTACACCCGACCTGTACAAGTGCGTCATTGCCATCGCTCCCGTGTCAGATCTGAACAGAATGCTTCGCGATGAAAAACGCGAACGCGGTCGCCACCATTGGGTCGTCAGCTATTGGGAAGACATAATGGCAAATGGCGATGCCCGCCGCGAGAAGCTGAGATCTATCTCGCCCGTAAATTTCGCAGACGAGGTGATCGCGCCGGTCCTGCTGCTTCATGGTGACGACGATACCGTCGTGCCATACGACCAGAGCCGAGTCATGGAACGCGCGCTACGCCGCGCCGACAAGCATGTCGAGCTGATCAAACTCAAGGGCGAAGACCATTGGCTGTCGGTGGCGGATACTCGATTACAGACATTGCGCCAAATGGATCGGTTCATTGCTGAGCATTTGCCGCTGGAATAGAAAAAGCCGCCCTACGAGAGGGCGGCTTTTTGATTGGCAGCAATGCACTGTCTATTTCTTGAGACGTCCAGACACCTGTTTGCGGAATTTTTCTCCGTAAGGCGGGCGCATCATGGCGAGGATTTCGTTACCCGTCTGCGTATAGATCGCTTTCTTGTGGCTAAACTCGAAGAACCCGTCACGGCCGTGATAGGCACCCATTCCAGATGGCCCTACGCCACCAAAAGGCAGGTCTTCCTGGGCGACATGGAAGACCACATCATTCACGGTGACACCGCCTGATGTTGTATTGTTGAGCACCATGTCGCGCTCATCCGCATCATCACCGAAATAGTACAGGCCAAGCGGGCGCGGGCGATTGTTGATATAGGCGACCGCATCGCTGGTTTCGTTATACGATTTGATCGGCAGGATCGGGCCAAAGATTTCATCCTGCATGACTTTCATATCGTCGGTTGGATTGATGACGATATGCGGCGCCATTTTATGATGCGGTTGCTGGCTGAAATTCTCATTTTGCGTGTTGATTTCAACCACTTCTGCGCCCTTTTCACGCGCATCGTCCAGGTAGGAATTCAAACGCTCATAGTGACGCTGATTGACGATCGACGTGTAGTCATCATTGTCTTTCAGCCCGTCAGAAAACATCTTTCCGACCGCCGCTTGAGCGGCACCGACAAAATCACCGGTTTTCTCCTCGGGGACAAACGCATAATCCGGCGCCAGACAGATTTGCCCGGCGTTCAGGGTCTTGCCGGCCATGATTCGCGTTGCGGCCTTCTCAAGATTCGCCGATTTGCCCAGAACGACAGGCGACTTGCCGCCAAGCTCCAGGGTTAGCGGCACGAGATTGTCGGCCGCGGCCCGCATGACGTGGTGGGCAACCGAGGTCGCGCCGGTGAAGACCATATGATCGAATGGCAATTGCGAGAACGCAGCGCCGACATCAGGGCCGCCCGTCGCCACCGCAACCTCTTCATCTGAATAATACTTGGCGAGCAGTTCAGCCATCAGAGCGCTGGTCTTTTCGGTGAATTCCGATGGCTTGATCATCGCGCGATTACCGGCGGCAAAAACGTTGGCGAGCGGCGCGAAGGTCAGGTTCACCGGAAAATTCCACGGACTGATAATTCCGATGACGCCTTTTGGTTGATACTGGACCTGCGCCTTTGAGCCGAGCAGTCCGAGCGGAAACTCGACTTTACGTTTCTCAGGCCGCATCCATTTGCGAAGGTGTTTTTTCGAATGCTTCAAGGCGCCAATCGAGCCGGCAATATCGGTCAGATTAGATTGATCGATCGAACGGTGCCCAAAATCTTCTGCCATGGCTTTGGAGAGCGCGTCTCCATGGGTCACCAGCAGGTCGATGGATTTGTCAATCCACGCCTCTCGCTGCTCTGCTGATGGGATTCCATCGCGAATGTTCGCCGCTTTTTGTTTCGCAAGAATGGCGCCCATGCCATCTGCTGAAAGTCCGTCCAGTGCCATCTTTTCCTCCGAGGCTTATTATCGTTGACGTAAAGGATACCCCAGAACGCTTCGAAAACAAAACATTTACAGCCTGCCCCCACGTCACGGTTTCCACGGCGATCCAGCCGAATAGATTGCATTCCAAGACACGGAGACCGACATGGCGTTCAAGAAAATTTCCTACCAGGTCAGCGAAGATATCGCGACGATCGCATTCAACGACCCCAAAACCATGAATGCTGCTGGCATGGATACAATCGAGGAATTGTCACTCGCCCTGGAACAGGCCGCAGACGATGCGCGGTGCACGATCATTACGGGAAATGGCCGAGGGTTCTGCTCAGGTGCTAACCTCGCATCCAATCCTGGCGAAGCCCCCAAGGGCAAACCGGATGCCGGCAAAGGGCTCGACACCCACTATAATCCCTTCATCAAGGCCATGCGGAAACATCCGCATCCGATCATCACAGCGGTCAACGGCGCTGCGGCGGGTGTGGGCTGTTCTATTGCCTTGATGGGCGACTTCATCATTTCGGCAGAAAGCGGCTATTTCCTGCAAGCGTTCCGCCGGATCGGCCTGGTTCCGGATGGCGGGTCAACATTCTTGCTACCGCATATGGTCGGCCGAGCCCGCGCGATGGAAATGACGCTTTTCGGGGATAAAGTCTTTGCGGATCAGGCTCTGGAATGGGGCATGATCAATCGCGTCGTAGCGGATGACCAGTTGATGGACGAGGCTCGAACCTACGCCAAGCGCCTTGCCGACGGCCCAACCCAGGCGCTTGCATTGATCCGGGATCTGGTCTGGCAAGCCGAAGACAATGATTTTGACAGCCAGCTACAGGCGGAGCGCTTCGCCCAGCGCACAGCCGGTCGTCAGCCTGATTTCAAAGAAGGCGTCAAAGCGTTTCTGGAAAAACGACCGGCGAATTTCCGGGCGTCCTAACTGGTCTAGAAAGTTGTTCTACGCGGCGATTTAACCTTGGCGCGGCGTGCCTGAACGGCGACGTCCAGCGCTTTGCGGCCCCAGGTTGAAGCCTCGTCACGATCGTCGAGTGCGTTCACCGGAAGCGAGACATAGCTCATCTGAATGGTTTTTCCGGTATTCGGATTGGTCCATTCAAAGACTTTGCCGCCTTCCTGTTCCAGGTCCGCTTTCAGCACATCGTCTGATTTTACATAGACCCGATCCTTGTCGATCAGGGCAAACATATCCTCACCGGAATACACCCCGGCACCGCCAAACATCTTTCGAATTCGGATACGTCCAAGACTGGCGAATAAGTCTTCGACATAAGTATGAAATGGGTTGTCCAGTTTAGTCATATAAATCCTCCGGTTGCAGTCCCTTATGTATCACTCGAAAAGACGGATCGAAGCGTATTGGGACTTACGCAGCGGAACATGGTAATTTATTTCGACTTGGCAACCCTGACAGCGCTGCCACGCATCCAAAAAAGACGAATTTCTCGATTAAAGGCACATTATACCCCAATCGAGCGCATTCCATTTCTAAAGATTCACGTTCCGCGTTACCAGTCGATCGCCGCGTAAACCAGTTGCTGGAACTGCGGTCTGATCGGATAGCAGCCGGTTGGAATCATCTGTGTTGCCTGAATGGCGATCAGTTCTTCTACCGGATCAATCCAGAAGAATGTATTGGCAAGTCCGCCCCAGCTGAACGTGCCAGGTGATCCTGGCGTCAGGGTCTCGGCGACATCCACAACAGTCGAGCCACCGAGACCAAATCCATTGCCCTCCATGCGCGCTTCGGAGAAGGTTTTGTCACCCATCTGCTTGATCGTTTTACCGCCGGGAAGATGGTTCAAGCGCATGAATTCGACGGTTTTCGGGCTGAGCAGGCGCGCGCCTTCAAGGCTTCCGCCGTGCAACAGCATCAGGCAGAACCTATGATAATCGTTCAGCGTTGAAACCAATCCGCCGCCAGCATTCAATAGCTTGGGCTGCGTCTTATAGGCTTTGCTATCGGCCCCTGCTCCATCGCTCAGCGTCACTTCGCCAGTGATCGGGTTCTTGGCGTAGCACGCCATCAATCGATCGAGCTTCGCTTCGGGGACGAAGAAATCCGTGTCGACCATACCGAGTGGTCCAAAAATTCGCTCGCGGAAGAACGCGTCCAGCGTCATCCCACTGGCAACTTCGACAACGCGGCCGAGTATGTCGGTCGAGTGACCGTAATTCCATTGATCGCCTGGCGAAAAGACGAGTGGAAGCTTGGCGATCCGGGCGCACATCTCGCCCAGTGTCTCGCCATCACCTTCCCCGAGATTGCCAATTTTTTCACCGCGATAAAGCGCGTCCACTTCATGCTGGAAAAGAAATCCATAGGTGACGCCGGTGGTGTGGGTAAACGCATCGAGCACGGTCATTGGCCGGTCGGGCTTGCGCGTCTGATAGTCTTTCAGATCGCCGCCATCCCAGACTTCGACGTCGGCAAATTCCGGAATATAGCGTGAGATCTCATGATCGAGACGGATCACGCCCTCATCGTGCAACATCATTGCGGCAACCGACGTGATCGGTTTGGTCATCGAGTAGATCCGGAAAATCGTATCCGGTCCGATCGGCGAACCACCCTCAAGATGAGTGTTGCCGCGATAGGACTGGTGCACGATCTGACCATTGCGCGATACCATCGTCGCCATGCATGGCAGCTTGCCGTCGTTCACATACGCCTGGTCGAAATAGTCCGGAATAAAGTCGAGCCGGTCGCGATTCAGACCGACATCTTCGGGGGCGAGCTGGTGTTCCGTGTCAGGCATCTAAATGTCTCCTCGTTTCGCAGCGCGAGACAATTCGCGCGCGATGATAATTTGCTGGATCTGAGTGGTGCCTTCATACAGGCGGAAAATGCGAGCGTCGCGGAAAAACCGCTCGACGCCGTAATCGGCGACATATCCTGCACCCCCGAACACTTGTACAGCCCGGTCAGCGACACGGCCGACCGCCTCAGACGCAAACATCTTGCAGCATGAAGCCAGCATCGTCACCGGTTCACCGTCATCCCTTTTGCGAGCCGCGTCGAGGATCATGCAGCGCGCCGCATAAGCTTCGGCCTGGCTGTCTGCAATCATCGCCTGGATCAGCTGATGCTGCATGATCGGTTTACCGAATTGCTCGCGCTCCATGGCGTAATTGACCATTTCACTGATCAGGCGCTCCATCATACCTGTACAAACGGACGAGATGTGCAGGCGGCCTTTGTCCAGAACGCTCATCGCAACTTTGAAGCCTTCACCCTCGCCGGCGATCATCATTTCAGCCGGCACGCGCGCATTGTCGAAATTCACGTCGCAAATGTGTGCGCCTTGCTGGCCCATTTTCTTCTCTGGCTTGCCAACACTGAGGCCAGGCGTGTCGCGCGGCACAATGAACGCCGAGACACCCTTGCCGCCCGGTTCATCAGGATTGGTTCGCGCCATCACCGTAAACAAGTCAGCGACATTGGCATTTGTGATGTAGCGCTTACCGCCATTCAAGACGTAAGCCTCGCCGTCTTTGGTTGCTTTTGTCCGCAATCCAGCAGCATCTGAACCCGCTTCCGGCTCGGTCAACGCAAAGCTGGTAACAATCTCTCCGCTGGCAATGCCGGGCAGATATTTTTCCTTTTGCTCGTCTGTTCCAAACAGAACCAGAGCTTGCGATCCAATGCCGATATTGGTGCCGGCGACCGAACGAAATGCGGGCGACGTCCAACCGAGTTCAAATCCAACCAGGCATTCGGTCTCCATGTCGAGGCCCAGGCCACCATATTCGTCCGGTACCGCGAGCCCAAACAGTCCGAGCTCCTTCATCTCCTGAACCAGATCCGCTGGCACCAGATCCTCTTCCGAAACCTGGGCCTCGGATGGAACGCACCGTTCACGTACAAATCGTCGAACCTGATCGATCAGAGCGTCGCGAATCTCGGGATCAAATGCCATTGATGATATCCTCCTGCCGTCCACAATAGTCACACCTGCGCGCCAAGTCGAACCCTGACGCATCGTCACGCTGGCGAAACTTTTCCGCCGCGCTATCAAGAGCGCGAAGGAGATCCACGCATGCAATCAACCGAGATCAAAGACGGCGAATTCGCAGGATGGTATACGTGGGAAAATGAACCTTTTGAACACGATACAGCCGGTCCGTTCTATCTCCGCAAAGACGAGAACGGCGATATGGTTGCGGCGTTTCGCGCCGCACGCAAACACATGAATGCGGGCGGCGTTGTCCATGGCGGCGCGTTGATGACGTTTGCCGATTTCGCCTTGTTCGCCCTGGCGCACACCGGAGACGATGATGGCTATGGCGTGACCGTCGCGTTCACCTCTGAATTTCTATCCGGCGCACTCGAAGGTGAACTCATCGAAGCGCGCGGCGAGGTTATGGGCGGCGGAAGGTCGATCACATTTGTACGCGGCGTCATTACCGGCGATGGACGTCCCGTTCTGAACTTTTCCGGCACCATCAAAAAACGCCAAAAGAAAGCCACGACATCGTGACACGTCTCGGCACTCCGCTCTCGCCGACGGCAACCCGGGTCCTGTTCCTGGGCGCAGGCGAGCTTGGCAAAGAAGTGGTCATTGAGCTGCAACGGCTTGGCGTCGAAGTGATTGCCTGCGATCGATATGAAAACGCGCCTGGCATGCAAGTCGCGCATCGATCACACGTTTTCGATATGACCAACGCGACGGCCTTGCGCGCGGTGATCGAGCAGGAAAAACCGGATCTGGTCGTACCTGAGATCGAGGCCATCGCGACCGACGAGTTGGCTGCGATTGAAGCGGAAGGACTGGCAACGGTGATCCCGACGGCGCGTGCCACTCAGCTGACCATGGACCGCGAGGGCATTCGCCGCCTGGCCGCTGAGACGCTCGGCCTGAAAACCAGCCCATATGCGTTTGCGAGTGACGCGGATACGCTCGCCGCGGAAGCCGAAAAGATAGGATATCCAGTCTTTGTGAAACCGGTGATGTCTTCCTCCGGCAAAGGGCAATCGAAAGTCGATTCAGCGGATGAGATCTACGCAGCATGGGACCACGCTCTGACCGCTGGACGCGGAAACCAGGTCCGCGTCATCGTTGAGGGAGCCGTGGATTTTGAGTATGAGATCACGCTCCTAACGGTTCGCCACCAGGGCGGAACAGGTTTTTGCGCACCGATAGGGCATCGTCAGGAACGCGGTGACTATGTTGAAAGCTGGCAACCGCAAAAGATGTCAGATGCTGCGCTGCAAGCGGCCCAGGATATGGCCCGCAAAGTGACCGACGATATAGGCGGCCTCGGCATTTTCGGCGTCGAGCTGTTCCTCCAGGGCGATACGGTCTGGTTTTCGGAGGTGAGCCCGCGTCCGCACGATACCGGTCTGGTCACACTCGCGACACAGGATCAGAGCGAGTTTACATTGCATGCCCGCGCAATTCTCGGTCTGCCTGTCGACACCAGCCTCAACCGTCCGGGCGCCAGCGCGGTAATTTATGGCGGTGTCGATGCCGAGGGCGTGGTCTTTGAAAACATCGCCGCGGCCCTGGCCACGCCGAGCACACAATTGCGCCTGTTCGGTAAGCCGGTGTCTTACCAAAAGCGCAGAATGGGAGTCGCCGTGGCGCACGCCGACACGGTCGAAACAGCGCGCGAGAATGCGACGCGCGCCGCGAACACAATCAACGTTTTGAAACCCTAATTCTCAATCGCAAATGTCAGCCCGGCTTTCTCGGTCAGGCGCTTGACCAGGTGGCTGCCCATGGCCGGGGCCGGGGTCCAGATGCCGCCAGGGGTTCCGGTATCGTCCTTGACCAGACAGATGGCGCTTTCAGCAATCATTTTCGACGTCGAACCATAGCCCGGGTCTTTATCGCCCGTGACCCCGCCAATAATCACCTGGCCATCGGAAGACGTGCCGTAGAACATGACGTCATAGAACCCTGCTTCGCGCTCTTCCTTGCTGGGACCTTCGCCTGGTTTCGGGCCGTCATCCCCGCCCATCATATCCATACTGGCGACAGCTTCGGCCGCGGCCTTGCCCTGATCGCCGGTGCCCGTCAGCATCATTTCATCATAGACGAAATCCTTGCCATAGCTGTGACCCATGAGGGCATTTGAGCGATGGACATTCTTGGTGTTGATCGACGCCATGATGAACGGCGCAGACCAGCTGCCAATATCGGCATCTTCGATCGGTGCCATGCCGTGCGGCTGTTCAGGACCGTCAAAGCCCATGGTCAGACTGAACGGATTTTGCAGGACACCGAGAATGGACGGATCTTTGCCGACCGATGCCATCGTTGCTTTGAAGCTTGCCGCTGTCCCGCCAGAGAACGTGCCTTGCATCTTGCGGACGCGGCCTTTGATGCGAGGAACCGGCGCGCCAAACCGTTCTTTTGCAGCTTCCTGCGTAAACCACACCCCGAGATCGAACGGGATCGAGTCAAACCCGCACGAAAACACGATGCGCGCGCCGCTGTTTTGAGCCGCGCTTTCATACTTGGCGATCATCTCATGCATCCAGGCCGGTTCGCCGCAAAGATCGACATAGTCTGTTCCCGCATCCGCGCATGCCGAGACCAGGGCTTCGCCGTAAAGCTGGTAGGGGCCGACAGTGGTACAGATGCAGCCAGCGCGCTCTGTCATTGATTTCAAGCTGGCCGGATCATTTGCATCGGCGACGACCAGAGGCGTATCCGCCGGCGCACCAATCTCGTCGCGAACGGCAGCGAGTTTATCTGCGCTGCGCCCAGCCATGGCCCATTTTACGTCGCCGCCAACGCCGTAGGTCTTGGACAAGTATTCCGCGACGAGCCGCCCCGTGTAGCCAGTAGATCCATATACGATGACGTCAAATTCGCGGCCCGTTGCCATGACACTCTCCTGTTTCTGTCAGCCCCTAACTGGGGCAGGACGGAGGGAATGGCAAATCTTCCGCAGCGTCAAAACCTCAAAAACCGGGGTCGGCAGGGACCTCGTCGATTACAAACACATGGTCAGCATAATCACCGCCAATCTCAAAATCGGTCCAGATCGCTTCGTTCGACATCACGCCGTCATAGAAGAGGCGCACCCGCCCCGCCTGTTGCCAGCTGATGCCGGGTTTTGAGAAATAGTCGGAATAGCGTCGCTCATGCCAGCCGCGCGGCGTATCGAAGCCGACATATAGAATATGCGATGTGGCACGATCGAAACCAAACAGCGTCTTGCCGCCCTCGCGATCAGTGAGCTGCACCATATAGGCGGGTTTGCCATCTATGGTTCGATCGGATCGGCGCGTTTGCGTCCAGCCCTCGTCCAGCGCGTTGCGAATGGCACCGAAGCCAAAATTATTGCTCCACATCGCGTTTGCGGACTGATCTTCCATACGGCCGGATTTGTCATACGTCGCGTCGCCATCGAAGCTGAGCAGCAGGGCCAGGTTGGCGCCACTCCAGCCTTCGATGCGAACCTTGCCATTGGCGGCATGGGCGTCGGACTTTTCGTCAGCGAAAACTCGCCACATGGCGTAACGGTCCCAGACAGTCGTTGATCCATCGGCGCCGTAGATATTGTTTTGGCCCGACAGGAACAGAGAGCCTGGATTGACGAATGTCTCTCCGCCCGCCGCTGCGTGCGCCATTTCGATAATGGCGCGTCCGTCCAAGCTCCGTTCGGACTGGTCTGCCTCATACAAGGTGACGGTGCTGTTGGTCTGGGTAGGCACTTCTTGCTGAACATGATCGACATCGATCGTTTGGCAGGCTGCGACGATGAACACCCCCAAAACTCCAAAAGCGACATGTCTCATCTCACCCCTCCACGATCATGACGTGCGCCTCGGAAACGGGCTGACGCGCCGCTTTCAGCTTTGCATACGCCTCGCTGTTCCAGAACGTTTTTATCGCGTCCTTGCTCGGCCATTTAGAAATCACGGCGCTGGTGCCATCGAACAATCCGCCTTCCAGCGACTCTACGCCTGGACCGCGCAGGACATATTCGCCGCCAAATTCCCCGATAAGCTTGGCCGTCGGGATCCCGTAATCATTGATAAATCGCTCGCGATCATGGATTTTCGCGAATACAATCATATAGGCGCTCATCATCTTTTCTCCTCGAAGTCCTAGCCGCAGCCAAAACAAATGATATATCTTTTCTTATGGCGCCCTTTTGAGGGCATTGCAAAGGGCTGATCTCGATGAAACTTCTGCGCGCTGCCACTGTGACGGTTTCCGATCTCAACCGCACCACGGATCTTTACGCGACCTATTTCGAATACGCCGTGGTCGAACAAGGTGTGATCAGCGATACGCTCGCGGCAAGCTGGAACACGCCAAATTCTGCCGGTTGTTCCTACGCCGTCATGCAGCCGAGTTCGGGCGCGAACATCTTCCTGCGATTCGTTCAACAGCCGGTTGTGGACGGTTTCCGGGCGCTCCGGTCGTATGGATGGAACGCGATCGAGATTTGTGTCCAGGACGTGATGGCTGTGAACGCGCGGATGCAGGACAGCCCATTCGAGATTATCGGCCCGCCGAACAAAATTCCCGGCCTCGATGCGATCCACCCGATGCAGGTCAAAGGACCGGATGAAGAGATCGTCTATCTAACACAGATCAATGATGATTTACCGGAATATAACCTGCCCCGAGCCGGAAGCTTGATCGACAAATTGATTATCCTGGTGATGGGCAGCTCCGATATGGACCGGGCGGCGCACTGGATACAGGAAAAATGTGGCCTGTCCTTCGGCCGGGAGATGGAAATTCCCTACACGATGATCGCCAAGGCCTATGGCACACCGCTCGATCAGCTGCACAGGATCTGCACGCTGATCCACGACAAGGACGTCTTTCTTGAATTGGATCAGTATCCTCATGAGGCGATCCCGCGCCCGCGCCATGACGGCATGTTGGTGCCAGGCTGCGCAATCGGAACGCTGTTCCATCCAGACTTTGACGCCCTGCCCGGTCCCTGGCTGACAGCGCCGACGGTTCGCAATGGCGCGATCTACGACGGCAAACGCGTTGGCGTCCTGCAAGACCCCGACGGCACTTTGATAGAATTGGTTGAAGGATAAAGCATGAAGCTCGGAACCCTGAAGCACGCGATCGACCACAAACCGGTCGCAGACGATTTCGCGATCATCGATACAGATCAGCCGTCCTGTCAGGATGGTGGCCTGGTCGTTCGCGTCGTCCATCTCTCGCTCGACCCTTATGTCGGTTCACGCCTGCGCGGCCGGCACATGGGCGAACCAGCACCGGAGCCCATGAAAGGCGCGATCCCGGGAGCGATTATCGGACAGATTACAGAGAGCCGCGCTGCGGGATTTTCTGAAGGTGATTGGGTTCACGTCATGGAAGGCGGTTGGCAGGAGTTCGTCGCTGTCCCTGCCGATCAGGCGCGCAAGATCGATCCGGGTGTCGCGCCTTTGGCCGCACATGCCGGAGTGTTGGGCATGCCTGGGCTGACCGCGTGGTCAGGTATCACGCAGCTTGCCAAAGTCGGCGCAGGCGACACGGTGTTGGTCGACGCTGCAGCTGGGCCTGTGGGCGGAACCGTCGGCCAGATTGCTCGGATCAAAGGCGCCGACCGGGTTGTCGGTATCGCCGGAGGTTCCGAAAAGTGCGCGCTGGTCACAGACACTTACGGCTTCGACGCCTGCATCGATTACAAGTCAGATGGCTGGCACGATCAGCTCGCAGCGGCGTTGCCGGACGGCCTGTCTGTCTTTTTCGAGAATGTCTCAGCCGATATGGCCATGCTGGCGCTTTCGCATGCGCGGATCTATGCGCGCGGTGTGCTGTGCGGGCTGGTCGATGCCTATCATACCGAAACCCAAAGCCTGCATCCGCTGAATGCCGGGCTGATTATTGGCAAGCGGGCGCAAGTCTCCGGGCTGGTCGTGTACGACTTTTATCCACGCTGGGACGAGTATGTCGCCGAAGCGGCACCCTGGATTGCCAACGGACAGCTCAAATTCGCCGAGGATCGCGCCGACGGGCTGGAAAACGCTCCGGCGCTGTTCGAGCGTCTGATGAATGGCAAGAATAGAGGCAAAGCGGTTGTCAGCGTCGCGCCGGAGCAGGTGTGATGGTCCGCAAAGCTTATCTCGATGGCGCCCATGGTCAGATCCATCTGCGGATCGCTGAAGCCCGCAACGAGGCGGGAAAGCCGCCCCTCATCTGTCTTCACCAAAGTCCGAAATGCGGGCTCGAGTTTGATATTTTCATGCGCGAAGCGAGCCGGGATCGAATGGTGATCGCCCCCGACTATCCTGGTTACGGCATGTCCGACCCGGCCCCGTCGGAAGCCGCGACGACGATCCCGATGTACGCCGAAGAGATGTGGCGCGTCGCCGATCAGCTTGACCTTGAGACCGTCGACGTGTTCGGCAATCACACCGGCGCAAAAGTCGCGGCGCAGATGGCTCTGACCCAAGGCGCCCGCGTGCATGCGATCGCCATGGTTTCTGCCGCCATCCTGACCGATGAAGAGCGCGAAATGTTCACGGACATGTTCACCCCAATCCCGCTCGATAAGGAGCACTCGCGATTCAGGATCGGCTGGAAGAGAGTGCTCGAGCGACAAGGACCTGGCCAGACCCTGGAAATGATGGATCGCTCCATGTTCATGAATATGATGGGCGGCGAAGCCTATGAATGGGGCCATGTCGCAGCCTTTGCCTGGGGCAAGCCATTCGACGACGCGCTGACCAGGCTGCCGCATCGGATCACCGTACTGAACCCCGTCGATGACCTGACAGAATGTTCACGTCGGGCCACCCCTTTGCTGCGCAATGGCGAGGTGATCGAGTGCCCGCAATGGGGCTATGGATTCATGGATGCATTTCCGAAAGACACCGCAGACCTGGTGCTCGGCAAGCTTGATGCATCCGCGACCGTCTAGTCTCCGTCCGTGTACCGGTATTTGCCGAGGAATAGCAGCGGAAGCGTGGAGACAAACAATATGATCGCCGCGCTGGTGAGTGTGAAATTCCAATCCTGGCCCGGCAATATGCCGAGATTAATGCCGAGGAAATGCACCCCCCGCCCATCCGCAATATCGGTCATGATGCTCGGTCCGAGGCCGGCCCCGAGCGCGAAGAATCCGTAGATCGCGCCATAGATCGCGGAGTAGGATTTCATGCCGAAATATTTCGACACCATATAGGCCATGAAGTCATACTCGACCCCGGCGCCAAAGCCGATCATCAGGATGGCGATTGTCGCGGTTGTCGGCGTCACCCCGGGTTGCGCCAGCATCCAAAGCGCAATTGCAGGTGAGGCGAGAAACACGAACGCAACACCGGGGGCCCAGAACCGATCAATCAGGTAACCGCCGATAATCCGGCCGCCAAGCACCGCCAGTCCGGTCAACGTGGCGAGCCCTACGGCTTCATCCATGCCAAATTCATTGGCCAGCAAAACGCGCTCAATATTGGGTATAATTGCGCCGACCGCGTAAGAAATCGGCACGAAACAGGCGGCGAGCAGCCAGAACCGCCAATCCTGCAAAGCTTGCGGAAGCGTCATCCCGGGAAGGTCCAACGCATGACCTTCCTCGACCTGAGGCGGCGCTTTTTTGATGTCCAGGAACAGCATTAGCAATACCGGAATGAAGACCAGGCCGCAAAACGCAAATGCCATTGCATATTCCAGCCGCAACCCGTTTTGGCCGATCAACGGCATGACCTGACTGATCACCATCCAAACCAGTCCGATCGTCCCGAGCAGCGAGATGGCCAGCACCGGATACTTCAGGTTGACGATGCTCGCCTCGCTGGCCGGCTCATCGTTCACGTCTCGGAGACTGAGATAAGACAGCGGGAGCGAAATCACGATCGGCAATAATCCTAGTAGAACGTAAGCTGAGCGCCAGCCCGACCCGCCGACAAAATGAAAGGCTTCATTCGAAACAACGTATTGCGATCCGAATTTTGCCAGCGCACCAAACACACCTGTGGCAATCAATGCGATGCCCAGCGCGATGCCGCGATTGTCCTTGAACCAGTTGGCAACCGGCCGTGTGAACGTGATCGGCAATGTCCCGGCGCCCGCAAAAGCCAGGACCAGCCACAAACCGATATAAAGCGTCTTCGATCCGGTATTGAGCGCCAGGGCCATCATCGCCAGACCGAAGGTGACGATGGACACTAAGGCCACGCGGCGCGCACCAAACTTTTCAGCCAGAACGCCAATAAAGGGCGACGCGAAAAAGGCGCCAAACGTATAAATCGCAAGGGCGTTGAGAATATCGCCGGCGGACCAGCCAAGCGGGCCAAACTCACCCAGCAATGGCGGAATCATGACGCCGATCGTGTAGAATGGCAGAGGTGACAGACCCAGACCGACCCCAACAGCGGCCGCAGCGAGCACCGGCCAGCCGCGTTTGAATTCGCCATCTTGCTCCATGAAATCCTCCAGAATATCCAATTCGCGCTTGGCGCATTTCGTTTCGTGATGTCTATTGGTATATCTTTTAATCGAGACGTCGAGGGAAAAACGACTATGCAACTGACAAGACGTCATTTTGTGGCAATGAGTAGCCTTGCCGCGACCGCGTCCTGCGCGCCATCCATCGCAACAAGTTATGACGCAGACGTCCTGATTCTCGGTGCGGGACTGGCGGGACTGCATGCCGCCAGAATGCTCGCCAATGATGGCTATAACGTGCTGGTGCTGGAAGCCGCAGACCGCGTTGGCGGCCGGATGTGGACGCTCGACCAAGTTCCAGGCCGCCCCGAGGCTGGCGGCCAGCAGGTTGGACAATCTTATGCCCGCGTGCGGTCCAGCGCGCTTGATCTCGGCTTGAACATTATCCCGCCCGCACCGGGTGGGTCACGCGACAAGACGATGATCCTGGAGGATCAGGTTTTCGATGCGCGCGACTGGGCGACCTCAAGCGACAACCCGTTTCCAGACGCGTGGAAGCGCGCCACACCCGATATCGCTCTGTTCATGGCCGCCGCTACCGCCAACCCACTGAAGGACCAGTATGCCTGGCGTGAAGTTGGAACCGAATTTGATGTCAGCGCTGACGCCTTCCTAGCTCAACAAGGGTTTGATGATCGCAGCCGCGCGCTGTGCGAGATTGCGCTGAACGCCAATCAGCTGAGCACCTATTCGATGCTGAACGTCTGGCGCAGCATGACCCTGTTTCAGCTCGATGCGTCCAGCGGCCCGTCGGAAGAGATCGAAGGTGGTTCTCAACGTCTGCCAGAAGCAATGGCCGCGAGCCTGTCTGACGGCACCGTCCGCACAAGTACGGCCGTCTCAAGCATCGAAGCGTCGGATAATGGTGTTTCAGTTCGTGCAGGACAGCGCACGTATCGTGCCCCGTATTGTATCTGCACACTGCCATTCCCGGTTCTGCGCAAATTGGGCCTGACCGGTTTGGACACGCTTCGACCGATCATCGACACAATGCCTTATACACAGATTCAGCAAGTCCACCTGGAACTTCAATCCGGCCCAAGCGACGGTCTGCCCATGATGATGTGGACCGATACACCGGTCGAACGCGTGTTCCCTGTCAGGGATGCCAGCGGTGAGACGGTGGCCCTCACCTGTTGGATCAACGGTACGGGTGTCCGATCGACGGCGAGCGATGAGGATTGGAAAACGTTGGCTGAGCAAACCCTTGCGAATACCCGCGGATTCACGGCGAAAGCGCACAATGTTATCCGCTGGGATGACACTCAGAGCTTGAGCGGCGGCGCGTATATGCATTGGGCGCCCGGGCAAATTCAGCCCTGGGCTGAACGCGTCGTCGCACCAATTGGAAACCTGCACTTTGCTGGCGAGCACACGTCCTATTTGCACACAGGGATGGAAGGCGCGATGGAATCCGGTGAACGCGCTGCCTATGCCATCATTGAGGCATCGGCGGAGGCGTAAGAGATGGTTTCAAAGCCGATCAACTCGACGTCGGGCGCGATATAACCCGGCTTGACCGGCTCCTCACGCGCGAGATCGGTCGAGAGATACTTCTTGTTGTCATCGCAGAATATCGTCGCGACATTGGACTTGCTTCCGAGTTGGTCCTGAACGGTCAAAGCGCCAATAAGATTGGCTCCGGAGGATATACCGACAGCGAGACCAAGCTCGGAAGCAAGCTTTTGAGCCATGATGATGGCATCGCCATCACTTGCAGCTACAACTTCATCAACTTCATCCAGTTTTACGATGGCTGGAATGAAATCATCTGAGACGCCCTGAATGCGGTGCGCCCCGGTTTTGTATCCCGTCGAGAGCGTCGGCGACTCGGCCGGCTCAAGCGGGTGAATTTTGACGTGCGGATGCGCCCGGCGTAGTGCTCGGCCCACACCCATCACTGTCCCGCCGGTGCCAACGCCGGCGACAAATGCATCAGGCGCCTGCCCGATCGACGCCAATTGGCTAAGGATTTCAGGGCCGGTCGTGGCCTCGTGGGCGTTACAGTTTTCGCAATTGGCAAATTGTTGCGGCAGGAAAACATCGCCGCGTTCCGACGCAAGTTTCTCTGTCGCCGCAATCGCACCCAGAAAACCACCTTCCTCGCGGCTGACAAGGCACAGCTCAGCGCCGAGAGATCGAAGCAAGCATTTGCGCTCTTCGCTCATCCAATCCGGCATATAGATTCGAACGGGATGGCGGAGCGCACGGCCGAGGGCGGCCATTGCGATCCCGGCATTGCCGCTGGTCGCCTCGACAATCATATCGCCCGGCTTCAACGCGCCACTGGCATATCCACAGCGCAGAATATTCAGGGCCATACGGTCCTTGATACTGCCCGTCAGATTGTAGTGCTCGGCTTTGGCATAGATGACACGTCGATCGCCCTTCCACCGCAAATGGACGGCCAGGAGCGGTGTGCGCCCGATCATCCCGGCCAACGATGCCAGTCGGGTTTGCTCACAAAACTGAACTGCGTCCAAACTCGAAAATGCCATGGATGCCTCCTGTTGCGAGGAGCATCATCGAGAATGGCCCGAAAATCATTATGACTTTAGCTCAAAAAGGCATTTATTTGATAAGATTTTTCGATTATGACGAATATCATGAGCATAATCGATGAAACTGATCGCCAAATCTTGCGCCAACTTCAACAGGACGCAACCACGTCATTGGAATCGCTGGCCGAACAATTGAGCGTCTCTGTGAACACCTGCTGGCGCCGTGTGCGCCGACTGGAGGAAAGCGGCGTCCTGCAAGCGCGTGTTGCGATCTGTGATCCGGACCAATTGGGGCTCGGCCAGACGGTCTTCGTGGCGATCCGCACGCGCGATCATTCTGCGGCCTGGCTGAAATCATTTGCCAAAACCGTGACCGCCATTCCGGAAGTTGTCGAGTTTTATCGGATGGCGGGCGATGTCGATTATCTGCTGAAAATCGTGGTCGGCTCGGTTGGTGATTATGACCGCGTGTACAAGGCTCTGATCAGCAAAATGGAAATCGCCGATGTCAGTGCGACGTTCGCAATGGAATGCCTCAAAAACACTACCGAGCTGCCGCTCTAATCCTCGTCGCCGGTTTCCGGCTGGTAGGTACAGCTGGCCTGTAACCAACGCAGATTGATGCCGATCCGCTCTGCCCCGGCCTCTGTCCAGGTGTAGGACACGGCGCGGTCGCTATCGCCTTCATGCACATACATGGTCAGTGAGGCGCGATTGGTGCCGTAAGGCCAATCCACATCCCGCAGTTTCAATCGGATTCGCCGCGGCGTCGCCTCGTCTGTGACCAGTTCAGCAACACCGCCCTGATCATGAAGTTTTACGCCGCGGCGAAAATCCCAATCGTTTTTGCCCTGCCCGCTATCGCCGTGTTCAGCGCCGCGCAGGATCGCAGTCCAGCATTCGAAAGGACGGGCCCGGCGAAGCCGAGCTTCAATCTGTTCGGCGCCGCGACGGCTCCGCACCCAAAATTCTGTGTCCGACAAGGTCAAGACCGTCTCAAGTGGTCCGCCTTCTACTGGCCTCGGGAAAACCTCGTCGCATTGAGCACCGTCCGCGGTACCACGAAATTGCGCGCCGTCGCGAGCCCAGTCCACATGGCAGTCAAAACCTGCTGGTGGCAGCAAGCCGCCTGGCGCGGCCATCGTTTGTCGGATTATTTGCGCGGCAGGATCGATTGTGAAGGCATGGATCAGATCAACCGCGGCCTCGCCCTCAACAGTACGCGTCGCTTTAAACGTAACTGTTCCTGGCGTCGGCGCGGCATCGCCTGCCAGGGTTACACGTTTAATCTCCACGTGCTGACGTGGTGCCAGTCTGGTCTCGTCCATTCCGGCATCGGCGGCGAAAAAGACGTGCCGGTCATTGTCCCATCGCCCTTCGAACATATCCGTCAGCTCAGCGAAATCCTTCGCCAACCACCCCGGTGTTTCGACATCCTGGGCAGTGGCGCAAGCCGCGAGCAGCCCAAACGCTGTTCCGGTCATCAAAGCGCGATAAATCATAGGGTCATCCTTTTCTCTAGAACAAAGGGCGGATCGATAGACCCGCCCTTCGCTTTACCTGATTGGTTCGGATCTGATTGACTTAAAACTCAGTGCTGAGGGTCAGGCCAATCTGAGAGCCGCGTCGCAGCGTGCCAACAAAGTTTCGTTTGAAACTGTCGCCGCCGTCTGCATAGCGCAGAACCAGAGGAGAAGAGTCTTCGTCGGTCAGATTGCGACCCCAGAGGCGCAGCGTATGCTGTCCGTCGGTGACACCAATCCGAGCGCCGACCAGTGTCGCGTCTCCGGTCTCCGCTTGATTGTGAACCTGCGAGAATTTGCTGGATTCGTAAGATACGTTTGCGCCGGCAAAGAAATCCCAATCGCCATGACCGGTTGGTCCGCGATAGTCGAGATCGAAGAAGACCTGGTGTTCAGCTGTTCGCGGGATTTCGCGCCCCACGATCGAACCGAATGCATTTTGCAGGCAGGTCGATGTCGGATCAGACGGATCGGCGAAAAGTTCACAACCGACAGATCCGTTCACGAGACCATCATCCAGTGTGTCGAGCAACACGCCTTCGTTCTGATCGCGTCCGGATGTAAATTCTGTGTCTGTCCAGGCATAGTTCAACGTTGCCGTCAGTCCCTCAAACCCGTCTGGGATCAACTGGAATTCAGCTTCGAGGCCGAGAATTTCTGCGTCACCCGCATTCACAGTCGCCGAGGTTGTGTTGGTGTCATTCACACGCACATTCTGGGTCAACTGATAGCCTTCGACTTCATTGAAGAAGCCAGCAAAGTTCGCTGTGAGCTGTCCGCCCATGAACAGGTTTTTCGATCCGATTTCGATCGACTTGACCTCTTCTTCTTCAAACGTGCCAAGACCTGCAAGCTGCGCCTGGTTGGAGTTGAAGCCACCGGGTTTCTGCCCTTCGGCATAAACCGCATAGAGCATATTATCCTGCGTCGCTTGCCAATTGACTGTAGCCCGCGGAGAGAACGCATCAAAACTCGCGGTTTGAACTGGATCGCCAGGCGCCATGCGTTCGATGTCTTCTTCCTGATAACGTCCCTCGAGTGTCACCGAGACGGTATGGGTCAGATCGAAGTCCACGAGACCGAATACCGCTTTGTTCTCGATATTGAACATGCTTGATCCAGATGGAACACTGATGATCGGAGATCCAAACGGGATGATCGCCAGACAGGTCGGGTTGAAGCCGCAAATGGTTTGTTGCGATGCCAGCTCTGCTGCGAAGTTCGCGCTGGCCGTCGCTTGGGCTCCTGCAGGCAGCGAGCGCGCGTCCCGGCTATTGTCTTCGCCGTCAAGATAATAGGCCCCAACCAACGCTCTGAACCGATCAGTTTCATAGTTCAGACGGATTTCCTGTGACAGCTCTTCCTCTTCCGACGCGTTCGCAAAGGTAAAGTCGGCGATGCTGGTCGGATAAGCGTAGACGGCCTGGAACGGCACGAAGCTCACGATGTTGAACGGGAACCCACCCGGGACGAAATTTGTCGCCTGGAAACGCGTCGGAGAATAATCTCCGTCGGTTTGCTGACTCACGTCACGCGTGTTGAGCCCGGTGATCGATGTCAGCGACCAGTTATCGTTTAGCTGGCCATTGATGCTCAGGCTGATCTGAGTGTTTTCGATTTCGGTTCCCGCGTCGGGTCCGACCTGTAGACGATAATCAGAATTGACATCGCGCGGTTGAATCGTGCCGCAGAAATACCGTCCCTGGCCACCATACAATGAGCCATTGTCGAAGAAGCAGTTATTCTCGCTCGCCGTCGTTGCGAACAGGGCGGGCTGACCGTCATCGCTGTTGGAGTAATATCCGCGCAAACGAATATCCCAATCATCGTTCGGTGTCAGATAAAGCACGCTCGAAAACGACTGCGTGGTCTCATAACCGATAGGCTGGCCATCAAACTGGTTGGTGAACTCACCATCATAATTGTACAGGCGTGTACTCACTCCAAACGCGACGAAATCATTGATCGCGCCACTAAAACCGAGGCTGAGATCTTGCTGACCATGTTCGGCGAGATCAATGCTGGCACGTGCGGAAAATTCATCTTGCGGAGTGCGCGTGATCATGTTGATCGCGCCGGAATATGTGTTTCGACCATATAGAGCGCTTTGCGGGCCTTTGACGACCTCGATACGCTCAAGATCATTCAGGTCATAATCGGTGATCGCGCCTGAAATACGGACCCCATCGATAAAGTATGACACTCCAGATGCGCCGAGGATGTTTGCTTGTCCACGGATCACAGGCCGATTGGAATCCCGGCCGAACTCGTTGTCGAAACTGAGACCTGCGGTGAGTTTCGAGATGTCCGAGAGGTCGGTCAGTGAAAGATTGTCGATCATGTCAGCAGACACCACCGAGACCGCAACAGGTGTTTCCTGAACGCTCTCTTCGGTTTTTCGTGCCGTGACCTTGATCACTTCCTGGCGCGCTTCAGGTTCGTCATCTGCGTCCTGCGCGATGGCCGCACCGCTATAGGCCGTCATTGCCAGCGCGGCCGCACCGACCATTAGAATCGACTTCGTCATATACGTCTCCCAGTTGTTTAATGTCGGCGGTTTCCTCGGGCGCGCGACAAATGATATATCTTTTTGTCGCATGTTTTTCTGACATTGCAAGTGGCGCAGTGAAATGACCGGACAATTCTGGTAGCTGTTGTGTCAATTTCGGCACAGGTCAGTTGCTGCGCGCGGGAAGATCAGAATTGTGCGGTCCGGCGAGCTCCACCCGTCGCGACGCGACATATTGCACATGGACATTCTGGCGCGGCGACACGCGCATTGGATCGTCTTAAACGCAGGATCATGACGTGGTTGAGATCGATCCGCACGCTCCTGCTATCGCTGGCTATATTTGGCTATCTGGCCAATGGCGCGCAGGCGCACGTGCAGATTTCGGAGGGGGAATCCCTCAGCCTGATGCTGTGTGGAACGGGCACCGCGCATACTATCGAGCTCGTCATTCCAGGTGATCCGGTTGAAGAGCTGACCGACACATGTTGCGGAGATTGTTCGACGCCGTCAGCGCATGTTGCACCCAACGCAAGGTCAGCGCTGAGCGCACTCCGCTACGAGCAGCCGCTTCCAACGGCCCTACCCAGCCTCGTTTCGCCAAAGTCACCGCTTTGGCCCGGCGCGCCGCCACATGGGCCGCCTGTTTTTCTCACAACCTGAACGCAATCCTGAAGTTCCAGCGCGTCTGCGCTGATCAAGTCTGTGAGACAAACCAATGAAATACACTCTCTTCGCGAGCGCGGCGATCCTGTGCGCTGCTCTCCCCGCTGCTGCCCACGAGGGCGATGGTGGAACCGTAACCTATGCCTCTGATCACGCCCCGATTGGCGTCATGGCAGATCACCGCCACAAAAAGGGCGAGTGGATGACGTCCTATCGCTTCATGCACATGGACATGTCCGGCAATCGCGACGGCACGGACAGTCTTTCTCCTGAAGACATCGTCACAACGATCGCTAACCCGTTTGCCAATCCTCCGATGATGCCGCCAACTCTGCGCGTGGTGCCAACTGACATGCCGATGCAAATGCACATGGTTGGCGGCATGTATGGCCTCAGCGACCGCATCACTTTGATGGCGATGGGCATGTATGTGTCCAAGGAAATGGATCATGTCACGTTCCAGGGCCCGATGGGGACGACGCGACTGGGCGAGTTCACCACCGAAACTGCCGGCATTGGCGATACGACGATTGGCGCGATCATCGGACTCGATGACGGCGCTGATGAGCACCGTCAGATTAATCTCGGCATCAACCTTTCGCTGCCGACAGGATCGATCGAAGAAACCGACCAGATCCTGACGCCGATGGGCACAACGCCGAGCCCTCGCCTGCCGTACCCGATGCAGCTTGGCTCCGGCAGCTTCGATCTGAAGCCGTCTTTAACGGCGCGGTCGCGCACAGGAAAATGGAGCTATGGCGCGCAGGCGTCGGCAGTCATTCGCCTGGATGAGAATGATGAAGGCTATACACTCGGTGACGCCGCAGAAGTGACCGGGTGGCTGGCTTTGGAACCTGAGCCCTGGGTCTCGTTTTCCGGCCGAATAAAGGCAAAGTCTGTTGGCCAGATTGACGGCGATGACGCGCTCATTCGCGCGCCCGTGCAAACCGCTGACCCGGCCAATCATGGCGGCGAAACCATTGAAGCATTGATTGGCGTCAACCTGGCTGGCCAGTCGGGATGGCAACAAGGCCACCGGATCGCGGCAGAGATTGGCTTGCCGATGATGCGGGATCTGAACGGTCCGCAAATGGAAACGGATCTCACATTCACCGTCGGATGGCAGAAAGCATTCTGATCTGAAACAGGCCCCATCGAAAACAAAAAAGCCGGGCCAACGCGCCCGGCTTTTCAATTGGAGGAACCGTTCAGGCAATTACTCGCTGGTGCGATCCGGTGTCGGGATCGAGCCATCGACAATCCCTTTATAATATTTCCAGCTGGTCATGTTCTTGCGCGGATCACCAGCAGGCGGCGGGCTCGCATATTCCGGATAATGCGTTGTGATTTCCGCTTTCATCGTATCTGAAAGCTGATCAAAATCCTCAAGCTTGTACCCGGCTGTGTGCATGTACAGCATGCCTTCGCGACCATTCATGTTCATCCATGGCAGCCAGTCGGCCATGCGAGCCCAACCGACCGTGATCTTCGCAGAATCTTCGTTTGGGTCGAGCAGGTCATCTGTTCGTCCAAAGAAATTGAACATCTCTGTCGCGTGGTAGGTGCCGCCAACTTCCTTTTGAAAGTCGCCGCCTAGCGGATTGGGGTACCAAAGCGGCACTGTACTGCGCATCCACCAAGAGCCATCAGCGCCGATCTCTCCGCCCCACTGTAGTGGTGATCCATCTCGGCCGGTCTCATACATCTTGAAGTTCACAGGGTCATTGGCAACGTGAAGGACATCAACAGTCTCGCCAGTCCATGGATTGTCCCAGGTTGAAAGAACCTCGCCGGTATCCTTGTCCTTATAAAGCAGGATCTCCCTCGAAACGAGGTGCAAGCCTTCGCCGAGGTCGTCGTTCTGAAGCGTAGAACAGGCGCGAATATTCATGCCTTCCACATCAAACACATGGAGGTCTTTCTCGCCCTGTTTTCGCGACAAAGCGATGCCGTGCCACCAGTAAACTTCTGGCTGATTGTCTACCGTCGAGCACATGATCTTGCGCATGATCGACAAAGAGTCCGAAGCATTGGTCGGGTCGAGCTGCGCCCCTTCCTGCGCCTGACTGATGGTCGCGCAGGCCGATAAAGCTGCCACAGACGCACCGAATGCCGCTATTTTTGAAATCAAATTCATAGGTCCACCTCTAAATGATATATCATTTAAATGGCACGGTTATTCTTGCTCGCCAACCCCTAACTCGTGTGTTGCGCGAGTATTTCTTGTCATTGCCGCCAGCGTCATCGCCGCGAGCGCTCCCAGCCAGGGAGCAATCGTCTTCCACATCCCACCTGGCCCCGCGCCGATCCATCCAAGCTCATATGCGACAGCCAGACTGAACCCGGCGACCATGCCTGTGAGAACGGTGCGACCGCGCGGTTTGAAGCCGAGCGCCCTGGCCACCACGATCGGTCCGAAAGCCGCACCAAGGGCGACCCAGGCAAACAAGATGCGTCGGAAAATGCTCGATGGTGCCATCAATGTCAGCCCTACGGCCGCGACGCATACCGCAACGATGGCCAGCCGAGAGACTAAAACTTCGCGACCTCCAAGCGCCTTCCCTAGTCCAAGATCATGAGAGACCGCACCGCCGGTGACCAGCAACTGACTGTCGACCGTCGACATAATCGCTGACAGGGTCGCTGCTGCCACGATCCCGGCAAAGATCGACGGCAGCAGGTCCTCGGCGAGCGTGAAAAACACGCTTTCCGGCGCAGCATCCGCACCCAGTATGGCTCGGCCTGACAGGCCGAGCACGGCCATGCCTGCGAATACCAAACCAGCCCAGCTCATCGCGACGACCGCGCCTTTCACCCGTGCGCTCTTGTCCTTGGTTGCCATGATCCAGGCGACAAGATGTGGTTGTCCCAAAGCTCCGAACCCGGTCGCGGTGAGGCCCAAAACAAAACCGCCAGCCGCCCATCCAGCGCGTGCCCCAAACACGCTGCCATACCCGGTCGGCGACTCAGACATTGCAGCGGACAATCCCGCGAGACCACCAGCCTCCAGAAAAGCGAGCGCTGGTAAGAGCACGGCGACAAAGGCCATGAGCAGGCCCTGGATCGTATCGGTGAGCGACACGGCGAGAAACCCGCCCAAAAAGACATAAGCAAGAATGATCAGCGCCCCGATCACGACGCCAGGGACAAACCCGGTCTCGAACAGGTCGTTGATCGCGGTCCCCGCACCTTGGAACTGGCCCGCCACATAAAATGAGAAGCAAATTGCAATCAGGACGGAGGCAACGATGCGGATCAGCCTCGCCGACCCGGGATGCGCGAATTGGGTCATGAATTCGGTGAGCGTCAGCTGGTCTTCATCGCGGCTGGCAGATTGCAAGACGCCGCCCGCCCACAGCCAAACTGCCGCATAGCCGGCAATTATACCCGGCACCATCCACAGCGCTGACGGTCCTGCTGCGTACACGAAACCTGAAAATCCAAGCAACACCCAGGCGCTCGAACTCGACGCCGCATAAGCCAGACCGGCCACCCAGGGGTCCGAGGTTTCGTCCCCCCAGTAGAAAGTCTTCTTGAGATTTCGCCCGCCGGGCAGCCCACAAACCGACCCCGAACAGGATACCGGAATAGACAATCAGCGTGATCAATGCTGGTAGGTTTTGCAACGCCCCGCCTCCCCTTGGGCTTGTCTATTCCGCGGCTGCGGGCACAGGAGTACCTTTATAGCCCAACGGTAGGCCCGCGCGCGGTGTAAATCCATAAAGCTCTTCATCTGGCAGTGCCGCCGCAACAAGTTCGCGGGTCGCCATCAAGGCTTCAAGATCAATTCCGGTCTCAACGCCCATCGACTCAAACATGAAGACCAGGTCTTCTGTGACGACATTGCCACTCGCGCCCGGCGCCGTCGGACAACCGCCCAGGCCACCAAGTGAACTGTCGAACGTGGTGATTCCTTCGTCATACGCTGCCATGACATTGGCGAGCCCGAGACCTCGAGTATTGTGCAAATGCACACCGGTGAGATGCTCATCACCGACAACACCGCGGACCGCGCGGATCAGGTGACGCATTGATCCGGGATCGCCATAGCCCGTCGTGTCGGACAATCCAACCTCGTCGCATCCGGCTGCCATCAGGCGTTCAGCCGATCGCAAGATCACCGCCTCATCAATCGGGCCTTCCAGTGTACAACCGAATGCGGTCGACAGCGACCCTTCAAAATGGGGACGCGCCGCCTCGGGTTGCTGAGCGATCAACGCCGCGATCGATTCGGCTTCCGCGATCACCTGGTCATGGGTGCGGCGAATGTTTCTCAGCGAATGAGTTTCACTTACCGAAAGCGGCAGCGTGATCTTGTGCGCGCCGGCCTCAATCGCGAGCTCTGCGCCTTTGAGATTAGGGACCAGCACCGCGACCTCAAGCTCCGGGATCCTGACCGCATGACGCACGATCTCGGCTGTGTCCGCCATTTGCGGCAGCAGCTTTGGCGAGACAAAAGATCCGACCTCAATTTCTTTGACACCCGCAGCCGCGAGCGCCGAAATCCACCGCTTCTTATCTGCGGTTGGCATGATCGCCTTACAGTTTTGCAAGCCGTCCCGGGGGCCAACTTCGCTGATCAGCACGCTCTTACTCGTCATGGGCTCTACCTATTTTGATCGCTTGTAAGGTGATCTATTTGCCAAATGATATATCTAATGCAATTGATATATCTATTAAAGATGTGCAGGGAAGTAAAATTGGCGCTAAACTTCCCCGGGAGAGGATCGGATGAGCAGTGAAACAGGCCTCTTGGCTGGAATCAAGGTCATTGAGTTTACCCATATGGTGATGGGCCCTGCCGCAGGTCTGGTGCTCGCAGACCTGGGTGCCGATGTGATCAAGGTCGAGCCTGTGGGCGGCGACAAGACGCGGCGACTGCGCGGATCCGGCGCGGGCTACTTCTCGATGTACAATCGCAATAAGAAGAGCTTGTCGATTGACCTGAAATCCGACGAAGGCAAAGCGCTAGCTCTCAAACTGATCGACCACGCGGACGTGTTCATCGAGAACTTTCGGCCTGGTGCGCTCGATAAGCTGGGCTTTGGCTATGATGCGCTGTCCAAGCGAAATTCCAATCTGATATATTGTTCTGAAAAAGGCTTTCTGGACGGACCGTATTCGCACCGCACCGCGCTCGATGAAGTGGCACAAATGATGGGTGGCCTCGCCTACATGACGGGACCGCCAGGACGCCCCCTGCGCGCCGGCAGCAGCGTCATCGATGTCACGGGTGGCATGTTTGGCGCGATCGCTGTGCTGGCAGCACTTCAGGATCGAACGCGCACGGGGAAAGGGCGCCATGTCAGCGCGTCACTTTACGAAACCACTGTTTTCATGGTCGGCCAGCACATGGCCCAATACGCCGTAACCGGTACCCCCGCAGCGCCAATGCCGGCGAGAATTTCAGCCTGGGCGGTGTACGACGTGTTCGATGTCAAAGACGATGAGAAAGTCTTTGTGGGCGTCGTCTCCGATACTCAATGGAATGCCTTTTGCGCGGCCTTCGAATTGACCGACTGGGCCAAGGACACCAGCCTGGCGGCGAATAATGAACGCGTCGCACGCCGCGACGAAATCATACCGCCGCTGCGCGATCTGTTTGCGACCTTCACCAAGGATGAACTCATGGCGAAACTGGAAACCACCGGCCTCCCGTTCGCGCCAATCCAGAAGCCGGAAGACCTGTTCGAAGACCCGCATCTGAACGAAAGCGGCGGACTGCTGGATATGTCTATTCCAGACGGCGGCGAAATCGCGCTGCCAGCGATGCCGATCTCGATCGACGGCGCGCGGCCGGGCCTGACGCTAAATCCTCCGGAAATCGGCGAACATTCGAGAGACGTACTTCAATCTCTGGGATTGTCGGATACCGAAATCTCGGACCTGATCTCTCGCGGATTGGTGGAATCAGCGGCCAAGAAAACGCCTCAGGCGGCCGAGTAGACCCAAGGCCGGCGCTGCGCGTCGCGCTCAAAAAAGGCTTCGATCTGATCCCTGACTGTGAGCGTTAGGCCGATCGGGTTCAGGCCCTCCGCTAACAGCCGCTTCGGATAAGCGCCTATCTCGAACGTTGCCTGCCAGTCTCGCAGCTGATCGCAACTCACGGTTTGATTGGGCAGGTCCACAGACACCATCGCAGCGGACGGCACGGAGGCCAGCGCATCGACCTGACCGCTTTCCAGCACCACGGGCAATATTCCATTACGCAGACAATTTCCGTAAAAGATCTCACCAAAACTTTTCGCGATAATCACGCGAATACCATATTGTACCAGCGCCCACGCGGCATGCTCACGCGAAGATCCGCAGCCAAAATTCTCGCCAGAAATCAGGATGGTTGTTCCGGCTTGCTCTGGACGATTGAGTACAAAGTCCGGAACCGGATCGCGGCCCCCGGGTTCAGTATAGCGCCAGCCCGCGAATAGACTGTTCTCGAGCCCTGCACGACTGACCGTCTTCATCTCGCGCGATGGAATAATCTGGTCCGTGTCGACATTGTCGTGCATCAGCACGGCGGCAATTCCGGAATGCGTTATGAGAGGCTCGGGCATCACGCCACCTCCACTTCGAGGACCGGCAGATCTGCGGGTGCGCATATTTTACCGGCCACAGCGCACGCGGCAACCACGGCAGGGCTGGTCAGGTGGGTTCGAACTCCCGGCCCTTGTCGACCTCCAAAATTTCGATTGGTAGATGACACCACGCGGGTCTCGGGCGCGAACGTCTCGCCGCCAGCATAGAAACACATGGCGCATCCCGGTTCGCCCCATTCAAATCCAGCCTGTTTGAACACCCGGTCGATGCCTTGCGCTTCGGCCGCCTCACGCACAAGCTTTGATCCTGGTACGCAAACGGCGCGCACACCGGGCGCGACGTGACGCCCTCTCAAAATCTCCGCCGCCGCTTGCAAGTCGGATAGTCGACCATTTGTACATGACCCGATAAAGGCGCCGCCAATCTCCAAACCCATGAGTTTTTGACCAGCTTGTAGGCCCATATAGTTGAGCGCTTGTGGGCGCGCCGCCATTGGCACAATCATGTTCAGAGGCCCGCTTTCTTCCGGGCTGGTGCCCCAGCTCATCTGCGGACAGATTTGTGTCGCGTCAATTTCAATCTCATGCGTAAAGTCGGCATTGGGATCAGACTTCAGGTCGCGCCATTGCGCCCGCGCGTCGGCACCGGCTGCCGCTGCAAACGAACGCTGATCGACATAGTCGATCACTTTGTCATCGGGCGCGATGACGGCGGTAAAAGCCGCAAACTCCACTGCCATGTTGCAAAGCGTCAGTCGCGCCTCGACATCCAGCGCCTCGACCGTGGTTCCGCAAAACTCAATCGCGCTGCGTTTTCCGCCGCCAGCGCCATGCGTGGCGATCAGATGCAGTGCGAGATCTTTGGCGCTGCATCCTGATGGCAACGCCCCGTCAATTCGCACGCGCATTTGCGGCGGCTTTTGCACACGCAAGACACCGGTCACCATGGCGTGTTCCGCTTCGCTCGACCCGATTCCCCAGGCCAGGGTGCCCAGCGCGCCGAGGCTGCACGTGTGACTGTCCGGGCAGACAAGCGACAAGCCTGGCAAAGCAATCCCTTGTTCTGGCGCCACCACGTGTACAATGCCCTGAGACGGACTGTCTGTATCGATCAGGTGAAGACCGGCGTCCTGCGCCATGGCCCGGGTTTCAGTGATAAAGGCTTCACCACCCGGGCTGCGGGCTTCATTGCGCCCACGCCCTGCCCGGAACGAAACAATATGATCCATGATCGCAAATACGCGGGACGGATCACGTACCTCGTAACCGTTCTCACGCAGCGATTTGAGCGCGACACTGCCAGTGCGTTCGTGCAACAGCAAACGGTCAATCGCGATCAGATCATAGCCGTCACCCGCCTCGCAAACGCGGTGATGATCCCAGAGTTTATCAAAGAGCGTCTTCGCCAAAGCGGCCTCCATCAGCAAAAGATATATCTTTTACTGAAAAGTGGAAGACCGCTTTGACAATTTCTTGTCGTCTCGCCCTACCAGAACATGGCGTACAGAGCGACGAGAATGGCAATCGCCACGCCTGCCGTGATTTTGAACGTGGTCGTCGTCGCGAAACTGATATCGGTGAGATCAACCGGCTGGTCCTCGTGCGGCGGCGGCGTCAACAATGACACAACAACACCGACCAGGACACAGATCAGGAAGATGAACCAGATTCGGACCACGAATGGCATGTTGGTGACGTCAAAGTCTGCAAGGCCCAATATCGGATTGAAAATCGGCCCGAGAACCGCCGCAACGCCGCCGCCGTCTGATCCAGAGGCTGTAAAGAACAGCAAGGACAAAACCACGGACGAAATCAACAGGGCGAATGCCCCCGCTGTATTGGTGCGTCTCCAGAAAAAGCCAAGTACAAACACAGCGACAATGCCCGGGGCCACGAAGCCGGTATATTCCTGAATGGTCTGGAAGATACTGGTGCCGCCGCCCAGCAGCGGAATGGCCAGGAAAAGCGCGATCAGCATGGCCGTCGCCGCGGTCGCTCGGCCGACCCAGACATAGTGGCCCTCATCCTTATCCTTCACCACATAATCGCGATAGATATCCATGGTGAAGATGGTCGAAATTGAGTTGATCATCGAGGCCAGCGAAGACACGATTGCGGCAATCAAGGCGGCAAAGATCAAGCCGCGAATTCCCACCGGCATCAGTGCCATGAGCGCCCCATATGTGCTGTCCGGCTTCTGCGACAGAGCTTGTTCGCTGAGCCCTTGCAAACCGTTTTGGGCCAGCCAGAGTGCCGCGATCCCGGGGATCACGACAATCAACGGAATGAGGAATTTCAACAATGCTGCAAAGGCGAGACCCTTTTGCGCTTCGGCCAGGCTTTCAGCGCCAAGTGCGCGCTGAATGATGTATTGGTTGAATCCCCAATAGGAGAAATGCAGCACCCACAGCCCGCCGAGCAGAGTCCATATCCCCGGCAGGTCACCGAAGTTTGGATGATCGCGATCGAGGATCATTTCAAAATGACCTGGCATCTCGTTCATCAGCGTTGACAAACCGCCCAGCGCACCGCGCTCACCGCCAACCATACCCAGCACCAGTATTGTGATCGCGAACCCGCCGAGGATCAGGATCACAACCTGAATTATGTCGGTCATCGCGACCGCTTTCAGTCCGCCATAGAGCGAGTAAAGCAGCGCAAATCCGGCAAGCATCGCCATCCCTGTAAACACACCCAGTCCCGTCACTGCGTTGATCGCGAGCGATCCGCCATACAGAACCGTGGTCAGGTTCACGGCCGTGAACAGGAAAATCCAGAACACCGCCATGGTCGCTTTCACGCTGTCACCAAACCGCGTCTCAAGGAATTGCGGCATCGTATAGATTTGCCGCTTCAGGAAGATCGGCAGAAAAAACGCCGCGGTGATGATCAGGACCAGCGCTGCTTGCCATTCATAGGCAGCAATTGCGATTCCGACGACGAATCCCTGCCCTGACTGGCCGATGATTTGCTCGGCTGAAATGTTCGCGGCGATCAAGGACGCGCCGATGGCCCACCAGGGCAGCGCCTTTCCGGCAAGGAAGTAATCTTCCGTGTTATTGTGCTCACCCGCAGGTTCGCGGGATACAAAAATGGCGATAGCGAAAAGGGCGACCGCATATAGGCCGACAATCACCAGATCGATGGTGTCCAATGACATTAGAAATTTCCTCCCAGGGACAGAGTCTTTGCTTGTCCTTGATCTAGCCCTAGGCGAACCGTGACAGCGGTGTCAACCGATGCTGTGCGGGAAAATCGCCCGGGAAACGCCCGTGAACTCGATCAGTCCTGAACCGTGAGCTCGATCTCTAATGGCTCGAACAGGGACAACGCTTCCGGATCATCAGCAAACACGGCCAACGCCGCCTGCAAATCCTGTAGAGCTTGCGCGCGCTGACCGAGCACCATTCGGGCCCGAATCAATCGCAGCCAGCCTTGCGCATCTTGAGGATTCTGCTCCAGACGCACGGCCAGCCCCTCGACCATGGATTCGATCATCGCCGACTGCTCATCTGGCGTCATGGCCTGGATGCGGGCGGCGGCCTCCGGGTCGATTTCCGGGGCGTTGACGCGCTCTCGCAAGATTTCGATGACGCGATCGCGCTCCGCAATCAGCGCTTCAGCACCTCGGGAAATCGCGATGGCCTGCTCGTACGCTTCAAGCGCAGCTTCTATCTCGTTGAGCCGCAAATACGACCGAGCCAAAAGGACGTATCCATCGGCGGGTGGATTGGGATCCGCTTCCAGACGATTGCGCAGCTCAACCACCAGCCCATCCAGAGATTGCGGCAGCTCCGCCGCTTGAGCGGCCCGAAACTCAGAAACGGTCACACGCTGATAAGACGGCGATCCGACCCGGACGTAAACACTCGCGGCCCCAAGCAATAATACAGCCGGCACTAGAAACACGGCGAGCGTGCGCAGCTTGCTGCTCGGCCCTTGCGTCGACGTTTCATCGAGAAGTTCGAGCACACGGCGATCCAAGGCGTCCCGGGCTTGTGTCGCCGCGTGTTCGGTGAGGCGTCCCGCTTCTGAGTCGAGGTCAATCGACGCACGCTGTGCCCGCGCTTCGACCAGGCGTTCGTCAGAGGACTTGCCGCCGGCCAGGAAAAACGGCTGCATCAGGTACAAACCGACCAATACGACCAGGAGAATCAGAACGAGCCAGATCATGTGTCCGCCTCACCCTCAGCCAGCGCAGCAGCGACGCGTGCGCGGTCGGCGTCGCTCATCGTGTCATCGTCCGGCAATCGCGGGCCACGGCGACGCAGGATGAACCAGGCCAGTCCAATCATCACCAGCCCCAAAGGCGCGCCCCACAGCAACACTGTGTTCAATTGCAAGGGCGGGCTCATCAGCACGTAATCGCCATAACGATATCGCAGATAAGCGCGCACGTCATCATCATTGTCGCCGGCGGCAACACGTTTGCGCACCAGGCGGCGCATGTCCTGCGCCAAGGGAGCATTGGAGTCATAGATCGACTGGTTCTGGCAGACGACGCAGCGCAGCGTCTTCGAAACGGCTTCGGTTCGAGCCTCAATCAGATCGGCGTCGACCAGGGCCGTTTGAGCAGACGCAGACATCAAAACGCTGTCGCCATAGCGCTCGCGGAAATAGTCGCGGATCTCATCATCGGCTTTCCCATCTGCAATGAGCGTCCGGATAACCTGCCGAAAGTCATTCGCGAGGGTCGATTGAGACTCGAAGACTGACTGATCCTGGCACGAGAGACAACGCAGTGTTTTCGCGATCGCGTCGACGCGCGGTTCAACATTGATGGGCGCCGGCGTCGTGACCTCTTCAGCCGCGAGAGCATCGAGAACAGGTCGTATGGTGCGACGCCAGACGTCTGGCGTGATTGGGCCAATCTGCTTGAAGCGGATCCGCCCGGTGCGGTCGATAATGAAGGTTTCCGGCGCGCCTGTTACTCCAACTTCAATGGCCAGATCGCTTTCCTCGTCGAAAATGATCGTATCGTACGGGTCACCATGCCGTTGCAGCCAGGCCAAGGCTTTCGGCCGAGTATCGCGCCAGTTCACGCCGATAATGCGTATCGTGTCATCCTGTTTGAGCTGCATCAGCGTCGGGTGTTCCTGCAGACAGGCGACGCACCACGACCCAAACACGTTAACCAGTGCCGCTTCACCGACGAGATCCTGATCTGAGACCATGCTGGCTTCTTCGCGCAGCTCAGGCAGCTCGAAAGCGGGCATTTCGCGATCGATCATTTCAGTCGGGATCAGACTTGGATCGCGCGTCAGGCCGATACCGAGAAAGATGACCAGGACTACAAATGCGCCAGCGGGAATGAATATCGACCAGGTCATGACTTATTCCGCCGGGACGGGCTGCGCCGTCGGGGTTTTGCGGCGTGCGAAGGCGTGCCGGCGATCCGCAACCGAAACCAGTCCGCCCAAGGCCATCATCAACGCACCGATCCAGATCCAGGCCACCAGTGGATGATAATAGACGCTGATAATCCAGCCTTCGTCCGGATTACCGTCGCCTTTGGCTGCGTAGAGGATGCGCAGCGCACCAACCTCCATTGCGCCCTCCGTCGTGTTGTTTCGCTCCACCGGATACATACGTTGCTCCGGATTGAGGACGCCGACGCGCCGGCCATTTCGCTCAATCACGACGCGGCCAGTCTCAGCAATAAAATTGGGACCTTGCGCCTGATCGACGCTCTCAAGCCTAAATTCATACCCAGACACCATGATGCTCTCGCCCAGCTTCAGCCGGTCAACCTCTTCGTCAGACCAGACCCCCATCGCGACAATCCCGAGGGTCGAAAGGGCGAGCCCGATATGCGCCAATGCGAACCCGTGCGCGGCGCCTGGAAGCAACGAGAATCGTTTGATCAGATTGGCGCTCGTACTTTTGCTCTCTCCGATGCGCAGCTTGCGACCGTAATTGAGGGCCGTTCCGGCGATCAGCCACACCGCGAGCCCGACGCCAATCGCGCCGAGCACCGTCTTGCCAAAAATGGCGACTGCTAAAATCACCGGCAAGGCACACGCGGCCATGATCATCAACGGCTTTTGAACGCGCCGCCAGCTATCGGAGCGCCATTTCATCAGCGGTGCGATGGCCATGAAGATGATCAGGACGGCCATGATCGGTCCGAAGGTACGCTCAAAGTAAGGCGGGCCAACGGTGATCTTGTCACCGGTCATGGCATCGATCACTAGCGGATAAAACGTGCCGAGAAACACCGTCGCCGTGGCGACGATCAACAGGACATTGTTGAGCACCAGACCGGCTTCCCGGCTTTCGAGTTCGAAACTGGCGCCGTGCGCGATCCGGCCCGAACGAAGGGCGTAAAGGGTCAATGCTCCGCCGGTCGCCAGGATCAGCAATGCCAGGATGAATATTCCGCGACCGGGATCGACGGCAAACGCATGTACACTGGTCAGCACGCCCGAACGCACAATGAACGTGCCCACCAGGCTCAGAGAGAACGTCGTTATCGCGAGCAGCAGCGTCCAGCGAATGAAGCTGCCACGCGATTGCGCCACCAATGTCGAATGTAACAATGCCGTTCCGGCCAGCCAGGGCATGAAGCTGACATTTTCAACCGGATCCCAGAACCACCATCCGCCCCAGCCGAGCTCGTAATAGGCCCAGACACTGCCGAGGACGATGCCAATGGTCAGAAAGCTCCAGGCGAGCAAGACCCATGGCCGCACCCAGCGCGCCCACATGGCGTCGACACGGCCTTCGATTAATGCGGCAACGGCAAACGAGAAAGCGACGGAAAACCCGACATACCCCAGATACAAAAACGGTGGATGGATCGCCAGTCCGGGGTCTTGCAGCAGAGGGTTCAGTCCGACGCCATTCTCCGGGATCGGCGTCATACGCTCAAACGGGTTGGAGGTGAAAATCAGGAATGCAAGAAAGCCGGTCGTGGTCAGCCCTTGCACGCCGACCGCTCGCGCCCGCAATGCCGAAGGCAGCGTTTTTCCGAACCAGACCATTGCCGCCCCAAATAGCGCCATGATCATCACCCAGAGCAACATCGAGCCTTCATGATTGCCCCATGTGCCGCTGAACTTATAGATTAGCGGCTTACTGGTATGCGAGTTCGCGGTGACCAGCTGAACGCTGAAATCCGAGACCATGAAGGCATGCGCCAGCAGAGCAAACGCGACGATGCAGAGCACTGCCTGCGCGATCGCGCCCCGCCCGGCAAAACTCATCGCGCGTCGATCACCGATATGCGCGCCGTGCAGTCCCATCCATCCTTGCAGCGCGCTGATCAACAGCGCGAGAATGAGCGTAATCTGACCAATTTCAGCGAGCATCATCATCCAGGAACAAAAAGGCGGGCCACCACGGTCCGCCTCTCAGAGTTCTATATGTCAAACCGCACCGGCAGACCATTGCTTCTTCTAGCCGCAGGCGCCGCCCTACTCTGCCGCGACACGGGCCGCTTCCTGGTTAAGAATGTGAAGCGGTGGCTCACAGGCCCAATCAGCGATCTGTTCGAGATCATAGTGACGGCAAGCTTCCATCAGCATGCGCACTTCGGTCCACATATCGCCATCGACGATTGGCATGAACAGATCGGCGATATTGTCGATGCCGAGATAAGTACGCACGCCAGCATTTTTCAGCTTCACGAACGGGCCAATGGAATTGTGCAACGGGCCCTGCATTGGCAGCTGCTTCATCGAAAGCGCCGCCGATGGGCAGATGACGATGCCGACATCAGCCTCTTTACAGAGCGCGACAATGCGATCCTGCTCGCTCTCATCTTTCGCGGACACTGAGATCGAGTGGATGCCGTAGACCCGGCCCTGCATACCGTGCTCAATCGTCTTCAGGCACAAAAGCTCGGTCTCGTGCTGGAACGGATTGTTCTCCTGGTCGACATGAACTTCGACCATTTTGTTGAGTTCTTTCGCGGTTTCCATGACGATGTCGAGATGCTTGCCCTCTTGCGGGCGGTCGCGAGACGGCAGGCCCCCGCAAAAATCAGCCAGTTTACAGGCTTCGACATATTGTTCGCGAGACTTTTCGTCGAGCACACCTTCGAGCGGCTGGATGCCGATCTCAAATTTGATCTTGTCTTTAAAACGCTCTTTCACCTCGACGGCGGCATGGATCGGTTTGAGACCGATAATGCTGTCAGCGTCGACCATAGTCCGGCAATATTGTGAGCCTTGGTCGACGACAGCTTGGAGGGCGCGCGAAATCCGTTCGACCAGATCTTCGTGCGTATAGTTCTCTTTCAAGTGGCGGTAGAGCTCCCACTTCTTTTCCATATCGGCGAAACCAAGCGCGAGGTTCTCCGGAGAAATCAGATACGCTTTGTCAAAATGTCCGTGATGGTTGGACCACCCACCCCGCTGGTGCACCAGCTCCAGGAAACGCGTGCGCAGATCCCATGGCCGATCTTCACTGCGAATGGAGTAGGAATACGTCCCTTTTTCAAGATCGCTCAGAACCAGCTCAATCGTCTCGCGGGCCACGGCGCGATCGGTATAGAGAGGGATCCCATGCTTCACCGAAAGCGAGCGGATGCTGGCGGCATCAGAGGCTTCGTCATAGGTCGTATCGCCGGTGCGGATGTTGACGACAAAATCCACTTTCCCGTCTTCGATCAGGGTTTTGATGTTCGGCTCTTCATCGCTGGATATCTTGCGCGCTGCGATCGATTCGACACCGTTTTCCGCCAGAAAGCGATGCGTCCCGGGTGTCGCATAGAGCCCAACCCCAACCTCTGCCATTTTGCGGCAAGAATCGAGCAGAAACTCTTTGTCCTCTGTCGCTCCGGCGCTGATCAGCAAAGATCGTTGATGCCCCTTTGCGAGCATCTTCAGATTGAACCCGATCAGGTCGATTTTTGAGTGAGTGTCCAGCGCAGCCATGGTTGATCCTCTCTTTGTGCCGTGTTCGCCACCGTAGCCGAGCGGTCAAACGGCCTGAACATGGTTCGATTCCCGTGTGAGTCAATCGATACCATGCCCGTTTCTTGTGCGTAACGCGTTCCGGTGCGCCCGGAAAACCATTGCAATCACAACAAAGCAAGCCCTCTCATGCCGGAGGGCCTGCTAAATCCGCAAATTGTGATCTCGGATCAGGCTTTGGCGGGAAAGACTTTGGGGTTTCGAAGCAGCGCGGCGGAGATCAAGGCGACCAGCCCCAGCTCCACAATCCCAATCGCACACGCGTCGACATTATTCTCGCAATTCACCCGTTTGGGTGCTTGATCCTGCCGGTTCTGATGGCAAGGTGTGCGCGGCGCTGAACCAAGGAAAGACACATGAAAGTTCTCGGCATTCGTTATTGTACCGTCTCAAAACAGGCGGAAGCTATCGCCAGTTTTCTCGGTGAAACCGGTTTGGGACTTCCGGCCCGGGACATGGGCGCGAGCGAAACCTTTCAAGGCGCTGTGTTCCCGGCGGGCGACGAAAGCTGGGTGGAGGTTTGGCCAGAGATGGAGGGCTTCAACGCGATGACCATGCTGCAAGTGGTTGTCGACGATGCCGACGCCTTTGCCGAACAGGCCCGCGCGAACGGGCTGGATCCAAAAGGCCCGATGGATGCCCATGGCGAGCGGATTTATATGCTGGAAGGTCCGGACGGACTGCAGATGAGCTTCCAGTCAAAACAAACTGATTGAACCTACGTCGAAAACGATTCCCGTATCAGGAGAAATGGCGAATCGTAACTCACGATTTGCGCGTATCGTGCTGGGAAAACTACCCGTCAACTGGCTTCGCAGTCCGCCGGAAGCGCCGCCACCGTCAATCACGACGTCCAGTATTTCTCTTTTAAACTCCGAACCTTAAGCGCGAGAACGTGTCATCAGGTTCATGACTGGTTCAGTCTTTGCAAGTATGACAAGGATGAAATGCGCACCGCCCTCGCATTTTTGCCGCAGTCAAGCTAATAATGGCCCGTATGAGTGAAGTATCCGAAACCCCGAACATGCAACCCGCAGAAGCCATTGCTCGGCTAGACGCCGCGCAGAAAACATCAGGCCATCTGGCCTGGGGCGGTCTCACACTCGCCTTCCTCTGGTGGGTGGCTGCGATCGTTGGAACCATTGCCCTCGTCGGCGCCGAAACGCTTAGCCAGGCTCAACCGGCGCTCATCATCGCCGGACTGATTGCGATCATACTTCCCGGGCTGATGTTGGTTCTGGCCGGCATGATGGCGCGTGAACAAGCCCGCTCCACGGCGGCGAACGCGGTGGTTCTGGAAGCCGCTGCCCGATTGTTGCTGCCCGCGGAATCCATGTCCAAAGACGCAAAAGTCTTCGCCGACGAAATGTCGAAAGCAAGCGCCGAAGTCGACCGCTCCATGGGGCACGCCCTGTCGGCGATGAAAGCGATGTCCGCCGAGATTGGCGATGAGCGCCAGCGTCTGGAATCTGTGACCTATGCCAGCGCCGACAATGCTCGCGACCTTGCGGAACGTCTCGGTAATGAGCGCAATGGCCTGGAACAATTGGCCAAGGATTTGCGCGAACAAACCGACCTGCTTAACGAAGCCATCCCGGAACAGGCCGATCTCATGGTCGCCTCCGCCAAGGCTGCCGCAAGCGAAGTCGCGGCGGCTGAAGACGCGCTGCAAGGCCGTTTGACCAGCCTCGATCAGACCGGACGCAGTCTGGCGCAGAAGATCACCGCCATGGACACGCTGGCGGCAGAAGCTGGCGAGCGAAACGAAACACTCCTGTTTGCGATCGCGCGAATGGAAGAGAAGCTCGAACAGTCCCGCAAAACGGTCGAAACCGCTGCGCGGGCCGGTGAGCTTGCTGCCGCAGCCGCGGGCACCACTGGCGATCGGCTCATGGAATCTGTGAAAGTCGCTTTGGATGGTGCAAAAGATGCCAGTTCGCAAATTCACAATCAGACCTTTGAGGCATCTGAGTCCGCCGCAAGAGCGCTCGCGGACCTGAAAGAAGCAGGCCAACAGGCAGCCGCCGCCGTCCGCGCCGCAGGCATGGCCGCTCGCGCCGAGATGGACATCTCCGAGCGCCGCGTCAGCAATGCCAGCCAGGCTTTGTTCGAGAAAACCCAATCCATGGAAGCGCGCGTGATTGAGTCCGCCGTCGCCAAGCCCGCAGAAGATGTTGTTCCTGAAGTGCCTCTGCAGGACGAGGTCGAACCAGATCCACAAAAAGTGGTGCAATCACCGTCTCGCGCGGTGGAAGAAGATCTGTTTGAGGCCAGCGCCGACCGGATGGCCAAAGCGATGCTGTCTGACGAAGACGCCGATGCTGATGATCACAAGGCGAATGGCCTTAATGGCAGCGCCGGCATTGTCTTGTCGTCGAACCAATCGGACGTGTTTGACGGCGATGATGACGATGACGATCTGGATGGATCACGCCAGATCGGTTTGAGCTCTGGAAATTCCCTGAGCGATATCATCGCGGATATGGAACGCGATGAGCGCTCGACCCTTTCGCGTGAACAAACCGCCGAGACGTTGCTCGGGCAGTTACAAGAGTCCGGCATTCGCCTAACAGATATCTTCCGTCCCAAAGACAAAAAGAAAATCGCATTTGCCGCCCGCAAAGGTGACAAGCAGCGTCGATCCGCGATTTCTGCGCATGCCGGGCGCCAGGTGGAGCGAGTGCGCCAGCGCTTGCGTGGAAACCTTGAGCTGATGACATTGGCGCGCGACTTCCTCGCACTCGAAGAGTCAGACGCGCTCAATGCGCTGGAAAACACGCATGCATCGAACAAGAATGCCAGCCCGCGCCTGGCAACCTATCTGCTGCTCGATGCAGCCGTAACCTAAACTGTCGAAACTCAGGCGCGCAGCGATTCCTGCTGATGCCCCTTACAATACGGTGACCCTTCCTGGCTCTGCTTTCCACAAAAGTGGAAGCCGACTTTACCGGGTTCTCCTACGGGCCATTTGCAATGCGAATCCCGCAAAGCATACACCGCCGCAGCGCCTGTTGTTTTTCTTGTCTCTAAAACGCGTTTTGATCTTACTTCTCTACTCATGCGTCTTAGAATAGCGAAGCGGTCGAGAATGGCAAATCTGCCGGCCGAAACCGGCAGATCGCTTGTTTAATCACCGATCCATTTGAAGTCCGGATTCTCCCACCAGGGGAAAAAGCCGGGCATGCCGTTGGAAACTTTCACCGGATAGACCGGATTGCGCTTCTCGAGGAAGCTCATGACGCCCTCTTTCGCATCTTCAGTTTGCCCGCGAGAGTAGATTGCGGCGCTGTCGACAATGTGCGCTTCCATCGGATGGCTTGCGCCCAGCATGCGCCACATCATGTGGCGGGTCAGCGTGGTTGAGACTGCGGCCGTGTTCTCGGCGATTTCCAGCGCTTTGGCTTTTGCCACATCGAGCAGGTCAGCTTGGGGGTGAACGGAATGGATCAACCCGCCTTTCAGCGCTTCTTCGGCCGCGAAGACCCGCCCTGAATAGCACCATTCCAATGCCTGCTGGATGCCGACGAGGCGCGGCAGGAACCAGCTCGAGGCGGCTTCCGGGTTGATCCCGCGGCGATTGAACACGAAACCAAATCGAGCCGAGTCCGCTGCAATCCGAATGTCCATCGGCAATTGCATCGTCACGCCGATCCCTACCGCAGCGCCGTTAATCGCGCCGATCACCGGCTTGAGGCTGTCAAAGATCCGCAACGTAACCCGGCCGCCGCCATCGCGTTGAATGTCGATTTTTTCGGTTCGCCCCGCTTCGCCCATATCGGCGCGCTTGTCATAGTCGAACGTCTTTGCCCCTTGCGACAGGTCTGCTCCGGCGCAGAAGGCGCGATCGCCTGATCCGGTCACGATCACAGCGCGGATGTCGTCGTTCGCATCGGTCTTGTCGAACGCGTCGATCATTTCCTGCATCATTTTGCCGGTAAACGCATTCATCTTGTCTGGACGATGCAGGGTCAGGATCGCGATCGGCCCTTCCTGCTCCAGTTTGATTTCTTCATACTCTCCGAGGCTGCTCATGGCATTCTCCCATCTGTTCAATTGGCGACAGGAAGCGGGTTTGTCGCCACGTCGTCAAGCGTGACGCAGCGTTGCCCTTTTGAAACCGTGACGCCTGTGTCATCTTTGGAATCAAACAGAGCAAAATGCCGAACCATCGAGGATCCCGCCATGACTGAATTCGACTATATTATCGTTGGCGCTGGCAGCGCAGGCTGCGTGCTCGCGAACCGCCTGACGGAAGACGGGAAATCGACAGTTCTGCTGCTGGAAGCTGGCGGCAAAGACACTTCGATGATGATCCACATCCCGGTTGGTTATGCCCAGACCTTGAAAGACCCGAAGGTCAACTGGCTGTATGAGACCGAACCTGATCCGGGCACGCATGACCGGGTCCACACATGGCCGCGTGGCAAAGTGCTTGGCGGGTCATCCTCGATCAATGGGCTGCTCTACATTCGCGGACAGCGACAAGACTATGATGGCTGGGCTCAGCTTGGCCTGCGCGGATGGTCATACGATGATCTCCACCCGTATTTTCTGCGCAGCCAGCACCAGGAGCGCGACGATATGGACGGTCACGCGAAAGGTGGCCCGCTCAATGTGTCGGATGTGACCGAGCCGCATCCGGTTTCCGATGCTGTGATTGAAGCGGGCAAGAGCCTTGGCCTGCCACATCGCGATGTAAATGGCGAGGATCAGGAAGGCGTCGCCTATTACCAGCTGACAGTGAAGAATGGTCGCCGCTGCAGCGCAGCCGTCGCATACCTCAACCCTGCCAAGAAGCGCCAGAACCTCAAGATCGAGACCAAGGCCCTGGCCGCGCGCGTCCTGTTCGAAGGAAAGCGTGCCGTTGGCGTCGAATACACGCAAAATGGGGAGACGTTCACTGCGCGCGCCCGCGCCGAAGTCATTCTGGCCGGCGGCGCGATCAACAGTCCGCAGCTGCTCGAACTCTCCGGCATCGGCAATCCGGATTTACTGAAAGATCAAGGCATCGAGGTGATTTCCGCCCTGCCCGGCGTTGGCGAGAATCTGCAAGATCATTTCGTCATCGGCAATCGCTATCGGATGAAAGCTGGGAGCCCGTCTGTGAACCAGCAATCACGGGGTCTGGCGATGATTGGTGAAGTGTTCAAATACCTCACCCAGCGCAAGGGACTGCTGACGCTTTCGGCGGCGCACGTCGCGGCTTTTGTCAAGACGCGGCCAGAGCTGGCGACGCCGGACGTGCAGTATCACATCCTGCCTGCAACCATGGACCTGCAGAAAATGACCGAGACCGGCGACATGGAGCTGGAGAAAGAGCCAGGCATCACGATCGCGCCGTGTCAGCTGCGCCCGGAAAGTCGCGGCAACGTACACATTCGATCCGCAGGCCATGACGTCCATCCCGCGATCCGGCCAAACTATCTCTCTGACCCGCTGGATCAACAGACCGCAGTCGCTGGCATCCGCTGGGCACGCGATCTCGCGGCGCAACCGGCTCTGGCGCAATATATCGAACATGAGCTTGAACCTGGCGAAGCCCTACAAAGCGATGAGGAGCTCCTGGAATTTGCGCGGGAAACCGGCGGCACGATCTATCACCCCGTAGGCACCTGCAAGATGGCGCCGGATGGCGACACGATGGGCGTTGTTGATGATCAATTGCGGGTACGCGGCGTCGACGGGCTGCGCGTCGTCGATGCTTCCGTGATGCCGCGCCTGGTCAGTGGCAATACCAACGCGCCGACCATCGCCATCGCCGAAAAAGCGTGCGATATGATCCGCGCTGACGCCACTCAGAAAGCCACTGCGTAACTCATGCCCACCAATATCCCGATCGAAGCGCTGTTCGCGCCCATCTTCGTGCTATCGGTCGCGATCGAATGGTGGGCGGTGAAATCCAAACGCGCTAGCGGCCGGTATGAAACGGCCGACGCCATCACCAGCATGATGATGGGCCTCGGCAATGCCATTATTGGAACTTTGACCGGCGTCGCGGCCCTCTGGTTTATGATGCTGGTTTGGCCGTACCGGATCATGACGGTTCCACTGACCTGGTGGACGTTCATCATCATCTTTTTGCTGTATGATTTCGTCTATTACTGGAAACACCGTTTCATGCACCGCGTGCGTTGGTTCTGGATGGAGCATGTGACGCATCACTCCAGCAAGCATTACAATCTGACAACGGCTCTGCGTCAGCCCTGGTTCGGGCCGTTCACAGGATTGGGCATCGTTGGTTGGCCTCTGGTTTTACTTGGGTTCCATCCGGCCTTTATCGGGCTCGCGGGTGGCATCAACCTCGTCTATCAGTTCTGGATCCACACTGAAGCGATCGACAAATGCCCGCGCTGGTTTGAAGCGATCTTTAACACGCCGAGCCACCACCGCGTTCATCATGCGACCAATCCACGATATCTGGACGCCAATTATGCTGGCGTCTTCATTACCTGGGACAAGATGTGCGGATCATTCATTCCCGAGCGCGAAGACGACAAGCCCGATTATGGCATCGTCAAACCTCTGAATTCATACAATCCGGTCGTCGTTGCGTACCATGAATTTGCCGCGCTGCTGCGCGATTGCTTTTCCGACGGGATCCGTCCGCTGACATGGTTAAAGCGCGCCGCGAATGCGCCTGGATGGAGTCCGACCGGCGATCATAACCGGACCGAAGAAATTCGGGCGCGCTGGCACGCCGAGCGCGACGCAGGTTAAACTTCAGGCGTCGGGCAAAACCTGCGCGTGTTTCACGCTGCCATAGGCAAAACTCGTATCGATACTGGCAATGCCAGGAACCCGCTGCAGTTCTCGGCGTACGAACCGCTCATAATCATCAAGGTCGGCCGCGATCACGCGGAGGAGATAATCAGACCGTCCCGTCATCAGCCAGCAATCCATGACTTGCGGCATCGCGGTAATTGCTTGCTCAAATGCGTTCACGGCCTCGTCGCTATGTCGCTCGAGTTTGAGCCGGATGAAGACGGTAACGGGTAATCCCCACGCCTTTTGGTCGACGAGAGCGGCGTAGCCCCGGATGACGCCCTGTTCTTCCAGTAAACGCACCCGGCGCAGGCACGGGCTTGGCGACAGGTTTACACGCTCTGACAGTTCCTGATTCGTCAGGCGCCCATTCGCTTGAAGCTCACGCAATATCTGGCGGTCTTTGCTATCCATAACGTCATCCTTGGCAGTATCTGCCAATACTTAAGCAGTTTCCTTGCCCTTTCGCAAAGTTCTGCGGCGGATTTTGAGTTAGAATACCTCCATACGG
>SPJK01004391.1_pt1 | contig 48268 bp, 37 predicted proteins | sample 3741771 | NCBI WGS metagenome assembly SPJK01 (sample SAMN10925997, study PRJNA522277) | cold seep metagenome | isolation source: Elba SIP-enriched marine methane seep metagenome, extraction at timepoint T2 | place: Italy: coast of Elba, Mediterranean Sea
AGCTTGGGCTGCTGTCGGAGTCTTATCGGGAGGCATGAGTTCTCGACTGTTTCACGAAGTACGTGAAAAGCGTGGGCTCTGCTACACCGTCTATGCGTCTTTGCAAACACAGGTCGAGCGGGCGGCAGTCTTTTGCTATGCAGGTACGACAGCCGAGCGTGCGCAAGAGACTTTGGATGTCACCTATTCTGAATTAGTTCGACTCTCTGAAGGAGTCGAAGAGAGTGAACTTGCGAGGCTCAAGGCACGTATCAAGAGCGCTTTGATACTCCAACAAGAATCCACTTCAAGTCGCGCGGGATCGTTAGCACGTGATTGGCGTCACTTAGGACGCATTCGTCCGTTGAGCGAATTAAGCGAAGCAATCGATGCGGTAACTGCGGATACAATTAACGACTACCTAACTAAAAACCCGCCAAGCGACTTTACATTTGCTACACTTGGCCCCAAGCCTCTACAACTTCCGAGCTAATCTACACGTGAAATTCCTCCGACACACGCTTCCCAACGGCCTCGAAATCATTGCCGAATCTAATGAGTCAGCCCACTCGCTTGGTTTAGGTTTTTTTGTGCAGACCGGAGCTCGAGATGAAACCGACGAAGTAGCTGGCGTGAGCCACTTTCTTGAACACATGGTGTTCAAAGGAACGCCTCGTCGCTCCGCGGAAGATGTGAACCGTGAGTTCGACGAAATGGGTGCTCACTACAATGCGTACACCAGCGAAGAAAACACCGTCTATTACGCAACGATCTTGCCAGAATACCAAGCGAGTTGCGTTGACTTACTCGCTGATATTATGCGACCAAGTCTTCGTGAAGATGACTTTGAGATGGAAAAAAAAGTCATCTTGGAAGAAATCGAGATGTATCTCGACCAACCGCCCTTCGGCATGGATGATCGCTTGAAGGAACTATGTTTTGGCTCGCACCCCATCGCTCGCAGCGTTCTTGGAACCAGCGAAACGGTCGGAGCGTTGACTCCCGCTGCCATGAAAAGTTATTTCAACAGCAGATACTCGCCTTCTAATTTAGTACTCGCTGCCTCAGGCCGAGTTGATTTCGAGGCACTTGTAGAACAGGCTGAGCAAGCTTGCGGAGATTGGGATTCACAGAATGCAAAACGTGAATTGCCTGGCAGTGATTCAAACGCAAAGAAGGAATTCGTTCAGCGCGATTCCGCTATGCAACAATATGCCTTGCTTCTTAGCGGTGGACCAGACGGTCGTTCAGAAGATCGATACGCCGCAAAATTGCTTTCAAACATCCTCGGCGACGACAGCGGTAGTCGTCTTTACTGGAATCTTATAGATCCAGGAATTGCTGAATCAGCCAGTCTCGGTCATTACGATTATCAAGACGTCGGAATGTTTTATACCTGGCTTAGTTGTGAACCTGATCGGATTGAAGAAGTTCTTCAAAAAACGATCTCACTGCTTAGCGAACTAAGCTCAAAGCCGATCACCGACTCTGAATTGAAGCAGGCAAAGAGTAAGTTTAAGTCGCGGCTTGTTCTTTCAAGCGAAAAGCCACGCAATCGGCTATTTGGCCTCGGCGGTGGTTGGCTTATGCGTGGAGACTATCGTCCTTTGTCGGAAGATTTACGCCACCTTGATGAAGTAACGATCGACGATCTTCAAGAGGTAGCGAATCAATATCCTCTTGAAGAAGCCTCCATTATTTCGGTCGGCCCACTTAGTGAAGTCGCCCTCGCCTAGGAATTCTGAACCATGCTCGACAGCTGGATTCAAAACAATCTGAAATGCTCGCTGACAGAAGTGGGGATCATTGTTGTGGATCATGGTTCTCGGCGTGCTGAAAGCAATGAGTTGCTGCATGAAGTCTCAGCGATGTTTCAATCTGGCTCCAAGATGCCGATTGTTGAACCAGCCCATATGGAATTAGCCGAGCCATCGATAGCCCAAGCTTTTGATCGCTGTGTCGAACGGGGCGCCAAGATTGTTGTGGTCTTTCCTTATTTTCTTTCGCCCGGTCGTCACTGGAATCAAGATATCCCGAGACTTGCTGCCGAAGCAGCTACGAAACACCCAGCCGTAAAACACTTGGTCACTTCTCCCTTGGGACTTCATCCCCTTTTAGGTGAAGTCATGCAGGCTCGCATCAAGCAATGCCTTGAGCATGCCGAGCTTGACGGTTCTTCATGCAATCTCTGTGAGGGAACCGAGAGTTGTAAGATGCAATAATATGCTAGCGCTGCTAGCGTGCCAACAACTTTGCCGCAGCTTTTCTATTGCAAGGTAACTTCCTTGACGATGAATTGATAAACCGTGCTTTCTGCGCGGATGGTCCTGTTTCATTCCAATAAAAACGCACAGGAGAGCAAGGATGCTCACCTTTCCACGATTGTTGTTAATGGCAATGATTGCCGCCTCGCCAGCTTTGGCAAATGCCTACGAAACCTTTGTCCCCGGCACCGGTGAATTTCTTGCCGATTGTTCGGACAATTTCGAAGATGATAAATGGTCGTATCGGCTTAACCTGCCCAAGAGCAGCCACGAACAAGATGAGCGCCAACGCTCACCAGGTGGTTACTCAAACAACAAGCTTTGGCACGAGGGTGCCAAGCGTGGTACTCCCGATGTTGTGAAGCGTGTTGCAACACCACCGGGTGGCATCGAAGGTAGCGAAGGCGCTTTGATGTTCCAAACACGTCTCTCGGGCATCCCAGGCAAGCTTACTGGCAAGCAACAACAAGATGACCTGCTCATGAAGTTTGACCGTCGTCTTGGTCGCTCGATTCCTGTTAAATGGCAACCAAGCTGTACGGTACGCGTTTACTTGCCTGAATTCGATCAATGGGAAAATCGGACAGGTCCTTCATTCGGCATGCGTGCCGACTGCCGTGGTCGAACTCCCAAAGGTGACGTCGAGCCCTACTGGCCTGGCATGTTCATCCTGTTCCGCAGCGAAACCTCGCGTAAGTTTGAAGAAGACTTTGCTAAACTCACGGTTCGTGCAGGAAGTCGTGGCAACGATGTTCGTAGCTTCGACATCAAAGAACCAGGTTGGTGGACACTTGGCATTTCATTCACGCCAGACGGAAAACTTCACTACTACGCCAGCCCAGGTGTTGATGACTTGACCGAAGAAGACTATCTCATGTCGAGTTATCCCTACAGCTACAAGTGCATTACCTTCAATAACTTCTTCTTCAATGTAGCTAACTACGACAATGGCAAAAGCTGGTCGACCCCTTGGGTAATCGATGATCCCAAGATCTTCGTCCAGCCACCTGCTGGTATGGAAGTCGCTCAGCTTTATCGCAAACGAAGTTCACGTTCACGAACGGCTAGCAAAAAGTACTACAAGAGCCGTTAAACCTGGCTGATATCACCCAAGCCCCGAAGGAAGTCTATTTGACATCTTTTGGGGTTTTTTTGTATTCCTAGCATGCATGAAATATCCTTTAAAATATTGATATAAAATAACTTATGTCGGATATTCAACTGCTGGCATCATGATTGCTTTTATGAATTGCAGACCTAAGCACCAATCGATTTGGTGCTACCCCGCAATCTCAAGGAGGCACACCATGACAAAACTAAACACACTCACATTCAGCGTTGCTGCTCTGTTTAGCAGCCTTTTGTTCAATACCTCAGCCGATGCTCAGAACCCTCAAACCATAGCGATCTTAGCAGGCGAAATTCGTGCTCAGATGGCAGTCGTTGATGCTCAGGCCCAAGCGACCCTCGGTCGTTGCGACGAGTATGAGGATGTCCAGGAGGAGCTAGAGGAGCTCTGCGAAGATATGTCTCGCTTTGAATCTCTTCTGGCTGAACCATTTTGGTCCGATAGGCATTTACGCCGACTTTCGCGTTCTGCCGACCGAGTCGATGATCAGGTATGTGAAGTTCGAGAAGAAATTGATGATGCGCTTGAGGATCTACTCGACGATCATCCCGTTCCGCACCACCCCATCAATCCTACTTCCTACCAGTTCAATCGTGGCCCAATTCAATACAGCTTCCCTCCACGGTTTGTTCCAGCTAACCAATTTGGTTTCACTACGGTTTCCAACCGAAGTCCCTTCAGCTACCGAGCAGGTGGTCTAACGCTAACCTTTGGTAGTAGTAGCCCACGTATTCGATTGGTATCAGGACCCGAAGTGATTCCAGCACCGGGACAATCTCCCTGGGACATTTACCATCGAACTGGTCGACCAGCCTTCAGCCAACAAGCGATCTATCAACAACAAATTGACACCATAGGACAAGTTCGTCACAATGCCGCTGCCGAAGCACTCTGTGCAGAGGCAGGACAGTTACGGTCGCTAACGCAACAACTAGTCCGCTTACTTTGCCACTAAGTTGCGAACAGAAGCAAATTGCCTAATTTAACACTCTCGCTAACAACCCCGCCGCCGTTGGCATTCAACAGCCTTTCGGTTAGCGGGGTTGTCGCGTTTTCTGTTCGGTAGATAATCAATAACCAAGGTCATTTTGCCGATAAGCATCGAACAAATTGATCCGTCAGAGACACTTTCATCTGGTCAACTACCACTTCTCTTTCCCGAAGAATGGACTGTACTATGCCTCGTAACAGGATCTACGACAACGCTGCCACCTGCATTGGCGATACTCCGATGATTCGCATCAATCGTCTTGTTCCCGAGGGACATGCAACGGTCTATGCCAAGTGCGAATTCTTCCAACCCTTAAATAGCGTCAAAGACCGAATCGGTGCTGCGATGATTGAAGCGGGTGAAAAGAGCGGAAGCATCACCGCTGACACTCATATTGTCGAACCCACCAGTGGTAACACCGGAATTGCATTAGCCTTTGTCTGCGCTGCTAAGGGCTACAAGCTTACCCTTACGATGCCTGAATCGATGTCAATTGAACGCCGGACGCTGCTCAAAGCTCTCGGGGCAGAATTGGTTCTTACGCCGGCCGCAGAAGGGATGAAGGGAGCTATTGCTAAGGCGGGTGAGCTTGCCGAAGCACCAGGTGCTTGGATGCCGCAGCAGTTTGAAAACCCAGCGAATCCAGCAATCCACGAAGCAACCACCGGTCCTGAAATTTGGGAAGACTCCGGTCACGACATCGATTGCATTGTTGCGGGTGTTGGTACCGGTGGAACCATCACCGGTTCAAGTCGTTACCTCAAGAAGCAAAACCCTGATTTCAAGGCGATCGCTGTCGAGCCAACCGATTCGCCTGTTATCGGAGGCGGATCTCCCGGCCCGCATAAGATTAAGGGTATCGGCGCAGGATTTATTCCAGGGAACCTTGATACCGATCTCGTAGACGAAGTGGTCACTGTCAGCAACGAAGAAGCATTCCAATGGGCTCGCCGCTTGGCCAAGGAAGAAGGCATCATGGGTGGCATCTCAAGCGGAGCCAACATGTGCGCTGCCGCCAAGGTAGCAGCACGACCTGAAATGGCTGGCAAGAAGATCGTTACGATCATGTGTTCGCTCGGCGAACGTTACTTGTCAACGCCACTGTTTGAAGGCTTGGCAAGCTAATCAATTCTTTAATTTTACAACTTTCAAGAAGCCCCTCTAAACCGCTACCAGGCTTAGAGGGGCTTCTTGTAATTTGATGTTAGCCGATCAAAAGAGAAGAGCAGGCTTAGGGTTCTTATCTTCCAAATCGGTATAAACTACTTTTAGTGCGTACGGGAGCCACTTTTTTTGCTCATCTGATTTCCAGAACCTTAAATAGCATGGACACAAAGATTTATTGTATTGTTCATCAAGCACTATGACAAAGCTAACATCAGCAACCTTTACGTTTTGCTTTTTGTAAACAGACATTTCGATGGATTGGTCTCCTCTAAAAAACGTCTTGTGCAAGCTCTGATTATTCCATAACCATGATTCGGTTTCACCAAGTTGAACCATCGAAATCTGATGCATTCTTTTTAAATCTCTTATTCTGACTTTCATTGTATCCGGAATCCAACTGTCCCAATGTGCATCAACCTCCATGGCTTGCCATACGGCCTCAAACTGTTTGTAAGGTTTTTGTGAATTAAGATCGATATTTGCTTCAACTAGTTTTAATAGTTCAGAAGTAAAACGATTGGAATCAAGCTCCAATCCTCTCTCTTTCATATAGTTAAACAAAGGGATTGATCTACTCTTGCTAATGGCGCTAACGGCACCATCTATTGCCCGATAGAGATCTAATTTATCTTCAGGACTATCCAAATTTATAAGCGAAGAGACTACTATTACTTGCGTAAGACCATCTTGCTCGCTTGTGGTCGTGACAGTTCGATATTCGTTACCTCCACCATCTATATCTCCATACTTCTCATTCAAAGTAGCTTCAACCGTATCAAGAGTCGCCTTATCCATCCGGCTCCACGACTTCATTCTTTGTTTTGCAATGTTGGCCCGTGAATCTGGCAATTTTTTGGAAGGTCCTCGCAGCCAAAACCATGCGCCGATATTGAGACCGATGAGTAAGATTGCCAACAAAGCACTTATTATCTGTCTGCGATTCATTGGACTTACTTTCCAATCATGCTTGATGCAGCTGATCTCATGTTGATGATTTATTCTTCGGAATATATTTCTTGGTCCATCCGATGTGCGCTGAATCGGTGCACTTCAGGAGATACTTGGTAAGAGAGTGATCGTACCGATCCGTCACAATACGACATATGCAATGCTGTTGGATGAGAGCTTCCGAAGGAATAAATATTCGGAAAGCCTACATCGTTACGATCAAGTTGTGGTTGATAATTGCCTTGATGCCATTGAGACTTAGGATTCCAAGCAACCCGGTGATTGTCCCACTCGTAGCCAGCCCAAGCAGTCTGGTTATCACCCATCATATTGATACCATTAACAATGTTTACATCCTCATAGAGGCCTGGTGAAAGGAATTTTTCGCCAATTAAGTAGGTCTTGCTTGTTCCATCAATGATTTGAGCCAACTTGATTTCGCTACGGTAAAATATCACGCCAGTTTGGTAATAAACTGTCTCGGTATCAGAAGTATCCGTCCAATTAGCTGGCGAAGAATCTAAAGCGTCGTAGCTTTGGGGAGTCCACATATTAGGTTCACCAATAAAGGACTCGGTCGCACTATAAAGTGAATCACCACTGTTCGCCGCGTAATCAGTTTTTGTTACTCGCCCATACTTCAATATGCCTTTACCAGTGATTGGAGTCCATATCGCATTGCCAGAAGTCTTAAACGGATATGTCACCGCAGCTCTTCGGCTTGGGCAGTGAAAAACTTCGGGAGAAGACTGAAGCAGGGATAAATATCCTGGAGCGATTGGATCGGCAAAGATATCTTCACCTTGAGCACTATCCCTCAAAACACTTAGCTCAAGATAAGAAAGTAAACTAAAAGGCCAACCTCCAGGCTGATCAGCGCCATAGCCCCGATCAGCATCAGCAATATAATCACCTGACCAGCCCCCAGTAGGAAGATGCTGGTGGTCATTGATGTGAAGCTGGACGGCTAGCCCTATCTGTTTTAAATGATTTTTGCAGCTCGATTTTCGAGCAGCCTCTCTAGCAGCTTGGACAGCTGGCAAAAGCAACTGGGCAAGCAACCCGATGATCCCAATAACAACAAGGAGCTCAACAATCGTGAAGCCTCGCCTTGTTTTCGAACTTAGCCCCGATGAATAAGATTGCACGAGTCCATTCATGATTTTCTTTTGAACAATTATTAGTGGGTCATAAAACTTGACACCGCGACTCCCTTAATCGTTCCTATAAGCTATCCAAATTAGAAAAGAAAATTCAAGTAAACCCGTAAATTGGCGAGAATTCTGCGCCATTCGAAATCTAGTTCACGAAATTAATGGCGAATAAAGATAATTAAAAGCAGTGCAAACTAGCATTCAAACCGCCCAATTTATCATCAAGTTAGATGATTACCCCTAACGGTTAAGACCACAGGGAGCGACAATAGAGCCTATGACAGAAAAGACTCAACAAAGACGAAGCAAAGCGACCACGCGGGCTCGATTGCCGGAGTGGCTGCGTATGGACGTGCCATCAGGAAGTGCGCTGCCGATCTTTAATCAGACCAATGATGCGGTTGATGGCAATTCGCTCCATACTGTCTGCGAAGAAGCCCGTTGTCCGAATATCAACGACTGTTGGGGCCGAGGAACTGCGACCTTTATGGTTGCTGGCAAAGAGTGTACGCGAGGTTGTCGCTTCTGCAGCGTTGAAACGCTTCATACGCCTCCGCCTGTTGAAGTCGACGAACCAGAGCGTCTCGCTGATGCCGTCGAAAAAATGGGCCTGAAGTATGTTGTGATTACCGTGGTAAATCGTGACGACATGCCCGACGGCGGAGCGTCACACTATCGAGCCTGTGTTGATGCAGTTCACAATCGGCTTCCTGAAACCGGCATTGAGCTTTTAGGAAGTGATTTAGCAGGCGATAAATCAGCACTGGCTCTTCTTCTCAATGGAATACCACTTTCGGTGTTTGCCCATAACGTTGAGTGCGTCCCGCGGCTTGATAGTGAAGTTCGTGACCGCCGCGCTTCGTTTACTCAAAGCACTGAGATCCTTGCCGAGTCAAAACGATTACGTCCTAACTTAATAACCAAGACAAGCCTGATGGTTGGCCTTGGAGAAACGGACGCCGAAATCTTGGAAGCGATGAAACGACTTCGTGACGAAGCAGACGTTGATCTGATTACGTTCGGACAATATCTCACGCCCGGACGTCCTGGCGAACGATTCCTACCCGTTGATCGCTATGTCCCCCCTGCCCAGTTTGATCGCTATGCCGATCAAGCGTATGAACTTGGCTTCCGCGGTGTTGCATCAGGGCCAATGGTTCGGAGCTCTTTCCGAGCTGGTGTCTTGCTTGAAGCGGCGAAACAAGGCGTAAGAGTAGAGACTCTAATCGAAAAAGAACGCGTTGCCCCCAAGGAATTGGTCACGCTTGGTCTTACCAAGTGAAGATAGCATCTCTGATTGCGAGGCGAACTCGTTGCAAATCTTTCTTTATGAGTGGATCACAGCTGGCGGTTTAATGGAGCACCATGGACCGCTGCCCGGGTCCTTGCTCAGGCAAGGGAAGGCAATGGTCGAGGCACTTGCTGAAGATGCTGCGAATATTGATTCTTTAGATGCAGTCATGATGCGTGACATTCGTGTGCATTCGCTTGTCGGGAAAGGTGCAGAGATCGTTGATGTCGATTCGATTTATGCCCATCAAAGCGAATTCGATAGACTCGTCCAAGAATCCGATCTAACAATCCTCATCGCACCAGAAACCGACAGCGTGCTTTTTGAACTCGCTCGTCGTGCAGAAAATCTGGAAGCAAAACTGATTTCTCCAAGCTCAGAAGTCATCAAACTAGCCGGCGATAAGCAGGAAACCGCGAAACGGTTACAAGATGCCAAAGTTTCAACTCCGCAAGGAATCGAATTACAACCGGAAGACAAATTACCGCAAGACTTTGACTACCCTGCTGTTCTAAAGCCAACTCTTGGTGCAGGTTCCGAAGATACTGTGATTGTTAATGGCCACCTGGATTCGCCACTCGCGTATGCTTGGCCGCGCCGTCTGGAGACCTATGTATCGGGGAAGGCTGTCAGTGTTTCATTACTTGGCAGCCCCTCAGGTGAATTTGTCGCGCTTCCACCAACTTTGCAGCGGCTCAGCACGGATGGTCACCTTGAATATCTCGGTGGTTCGCTTCCACTTTCCAAAAGCTTGGCCGACCGTGCAATGAATCTAGCAATGCAATCAGTTAAGATACTCCCAAACACGGTCGGATATGTGGGTGTTGATCTAATACTTGGCAACGATCCCGATGGTAATCAAGATTACGCTATTGAAATCAATCCACGACTCACCACCTCCTACATTGGGTTGCGTTACGCGATTGAAGGAAATTTGCTGAAGCGTATGATCGACATCTCCACGAATAAGACCGTTGATGAAGTGTTAGCTGATATCCCCTTACGAAGTCCCGAGCGTGGTTTAAGCTTCGATGCAGATGGATCGGTTTACGATAGCAACTAGGATCAGCCTGTGTCGAACAAAGATAACTCCCCAGATAGGATCGGGCTCGACATTGGCGGCGCCAATCTAAAGGTAGCTGATTCTAGCGGCAATTCTCTCTCTCAGTTTTTTCCGCTTTGGCAGCAACGTGACCAGCTACCAACGGCAATCAAGAAGCTACTTTCTGATTTCAATAGCACAAGCAATCGTTTCGCGCTCACCATGACTGGTGAATTAGCAGACTGTTATCAGACAAAACAGGAAGGGGTTTCTCACATTGTCGATTCAACCGTTGTAGCAACTAACCATGCCAACCTTTGGGTTGCCACGGTTGATGATCGTTGGCTAAGACCCGAGGAAGCAAAAGAATCAACCGATCTGGTCGCGGCAGCTAACTGGCGTCTATCTGCCAGATACGTCGCGAAACATCTTGCCGACCGGAAAGATCGCGTTCTTCTCATCGATATCGGATCAACCACCACTGACTTAATTCCAATCCAAGCTGGCAAAGTCATTGCGAAAGGAAGCACCGATACCGAAAGGCTTATAGAAAGTGAACTTGTCTATTGCGGAACGAGACGTACCTCGATTGATTCTTTGACAGATAAGTTACCCTATCGTGGATCCGCTTGCCCGATTATGAGAGAGAAATTTGCTACCATAGCCGACGCTTGGTTACTTCTTGGTTATCTTGATGAAGAACAAAGCTGCACCGAGACAGCTGATGGGAAACCATTCACGAGAGATCACTCGATTGACCGGCTAGCACGTCTCGTAGGAGCGGATCGAAATACGTTCCAACAAGAGGACGCCATGCTTGTCGCTCAAGAAGTAGCTAAGAAACAAATTGAGTTAATCAGTGGGTCAATCAAATCGCACGATTATTGGCCATTCGATACTTATTACCTTAGCGGCGAAGGAGAGTTTCTGGGCCAACTTGTGGTTGAAAACATGAAGCGAGATCTCGATTGCATCCGAGCCAGCGAATCAATTGGTTTTAAAGCAAGCAGTTGCGGGCCGGCCTATTGCGCTGCATGGCTCGCCAGTCAGGAGATTTCTAATGACAACTCTTGATAGATACGTTGTGGTCAAGATTGGAGGCAGTCTGTTGACCAAGCCGAATCTAGCGCAACGCCTCGAGCTCTGGCTATCGGAACAATCTAGAACATGTCGGTTTATCTTCGTGGTTGGAGGTGGCCCTACGGTTGAAGGACTACGCGAAATCGATAAAGCCAACCAAATAGAAAATCAAATCAGCCACTGGGCCGCCATTAGCTTGATGGATACGAACGCCCAACTGCTTAAAAGCTGGCTACCTCAATGGCCAATCATTGATGATTACAACCAGCTTAAACAAAGTGATCATTCACGGATTATATTCTCCGTTGAAAAATTCCTACTCAGCCATGAACCAAACTTACCTAGCAAACCGTTGCCAATGGGTTGGCAAACAACCAGCGATGCCATCGCTGCTCGAATTGCTGAGTGCATGAAAGCTGATTTAGTTCTTCTTAAATCAAGGGAAGTTGCAGAACCCTACAACTGGGGACTTCTTGCCGAACAGCAGATTGTCGACCCTGTGTTTGCAACTATGGCAAACAATCTAAGAGTACGAATAGAAACCTTGCCTAAAGCTGATCAAGGGATAGGGAGCTTCGGCTGAATCTTAAGCATTGGCTCCTTATCCTTCTTTTTTGGCTCATCCGGACGCTTTTCAAGTCGGACTATTACTGATTCTTTAGTGCTGTTGCGCTGTATTTCCAAAACAGCTTCCTGACCAGCATCTTTTGATCGAAGCTCACGACGAAAGTCCGTGATTGTCCTTGTTGGCTTCTTGTCAAAGCTCAAAATTTGATCTTTCGGTTGCAGTCTTGCTTTCCAACTGGACCTCGCACTTCCTCCACGATTGGGGGCGAGGTGTAAGGATTCGCTTCCTGAAGTTTCAATCCAAGCCATCCGGCATGAATATCTTCGCCTGCTTGTAGGCGATCAATTCGTGATGCAATGAGTTCCAGCGGAATAGCGAATCCTATTCCCGAATCGTACCAATCTTCCCCACGCTGACCTCTTGGAGCAATCGGCGAAATGATCCCAATAAGTTCTCCTTGAAGATTAATAAGTGGACCACCGTAGTTAGTAGCCGATATAGCAGCATCCGTTTGGATGGCATTGCCATAAAGGCGATCCGTAGCGCTTATAATACCGACCGATAAATTCAAACTTTCGGGCTGGAATCCTCGTCCTAGGGCAATCGCTGATTCACCGGGCTGGATGGTACGACAAATCTCAATAGGTCGAGAATTCAGCCGAGAATCCTTCAACCTTAGGAGCACTAAGCGACGGGCGTAGTCTCTTGCTACTACTTTAGCCAAGCTCTCTGACTTATCGCTTGTGGAAACAATAATCGCGGCAGGATCACGGTCAAGATAAAGATCGCTTGTCAGCAGTGAAACACCATCATCCAATAGAAATGCTGTGGATCGAAGATTTTGAGAAAGACTTGCGCCAAGATTAGCATTCTCTTGACTTGTTAAAAAGCTGAGCTGTACGACTCGGTCGGAAACTCTGTCTACGGCTCGACGGATTGATTCTTCCTTAAGACGCTGAATCTCTAACGACTGCGCAAAAAGAGCGGTACCAGACAGGCAGATGAAAAAGAGATATATCGATCTCATTCAAGCACCTCTTTACCCGTCGTAAGTTGAATTAATCGATCATCACGCAGAACCGTTACTTGAAATGGTTGTTGGGATTCAACGATTGATTTCAATATCTCTTCTGCTTGGCGAGCACTACTCACGGTCTGTGAATCAATAAATATCACAAGATCATCGGCGACGAGTCCTAACTGATCTGCCTGGCTACCAAGAGAAACATACTCAATTAATGGCGGGGATCGATCAGCTAAGGTCGGTACGAAGCAAGCACCGAAACGGTCGAGTAGCGAACCCGGAATTCGCAGCGCGGGATCTTCTGCTAAGACGAGATCATCGGAAGAATTAGTCGTCATACGATAGGTAGCTTCATAGAGAACCTTTGGCATGATGGCATAATTTATCCAATTACCAGTGATATTTGATCGTGATTCCTTCCCAATCATCCCCAAAAGGTTCCCTTCTCGATCTAATACGGCACCGCCTGCCGTGCCAGGATTGCTTGTCACCGCATCTAGCAAAATGACTTGTCTGCGCAACTCATTGCTACCGAGTCGTGATGTGGCTAGTTCTACCAGAGAAGAAAACAGGGTTCTCTGAACCGTCATATCTTCTTCGCCCGTAGCAATATTGAAAGTGTTACTGACGGCATAAAGGGTCTGGCCCCATGCGGGCAAATTATCACGATGTTCTGCCAAGCGATAACAATCGATTTCATCTCCTTGAAGATCAACTTTCAACAAAGCCAATTCGGTCGTTGGATCCGACGCGAGAAACTCGGCAGTAAGGCGATGGCCATTTGAAAAAACTGTCAGAACATCACCGGACCCTAACGCAGGACTATCGACGGTAAGAATCAAACCTTCGGAAGATTGTTCCTTGTTTAAAGATACGAGTAATCCAGTTTGATACGCTTCGACACCGGCAATACCACCTTCGCCATAAAGCTTAACAATTTCGTTCGGCGTACCCGCACCTAACCAATCATTTGCAAATGCTTCAACTTGTATGACCAGCATTGAAGCTAGAAAGACAATCAAGATCCTCATGACCCAGCCTTTCCAGGTAAAGACTGCATGCGGACCTGATAAATACCAATCAACTTATCACCTTGGCTAATTTGCCAAAGAGGGTCAGCACCCAATACGGACTCCATTTCTACACGAATTGGATCTTCCGCCGTATCAAATGAAAGCTCGAAACCAATTGATTGAGAACTCTCCGCGTCAAAATAAATGTCCATAACGACTCCACGGTGTGTTACGCGCAACACATCATCGGGAGTGGTGTTAGGAATCCAGGGCAGCTTTCCTAAATAATAACAATCGTCTAATTGATCAGGCCCAAAATTCGCCAGCTGATGGTAAATCCATGCAGCCGACAACAATCCAGGAGCCTCGTTAGGGAATGGCTGTTCGTCAAAAGCAAACGAGGTATCTAAATGAAACCGACCCCGGTTCGATCGCCAATCGACTCGATCCGCTGCAAGTTTGATGTAAGCCTCTTCCGACTTACGATCTGTCAAAGTTAGTTCAATTTTTTCGGCATTGGACCAATCATCTGCCGTTTGCAAAATCCTTATCAACTCGCTAGTAATCTTGCGATTGAAGTATCGATTCGTGAAATCCTCTTGCTTTTCGTAGAATGCTTCCCATGGTTGCGGATCTTCTTTTATGTCTTCCGATTCCTTAGCGGCTTCCTGGGGTTGCATGCCACTCACTTGTTCGCGAAGTGTTGCCTGTTGGTGCAATCGTTCTAAACGCACCGTTGTACCAGCAAGTTTTGAATTCCGCCGATATAAGATTTCCACTGGCCAGCCGGGTGGGCAAACTCCTACCCTGTTTAGCAGCTGATTGGCAGTATGTATTTCACGATCTCCGAACATCAAGATTTCGTCTCCCGGGCGTAAGCCACGTCGATAAGCATCACTATCTTTTTCGATCGCATCAATAATGACCTGACTACGGTCATCATCGGCACGTCTTCGCGTATAGACGGTAGCACCAAGCGAGGCGTGATCAACCATTCGACCACTCTTGAGTTGGGGTACAAAACGCATTACTTGGTTGATTGAAACGGCGTATCCAACTCCGACGTTCACACGCCCACGCTTTTCAAATGAACCTCGGCCATTGATTCCAATCAAATTTCCATTGATGTCAAACAGGGGTCCGCCCGAATTACCAGGATTAATGGATGCGTCGGTTTGAAGGCAATCGGTGTACTCAAGGAGTGAACCACTTGGTGGTTGGTATCGATGGACACCTGAGACAATCCCATAGGTAACTGTTGGCTGAAAATCGTGAGCAAGCAAAAATGGGTTACCTACAACGATCGCTTCATCACCAACTTGCACATGATCACTGTCTCCGATTGTCGCTGGCAGGTAAGGGCCTTCGCCTAGCAGCTTGATCAAAGCGATGTCTCCACATGGATCAATGCCAACGATCACCGCTTCGTGAGCAACTCCGTCATTTGTCCCCACCGTCATCATTGCTCCGCAGGGAGCCGTCACGTGAAAGTTGGTTACCGCGAAGCCATCTTTGCTGATAATCACACCGGTTCCACCACCATTGGCAGAAGCATCAAAGATAGATATCGTCGATTTAGATATTTTTTGAACAATAGCAACGCGTTGCTGTTCAAAATCTTCAAGCTGCTTTGGCAATGACTCACCAGCCAATGAATTAATGGCAAGCCCCGATAAGGCGATAAAACTTAATAGGTAAGTTCTTAAAAAGAGCATCTACTTGGTAATCCTTGCATTTACTAAATGTAGATTATCGCCTGAAGTACCATCCGTGCTGGCATCAACTTGGATCGTTAGGACTCGATTATTGTTACCTTTGCCTGAAAGACTAATATCAAATTCAACGGGATGATCCCCTCCAACGACGCTCTCCTGGATTAGCATCTGATCACCCAATAAAATCTTGAAATCTACGGATCCCGAACGAGACGTTTGGGGATCAATACCAACAAGCCCTTTAAACCTTCGGCCATCCGGTGGAATGGATACTTGCAGAAGGGATCCGCTCCTAAGGGCGACGCCTTTTTCATAGATTGCCGTTTTAGTAGCCCCTTCTAGTCTTGGATCAAGATGAAGTAGCGAAAGAGGCAGTCCTTGAAATGACTCTCCAAAGCTTGGGTCGAAATTTGCGAAGGAAGGTATATCCTGCGATTTTTTCCATTCCGATTTAACGAGTGGCAAATCACCTAACCAAAAAATCTTGCCGGCTGAATAATCGAGGACCCGAATTACATCCATCGGCAAAGTGACTGATTGATTATCAAAAGCAAGAGTTATGACATTTCCGTCTAGAAGAATCGAATCCGGAACTAAAAGAGATTGATCGCTTAAACTAACATTCAGAGAATCCTCTTGTTTCATCGTTTCGGAATAGAAAATTATGCCGAAGAGTCGGTTCCATCCGACGTTAATTGATTCTCCTTCTAATTGAAAATTAACTCCTTCAGAATCGATGGACTCGATGAAGCCTTGTATTGATCGTAAACCACCACTTGAACGACCACGAACAATGAGCCTATCGGTTGCGACATTTGAATCGCAGGCTTGGTTCCAATACTTCCAATCAGAATCATCCAAAGACTGTGGTAATAAGATTGCCTTTAGATCACTTTTCTTAAGATAAAATTCTTGATTAAGGTCAAACAAGGGTCTTAGAGAGATCTGATCCCCTCGGACTTGAAAATCGGTTACACGGATGCTTGAGCCCTGCTTGGTTTTGACTTCACCAAACTCTTTATCCAAGATTTCCACTTCGTTTGCCGGAAACTTAATCTGCAGAAGCCGACTAATTCGAATCGTCTTCTCATCGCGATCTGATCTGATTACTAACGATTGCGTATCAAGACTCACAAGTCGGGCACTAGCATTTCCATCTAGCGTCTGAACCTCGCAATCTATTGCTAGTACGACAAGACTCGATACTTGTAATAATGCTACTAAGACAGCAGCTCTTAGGAGAACGGAATAACGTTTCAAGGGCTCCCTCCTGGAGATTCGCTGTATTTTTCTTCCCCTTCCGCTAGTCGTCGATAGTAACTCTCAATGAGGTTTCGATAGTGAGCGGGAAAATCTCGATCGATCGACTGTGAAAGCCGATCTCGTTCAGCAGGTGATAATTGTCCCCATGGATCTCCCGAAGCGAATCGTTTTCGATCAACATCACCCGGCCCTTTTTGCTCCGCGGGCACACTATCCTCGGCGGGGGTGCCCGACGGGCTTCCGCCACTGGCACCAGCTTGTTGCTGCTGTTGCTGTTGTTGCTCCAGTTTTTCAATCAGTTTATCGAGATCATCAATAACACGTTGTTGTTGCTGGATAGTTGGCAACTCACTCTGCCCAATGGCTAAACGTCGCTCAATATCAAACATTCTCCTTGATATTTGAGCTACTTCTTTTTGATCAGCACCAAGAATTCTCGCCAATTGAGCTAACGTCTGTTGCCTCGATTCGCCTAATGCCACTCGGACTTTATCGTCCGAAAAGTCTGTACTATCAATTGCTTTACTTGCCTCCTCATATTCCACAAGCAAGTAGTTTGAAGTCGCGATCAAATAGGTCCTCAGAGCGGGAGAGAAGACATCCTGGCTCTGAATGGCATCTAGCCAAGTCCTACAACCTAAATATCGTTCGCGTAAATAAAACTGTTCGGCAACGGCCAAGGCAACGGAATCCGACAAGACTGGATGTTCTTCCTGGAATTTCGTAAACCAATCGGGGACCTGTACATTTAATTGGCGATAATCAATTCGACTAATCTCTTGAATTGAATTTTCCAAAAACGAAAGTATCAACGGTCCCCTACGTGAGGGTTGCAAGCTAATTCCGTCGAGAATTTGGGTTGAATCGACCGTCGCAGGTAATGAATCCATAAATGACTCGAAAGCCTTGGCTTCTCTCTCTATCGAGATACCATCATTGCCATCCGCCCAAACAATTGCGCACGGAATAATTGCCAAACCGAAAAGGCATTGGCTGAATCGTTTTGCAAATGATTTGGACAATTTATTTCGAATCATACGGGGAATCGATTTATTGAGACTTCTTGGCGGTATGACGTGCTGCTCTGGCAAGTCGGTTTTGTTGTATTGCAAGTTCTTTGAGTTCAGCAAGCATTTCTTTATGAGTGGCCTCTCCTTCCTCTACCGCCACTTCCCAGAAACTTGTTTGTCTTTTAATCCGTGCTTGGGTTGATCTTAGCAATCTAAGTTCAGCAATCTGGTTAACAAGGCTTTTGTCTTCTTGGCTACCCTCGCTTGGCTTGCCTTGTTGCTGTTGTTGCATTTGCTCTAGCGTTTCTTCAACGGCGTTCAGCATCTCTTCAAGCGACTCGATGATTCCTTCTTCTAAATCTTGGGTCAGTCGACTCGTACGACCATCAAGCAACCGCTGCTCAACACGCTGCATATCTGCTAAAGCTTGTCGCAAAGCTTCGGCAAACACCAATGACTGCCCCTCTTCTTCGACCAGTTTCAAAGCACGGCCAGCGGAGGTTGCTATCAATTTCTGTCGACTTGCTAATTTGTTCGTTTCCATAGCCAGGTAACGTTCCGACTTTCCTTGACTCGTATCGTGCAATTTACGAGTCGAAGCATGGAGCATTTCTTCGCTTAACTTCATTTTCCGTAGGCGCTCTGCCAAGCCAGCAAGCATGCGCTGACGTTCTTCCTCGCGAAGCTGTCGAAGTCGCTCTTCTGCTTCTCGTTGCGCAGATTCAAGTTCATGAATAGCTTTCAGTTGATCACGTTTTGCCTCATCCGTATTTTGTTTATCAAGATTCTCTTGGGCTTGCTGCATAGCTTCACGAGCTTTGTCAAGATTCTCATCAACTCGTTCCGCAGAGTTTGAGGGTTCGGGGATTGTTCCTTGTTTGGCTTCTGCCTGTTGTTCATCAGTCTTTTTTGATTCTCTTGAATCTTGCGAGGGACTTTCATTTGCCCCCTCTTGCGACAAGGGCTCAGAAGCTTGTAATTCGCTGGCTTCGCGTTCAATGTTCGATTGTTCTTGCGAACTCTGTTCGGTCGATTCACGTTCAATACGAGAACGAAGGGATCTTTCCGAACGAATCAAACGGCGAATTTCTTTTTCAAGTCGTTCCCAAGCTTTGCGTTCCTTTTCAAGTTGCGATTCACGCGGATCGGCAAGCACCAGCTGATACAGTTCTTCCAATTGTTCCGTAAGCACTTGTTGGTCTTGCTTTGCAGTTGATAAGTTTCCAAATTCAAGAATATCAACAAGAGAGTCAAATCGATCCGCAATGCTCATTACTTGTGCCCGTTGGATCGCATTTCGGATCTGAGTAGCACGCTCTGGTTCCTCTGATTCAATACTATCAGCAATTCTTAGCGCGGCTTCTTCGAACTGATTAAATCGATTGCTTAACTCATGCTGATCTTCAGCAAGACGTTCGGCATTTGTTGCCAGATTGGCCGAAAACAAAAGTAGGCCAGCAAGACAGACGCTTAGGCAAGATGACTTAGAAATCATCAAAGCCTCCCTCCAAGAGAATACGCTTGGCTTGTTCACGACGCTCACGTTCAGTTAGTTGATTAAGCTTCTTCTGATCTCGCAAGATGGTACGAAGCGCGGCAACAATTTCGTTATAGGATTCATTTGTCTGCATCGCTTCGATTACGAGTGTCAGCACTCTAACCACATTGTCAGTTGAATCCACAAATAGGGCAATTTCAGTGTCACGACTTTTTACCTGTCTTGTAGCATTATCCAAGGGATTTGCCTGTAATTCCGACTTCAATTGGGCCAGCATTATTCCCAAATCGTTAGAAATAAGCGATTTCAGCGGATCGAGTACGGCTGACTTAAGACGGTCCGTCAAAGAAGATCGATCCAACCGATTGTTGATTACTTCATCGTGAATCGACTGGATCTGTGCAACCATGCCACTTAAGTCGCGTGAGATCTTTTCCGTTTCGACCAGCCATTCACTTGGCTTCGATGAAATATCAATTGATTCTGAGGTACGTCGAATCGAATAAGCAAGACGACGTGCGTCCGACAAGGTTGCTTCTAGTCGCTTACGAAGCTCTCGCTCACGATCGGCAAGTGTCGCAATCAACTCTTCGCTAGAAACAACTTGCAGAATTAATGCCTCGCTCAGGGAATCGCTTCGTGGTTTCAAATCGTAGAAATCTTGAGCTGCAACTCGAACACGAATCCGATCTCCCTCCTTGAGTGCTGCCTCTTCTTTAAACAAGGAGCTAAGTTCTACATCCTTGTTTATTTCTTGAGGTAGCATGTTGATGGCCGCTAGTTCAACGGTACGAGAATCCATCTCACCCGAACCTTCAGCGTCAATCAAATCCGAATCTAGATTTAACTCCAAATAACTCCGTTTGATGGAATAATCATCATCGATACGTACAGCAATAGGTAAACGCGCCTGCCGGGTGATAAGTTTGCCGTAAGTAATCATTTTTGCACTTACGACTGGAGGCGCATCCGCTTGAATCTCAATAGGAATCTCGAAAGGGTGGCTCGATTCAATTCCGTATTGATCAGCAAACATTACCGAAAAGATTCCTGATTGCATTAGCGGCGGAATCTTGATTTCGATTCTGCCTGATTGATAGATCGCTTCTAGACGCTCCGACCTTTGTTCTTCGTCGCTTAACCACGTCGCATTAACCTCGCTGAGTGATTTACTTGGTTGTAGCGTGATGAGACACGATGATCCTTCAGGGAGTTCGCCCAGCATTGACGGATTAAATTCGGCTTCGGATCGATTCAGATATGCGGGAGGGGTTACCTTAATTGAAGATGAGGTAATAGCAGGCTGATCCGTTGCTATTAACCTTACGCGGATGTGATCATCGCCCCCACGTAATTTTAAATCGGTGCTGCTTGATAAGTCATCTAATCGAAGCAAGTACTGTTGAGATCGCTTGTAATTCGCTTCGCCACTTCCCTCTTCAATGACTTCACCGATTCGAAGCATGCTATCTGGATACTTGCGTCCAAATAGCTTGGAAGATTTAACTAGTATGGAGCTTGGAGCTTCGGTATTCCCCGAAAGTTTGGCCGTGAGTCTTAAATCAACTGCCGAGTGTCGGGCAAAATGCCTTATCCAAATGCCTTCCGAGCTATCGAATTTAAATCCCTCAGGGACTAAACGTACTAGACGTGGCCATGATTCATTGGATAAAGCCAACCGCTTAAAATAGAACGACGCTTCGCTTGGAAATGATAAGCCTGCGATAATCGCAGCCATTCCAGCCACAATGGCAAGTCGCGCCCACCTGGTTCGGATTGAACCATGAAAGAGACGTGAACAATCAATGGACATCAATTCATGATTTGCTTGCTGTCTGGTAATCGATCGCATTAACTCTGCCTGAGTATCATCCTCTGATTTTGAAGCATTTTGCGAGGAACTTACACGAGGTTGATCTGCAGAAAAAATCAAATCAGCAGACTCAGGTTTTGCTCGCGCCATCAAACCAACAATCTGTTGATCGCTAGGCTGATACCAAAGAGTTGGCAACACACGAAACAAAAACCAACCAGACAAAGATGCTGCTAATATTAATAATGCGTATTGGCGAACCTCCGAAGATGGTTCGAAGGTCCTATCCAATAAGTACCCAAGCCAAAGCAAAACAATTGTTATGCAGGCAATTTGCCAACTGATGTGATTGCGCACTACTTCTGCAAGTTTTTGCCGAATCTCGTATCGCGTCTTGTCAAACTGATCATCCATGAACTAGGCAAGCCTCCACCATCGTCGAAGTAACCATTCGAAGGCAAGCATTACTGTTAGGGCGATAAGTAGGTTTCTAGCTATTCTGTTTCCAAATTCTTCATCGATAGGACCTAGAATCAATCTTGTTTCCGCTCGCGAGGGAGTCTGCTGAACGAGCTCCTGAAGATCATCCTTCGATTCCAAGTAGACACCGCCTGTAGATTCTGCCAGCGTACGAAGGTATTTAACATCTTGTGTTCTAACTGCACTTTCTCTGGGTGGCAGTATCGATTGGGCGCTGGCAATAAGTGGCTCTGCAACTCGAGGCAAATCAACCGATACACGGTACTTGCCTTCTTGATCAGAAATTAGAGAAGACTCAAAAGTTCCTATCTGTCCCTCTAAATGTCTGAGTGGAAGTGTTCGCCGCTCACCGTTGGGGACGGCCCAGTCAATGCTCAGTTCGTTCTGATCGCTTGCCTCTAATACATCATCACGCATCACTAAGCGAACAGACATTGTTTGACCAATTTGATATTCCTCTCGATCAAAGTAGAGATTTGCAACGGCAGCTGATCCTTGAATACGTCCACGAGCAAGATGTCGTAAGTAGCGAGTATAAAACGCTGTATAGAATCGTTCGTCTATCTTTCGCAGGCGCCACATCTCTGGAGTTGCTAAATATCCTGCTCTGCCTGCTCCAAAAAATTGGTCGGCTAACAGCGTTTGACTTTCGCCAAGGTTGCTAGAAGCATCACCCAAAAATAAATAGGGTGTCGAGCCTAATTTGAGTTCCGCTGCGGGCGCTCTTTGATAGAACCCTTCAAGCGTACCCCATGGTTGAGTTGCCAAAGATTGATCATCACTAATTTGCAAAAAATCTACTGACTCAGATTCGGGAGCAATGGTTATTATTTGACTCTTGGAGCTAGCCGACTGCGATGTCATTAGCGTAAGAGGGTCTTCTCGAAATCGAACTGGTAATAACGTCGCGAGTGCAGTTTCCGAAGGCTGCTCCACAAGCTGGAAAGAATTAACAGCACCTCCTACGACAAGAAATCCACCACCAAGCTTAGACACCCAATCTCGAATTAAATCGGTTGCTTCTTCTCCTAAATCAATCCAATCCACATCGTGTGCAACCACAATGTCATACTGATCAAGCTCTTCCAAATCGATCGGAAAAGTCTCTAGGATAGTTCGCACATCTTGTGAAATTCCTCCCGAAGCTGACTGCAAAAAAACGTCTAGCTCGAAAGAATCATCTCTAAATAGTTGATTCCTTAGGAATCGATAATCACGAAGCGGAGCGCTTGCAACAAGCAATACTTGAAGTTTTCGGTCGACGGATTCAAAAATCGTGTTCAAGAATTTCGTTTTATTGCCAGACTTTATTCTTGTTATTAGCTGATATTTACCAATAGGTGGAGGACTCAATTCGACCTTTTCCGATACGATCGTCTCAGTTTCTGAGATGTTAAACGTGACCACCTCTAGCAGGTCAGCATTCTCTGCACGCTCAACAATTGAGAATCGATCTTCCTCCAATTCCGATTCCTTGGAAAGCAAGATCTCAACCTCTACCGCACCATCGAAACCACCCATAGCACCTAGCCGGATCGTTACTTCAAAAGGGTCTCGAATCTGAACCTGACGAGGAACTGACAAACTTCTAAGCTCCACGCGCGCAGGCTCTCTTTGTGAACCAAATCCTATCGTGTGCAGGCGAACTCTTTTATTTGCATACTCTTCTGCGATTTTGGTTGCTGAAACACCGTCAGTTGTTCTACCGTCGGAAAGCAACACCACTGAAGAGAGTGGTGTGGAAGAATAATCTTGTAGTATTGCTTGAAGCGAATCTCCAAGGCGACTTTCATTGGCAAGCGGTCGACAAAAATCGTTGAAATCTTCTTTTAGCTTTAATTGAGAAGAGGATGAATTTCCATCTTGCTCAGCAATTGTATAGTAACTCACCACCTCACCACATCTTCCACTCATTACACGATGATTGGCAGCTAACTTGGTCTGTAATTCTTTAGTCGCTTGAATTGCTTGAGTCGATCGAGAAGCTTGAGCTGAAGCCGATGAATTCTCATCAGCGAGTTGGTTGGGAAATGCCATGCTGTTGCTACTGTCAACGAGCAACACGACACGCGATGGTTCAACTTGCTCACTGACTGGGCGACGTTGAAATGATGCGAGTAGTGCCAGGACCAAGAGAATTGAGATTACACGCATGCCTGCAAGCCATTTCCATCGTCCACGCTTAATGGCATGCTGCTCACGCAAGCCCGCGGCTACCGAAGTCCAAATAGAAACTAAAACCAAAACAATAATGGCTGCCAACCAGGTAGGTTCATTGAGAACGGCATCCCAACCTTCGGCAGAGTAGCGAGGTGCAACGGCGATCAAGGAATCGAAGGGCATCATCATGCTTTCCTCCGAGGCACCACAGCTGCTGACTTGCTTGGAATCGCAGCTAGATGGCTACAACGCATGGCAAGAATTCGTTCAAGGATCAACAAAGCAAGCAGCGCAATTGTTAATCCATAAGAGCTAGCCCAGGAACGACCTTGTTCATCGGCGATAAATATCTCGTCGGCAGGCAGCACCTTGCAAACTTCTCCGAACTGCTCACGAAGTTCGGGCAAAGATACCGCAGCAAGTTCTCCTTCACTAGGATCGGTGTTAGCGGCAAACAGAAAATCGCCAGTAAGTTTTTTACGGCTACTTAGCTGCGTGATTTGATAGGATCCTGGCTCCACAATAGGTAAAGCATGTTGGGTCGATTCTTCGCGTAGTGTACGCCAAGATAGATCATCCGCTTGTTCTTCTAGTCGCCAAGCTTGCCAAGACGGAGATAACTTTGGCAAACTTCCAACGGGGATAGAAATAGGTTCTGACTTTGATTGACTCAACCAACTTGCAAATTCGTTGACCAAAACAGGAAACACCGGGAGCGTTGCCAGATTGGACCACGCCTTTTCCTGATCAGACTTTGCAACCGTTGTGAACATGGTCATTATTCGACCACGGCCTACGCGGCACTCTGAAAGTAAAGGCTCGCCTGTTGGTAGTTGCAACAAGACCTTTAAATCAGCGTCTCTTTTGTTTTTACTTTCATCCCCGGTACTGACTGGTTGAATTCGATTTTCTGATTTCAAACCATAAAAACGATTAACACGGATGAGTGGTAAAAAACCATTCCTAGCTCCAGAGAGAACTCTCAGAGCGGAGTGATCGCTAACACTCAACAGACTCACATTGGGATCATAGGCTTCTGCTTGCGTTGGCAAATCGAGCGCCCCTGGCATCATGCCAGGAACGGATTCATACCACTTGGTATTGAAGTAACCAGGATCCGTATTCGGACCGAGAGCAAGAAAAACTCCTCCACCCTGCTGAACGTAATCGAAAATCGATTCCGTGGCTCTTCGATTGAGCTGTCCAATATCAAGTAAAAAAAGAACGGCATATTGAGACAAATCCGTCGAGCCGTCAAAAGATTTACTGCTAAGAACCGTGGATTGCCAACCTGTTGAAACTGAAGGGTGAGGTGCAAGAGCTGCCGTATAGGCGAGTGCTTCCGAACTATCAGGAGAACCAGTTAAAACCAAAACAGGTCTGGAAGGAGGCACTTCAAGACAAAGCGAGGCATAATTATCTTCTGCAAGTGAATCGTCCGGGAGGCGAGCACTTAAAACCTGCGGACCCGATTCCTTAAACAATAAAGGAAAGCTCCGAGCAATTTCCTCTCCAGGTTGAAATGGCCCCATTTCAAGAGAAGTCAAAAGCGAGCCGTTTTGATTGATAGTCACAGTTTGCTTCGAAGCAGGTTTCTCACTTCGATTGGCAACCACTACCTGAGCATTGGCTTCAACACCTGTAGCCCGCGGACCTGGTAGTAAACTTAGTTCGAGTATCGATCGGTTATCGTGAGATTCGTATTCTGGAGCGCAGTGTGCCAGTAAGCAATCTTTTGCTGAAGCCGACACTGATTCGATTGCTGACTGAAGATCCATGTTGTCAGAATGATCACGCCGGCGAAAATCGGATAAAACGGTCACAAAATATTTGCCATTCGATTCCGAATTGGTCGAAAGCCATTGCTTCGCATGTAATAAAGCCTCCGTCGCTGATACAGCCAATTTACTTGGGAGACCGGTATACTCGTTTAGGGAAGAAATCTCTTTTGTTTCATGCTTAGATATTGGATCCGAATATCGCAACAAGTGGACTGTTCCGGCCTGCTGTTTAGTTTGATTCAGCAATCGTGTGAGAGCTGCTGAAGCAGAATTCCAAGGGCTATCTCCTTGGACCAATTCCGTCATTGAATAGCTGTCATCAAGAATGACCAGGTGCTTTGCATTCTGCCCTGTAAACCAACCAGAAAGTTGCTGCGGTAACTGGGGTACAGCTGCCAGAAGTCCAGCTAGCGCAACTGCAAGCATCCGCATTATCAATAGCAATAGTTCTTCGAGTCGCGAGCGATTCCTATTTCGCCGGCTACTTTCAAGAAGGAACTCCATCGCCGACCATTGGATACGTTTGCGACGGCGTCGACTAATCAAATGCACCCCGAGCGGCACAAGCACGAGCAACGTGCCAAGGAGAGCCAGGCTGGGGAATAAGAAAATCATCGAAATAATCTAAGAAGCGTTAAGTTCTCGCGGACAGCATCGCAATTAAAGTTGTTTCAAGTGGTTCACTTGTGCGTATCAAACGATAATCGGCTTGTTGTTTGGCGCATGCCAGCCGTACTCCTTCTAAGTGTTCTTCGAGTGCCTTCAAATAATCAAGTCGCAAAGCTCTTGGGTTAGCATTCAATTCGGTTCCTGATTCAAGCCCTTCGAAACAAGAGGGGCCTTCAAATGGGAAGTCGATCTCTTCGTCATCCATTATTTGAAGCACTAGCAAGTCCGCTCCCCGGGCGCGTAAGGCTGCCAACCCTTTACTGAGTCCCTCAACCGGTGTTAGCAAATCAGAGATCAAGACAGCCAACCCACGTCCGCGCATCATCGAGGCTGTTTGTTCAAGTACTCCGCGTAAATCAGTCTTAGCACCTTCGGCTGGTCGTGCTAACGCTTCAGCAAAGCGATTTAGCTGGGTGCGATGATTACTAGGAGGAACACGTGTAACAATGCGGTCTGAAAAAGGAAGACACCCGACGGTGTCGTGTTGTCTCGTCAACAAGTAAGCCATGGCACAAGCAGCCGTTGTTGCGAAATTGTGTTTATCTAGGCGAACTCTTTCGCTGCTATTATTGAGTTGGGGCTGATAATTCATACTCGCTGAGACATCAACAAGTATTGTCGCGCGAAGGTTTGTCTCCGCTTCAAATTGTTTGACGTAAAAACGATCTTGACGGCCCCATACTTTCCAATCGACGTCGCGTAAATCGTCACCTTTCGTGTAAGGACGATGTACTCGAAACTCAAGCGAGCGACCTCGATAGGGACTACGATGTCTGCCGCTAAGAAAGCCATCAACTACCCGACGTGCGCGCACTTCGAGTTTGCCAACTCTTCCAAGAGTTTCTGTTAAGGCATCGTTGATGGGTGATTGGGACAAGACGAAAGCTCACTTATCTCTCAAGCAAAAAACAGAACCGATTAAACGTTGATCAAATCGCGGAAACGAGGATCCGACGAGAGATCTTCATCTCTTGAGGGAGTCGCTTCCAGGAGCATCTCAATAACATCGTCAGTTGTGAGCCCTTCGCTTTCAGCTTGGAAGCTGAGCACCAATCGATGACGCAAAATTGGTTTGACCAAGAGTTGCATGTCTTCCAAAGCAACGTAGGTTCTTCCCGACATGAGAGCACGTGCCTTGGCTCCTAGAATCAAATATTGAACCGCTCGGGGTCCTGCTCCCCAGGAGAGATTCTCCGAAGCTTCTGGCAAGGCTTCCTTTTCGCCAACTCGTGTACCACGCACCAAGGCAACGGCATACCGAATCAGAGCATCGGAGATCGGCATCGCCCTAACCATTTGCTGAAGTTGAAGCGTCTCTTCCGCAGTTAGAACTGGTTCAGCCTCTTCCACAGTCGACCGTGTTGTACGATGAGCTACTTCTACCTCTTCAGCAAAACTTGGGTAGCGAACAATCGCTTTAAACATAAAACGATCTTGCTGCGCTTCGGGCAGCGGATAGGTCCCCTCTTGCTCTATTGGATTTTGTGTTGCAAGAACAAGAAAAGGATCTTCTAAAGGTCGGCGTTCGCCACCAACGGTGACTTGTCGTTCTTGCATCGCCTCTAACAAAGCAGCTTGGGTTTTTGGCGGTGTGCGATTAATTTCATCTGCCAAGAGCATGTTGGTGAAAATAGGACCCTTAAGAAATCGAAGTTCGCGCCGTCCTGTTGCTCGATCTTCTTCAATAATTTCTGTTCCGGTAATATCCCCAGGCATAAGGTCGGGTGTGAATTGAACTCGGCAATAGTCAAGACTTAAACATCGTGAGAGAGTGCCCACTAGCAAGGTCTTCGCCAAACCAGGTGGACCCTCCAGCAAACAATGCCCGCGACAAAAAAGTGTTATAAGAAGAAGATCAATCACTCCTTCTTGTCCAACCACTACCCGAGCAAGCTGCTCCTTGACGCGGCTGGTAGCTTCTTGAAGCTTTTGGATTTGTTTGGCATCGATATCAATTTTTTGATCGTCGTGCGTCACGGTGTAGTTCCCTTATCTATATGCCTGCTTCTATCAACGCTGATAGATTGGCAAGAACGCGTTATCGAGTTGCAAAATGGTTAGATTGAGCGAGGTTGTGTAGACGTCGCCAATGTATCCTTGGTTCCAGTAATAGGCCTTGCCAAGGCGGGTGTTTGTTGAAGATGCTTCGTTAATAATCTTTCGATAGATAGCTTTTCGATGGTTGTCCCAAACGTCTTTACCTTCTCGGTATTGAACTTGAGAATAGTAATACTGGGCATAGTGCCAATGGCCATAATTATCTGCTTGATTAGGACCAAGCCTTTTCTTGCAATACTTCATCATGCGCGGCACGTACTTGTCGTCATACTCGCCAGCATTGTAGAGGCACGCAATGGCAGCCGCGGTGATGGCAGGTCTTCCGCCGCCCCCCTTGGAACTATACTGCACCGCGCCATCTCTTAAGGTACAAGCATGGATGTAACCAATCGCGCGATCAATAATTTCTTTAGGCACCGGAATACCAGCGTTGCGACAGCCGCGTAGTCCTTGAACCTGAGTAATTGTTGTTGAGCCTTCGTCAAATCCATTCCCATCTTTAGCGCTAACATAACCCCAACCGCCAGCAGCAGTCTGAGCTTTGCCTGTGAATTTTACGGCAGCAGTTAACACACGAATAATTTCTGCGCGTCTCTGTTGATCCTCTTCCTCGCCAAGAACTTGAGAAAGAAACAGCATGCTAAACCCATGCCCATAGGTGTAGCGATCATCTCGAAGAGGATCACCGATCAGTCCGTTTGGTCGCGCCTGGCGGAGAAGATAATCGATTGCCAAGCGGAGCTGAGAAGCGTACTCACCCCCATTGGGAGTTGAACCCTCGGCCAAAAAAGCCATTCCGGACAAAGCGGTCATAGCTGCTGGATAACGACCTTGGGCGCTCCATGAACCTACTGAGTTTTGTTTTGCGGCTAGCCACTTCAAGCCACCGTCGGTTACTCGATCGAGCTCTGCTTGAAAATTTTCTTCAGCAGATGATTGCAGGGGAATCGCAAACAAAAGAGCCATCATAAGAGTTGCTGCTGGAATCCATGCCGTAAGCCACAATTTTTTGGGTCGAGAATTAAGTTGCTTCCAATGCAATGCTTTAACCCTTGAATAAACAGCAAGCTACTTCGTCAAATTAGGTGATTTCAAACCATCCTTAAAGTATACACCTACCTGGAGAATTAAGTGTCCATAGAAAGCACTAAGGGCCAAAATTGTCGATTACTTTGAACAATTATTTTTCGATCGGCTCGGTCATACCGCCGAAAATTTTCTTGATCCCTTCTCCAAATTCGGTTAGGCCAATGCGGTTCGGTTCGTGACGCTCAATGGATGCCATAGCAGGTGGCAACGGAGGTCGAACCGCCTCGGTCAGCTCAAAACGCATTTGTGACCTTCCGATCTGCAAGGTTATCGCCTCGGTTGGATACTGTTCAACTAGTTCACAAACGCTGACAAAACTTTGCCGTTCTCCTGGCAAATTATCATTCCGATAAACGGTTGTGCCGGTCCATCGATTGACTACCAAAACTCGATAATCTCCCTGATTGCTATCGATTTCGTTCTTCTGTTTTTTTGAAGCAAAAGCAATCAGAGGTGAATTCGGCAGCAGACTATCCAGCACAGCCATTCCACCTAACTCAATAGGTTGCGGCCAAACGGATTCCCCTGTCATCTGATCAAGGCAGTAGATGTGCCCTGAGATAAGTGGTGATTGACCAATAGGCGTTACCCCCTTCTGACGCAAATCTGTATTATTTTTGCTACTCACAGCAACATAAAGATTGCCACCTCTTTTAAAGCAAGAGAGTGACTTAACCCTTGCCGAGGGTAAGTTGCGATCAAGCTGCGTCTTGTAGCGCACTTCACCCGTTGTTAAATCAAAACAGGTCAACTTTCTGGATGAATCAAGCAAGAATACCTGATCTTCAAGCAGAGTATATTGGTTTCCGGTTAAAGCAGCGGACCAAATTGGTGTTCGTTCATTCTTGGTAATATCGAAAAGCTTAAGTTCATTGCGGTTGGCTACCAATAATTTTCCAGCGTGGTAAAGACGCCAACTGTTCCCAGGAACATACCACTCACCTAATAAGCGGCCATCACTTTTCGCCAGTACCTTACCTTTGCCAACTAAGCTTGTTTTTCCAAGATAGATGCGATCCTGATGAACAAAGACGCGGTCATAGCTTTTCCAATCACTTTGGCTCCAAAGCAACTCTCCTGACTTTGGATCGAGAGCCATCAGTTTTCCATTCGCTCGCACAATCGCGCCATCAGCATCGACCCAATAAATACTTGGGACAATCTGATTAGAACTTGTCTTCTTCTTCCCGACAGATTTTGTCTTCGTCACTCCCGTTGGGTCGTAAAAACGGATTGTTTGGTAGTCAATAAAAATAGCAGGGTCATAAGTCCAGACGCGAGCTTGACGCTCATCAACCGATTTAACATCAATTGCTTGAAGCGAATCGTCGAGCTGCACGTACAAGAGGTCTTTCCAGTAGCAAGGACCGGGTTGACCTAGATTTACCGACTGGAAATTCGTCCGAAGCGAATCTTCCATAGTACGAGAGAAACAAATTTCGCCACGATAGTCACGGCAAAGAATCCTTGGCTTATCGTTCCCATTGCTAATGTATCGCCATTCCAAATTAACCGAGTCACTGGATCTAACAGGAAGCGATCGTGAAACGTTGTTCCTTTGCCTTGAGTAGTAATAAGCCTTTTGGTTTGCAGCTAATTCTTGATTGGCTATCGCCCAATGGCTCGAAGAAACTTGGTTCGATCTCCATAGTGGACTAAAAGAGTGATCATTCACTTCGACACGAGATTGATCTGATGCCGAAGGCATCGGAACCCTTGGTAGCTTTCCACTTATCCATCGATCGGCCCTTACTTGATGCTTAGGCGAAACGGCAAGTAATGTCCGTTCTGATTCTGGCATCGCTAGAAGTTCACGAGCTTGCAACTCGACATCTTTCGTTACGGCTTCAGAGTTATTCAAAGCAGAGAAAAGATCAAAGAGCTTTGCCTTAAATGGATACAATTTGTACAAATCGTCCGAGAAACTTCGGGCCGAGCCATCATCAGCTAGTGCGTCTCTTTCTCCAGCTATCGTAGCCAATCCAATGGCCATATCTCTTCGGCTTTGCTGATCAAACTCGGTTATTCTTGATGAATGAGATTTTCGCTCTAACAAATGATCTGCTTTTTCATAGTCACCTTTCGCGAGCGCCCTATCGGCTTGATAAATCGTCTGATCTTCGCTCAACGGCTGAGTATACTTCTCCAAGCTGCTGGGCGAACGAGAATAGATCGCGCCTTGGTGCCAAAGCAAATTGCCTAAAGAGACGGGGCTACGAAGAGGTCCTGAGAGCAATCGTTCGTAGACAACCCTTTGGTTGGTTTCTCTCTTCAAAGAGATATAGGCCAACCTGCCAGAATTGAGCGGTAGTAAATAACTATCACCCAGGTGAATTCCTTCACCAACAGGGACTTCTTCTCCTTGAAGAGAAGCTCGCCAAAGTTCTTTGCCTTCATGCAATGATCGAGAACAAACAGAATTTGACTCGAGGATCAAAACTTGTCCGAGACTTGCCGACTCAACTGAGTCGTTGGTCTCAGCAACACCGACTGCTAGGTTTCCCTGCTTCAATTCTTCCGACCACAGCATTTCACCCGTTTTGCAGTCATAGCACGCCAAGTAATCGGACTCGACGGGAGCTACAACTAGCTTATCTTGATAGATGAAAAGCCCAGTTGATCGCCAACCTTCTCCCGTTCGGATTCTTCGTTCCGCCTCCTGGAGCCCAATTTGTTGACTCCGACGCATTTGCATCACTTTCAATGTTTCGTCAACTGGTAGGTAGCTTACCCACTCGATTGATCGTCGCATTGGATTGATGGCTGCTACAACACCGCTGCCAGCAGAACAGTAGAATTTGCCGTTATTCCAAATGGGGGTATACCCTGTCAGAGTGAGATGTGGCAAAAACTCATTGCTTTCACGATTTGAGATAGGCTGCTTCCAAAGCAATTTGCCATCGCTTGCGTTGATCAAAAAGAAATGGATCGCACCTTGTCTCTCGGCAAGAACGGCAAGATAGTCTTCAACCGCTGCAGGAGATCCGAGAAATCGGTAGCCATAATACGATCCAGTCGAATCCGAACCATCAATGACCCACTTTCGCTTACCTTGTTCAGCAATCGAAAAAGCGGCAAGGGCATTCACGAAGTTCCTTCGACCCGAACGATGCCAAGGAAAAAATCGGGCATCATTCCCTGATTCTCCTTCAGGCTGTCTCACATCGAAAACGGCAAATACCAATTCAGAATCACTTGTGATCGTTCCACGTGATCGATCTAGCCATGCCTGGTCTGTGGCTTGTCCAGCAAAAAAAGAGCCCAGATAATATCGCATCTTTTCGGAATAACTTTTCGGCTCATCCTGCTGGGACAGGTCAACATTCCACTGACGTAGACCAGTATCAGCATCAATGGCAACAAGTTTGTTCTCTTGTCGAAATAGAACCACGCCATCCACGGCAATAGCATTGGGTGCTGTTAACTGCGAAAAATTAACAGCCAGTCGGCTCCGCGCTGCTTCGATTTCACGCTCATCGCTAATTGAATTGCATGTCGCTGCTGCCCATTCTCGCCAAGGTGTTGGCGAAGGGCCATGCATTTGAAAACGGCGATCCGACTCCGCTTGGGGAGCAATCCAATTCTGAGGACTGTGCCTTTGGAGCCATCGAGGCGTTTCCATGCCGTCATTAATGGTCGCTTTATGACGTTCCTTGAATAATCGACGACTTTCGAGCAGGTCTCCCAACAATTGCGATGGACCATCTACCTGAACACCCGATGATTCTAGTTCTTGAATGATTGCCGAGGCAAACACTTGGTTTCCAAGCTCACGCTCAAGCCATGCCCAAGCAACCCATGCATTTTGCCCAAGGACTTCGGGCGGGTATTGAGCAGCCAATTCAGCAAGGCGAGTTCGATCAAGACTATCAATCGCTTGTTGAATTTCCTTTCCCAGAGGGACTTCGATAATGGTACGAAGAGCTCGACGACCCGATGCTGGTAAATCAGCGACCAGCTGGGTAGCTTTTGCCTTTAAACTAGTCTGATCCGTCAGAATTGAATCGTCTGGAACCTCGAATAAAGACTGCAAGATTCTGACCGCATCAGAGTATCTGCCAGCCTTGATTAGCTTCTCAGCAGCCTCGATTTGACGCTCTCGTTCTCGGTTCCTTGGCATTTGAGAACCGTAAACCAATTCGCTTCGATTCCAGTTCTGGTCATCATTTTGGGCAAAAACCTGGATCGGCCAAGAAAAAATACCTAAAAATATTGGGGCCAGAATTAGCTGAGAAATCAGAGCTCGACGCAAGCAAATCTTGGCCTGCTGCTCGATTGATACGGCATTCTTAAAAATGGAAATAAACGCTACAAGTCTTTTATGAGTCATAACTTGCGTGATTAGGTTCTACCTAGCTAAATGGCCATAACCAACATGATTCATTCTAGCCATTTGTCCCTCATCTGAGGGTTTCGAAAAAGGTGAATGGGAGGGTTTTCTCGGCAAAGAGCCCATTTTTCCGCTTGTAATAAGGCATAAAGCTTCGTTTTAATCACGCCAATCGAGTGTTTAGCCGAAAAGGCTATCACCCGTTACTGTTTCGCCAGGCGTTCCTGGCTACCTGATCGATACGACCGGAGGACCCATTCCCATGGCGAAGGCCGCCCCCAAGCCCCCCACAAAGACTGAAATTTTCTCAAACATCGCTGAAGCGACTGGTTTAACCAAGAAGCAAGTCGGCGAAGTTTTCGACGCTTTGGATGAACAGATCGAAAAGTCACTGACCGGACGTGGCGCACCAAAGGTGTTTGCCCTTCCTGGTCTTTGCAAGATCACCATCCAACACAAGCCCGCTACCAAAGAGCGTGAAGGTATTAACCCCTTCACCGGCGAACCAACCATCTTCAAGGCAAAGCCTGCTAAGAACGTGGTTAAGATTCGTCCTTTGAAGAAGCTTAAGGACATGGTCAGCTAAGACCATTGCAACACATAACCTAGTCGAGATGCACTTCGCATGAGGTGCGTCGCGGCTGGATGTGTTTATGCGGCGGGCTATTTAGCCCGCCGTTTTTTCTGCGCTTGTTAACCAAAGACTTTGATCTTGCTCAGAGCTTTCCCTTGTCTGAAGAATCGCATCCATTTCATATTGTGCTATTTCAGCCTGAAATCCCCTTCAATACAGGGAGCGTGGGTCGTACCTGCGTGGCACTCGGCGCAAAGCCCTGGCTTGTGAGGCCGCTTGGATTCCGACTAGATGATCGGCATATCAAACGTTCTGGGATGGACTATTGGGAGCACCTTGAATGGGAGACGGTCGATAATTGGGAGCATCTTCAAGAACGCCTGCCAACAGAACGCTACTGGTTCTTCACTAAGTTCGGTGACTCCGATTATCTGAATGTTAGTTATCAACAAGGCGACGTTTTAGTTTTTGGAAGGGAATCAACGGGCCTTCCCTCGTCGATCACCGTTCCAGCGGAAGGACGGCGTTTGCGCATAGAAACACGCCCCGAAGCTCGGTGTCTGAACCTATCAAATGCCGTGGCCGTGGCCGCTTATGAGGCGGTTAGGCAATTTCGATTGGGGTCCTGAGAGGCCTAGAATCGTTGCTCTGGGATGTTAATCCTGCTTGGTGGTCTTTATTTTCCGGCTGGAATACTTTTGAATAGGGACTATCAAACTCCTGCATTTGCTTATTTTTGTTGCTGAACGGACCTTTTGACCATGTCGCTTGACCAAGGATTTGAATCATTCATGACGGCCGACGCCCCGTTGGCGGAACGAACTTGGTTTGGCGTGGGTGGTTCTGCGGAATGGCTTGCTACGCCTTCTTCAATCGAAGAACTGGTCGCTTTAGTCACCAGATGCCGAGATGAGGGTGTTCCTGTTCGGTTATTGGGCAATGGGTCCAACGTGCTGGTCAAAGACGAAGGCGTGTCAGGGGTCGTCATATCGCTTGAATCGGAAGCGTTCCAGAAAATCAATGTCGATGGCAATCAGGTTCGAGTTGGTGGAGGAGTATCTCTTCCTTCCCTGATCAACGAAACCGTCCGCAATGGTCTTGCCGGCCTTGATCCCTTAGTGGGGATCCCTGGTACCGTAGGTGCAGCCCTGCACCATAATGCCGGGGGTAGAGGAGGAGACATTGGTCAATGGACCGTTGAAGCCACGGTCCTTACCCGAGCTGGCGAAACGATCACACGAAACTCCGAAGAACTGTTCTTTGCTTATCGCCAAAGCAGCTTAGATGAGCTGGTTATCTTGGAAGTGGTCTTCAAACTAGAGTCGGCTGATCCTGCGGAATTGACTAAACGGATGCAAAAGCAGTGGATCGTCAACAAAGCAACCCAACCCATGTCCCATCAGCGGACTGGTCAAATCTTCCGAAATCCTCGTGGTATGAGCTCGGGTATGCTTATTGATCAAGCGGGCTTGAAAGGAACGAAAGTAGGCGGAGCCGAGGTTAGCGCACAACATGCCAACTTCTTCACGGCAGCTGATGGCACTACTAGCAATGACTTGATCCAGCTAATTGATCAAGTAAAAGCTCGCGTTCACGAGCGGATGGGAGTTGAGCTGGAGCTAGCGATTGAAATCTGGTAGACGTACCAGCAGTAATTTTATGCGATCCCTGAGCTACATGCGATCGTTGGGCACTGCTTCGATGTCAGGAGGACATACAAGGTGGCTGCGACTCAACTGCGTCAATCAATTTTTACCCATCAAGGCACGATCATTAGCCTTGGCATGCTGATCACTGCTGGCTTTCTTGCGTATTTTGCATGGCAAGCAAGTAGCTCTTCCGTGAGTCATTCTGCTCGCTATCAAATTACAACTTCAAGCATCTCCTTGAACCAACAACCCGAATGGCTCCGCGCAGATGTGAAGCTCGAAGCACTTAGTCGAAGCGGCCTCCTAACCAATCCCACAAACGGTTCTCTAGGGGTCTCGATTCTTGATCCTGTCAATCAACTCGAAGATCGCGTAGTAACTGCTTTCGAATTTCATCCATGGGTGCTTAAGGTTACCAGCGTCGTAAAAAGTCCTCCGAATCAACTAAATGTTGAAGTCGAATATCGGAAACCTCTAGGCGTATTAGCCACGACCTCGAATCAGGTTGATCAAATCCCGTACTTTCCGATTTCTGAAGATGGCGTTTTGCTGCCACAAAATGACCTTAGTCCAAAAGACCTTGGGCTACTTCCAAGAATTGATATCCGACAATTTCAGCAAGCAGCAAGTAGCTCTCCGCCCCAAGTTGGTCAACGTTGGACCGAGCCTCGCGTCGCTGGAGCCATCGACATAATCAGCCATCTGGGTTCTCGTTGGCAGTCTTTCGCATTGCTGGATATTCGACCTTCGGTAGTTCCTGAAATCCGGGGCAATCAACGATACTATGTCTATGAAATTCGATCAAACAGCGGTACTCGAATTGTTTGGGGTGCCGCTCCTGGAAATGCACCCACCGATGAGCATTCCTTCGAAACCAAATTAGATCGACTAGAAAACTATATTGCCCAATCCGGCAAACTCGACTCGATTGAATCGAGCCCGGCTCTCATTGATGTCCGCCGCGAACTGCGAACTCAACCTAGGTTGGTTAAGAAGGAAGATGATTCAAAAGAATCAACACGCACTGCCACTGCGCCTAAAGAAAAACCGAAGAAAACCGCAGCAAAGCCAACTAACACCGAAAAGAAATGATCTTGAAGTGGTTTAGCGTTCTTTTGCTAGAGCACTAATCTCACGAAACGCTTTGTCAGTTGCGCGTTCACACCACTCGAACATTGCCGACTCGGCTGTCGTCATTCCTACTCCTGCAGCTTCAAGTCGGCGAAGGGCAACCAGATGATCTTGCTCAAAGCGTGAACCAACCGCATCAACCACAATGATCGGCTGTAGCCCAGCAGCGATTAGATCCATAGCGGTTTGTTGGATACAAACATGCGTCTCAATACCCGCCAACAAAACGTGGCGAATTGCCTTCTCGCGAAGCAATTCATTAACTTCTTCACAACCAATCGCACTGAATTCCGATTTACTTGGAATCGGACCAGGAAGTCGCTCGGCAAGCAGATCAACCGTGGGCCCCAGTTTTTCTGGTACTTGCTCAGTTCCAACGCAAGCGACTCCCAAGGCTGATGCAGCATCTAACAATCGGCGTGTATTATCAACGATTTGCTCAGCGTTCGGTTGAGCAGATAGTAACCTTGTTTGAACATCAACCACTAATAGCATGGTTGAATTTCGATGCATCAATTCGGGGCTTCGGAGAGGATTCATAGGTTTGAATTTGGCTTAGCTTATTGCCAACTTGAGAGCTGATTTGTGAACATCCTTCCAGCTTAACTAATTTTGATTATGCTGGAAGCATCAACGTCAACGATTCAGGGTGATGCTATGTCGAAATCTGATCTCTCTAAGAAGGCAATCTGCGATTGGTCTAAGAAAGATCTACGCGAGCATTTCGACCTTCTCCGCAACCTCATAGAATCTCCCAAATACGTTTGTCTGAAATGTGGTCGTGCGGCAAAGCACAAAAAGTCGCTGTGCAAGCCAACCTCACTGGGGTAAACCTACCCATTCACAGAGATTCAGCGCCTCTGCCCCCTGGCTTTATAGGTACGGTTTGTGACAATACGGGGATGTCAAAACCACGCATTAGATCGACGACCATTCTGACGGTACGCATTGGCGATACCGTTGCGATGGGTGGAGACGGCCAAGTTAGCCTCGGTGACACCGTCATGAAGGCTGACGCGAAGAAAGTGCGCCCCTTGTCGGAGGGAAAAGTGTTGACGGGGTTTGCTGGTTCGGCAGCTGATGCTTTCGCTCTTTTGGAACGTTTTGAATCAAAACTTAAAGACCATCCCAAGAACATGCCACGCGCGGCAACGGAGCTAGCCAAGGATTGGCGCACCGATCGTGCCTTGCGTCGGCTTGAAGCCCTTATCGCCGTTGCCGATGCGGGAGACACCTTGCTGGTTTCCGGCACTGGCGATGTCATTCAACCTTCGGATGGCATCCTCGGCATTGGGTCAGGTGGGAATTACGCCACCGCAGCAGCACGTGCTCTGGTTCAGAATACCGATCTTAGTGCCGAGGAAGTTGTTCGCAAAGCTTTACAAATCGCTGCTGATATTTGTGTCTACAGCAACCATAACGTCGTGGTTGAAACCATCACTCAATCCTAGCCAACTGCAATCGATTCTGATTGATGAGCAACCAAGACCTCACACCTCGCAAAATAGTCGAACTGCTTGATCGACATATCGTAGGACAGGCGGATGCGAAACGCGCTGTTGCTATTGCGATACGTAACCGTTGGCGTCGTCGCCAGCTTGATGACGAACTGCGTCGCGAAGTTGCGCCTAAAAACATCTTGATGATTGGGCCTACCGGCGTAGGTAAGACGGAAATAGCCCGGCGCTTAGCAAAACTAACTGGCGCACCCTTCATAAAAGTCGAAGCAACCAAATATACCGAAGTGGGATATTATGGTCGTGACGTAGAGAGCATGGTACGTGAGCTCGTCGAGAATGCGATTGGCATTGTCCGTGAACAACAACGAGCTGAAGTCGAAGAGGAAGCAAAGAAAGCGACCGAAGAACGCCTGCTACACAAGCTTGCTCCTCCTCCGGCGACCATTGATGTTGGTGTTGATGCTGAGGATGCCTCCGAGCGTTACGAACGAACACGCGAAAAAATGCGTGCGATGCTTGTCGGTGGTGAGCTTGAAGATCGCATGGTAGAGATTACGCTCGAACGTAAACCGCAAGCCATGATGATCCCCGGCATGAACCAAGGGGGCGGCGACATGGATTTCGACATGCAAGGCATGATTGAAAAAATCTTGCCAAAGCAGGTCTCACGCCGAGAAGCTACGGTAGCGGAAGCCCGTCAGGTTATCTTTGAGCAAGAATGTGAAAAGCTGATTGATGAAGAGAAAGTCAACACCTCTGCCATCAGCCTTGCTGAAGAGACTGGCGTTATTTTCCTTGATGAAGTTGACAAGGTAGTTGCTTCTGAAGGCGGCAAAGGGGCAGATGTTTCGCGACAAGGTGTCCAGCGTGACTTGCTGCCACTGGTTGAAGGAACCACGGTTCAAACAAGATATGGCTACGTCAAGACGGACCATGTTTTATTCATCGCAGCCGGAGCTTTCCATAAGGTCAGCCCTTCGGACTTGATGCCGGAACTCCAAGGTCGTTTTCCGATTCGGGTTGAGCTGCAGGATCTCACGAAGTCCGACTTTGTCCGAATTCTAACGGAGCCTCGCGGAGCATTAACCAAGCAATACAAAGCACTTATGGATACCGAAGGAGTGTCAATCGACTTCCAACCGGATGCCATCGAAGCACTTGCCGAATATGCTTTCGAAGTAAACCAAACGACTCAGAATATTGGTGCTCGACGACTGTACACTATCCTTGAAAGGTTGCTTGAGGAGCTCTCTTTCGAGGCGCCTGAAATGTCTGGCGCGGTTGTACCGATTAATTCAGCCTACGTTAAGCAAAGGCTTGAAGAAGTGACGCGCAATGAGGATCTGAGTCGGTATATTCTATAGAGAGTAAATTTAGGTGGCTTAAGGCTGATTGGAGCTTTAACCTCCTCGTCCCCTAATCTTATCGTGTGGTGAACCAAAAAAGTGGAAAGCGGCGATCCCCAAAAGTTCCTTAGAGACTTAAAGAAGCAAGAGGTTGTTCGCGCGCCGAATGATCCTAAGTTCTACGTACGCTTTAAGTGGGTTGGCGTCGCCATGCTTGTCTTCATGGTATGGAGCCTCTACGACGGCATCGTAAAGTACCCCATGCAGCTTGAGCGATACGAAGCTTGGAAGGGTTTGCATGCCCAATTGGAAGAAGAAGGTTTAAATCGCGAAGAAGACGGAGACTATTACGAAAAGCGATTCTCTGAAGAATGGCAGTCGATTTCAACCGAAGCCAATTGGCGTGTTCCAATTGATAAGACAATCAAAGAACGACATGTTTCTGCCATTTACTCCAACTACGCCTTTGCTGTGATTGGGGGAGTCGTTGGTAGCTGGATGTTGCTTACGGTTTGGCTCTCCCAAGGACGTTGGATAGAAGTTAGCAAAGAGGGACTAGATTCAAGTTCAGGCGATTCCGTGGCTTTCTCGGACGCAACCTTGCTTGACAAGAAGCAGTGGGATTCCAAAGGAATCGCATGGTTGCACTTCGAAAAAGAAGGGGGATCGAAAGGTCGATTCTTAATCGATAATTACAAGTACATGAGAGATGAGACGAATGAGATCCTCATCCGTGTCGAACAAGCTATTGGAGCGGATAAAATCCGTGGCGGTCTCCCTGAAACTACCGATGATTCAGACCCATCTTCTGATCAAAGTTCCGAAGAATAGTTCGAATCGATACCCTCGATTTGAACGCTTCTCGCTTCCCCTGAAAGAACTTCGATGCTGATTTGAATCATATCGGCAGGAAGACAATTCTTAACTCGTTCGCCCCATTCGACAAACGTCAAACCAGGACCGGAACGGGCATAGCCATCAAAGTATTCATCGGGGCCAAGTTCTAAGAATTCGTCATCGTTTTTTAGACGGTATGCATCGAAATGGTAGATTGGCGTTGATCCCGAACTGTATTCATTTACGAGAACAAATGTTGGGCTCGTAACGTCTTCCGTTACGCCCAGCTTATAAGCAATGGCTTGAACAAGACGCGTTTTGCCGGCACCGAGAGTCCCCTGCAAAGATATCGTGTCGCCCGCTTTGAGCACCGTTGCGAGTCGGTGGCCAAGCTCGACCATTTCTTGTTCATTCTGTATTTCTATCTTCATGATACCGAAACTAATGCAGATATCCTTTAGGTTTCAGCTGTCTAATCTCGCCTATGGGTGGCTGGATAAAAAGCCCCCTGTTGGCAACGATTCGTCCTATTGGAATTAGGGAACAATCACAGGGTGCTTGTTCTGCCCAAACATCTGCCGTCTGCGAATCAGTCGTTACCAATAATTCAAAGTCTTCTCCGTCAGAGAGGGCATGATCAAGCGGTGGTCTTCCGCTTGTCTTAGCCATCTCGTTCGCTGCTGACGAAACCGGTATCGAAGCTTCCTCGAGCACAGCACCACAAACGCTTGCTTCAATCATTCTTGCCAAGTCAAGGGATAGGCCATCTGTGATGTCCATCGCCGCATGAACCAACCCCGTCTGGACAAGCTGAAATGCCTCGTTGACTCGTGGTTGAAAGTCGAGATGCTTTCCTGTCAGACTTCCTCCAAGTGGGCCTGTCACCATGATTACATCATCTGGCTTCGCACCACTTCGAAGCATCGGCTCTGAGGTGACCAATTCGCCGAAGACCGTTACCGAGATCACTAGCGAGCCCCTAGATTTGCTCGTATCTCCTCCGATGATTGGGCATTCAAACTCTTTGGCAAAAGGAAGCATCCCTTTCACAATTCGTTTTGCATAATCGAGTCGGTCATGATCATTTGGCAGTTGAGCAGGAATAGCTAAGCCCAGAACGGCACCACGAGGACGTGCCCCCATGGCTGCCAAGTCGCTTAGATTCACTGCCAATGCTTTTTGGCCAATCTGCTCGGGTGTGTGCTCCGAAGCAAGAAAATGAACCCCATCGACCAGAAGATCTTTTGAAACAACCAGCCGAGGATCGTTCAGTTGGAGTACCGCAGCATCATCACCAATTCCAACTTGCAAGCGAGAATCTAAGGGTGCTTGATTATGCTCGCGGAGCCAGTTGACGAATTCAAGTTCCATGAAGTCAGCGAGATGTCGAAGGCAAATGATTGACCTCTAAAGACTAACATCCCTCTATCAAGAATTCTATTGGCGAACCACTATCGGTTCGAATTCCTTGTCGAATTCGTGGCAACTCTCATTTCGCCATAGAGAGTCTCATTGCCACGCAGGACATAGAATTTAACTCCGTTGAGATTGGCAAGCTCTTTTGATTTCACATTAACAATGTATTCAATGTCATCTTCTGAAGCGGTTTCCCAACGGTGCATGCCGACTAAGATATCGCCCTCGCGGATTCCCTTCTCGGCTGCTGGACCGTCATTGCGAATGTCGACAACTCGCATACCACCTCGATAGCTACTGTTGCGCTTTGAGAACGTAGAGCTAGGTTCGGCTTCGAACGTCATGCCAAGCAGGTCCCAAGTACGTGATTCTACCGAGTTAGATTTTGAAGAAATATTTCGTTGCTGTACTTTTGAACGTGCCGGTGTGCTGCCACTTCGTGAGACGGCTAGATTCATAGCGAGCCGCTCGTTGCCTCGTGCGACTGACATATCGAGTTGGCTGCCGATACGTTGACCTAGTAAGGCTCGCTCAATATCCAAAGGTCGCTCAACCGATACCGTTCCGATCTGTTGAATGACGTCGCCCGGCTTCAGGCCACTTCGAGCTGCAGGGCTACCAGCAACCACTGATTGCACCACAAGCCGATCGTCAATGCGAGAAATCGCACGGATGCCATGCCACTTCTTTTCAAGCCGCTCAACACTCATTAGATTCGCAGCAACTTGCATCGCCTTATTGACCGGAATGGCAAAGCCAATACCTTGGGCACCTGCACGGACGGCAACGTTCACGCCGATCATGTCGCCTTCAATATTGAGCAACGGGCCACCGGAGTTACCCGGATTGATGCTTGCGTCGGTTTGAATAAGGTCGTCATAAGCTTGGGTATCACTTACTTGCACATCACGGTGCAAAGAAGAGATGATGCCCCGAGTCACCGTATGCTCATAACCGTAAGCATTACCCATAGCAATCACAGGTTCACCTGTCATCAAATCACGGGATGTACCGACACGAATCGTGGGTAACGATCGACCGACGCTCACCTTAATCACGGCAAGGTCTGTACGACGGTCATGGGCAACCAGTCTAGCGATATCAACCGACCCGTCATCAAGTGTGACTCGAATATTCCGCACCCCTTCAACAACATGATGGTTGGTGAGAATGTAACCACGTGGATCAACAACAACGCCGGTCCCCATGCCATTGACTTGCTTGGTAGCACCAGCCGATCCGTTTTCATCAGGTACTAACTTGGGGCCTTGTATATTCACGACCGAAGGTCGTGCCCCTTTGATGGCTTTGACAATTGGTGTCATGCGAAGTTCAGAAACTTCAGCACCAAAAGAAGTGGCTGCCAAAAGCATACCTAGTAACAAAGGTCCTATCCAACAAACTGAAATCATCAGTCGGCTGGCGATCGTCGAACGGGGTCCAGAGACCAAGTCACGGTGTAGTGAGGTGGCGTGCGGCATCGGCGAGGCATTGGCAAACGGAGGCGAGCTAAAGGCGTTTCGTCATTCCGTCGCCAAGCGAAGAGTAACGATTATGCCGGCCGATCCTATCGATCAGCTGATGTCTGACATCGGGAAATCGCGATAACCGGCTCCAACCGCATAATCGGATGCCGTTAGAGTCTTCCTAATTTAACACCGCTTTGTGCATTACCTCAGATTGAGGGGTAAAGACAGGCTTTACCGGCACCGGGAAGAAGCGTCCGGGAGGGCCACTAGCGTTTGGAACCGCCGGTGGACGAGAGATTTTTATCACCTTTGGCCGCATTTCATCGGGGGCATCCCAATCCTCGGCCCAAATTTGCTCTTCGGATTCTCCTAGATAGACATTGCTAGCACAGGCTCCCGTTGAGCAAACGCCCCCATGCTGACCACAAACACACTCGGAAGAAGGTAGAGCATCGTGTGGAATCACGGGTCGCCCCGCCAAAGGCCATTCTCGCCGCAAGAACTCGGTAAAGTCCTGTGTGACCGATACCGGTTCACCAGGCCCTGTCGACGCAACGGCACAGCCTGTCGCGAGCAAGGCAAGTAATGGAAAAATGAGAAGTCGCATCCGCTAGCACCCCGTCCTTGGACAAAGCGTTTTCCAAGACGCATCCAGGAAAACAAAAAGGGACCGTGCAAACGGTCCCCCACCCCTATCAAAGATCGACACCCAAGGCGAAGGGAATCAATATAATCGATAAAGTCAGCCTATTTTGTTGCAGGTGCTAGCATGGTTATGTCATACCGCCACTTCTACAAACCGCTGACCCTACTGATTTAGTCAGATGCGTCTTTTGGTAAATCAGAAGCTTCCATCTTTGCGTATTCTTCAGGCAAACCACCACGCGATTTGCCATGACGCTCAACTAGCTTTGCACCGGCTATCGTTGCCAGATATCGATCAAAAGGTGCTATAAAAGCTGCACGGCTTAAGTACTTGTCTGCAAGTTCATCTTTACCTAGCTGGTCCAAGGCTAGCCCTAGGAAGGCGTTATAGTTTGTCTGGTAAATGATCGATGTATCACCCAACATAGTCTTATCAAATGTAGTAAAGAAGGATTCTTCAGGCATGTCACCTAAAAATGCCCCCAGTAGACCCTCGTAAATTACAACCCAGTTTGGGTATTGCTGGATCGAATTCTCTTTGATTATTGATCGCAAAGCTGTGGCAGCTTTGTTAGCTGTTTCTTGTTCTTTGACTTCGGCAGCGACCATCAAAGCAAATAGTTGAGTGTAAGCTCGGTTCCAAGAATCCATGCTTCTACTAGCAGGAATCAACTTTTTATCAATTGTTTGAAGTGCTAAGTCGACTTCCCCTTCAAGAAACCAAAAAGTAGCTTTAATAAGGTTAGTGCTATAGTTGTTGTAAGAAGAGTTATTTTCAAACCATTTCTCAGCAATAAGGCGTGAGTCCTCGATTGACCCACATCCATTTCTTTTGCACCATAAATACCATTGACAACCCGTATAACTTGGATAGCTCTTAGATAATTCAGAGACATAGTACTCAGCTCTCTCAAAATCTTGCATCCCTTCAAAAACGCAGTACGCTTTTTTGAGTGCGCTACCAGAATACGACTCAGCTGCCTCAATGACATGAGGTTCAGCTCTTTTCCAATGTCGATTTTGAATATGAACATCCGCAATTTGGTTATGAATTTGCGAGTGCATTAATCCTAGATCAAGATGCTCAAGATAGCCTAAAAGCGTTTGCTCCCATTTCTCTAAATCTTTTCCTCCCTTGTAATAATAAACATTTGCTAGGTGATTTGTTGCCTTGTAACAAGGACTAATTGCAAGTGACTTTTGGAGGCAACGTTCAGCAGAGTCAAATTCTTGCAAATAATAATACCTCACCCCAACGTCCATCCAACTCAGTGGGTCATCACCAGCAACTTTTTCGTATTGAATTAATTCATCCAGAGATAGATTCTCTCGTGTTTGCCATTTAGATCTTATTGCATTGGGAGAATAGGGACTAATTACCTCATAATTATGCTGAATAGCTGCAGACTGTTCGGCATCAAAGACATTCTCCCATTCAAGAACAATTCGAAAAAAAGCTTCGATGATTCCATCAAAGGTAAGATTCCTTTCTTGCACCGCACGGATTCCATAATTCTGCCAACAATACTGTGAATCATTCTTGCTAAGAAGTCCACGGTAACCACCACCAAACACTTGTGCCATGTTACCTCGAGGGTCGTAGATATTTAACTTAATAGACCGCGGAACATACTCAGGAGACAAGATCCTTAAATAATCCGCGTAACGACTCCCTTCAGACATCTCGTAGTTTTTCTTTACAAGCTCTGTCATAGAATGTTCGACAGCATTCTTTGATACCTTAATTGTATTAACGGATTGATTGAACTGTTCTTCGAGAATCAGCTGCGCTAAAACATCCCATGTAAACTCCTTCGAGGATTCTTGACTGGAAGCTTCCCAAAGCTTGCTGCAAATTTTTCTTGGAAGCATCTGGTCAATGTTGTTTCGACTAACGCCTGGAATATCTGCCATCCAATTTGTCATAGGAGGTCGATCACATAACTCCTTAACAGCATTAGGTAGGTTCGCCAGATCTTTTATTCTTGCTGGCAAGGCAATCGGGAAAACTGCAGGGCCCTGGTAGGCTCCAATCCGACTAATCCTGAGCGCACCTGACCAAGTTGCCATGACGGAATAGATTCCATAGGCCTCGGGACATGCCTGCATTGCCTCAATTCCCTTTTCATAAATCAACCGTCCATGTAGATAGCTTCGATATTGCTTCCAAAGCAAAAACGAAGCTATTTGTGAGATTTCTTCTCGATCTTCAACTAATTCACTCAGAGCATCATGCTGGAATTTTGCATAGGGAACTATAACTTCAACCCAAGAGGGAAGGTCTGCGGCGCCGTCACCTTGATTGATTTGTTCGACTTGCTCCAAGGCAATCGCATGCAGACCGACAATCGCACTGGCATAAGCTTGATTCCAATGCGAAATTTTATTCTCAGGATCTAGTCTTACCATTCGTTCTGCATAAAGAAGAGATCTTGCAGCAAAGACATCACTTTGGCTGACCCATGTATGCTCGGTAAGCATTGATAGATTAGCGTAACCACGCACCAAAACTCCTAGCCATTCGAGTGAAGCACCGCTTTTTGCAATCGATTGGTGTGCTGCTCGTAGTGCTCCATATTGAGAAACGAAATTCATTTCCAAAAGCTGGCTTTCGATCTCAACTGAAGGCTTATTATCAGGATTGAACATCGTTGCCGTATTACCTGAAGTAAGCTGATGCAATCCATCAGATAGTTGATCACTCTCTGCAACGAGTTTATCGATAATGTCTAGGTAAATACTCTTAACATCAAATTTCACATTCGAGTTGTGACTCCATAAAGTATCCTTACTGCCATCTTGATTGCTAAAAAGACTAGCTTCGAAATTGCCTCGCTCGTCATAATACGTACTTACTTCACATACATAAGCAGAAAGATTATTCTCTGCCGCTCTTTCTTGAAGAGATTGATCACGGGTAAAGATCCCCAGTTCTTCCCGAGCGATAATTAGCACTTGCTGCCTTACTAGCTCTCGTAACAAACGATTCCTTGCGAAGGGGAATGATTGCTGATCTGGCGAAACTGGATTTGTTTTCAGATAAAGATAAACACTTTCTTCATCAGAAGAGTCATCCACGGAAAGACTTTCGCCCCCTATAGATTCTGCCAAAACATTAAACTGACAATTGCAGCAAAACATTGCTACTAGCAGAGCACGGAGCATCAGTATTACAGAGAATCGCATGTCTATTTTGCCTTCTAGAAGAGACCACCCATCTTCCCAAACAATTAAAATTATGGATGTCTATTAATAACACCCATGATGTTATAGCAACATCATGGGCGTTGTACATCTTTTTTAAACGACAGGTACTAGATGCTATGCAAAAGCTGGAAGATTACATTGTCAGAATCTAGCATTTGCGATTTTTCTTCGTCGAACCCCGACGAAGCTGGCTGTAAGAATGAGCTGCATAGAGCTAGGCTCTGGAAGCCAGAAAAACTTTTGAGCAAGATAACATTAATTATCTCTATGATAGATGATCAAAGTATAAGGCCGATGAAGTGGTGATCCTAGAATCAACGCCCTTCCTAGGAAAGATCAATCTATTGGTGCTATTGCTCAGCTGTTATCTTTTCTGCTGTATCACGGATACCGCGTAACATGCCGCCAAAAACTAGATTGTGGAACGGAAGCACGCTGTACCAATAAAGATGACCAAACAGTCCTTTCGGTCGGTAGCGAGCTGTCATTATTAGATTCGTATGCTGTTCTTTAGAGAGTGGTTTTAGATTGAATTCAAGTTGAGCCGTGCCGGGCAATTTCATTTCTGCGCGCAATAGCAAAGAGCGATTTTTCTCGACTTCCACAACACGCCAAAAGTCTAATGCCTCTCCAAAGGCGATATCTTCCGTATGACGTCGGCCTCTTCGGAGACCAGGACCTCCCACCAATTGATCCATGACACCGCGGATCTTCCAAAGCAGGTCACCGGCATACCAGCCGTGGCCACCGCCGACGCGACACACTGCTCGAAACACCGATTCGGGATCGGCATTGATTTCAATTGATCGGGCATCCACGTAGACTTTTCCGCCTGCCCAATCAGGATCACCGGGCATAACTCCTGCTGCTGACCAGATAGTGGGTACTTTATTAGAATCGGTGATCGATATCGCACGTGATATCGCTTCTCGTGAGGATAGCGGTTCGTGCGGCATAAGTTTTTGGACCGAATGATCACCCACTACCACGCGATTACTCAGACCTGCCGCAAGCGGAC
>SPJK01080343.1_pt1 | contig 47081 bp, 41 predicted proteins | sample 3741771 | NCBI WGS metagenome assembly SPJK01 (sample SAMN10925997, study PRJNA522277) | cold seep metagenome | isolation source: Elba SIP-enriched marine methane seep metagenome, extraction at timepoint T2 | place: Italy: coast of Elba, Mediterranean Sea
AAGCGGCGAGTTTTCCAATGATTTTGATGCCTATATTTCTGCGTCGCTGTTGATTGCGGGATGGAACGGCATCACCATCACCTTTGCGGGGAAAGGCGATGATGAAGGGGCGCTTGCTGCCAATGAGCAAGTCTTGAACTTTATCTTAAGCGCGCTAGAACCTCGCTGATTTTGCTGTTCAGCCGAACTGGGCTGGACAGACCTCTTTTTTCCAATACCATGCGGCAATCAGTCTTTACCCCGCTCTGACATTATGTCAGTTTGCGGGCATAGTTTTTGCACACCATTTGCACAATAATTGTCAAACCAAGAAAAGAGAGGGCCGTTCCAGATGAGCGATCTTGAACAATTCCGCGCCGAAACGCGCGACTGGCTGGAGGCTAATTGCCCGGCATCAATGCGCACCCCCGCCAAAAGCGAAGATGAAATTTGCTGGGGTGGCCGCAAGGCGAAATTCGATAATCCCGATATTCTATTGTGGATGGAACGGATGGGCGCCAAGGGCTGGACCGTGCCTGAATGGCCTAAGGAATATGGCGGCGGCGGCCTGACCAAGGCTGAAAATAAGATCCTTCATGAAGAGATGAAGCGCATCAATGCGCGCTCTCCCCTGAACAGCTTCGGCATTTGGATGCTTGGCCCGGCATTGCTGGAATATGCAACCGAAGAGCAGAAGAAAAAATATCTGCCGCAGATTGCGCGCGGTGAAATTCGCTGGTGTCAGGGCTATTCCGAACCGGGTGCAGGCTCTGACCTTGCCGGGTTGCAGACCAGCGCCGAAGATAAGGGCGACCATTGGTTGGTCAACGGGTCCAAAATCTGGACGTCCTATGCAGACAAGGCAGACTGGATTTTCTGTCTGGTGCGCACCGACAAGTCCGTCAAACATGCCGGTATTTCCTTCCTGCTGTTTGATATGGAATCCGAAGGCGTGACGACCAAGCCTATTCAATTGATCTCTGGCGCGTCTGCATTCTGCGAAACATTCTTTGACAATGTGACAGTGCCGAAGGATCAGTTGGTGGGGGAGTTGAACAAGGGCTGGACCATTGCCAAGAAATTGTTGCAGCACGAACGTAATATGATTTCCGAAATCGGCAACAATCAGGGCGGCGAGTCCGCTACGGTTGATCAAATCGCGAAGACATATGTCGGCGGTCACAATGATCAGATTGCTGACCCGGTTCTGCGTAACCGCGTTGCCAAGCACAAGATGAATGATCATGCCTTTGCGCTGGTGCTGAAAAAGGCTCGCGAAGAAGCCAAGGCAGGCATGGGGGCGTCTGCGGCGTCATCCATGTTCAAATATTACGGGACAGAACAGAACAAGCGGAAGTTTGAGCTGTTGTTGGAATTGATGGGCCATCAGTCATTGGGCTGGTCCGGTGATGGTTTTGATGCGCGTGAAATCGGAACGACGCGCGGCTGGCTGCGGTCCAAGGCGAACTCAATCGAAGGCGGTACAACGGAAGTGCAATTGAACGTCATTTCCAAAAATGTGCTGGGCCTGCCTGATTGATCAGACGCCAACTCTTTTCCAAATCAAAAAGACATTCGAACGAAGGATAATTGACCATGGCAATGGTTTTGACTGAGGAACAACAAATCCTCAAAGACTCAGCACGTGATTTTGTAACCGCAAAAACGCCGGTGAAGGCACTGCGGACTTTGCGTGACAACAAGGATGAAACAGGCTTTGACCGCGACCTGTGGCGCGAAATGGCTGACATGGGTTGGGCGGGTATTATCCTGCCCGAAGAACATGGCGGGCTTGATTTCGGGTATCAGGGCCTTGGCGTTGTGCTGGAAGAAACAGGCCGTCAATTGGTGGCGTCACCCTTGGTGTCAACGGTATTGACCGTTGGTACTGCCGTCATGCTTGGCGGGACAGATGCACAGAAGGCAGACATCCTGCCCAAGATTGCAGCGGGTGAGTTAATCGCAACATTGGCCCTTGATGAAGGGCCGCATCATGACCCGCTGTCCATTACAATGGCGGCGCAATCATCCGGTGATGGCTATTCATTAAGTGGTGACAAGGTTTTTGTGCTTGATGGCAATGCCGCCGACCTGTTGGTCGTGGCAGCGCGCACCGCAGGCGGGGCAGGGGATCGCGATGGCATCACCCTATTCCTTGTTGATGCAAAGGCCGATGGCGTTGGCATCGAAAAACGCGACATGGTTGATAGCCGTAACGCAGCTGCCATCAGCTTTGACAATGTGAAGGTCAGCGCCGACGCTGTGCTGGGCGCAGTGGGCAAGGGCATCGACGTGCTTGAGCCCGCGCTTGATCGCGCGCGGATTGGCTTGGCTGCCGAGATGCTTGGCTCCTCGCTTGAAGCTTTCGAGCGGACGATGGAATATCTGAAGACCCGCAAACAGTTCGGTGCCTTGATCGGGTCGTTTCAGGGCTTGAAGCATCGTGCGGCCGACATGTTCTCTGAGATTGAGCTGGCCAAGGCGATCGTGGCGGAGGCATTGACTGCCATTGATAATGACAGCCCAACGGTGCCCTTGATGGCCAGCCTTGCGAAATCAAAGCTTTGCGATGTGCTCAACCTTGTCAGCAGGGAAGGCGTGCAGATGCATGGCGGTATTGGCATGACCGATGAAGAAGAGATCGGCTTCTTTATGAAACGGGCCCGCGTTGCCGAAGCGACATATGGGAACGTGACCTATCATCAGGATCGCTACGCGGCGCTGTCTGGCTTTTAATCGGGGCCGAATCGACCGTCATCGAAAGAATAGTGTCATTAAAAGGGCCGCTTCGCGTTGGGTGAGGCGGCCTTTTTCGTCTGTGCCGTAAATGATTTTTGCGGTGATGGACATTCATGTGAGTCGCGTTGCAAATTTATCACGCGAATGATGGTGCATGTCGCCCCATATAACCTATTGATATTTCTGTGATAATTTCAAGTTTTGCGAATAATTTGCAGTTGCATTGTGTGAATTACTGCTATTGAGAATGACTTGCAATAAATTTTGGCGCTGCGTAAAAGCATAGAGGCGTGAAGGCAACACCTGTCACAGAAGTGAAATATATGGGTGCTACTTCCGCACTGCTATCGGTTCTCCCTTAAGGAAAAGATTAATGAAACTGACACGAGTTATTACCGCTGCCTTGTTGGCCGGTTCCGTTGCCGCCCCGGCATTCGCAGGCGACGACGCTGTATTGAATTCATATGCCCACACTGGCTCAAAGGGTAAGATCAAGGTCACCCTGTATGGTCAGGTGAACCCCGCAATGATCTATATCGATGATGGGTTGGACTCAGAAATGTTCTTCGCCATGAACGATGCGTCATCTGATCGCCTGGGCCTGAAAGCCAAAGGCAAGATCGATGACAAGTGGTCAGGTGGTGCCAAGATCGAATATCAATTCGAGCAGAGCGCGTCTGACAAGATTGAGTTCAACGATGCCTCAGCCGGCGTTGGTGTCACACCTGACATGCGTAAGCTGGAATTCTGGTTGGAAAATAGCGACCTTGGTAAAATCTCCTTGGGTCTTGGCGACATGGCCTCAAACGGTTCAGCGGAATCAGACCTGTCCGGCACAAAATCACTTGGCTATGCCAATGTTGATGCCCATCTAGAAGATGTTAACTTCGTTGTGAACGGCGTACGTAACGGCGCACAGATCGAAGATTTCATCAAAATGGAAGACGGCCACTCACGTCAGCGTCGTGTTCGCTATGACACACCGTCAATTGCTGGCTTTACTGCATCAGCAGCATGGGGTTGGCAACAGGGCGCGAACAACAACACCAACACTGCAGTTGGTGGTGGTGCCATTGTGCGTGACGAATATCTGTACGACGTTGCCCTGCGTTATGCCGGCGAAGTTGCAGGCATGAAGGTCAAGGCAGCCGCCGCGCATGCTTGGAACCTTGGCGCAACGAAGAACAATGACGTGACTGATCTGTCAGTTTCAGTTCTTTCCCCGATGGGTCTGAACTTCACTGCTGCTTGGGAAGGTCGTGATCGCCCGACAGGCCAGGTTGACTCAGATGTTTACTATACAAAGCTGGGTTACCAGACCAAGGAATTGTGTGATTGGGGTAAAACCTCATTTGCAGCTGAATACAGCTGGTCAGACGACTTCAACAACACGCAAGGCAATGAAGGTACAATCATCGGTCTAGGTGTTGTTCAGAAAGTGAAAGCCCTGAATTCAGAGCTGTATCTTGGTTGGCGCCGTTACGAAGCTGAAAATGCTGCCAACACAGCGTTTGAAGACATCGATTCAATCACCATTGGTGGTAAGGTTAAACTCTAAGTCGAGTTAACTGACGAACGAAAAGAGTTGTCCTACCCTGCGGTCTAAGTGGGGTGGGACAAACCCTCACCTGAATACCCTTCGCGTGCCCACGTGGAGGGTATTTTGTTTTGGGGTTCTGTGCGGGCAGCAACTAGCGGTTACCAGCCTTGGGGACACGAAAGCCGTCTGACGCATTTGGGAGACATAGGGTGGGGGCAACAAAGGGTTGCTCATTTCCACAACTATCGGTTGCCCGCCTTGGGGACACGAAAGCCGTCCGGCGCATTTGGGAAACATAGCGTGGGGGCAACAAGGGGTTGCTCATTTCCACAATTAGCGGTTACCCGCCTTGGGGACACGAAAGCCGTCCGACGCATTTGGGGAGACATAGGGTGGGGGCAACAAGGGGTTGCTCATTTCCACAAATGTCGGTTACCCGCCTTGGGGACACGAAAGCCGTCCGACGCATTTGGGGAAACAAAAAAGTGCAGGCTTCTGTTGCCAGGTGCCTGCGGACCCCGCCTAGCCAATGCGAACTGACTAGGAGTTTAATCGAAGTGTATCACCGCATTACGCAGCGATAGCAGCTTCCGCATAGTTGTCGTTTGCAACTACTAAAATGGCCCGATAACGGCGGAACCATGCCGAGCGAAGCAACCACTTTTACACGTCCGTCGATCCTGTTTCGCCCCCAAACTCTTTCGCATCAAATCCGGTAGAGAAATGGTGGAGGCGCCGGGTACTGCCCCCGGGTCCGATCCGCTTATTACGAAGCGCGTTTATCGCCATAGTCGGTAAACCGACACCTCTTATATAGGTGCTGAATGTGGCAATTAAAAGAGCGCATTTCAGCGAAGCGCCAGCGTAGCGGTAAAAAATGCCGCGTTAACCATTCGCGCATTTCAGCGAAGCGCCAGCGTAGCGGTAAAAATGCTGCGTTAACCATTCGCGCATTTCAGCGAAGCGCGCAATGTTGCGGGGCCGCTGCCTCAATTGGCACAAAAAAGGGGGCATTGCGCCCCCTTTGAAGTTATTCATGAATTTGCGGTTTAGTTCAGCAAATCAGTACTGCCGTCGCCGTCCTGCTGCTTGGACACGAAATTGTCAAAGCTGGCCCAAACGCCTTCTTCGCCATGCCATTTGCCTTTGGTCGCACCCTTGGAATATTCCGTGGCGCGCTGCTCAAAGAAATTGGCATGTTCAACCCCGTTCAGGATTTCTGTCAGCCAGGGCAGGGGATGGGTTTCGATCTGATAGACCTTGGGCAGGCCAAGCTGGCTTAACCGCCAGTCAGCGATATAGCGGATATATTTCTTGATATCATCCGGCGTCATGCCCTGTACCGGGCCCATTTCAAAGGCCAGATCAATAAAGCGATCTTCCAAATTCACAACGGTTTTACAGCAATCAACAATGTCGTCCTTGACCGCCTGTGTCAGGCAACCGGTTTCCTTTGTGAAGGTATGGAACATCTTGATCATGCCTTCACAGTGCAGGCTTTCGTCACGCACTGACCAACTGACAATCTGGCCCATGCCGCGCATCTTGTTGTGGCGCGGGAAGTTCAGCAGCATGGCAAAGCTGGCAAACAATTGCAGCCCTTCGGTAAAGCCGCCGAACATGGCCAGCGTGCGGGCGATGTCTGCATGACTATCAACACCGAATTCCTGCATATAGGCGTGCTTCGCTGCCAGCTCCTCATATTCAAGGAAGGCGGTGAATTCGCTGTCGGGCATACCGATGGTTTCAAGCAATAGGGCGTAGGCTGCGATATGCACTGTTTCAATGTTCGAGAATGCAGCCAGCATCATCTTGACTTCGGTCGGGCGGAACACACGCATATAGCGTTCCATATAATTGTCGTTCACCTCGACATCCGACTGTGTGAAGAAGCGGAAAATCTGGGTCAGCAGATTACGCTCCCCATCATCCAGCTTAACCGCCCAGTCCTTGCAGTCTTCGCCCAAGGGTACTTCTTCAGGCATCCAATGGATTTGTTGTTGGCGCTGCCAAAATTCATAGGCCCAGGGATAGCGGAACGGCTTATAGGAATGACTGGGGGTCATTAATCCCGGCAGTTCTTTGCTTTCAAACAAATCCCCAATTGCATCAGCCATGTGTCGCTCCCGCATTTATATCGTGTCTGTTATGAAAGAGGGCCGGGCGCACAATTCCCCCCAATGACAGAAACAGCCCTGCCACTTGCGGAAATAATGATAGCGATGGTCCCCTTAGGTGCCGTGAAACACTCTTCCCCGACACGGTGAGGCACAGGCCCCACCAAGACTCATAATATAACACAAGATGTTGGGGTGGAGTAGAGGGAAATCACAAGACTTGCGAAAAAAGGCGCAATTTTTGCCTATTCACCCACTGAAATAAAGTTTGGGCAGGTTTCGCGGCCCACCATGGCCATGTCAGTTTTCACATAGGTCTTTTCAAGCAGGCCCAGCCCGGTGAAATAGGTGCAGGTCAGCTTGGGAATGCCCATGCTGTTTTCGGTTGTTTTCCAATTCACGATCACCGCGCTTTGGGTCACGAATAACCCGGCCCAAGCGGCGAACAAAACACCCAAAAAGAAATAGCGAAACATAGTGATCCCCATCATGTGCCGGCCATAAATTGTGCCGCCTGTAATCCGTACCAGTCATAAAAGAGGCGACCCGAAGGCCGCCCCTATCATCTTGTTAAAGCGTTATGCCATTTACTGACAGCTTAAACATTCCTCATAGTCCGTTTGGGCGATGTCAAACCCGGCCATTTCGGCGGGGGCATCTTCCTTGTTCGCCTGTCCGGCAAAGCCTGCGCGCTGCACTGATTTAGAGCGGCAGTAATACAGGCTTTTCACGCCCATTTCCCATGCCTTCCAATGCAGCATGTGCAAGTCCCACTTATTGATATCTGACGGTAGGAACAGGTTGATTGACTGACCCTGACAGATATAGGGCGAGCGGTCGGCGGCAAGCTCAATCACCCAACGCTGATCAATTTCAAACGCGGTGCGGAATGTTGCCTTTTCATCTTCTGACAACTCTTCCAAATGCTGGACGGAGCCTTCCTGTTCAAGAATGGAATTCCATGTCTCAACAGTGTTCAGACCCTTTTCTTCCAACAGGGCAATCAGGTGCGGGTTCTTCACAGTCCAAGACCCCGACAGGGTTTTGTGTGTGTAGACATTGGCGGGGATCGGCTCAATACAAGCGGACACGCCACCGCAAATGATGGAGATGGAAGCCGTCGGCGCAATGGCCAATTTGTGAGAGAAGCGGGCCTTCATACCAACTTCTTCGGCATCTTCGCAGGAGCCGCGCTCCTCTGCCAACACGATGGATGCTTTGTCCACGCCGGCACGAATATGCTTGAACATACGATTGTTCCAGCTTTTTGCCATGACGCTTTCAAACGGCACGCCCATGCTTTGCAGCAAAGAGTGGAAGCCCATCAGGCCCAGGCCCACACTACGTTCGCGAATGGCGGCATAAACTGCGCGGTCCATTGAAGCGGGCGCCCGATCAATAAAGTCCTGCAATACATTGTCGAGGAAACGCATCACGTCTTCGAGGAAGTTTTCATCCTGTGACCATTCCGTCCACTTTTCAGCATTCAGCGAGCTGAGGCAGCAAACTGCAGTCCGGTCTTCGCCCTTATGGTCGGGGCCGGTGTGCAGCATGATTTCTGAACACAGGTTGGAAGTGGACACCTTCAGGCCAAGCGCGCGTTGATGGGCGGCCATCTGACGGTTCACCGTGTCAGAGAAGATCAAGTAAGGCTCGCCCGTTTGCAGGCGATGTTCCAGAATTTTCTGCCAGACATCACGGGCAGACACTTCGCGGATGATCTCGCCCGTTTTGGGGCTGCGTAGACCAAAGGGCTTGTCGTCCTTCAGGCATTCCATGAATTCGTCTGAAATGTTCAGCGCGTGATGCAGATTCAGGCTCTTCCGATTGAAATCGCCTGACGGCTTACGGATTTCAAGGAACTCTTCAATTTCCGGATGATGCACATCCAGATAAACCGCCGCTGACCCACGACGCAGGGAGCCCTGCGAGATGGCGAGGGTAAGGGAGTCCATCACGCGGATGAAGGGGATAATCCCGCTTGTCGCGCCGGAGCCGCCAACCTTTTCACCGATGGAACGAACGCCGCCCCAATAGGTGCCAATGCCGCCGCCGTTTGAGGCAAGCCACACATTTTCGTTCCACGTGTTCACAATCCCGTCGAGATTATCATCGACTGAGTTCAAGAAGCATGAAATGGGCAGGCCACGGCTGGCACCACCATTTGACAGAACGGGGGTTGCAGGCATGAACCATAGGTTTGAGATATAGTCATAGATGCGCTGGGCATGCTCGCCATCATCTGAATAGGCCGTGGCAACGCGGGCGAATAAATCCTGATAGGATTCGCCGGGCAGCAAATAGCGGTCTTCCAATGTGGCCTTGCCAAATTCCGTCAGATTGTCGTCGCGGGTGCGGTCAATCTGGATGTCATAATCGGCAACCTTCTTAAAAGCCTTCGGCTTTGTCGGCAGACGCTCAGTCTTCGCAAGCGGCGCATCGGGGCTGCTGCGATGGAAAGCGTCTTTTGATTGCGGTGCCCGGTCGCGATTCTCAATAATTGCCGGATCGGTCGTTGTTTGGTTCAGGTCCGCCTCGGTCGTTTCATTAGCGGCGGTACCAGTCATATCCCATGCAGAGCTCATGCTCATTCCCCTCGGTCTTTTGTGAGGCCGCAAACAGCCTCAATTTTCTGATCGCGGGCATCAGTCAGGCCCGCATTTATGTGAGGGATGAGGCGAGGACGGTCATGAGATAGAGGAGGGTGTGGCGGCTTCAGACTCATCAAAGTCTGTGCATTCCCCCCTATATATAGTGGTCGAAACCCATTCGAACCACCGATGCCGTCACTGTCTCCTTGTCCCTTACTGCCTGTGGATAAGCTGTGGATATCTTTTAAAAGATTGATATTTAACGCTTATTCGCAGGCAAATCTGAATTGGTTGAGTAATTTCTTGTCCGGTCACTTGTTGGCGGCAGATCCGTAAATCACTGATCGTGTGGTTCTGACCACCATCAAACACAACATATAGTGCTTAGGGGGAATCCGCACGTCAAGTCAGACAATCTGTGGATAAGCCAAAAAATGCGGCTTGACAGAAACAGGAATGGCAGATTTCCGTAGGGGCGACCTAAGAAAATAATCGGTTGTTACAAAATTCCCGCAGCGGGTTTTGCAAGTTTTGCCAAGTTTTGACAGTTTCGTGACGGGAATCGAAGAATCATCTGAAAAACAGAATCAGACAGCGCAAGCGATTCTTGTCAGCCTGCCAATCCAATCGGTTGCCTGTTCGGCAACAGTTTCGGGTGAGCTGTCTATATATAGTGGGTGACTGACCGGGCAGGCTATTAACCAAAATGTGTGGCGCGGGCTCAACAGTCAGTGGGGACAATGCCCAATTCGTAAAGAATTTTGGCTGCTTAGCCCCCTAAAAGTCATGCTTATGCTTGGCACGCAGGGTTAAGATGGTTAGTGTTCGCCTTGGATGCCACAACCCGCTGCGCAGAAAGAATGGATTCTCTGCAGTTGGCGGCTTGAAAGAATTTCCGGCGGTGGGCCGGTTTTAACATTGAAGGACAAGTGACATGCGTAAATCACTTCTTATCGGGGCAGCAGCCCTGTCTATGGCTTATACCGCACAGGCAGTGGCAGAAATGCCAGCCGTGACGGGGTTCAACGGTAAAGTTGAAGGTGGCTATGGCCAGCTTGATGGCGAAGATAACTTTGCCGTTGGCGGTTCTGTTGCCATTCCGCTGATCGAACAATTGGGCATCCAGATTGATGCCAATGCCGGCATGCTGGGTGAAAATGAAGACTTCACCTATGGCGCTGGGCTCAGCACGTTCTGGCGTTCAAGCTCAATCGGGTCATTTGGCGTGTCTGTTGCCTATCTTGATGTCGATGAAGCAGCATGGATCAGCCGGTATGAAGCCGAAGGTGAAGTCTACCTCGGCAATATCACACTTGGCGGCGATTTCGGCTTCCAGGATTCTGACTGGGGTGATGATGGTGCCTTTTATGGCGGTGCCAAGATTACACTCTATGCCATGCCGAATCTGGCTTTGACCGGTGGTGCCGACGTGTTCGGTTTTGACGGTGATGAAGATGTGCAGGCTAATCTGGGCGTTGAATTTGGCGTTCTGGATATGTTGAGCCTGTATGCAGATGGCAAGCTGGGTAGCGAATCAGAAGACAGCATCTTTGTTGGTGCGCGTCTGGCATTCGGGTCCAACTCAACCGATTTGATCAAACAGCATCGTGAATATTCCAAGCGCGGCAATGCTGTGAACGACATGCTGCGGGAAAATGATACATTCCTGAAAAATGCAGCAGCCGTGAACGCAGTTATCGCTGCAGGTGGGTCATGCCCGATCCCGTCACCGCTTGATCCGCTTTGCCTCCTGCCGATCTTCTAAGGCATGATACTATAGCGACTGAATTAACCCCGGTGCTAAGGCATCGGGGTTTTTTGTTTGGGCTTTTGTAGTGACGCGCTAAACTATCAACATGTTGTGCCCGAATCGGGCCTTTCCTGACTTATGAGGTGCTGTCTTGTCCCTAACTGACGAGCAACTTGCCGCGATTGAAGAAGCGCGCGCAGAATCCACGCAAACCCGCCGGGCCACCGTGCCTGCCCTTGAGGAGATTTTGTACGAGGCGTCGCCTTTGCTTGATCACGGTTTTGTGCGGGTCATTGACTATATGGGTGATGATGATGCCATCGTGCAGGCTGCCCGTGTGTCATATGGGAAGGGGACGCGGCAGGTGTCATCTGATCGCGGGTTGATCCGCTATTTGATGCGTCATCGCCATTCAACGCCGTTTGAAATGTGCGAGATCAAGTTTCATGTGAAGCTGCCGATTTTTGTGGCGCGCCAATGGATCCGCCATCGGACCGCGAATGTGAATGAATATTCTGCGCGCTATTCGATTTTGGATAATGAATTTTACATTCCTGCACCGGAACAATTGGCGGCCCAGTCGTCAAACAATCGTCAGGGGCGTGACCGTATTCTTGATGCGGATGAAGCCAAGCGTGTGCAGGATTTGCTGCGTGCCGATGCCGAACAAATGTATGGCACCTATGAGCATCTGTTGAATGAACGCCCGGACGGGTCAACCGTTGATGAAAGTCGCGATGGTTTGGCGCGTGAGTTGGCGCGCATGAATCTTAGCCTGAATTTTTATACGCAATGGTATTGGAAAACAGATTTGCACAATCTGTTCCACTTCCTGTCATTGCGCGCTGATCCCCATGCCCAGTATGAGATTCGCGTCTATGCTGATGTCATGACGGATATGGCAGAACGGTGGGTGCCGCTGGCCGCAGAAGCGTTCCGCGATTACCGCATGGGCGCAGCTGAACTGTCAGCCAATGCGCTGACAACCGTCAAGCGTTTGCTGAATGGCGAGGATGTTGCGCAGGAAGATTCAGGTCTATCAGCCCGCGAATGGCGCGAGCTGATGGAAGTTCTGGAACGCTGATTACCCCATAGAAATGGTTGGGCCTGCGGGGGCATCTGCCGCCGCATCCAGTTTGGCAATCACCTGCGCGGCGATGGCCTGATAGGCCTGTGCGTGCGGGCCGTCGGGCGCGCTCGCGACGATGGGCGTGCCTGCGTCTGACGTAGTGCGGATATCCATATGTAATGGGATTTCACCAAGAAAATCCATACCCAGTTCATCTGCTGTTTCGCGTGCGCCACCATGACCAAAGATATGGTGCGTGCCGCCGCAATCAGGACAGATAAAGCTGCTCATATTTTCGATAATACCCAAAACCGGCACATCGGTCTGGCGGAACATGGCAAGCCCCTTGCGCGCATCAATCAGGGCAATGTCCTGCGGCGTTGAAACGATAACCGCCCCGGCCAGCGGGACGCGCTGTGCCATTGTTAATTGGGCGTCACCTGTGCCCGGCGGCATATCAACCACCAATATATCAATCGGTGCCCATGCGACATCGGTCAGCAATTGGGTCAGGGCTGACATGACCATGGGGCCACGCCAGATCATCGGCTGATCCTCTGACACCATCAGGCCGATTGACATGGCCTTGATGCCATAGGCTTCCATGGGGCTGATTGTATGACCATCCGCAGATGTCGGCTTGCCGCTAAGTTTCAAAAGGCGCGGGATGGACGGCCCATAAATATCAGCGTCCAGAATGCCGACGCTTTTGCCCTGTGCATGCAGTGCCAGTGCCAGATTAACGGCAGTTGTGGATTTGCCCACGCCGCCCTTGCCGCTGGCGACGGCGATGATGGCCCCCACACCGGGAATGGCCTGTGGGCCGCTTTTGCCGCCCGCCGCCTTATCAGTGCCTTGTGATTGCTTGCCCTTCAGGGCAGCTGTCCCGGCCTTGACTTCGGGGCGGGGCGCACCCGCGGGTGCCTCATTATGGGCGGTCATGACCGCGGTGACCGTCAGAACACCGGGAATCGCCTTTACGGCGTCTTCCGCAGCCTTTCTCACAGGTTCCATCTGTGCAGCCTGTGCGGGGTCAATTTCAAGCGTAAAGCCAATATGGGGCCCCTTGACGATCAATCCTTGGATTGTCTTGGATTGGGCCAATGGCTGGCCCGTCATGGGGTCGGTGATGGCTTTGAGTGCGCCTAGCACCATGTCGCGAGTGATTTCAGTCATTAATAGCCCAACAGATCAGAAATTCAGGTCGGTTTTGTTTGCACCTGTACGTGGGTCTTTCTATAACGGCTTTACATTGTAATCCAAGCACTTCCTACCTACATATTAGGAAACCGAAGTGGGCGGGGCGACGTATCAGTGTTGTTCCCGCAACATATAGAACAGATGAAAGGGTCCAAAAGACCATGGCGTCAGGCAATAACTCTTCAGGCGATTTCGACAAAATGTCGACCGGGCCGGATTTCGACCAGCATATCTTGCGGGCGGACAGCCCGTGGGGACAAGGTGGCGGTTCAGGCCGTGGCCCCAATCGTGGATCCGGTGGTGGCCAAAACGGTAAAGGCGGAAACCCCTGGGGCGGTTCTGGTGGCTCTGGCGGTGGTGGCGGCGGTGGTCGCCCCGGTGGCCCGCGTGGTCCCGGTGGCGGTGGCCCCGAAGGCCCCGATCTGGAAGATTTGCTACGTGAAGGTCAGGAAAAGCTGCGGTCACTGTTTCCCGGTGGCGGCGGCGGCTCAGGCGGTGGCAAGGAAGGCGGCTCCGGTGCAGGTCCGCTTGGCCGTATCAGCCTTTTATTCGTGATCCTGGTTGTTGCCGGGCTTTGGATGGCAACTGGTATTTATCGGGTGAACACGGGCGAGCAGGGCGTTGTATTGCGCTTTGGTGAGTTTGTTGAAATGACCCAGCCGGGTTTGAATTATCATCTGCCTTATCCCATCGAAACGGTCGAGACGCCGAATGTGGAACGCGTGAACCGGATCGATATCGGGTTCCGTGGCACAGGTCCGCGTGACGGTGTGCGGTCATCTGATCGTGCCGAAGAAAGCCTGATGCTGACCGGGGATGACAATATCGTTGATATTGATTTTTCTGTTTTGTGGAAGGTATCAAACGCCGCTGACTATCTGTTCAACTTGCAAGACCCCGAACGTGTGGTGAAGGCCGTTGCTGAATCAGTGATGCGTGAAGTGATCGGGCGGAATGACATTCAGCCCATCCTGACCGAACGACGTAAACAAATTGAATCAGAAGTTGGCTTGCTGATGCAGCAGGTGCTTGATGAATATGGCGCCGGTGTTGATATCACCACAGTACAGTTGGCCAAGGTTGACCCGCCCGCGCAGGTTATTGATGCCTTCCGCGATGTGCAGGCAGCCCATGCCGATGCGGAGCGTGAGCGGAACAAGGCAGATGCCTATGCCCGTGATGTGGTTCCGCGTGCCCGTGGTCATGCTGAACAAATTATCCAGCAAGCCAAGGGGTATAAAGAACAGGTCGTCAAAGGCGCAGAAGGTGAAGCAAGCCGCTTCCTTGCCGTCTATGAACAATATCGGAATGCCAAGGATGTGACGCGTAAGCGTATCTTCCTTGAAACCATGGAAGCAGTCTTCAAGGACATGGATAAAATTATTCTCGACGGGGACGGCAGTGGTGTCGTGCCTTATCTGCCGCTCGACCGGCTAAACAAAAACAAGCAAGCGCAGTAGGAGGAAACGATCATGCAAAATCCCCGTATCATCCTATTAGCCATTGTTGTCGGTGCTCTTGCCATTCTGGCAAACAGTGCATTCTTTACAGTGCAGCAGCGTGAACAGGCGCTGGTCCTGCAATTCGGTAACCCCGTTCGCGTGGTCACTGAACCGGGCCTTTATATCAAAACGCCGTTCTTGCAAAATGCCGAGAAAATGGAAAAGCGTGTCCTGAATTTCGATGCCGACACGGTTGAACTTGTGACAAAGGATTCCAAACGTCTTGTGGTCGATGCATTCGCCCGTTGGCGCATTGTTGATCCGTTGAAGTTCTTCCAGTCAGTGCGTACCGAATTAACCGCCTTGAACCGTCTTGAATCACTCGTCAACGCAACCGTGCGTGAGATGATTGCCAAGCGCGACAAGGATGGCTTGCTGTCCGGTGAACGTGCTGAGTTGATGCGCGAAATCGCAGCCAGTGTGACCAAAAAGGCCGAACGGCTTGGTATCGAGATTGTCGATGTGCGCTTGCGCCGTGTCGACCTTCCCGAAGCCAACAGCCAGTCTGTTTATAAGCGTATGCAGGCAGAACGTGAGCGTGAAGCCCGTGAGGCCCGCGCGAAGGGTGCCGAGGATGCCCAGCGCATTCAGGCTGATGCCGATCGTCAGGTAACAGTTTTGTTGGCCGAAGCGAATAAGACGTCGCAGATTTTGCGTGGTGAAGGTGAAGCAGAATCTAACCGTATCTTCGCAGAAGCCTATGGCAGGGACGCCAACTTTTTCGAATTCTATCGGTCTATGCAGGCCTATACACGGTCACTGCAGGGCGGGAATACGACAATGGTCATTGACCCGAACAGCCGGTTCTTCAAATATTTCGACGACCCGTCCGGCAATTAATCGGGCGGTGAGGCTTTACTTATGAGCATGTGGCAAGAGGCCTTGTATGCATTGGGCCTTTTGCTGTTGGTTGAAGGCGCGCTTTATGCGGTTGCGCCGGACAGTCTGCGGCGTATGCTGACGCAGATATTGTCACTGCCCGATGCGCAGGTGCGCAATGCGGGGTTGATTGCTGCGGCAATTGGTTTGGGCGTTGTGTGGCTGGTGCGCAGTCCGGGCCTTTAATGATCAGGCCGGTTTTCATCAGGCCAGTCATGATCAAGACCGGATTGTGCCACAATTCTGCCCCAGCCGGGTGTCACCAAGACCAAGACAGATTCCGCATTTTGAAAGACGAAGGTTCATTATGATCTCGATTTCCGCAGCCGCTCTCAAGAATTCGTCAGGCAAGTTTTTTGCTGCCGCCTTGCTTGGGGCCGGTCTTGTTATGACGCCCGCATTGGTCGGCGCGCCCACAGACAGCGCTATCGCACGTGGCGCACCGGCAAGTTTTGCTGACCTTGTTGATGAGGTATCGCCGGCGGTGGTCTATATCTCAACCTCCGCCACAGTGGAAACCAATGGGCATCCGTTTCAGGGCATGCCGCAAGGCACACCGTTTGATGATCTGTTCCGGGATTTTTTCGGGCAGCGCGACAAGGATGGGGAGCCCCGCAAACGTAAGGTGCAGGGGCTTGGTTCAGGCTTTGTAATCTCGCCTGAAGGCATCATCGTGACGAACAATCACGTCATCGAAGAGGCTGATGAAATTCAGGTCAAGTTCCCAGACGGGACAGAGCTTGAGGCTGAACTTATTGGCCGTGACCCCAAAACCGATATTGCCGTGTTGAAGGTGCAATCCGATCAGTCGCTGCCCTATGTTAATTGGGGTGATTCAGATCATGCCCGTGTTGGCGACTGGGTTGTTGCAATCGGTAACCCCTTGGGCCTTGGCGGGTCCGTGACTGCGGGGATTATCTCTGCCCGCAATCGTGACATCAATGCCGGTCCTTATGATGACTTTATCCAGACCGATGCGCCGATTAATAAGGGCAATTCCGGTGGCCCGTTGTTCACCATGGATGGTCGCGTCGTTGGTGTGAATACAGCAATCTATTCAACGAATGGGTCAGGCTCTATCGGGATCGGTTTTGCCGTCCCCGCAAAAGTCGCAAAACAGACGGTTGCGCAGCTGTTGCAATATGGCGAAACACGCCGTGGTTGGCTTGGCGTTCGCATTCAAACTGTCACCGATGATCTTGCTGAAGGCTTTGGTATGAAGCGTGCGCGTGGCGCATTGGTTGCTGGCGTTACCGAAGGTGGCCCCGCAGAAAAATCAGGGATTGAAGATGGTGATGTGATCCTAAAATTCGATGGCACAGACATTGAAGAAATGCGTCAGTTGCCCAAGATCGTTGCAGACACACCGATTGGTAAAACAGTTGATGTGGTTGTCTGGCGCGATGGTAAGAAAAAGACCCTGGGTGTGAAAGTTGATCGCCTTGACGAAAAGGTTGCCGATGCCGGTGATGAGATGGAAGACGGATCAGACCCCGGCACCAACGAAGTCACCAGCGTGTTTGGGTTGACCCTTGCGCCCCTAACCGATGAGATGGCCGCAAAGCTTGAGCTTGAAGCCGGTGCAACAGGTGTTGTTGTGACGGGCGTTGAAAGCGGCTCGCTCGGTGCTGATAAAGGCGTCCGGCGTGGTCACATTATTGTGGAGGTCAGCGGTACTGCTGTTGCCAATCCGCAGGATGTGATTGACCGCATTGAAGGGCTGAAGACCAAGGGCAAGCGCGTGGCGCTGTTTATGATCCGTTCGCCCCGTGGCGATTCCCAGTTCGTCCCCTTCCGTTTGGATGAAGACGACGACTAGGCAGCAATCAAGGCTCAGTCGATCGTGAATTGATCGGTTGTGTAACCTTGAAAATACAGCAATCCGGTAAGCGGCGCGTGGTCAAGTCTGGCCCGCGCCGCTTCTGCGACGACGGGTTTGGCGCGATAGGCAACACCCAGTCCGGCAACGCCGATCATGGCAAGGTCATTGGCCCCGTCACCGATGGCAATGGCTTGGGTCAGGGCGATGTTGTGTGTTGCACACATTTCTTCCAGCGCCGCTTGTTTGGCGGCCTTGCCCAAAATCGGGCGGGCAACTTTTTCAAGCATTTTGTCAGCGTTGAAGACCAGTGTGTTGGCGCGATTTTCAGCCATGCCCAAAGCTGCCCCGACACGTTCTGTAAAGAAGGTGAAGCCGCCGGAAACTAGCGCGGTGTGCGCGCCGTTATTTGCCATGGTGCGCACGGTTGTGCGGGCACCGTCTGATAAACGGATGCGGTCTTGATAGCACGCCTCCAGACTGTCTTCGGTCAATCCCTTGTCGGCCAGCATGGCAATGCGGGCGTCCAGTGCCTCTTCAAAATCAAGCTCGCCGCGCATGGCCCGTTCGGTGATGGCGACGACTTCATCCTTCATGTTGGCAAAGTCTGCCAACTCATCCAGGCATTCGGCGGTGATCATGGTTGAGTCCATGTCTGCAATCAAAAGCTGTTTGCGGCGCTGTGCCGGATCGGCATCTTGCGCCAGCAAATCGACTTGCGCGTCGTTTAATGCATTGCGAACAGCCTGTTCGGCAGCCAACTTATCAATGCCGGTAAAGGCGATGTCGCCTGCGTCTTCGCCCAATGCTTTGATAGTGCCAATAGTGGCCCCGGCATCAGACAGGGCTGCACGTGCCACATCGATGGTGGGGGCGGATAGTGGGGCATTGCCCACAAGCGTCAAAACTAGTTCAGGTGCGGCCATTGCTGGGCATTCCTAAATGCGAAAGATTGCGTATGATGCGCTTATGACTGAATTACAGCCCAAACGCGCCATTCTTATTGCAGGACCAACCGCCAGCGGCAAGTCATCGCTGGCGCTTGATCTGGCACAGCGACTGGGAGACGCAGGCCGACCCGCTGCCATTGTGAATGCAGATTCCATGCAGATTTATCGTGAAACGCCCATTTTGGCGGCGTGCCCCACCGCAGAAGAGAAGAAGCGCGCCCCCCATCATCTGTATGAGTGCCGCTCTGTCAGCCAGCCATGTTCCGCCGGGCAATATGTTGATCTGGCAGCACCATTGATCCGTGACTTATGGGGGCAGGGGGTGACGCCCATCGTCGTTGGTGGTACCGGGCTTTATTTCCGGGCGTTGAGCGAGGGGCTATCCGCCATTCCCGCCATTCCCCGTAACCGTGTTGTGGCGGCCGAGGCGATTGCCGCCGCTGAAGGGATTGAGGCACTGCACGCCCAGCTTGACCCCGCGATGCAGGCCCAACTTCATGCAACAGACAGCCAGCGGGTCGTCAGGGCATGGTCGGTATTGCAGGAAACCGGGCGTTCTCTCGCCGCGTGGCAGGCTGATCAACCGATTATTCCCTTGCCAGAGGCGCAATTTGACAAGTTTGCGCTGATGCCGGACCGTGAATGGCTGTATGAGCGGTGTGATCGACGTTTCGACATGATGATCACCGCCGGCGGGCTGGAGGAGGCTGAGGCGCTCTATAAAACTGACTATCCGCGCACCCTGCCGGGGATGAAGGCCCTTGGCTTGCCTGAGCTTTTCAGCTATTTCACAGGGGAAATGGCGCTGGACGTGGCGGCAACAAACGCCAAAACCGCGACCAGACGCTATGCAAAACGGCAAATGACCTGGATTAAGAATCAGATGATGTCGTGGAATGTGCTTTCCGCGCAACAAATGAAAAGGTCATGCGACATTTTGATAACTAAAATTGCAGTATAGCGGTTGACCCGCCCGGTTCCGGGCAGTAGGTTCCGCTCAATCGGGTCGCAAACCTTTGCGGCCCCTATTTATTTTGTGTGGCCCTTTGTGGAAGGGCCAAAAACTGTGTGGAGAGTGTTATGACCGGCTCGCAATTGACTGGCGCAGAAATCGTCATCAAAGCATTGGTCGATCAGGGCGTGGATACGATTTTCGGCTATCCCGGTGGGGCTGTGCTGCCGATCTATGATGTCCTGTTCCAGCAAAATCAGATCCGCCATATCCTTGTCCGGCATGAGCAGGGGGCGGTTCACGCTGCTGAAGGCTATGCCCGTTCAACTGGCAAGCCGGGTGTTGTTCTGGTGACCTCAGGCCCCGGCGCGACAAACGCTGTGACCGGTCTGACGGACGCGCTGATGGACTCCATTCCGATTGTTTGCCTGACCGGGCAGGTTGCCACCCAATTGATCGGGTGCGATGCCTTTCAGGAAGCTGACACGGTTGGCATTACCCGTCCGGCAACCAAGCATAACTGGTTGGTCAAGGACGCAGATAAGCTGTCCCGCGTGATGCATGACGCTTTCTACGTTGCCACATCAGGTCGTCCGGGCCCGGTTGTTGTTGATATCCCCAAGAACATTCAGTTCGCATCAGGGATTTATCAAAAGCCGCATGAAGTGCCGCATCAAAGCTATAAGCCACAGGTGAAGGGTGACGTTGATGCCATCCGTCAGGCAGTTCGTATGATGGGCGAGGCACGCAAACCGATTATCTATTCCGGCGGCGGCGTTATCAATTCTGGTCCGGCAGCAAGCCAATTGCTGCGCGACCTGGCCAAGCTGACGGGCTGGCCGGTGACCTCAACCCTGATGGGGTTGGGTGCCTATCCGGCTGCCGATCAGCAATGGTTGGGCATGTTGGGGATGCACGGCACCTATGAAGCCAACAACGCCATGCATGACAGTGACTTGATCCTGTGTGTCGGCGCGCGCTTTGACGACCGCGTGACTGGTCGCCTTGATGGTTTTGCGCCCACGGCCAAGAAAATCCATATCGATATCGACGCCAGTTCCATCAACAAAAACGTGATGGTTGATGTGCCGATCATCGGCGATGTTGCCCATGTGCTTGAAGACATGATGCGCCTGTGGCGTGCGGAAGCTGTGTCCACCGACAAGGACGCCTTGCAAGAATGGTGGAACCAGATTGATGTCTGGAAGGCCCGCCATTGCCTTGGCTATGGTCGTGAGGAGGCTGAAAAGGCCGACACGATCCGCCCGCAATACGCAATTGAGCGTCTGTATGAACTGACCAAGGATCGCGATTCCTATATCACGACCGAAGTTGGTCAGCATCAGATGTGGGCGGCGCAATATTATCGCTTTGAGGAGCCGAACCGGTGGATGACATCTGGCGGCTTGGGCACGATGGGCTATGGCCTGCCAGCTGCGGTTGGTGTGCAGTTGGCGCACCCCAAATCACTAGTGATTGATATTGCCGGTGAAGCATCTGTGTTGATGAACATGCAGGAAATGTCCACGGCGCTGCAATATCGCCTGCCGATCAAGATATTCATCCTGAACAATGAATATATGGGCATGGTGCGCCAGTGGCAGGAATTGCTGCATGGCGGGCGCTATTCTGAAAGCTATTCAGAGGCGTTGCCCGATTTCGTTAAACTGGCAGAAGCCTATGGCGGGAAGGGCATTCGTTGTTCTGATCCCAAACAGCTGGATGCAGCAATCGAAGAAATGATTGCCTATGACGGGCCGGTGATTTTCGACTGTCTGGTGGACAAGGAAGAAAACTGCTATCCCATGGTTCCTTCGGGCGCGGCCCATAATGAAATGATCCTTGCCGATGAATCCAATCTTGCCGATGTCGAAGTTTCGGCAGCCGGCAAATCATTGGTTTAATAGGGCGGACGGAATAAGACGATGACACAGGATACAATCGAACGTCACACAATGGCAGTTTTGGTCGATAATGAATCGGGCGTTCTGGCCCGGGTTATTGGTCTGTTTGCAGGGCGCGGCTACAATATTGAAAGCCTGACCGTGGCAGAAGTGGATGATGATGCCCACCAATCCCGCATCACCATTGTGACCGAAGGCACGCCGCAGGTTATTGCCCAGATCAAGGCCCAGCTGGACCGTTTGGTCCCGGTGCATAAGGTCCATGATCTGACGGTTGAAGGCCCGTCGGTTGAACGTGAATTGGCGCTTGTCAAAGTGGTCGCCAAGGGGGATCGCCGGGTTGAGGCGCTGCGCATCTCTGATGTGTTCCGCGCCCGGGCAATTGACTCCACATTGGAAAGCTTTGTCTTCGAAATTACCGGGGCGTCGGCCAAAATCGATGCCTTTATCAACCTGATGCGTCCATTGGGCCTGTCAGATGTGTCCAGAACAGGTGTTGCTGCCATTGCGCGCGGCACCGCGTTGATGTAAATCCACATCCAGAATTCTGCGCCTTGCCCTGATTTTCAGCGGGCAGGGTGCCTAACCACTCATTCGCGGGCGCATTTGGCTCGCAATCTGTTTGAATGAAGAAAGGAAATGCCATGCGCGTCTATTATGATCGCGATGCAGACGTCAATCTGATCAAGAAGAAAAATGTCGCCATTGTTGGCTATGGCTCACAAGGTCATGCCCATGCGCTGAACCTAAAAGATTCCGGTGTTGAGAACGTGGCCGTTGGCCTGCGCGCCGGGTCAGCCTCTGCTGCAAAAGCCGAAGGCGAAGGCCTGAAGGTTATGGAAATCGCCGAAGCTGCCGCTTGGGCCGATGTGTTGATGATCCTGACGCCTGATGAATTGCAGCCGTCAATTTATGAAGCATCTATTCGTGACAACATGAAGCCGGGCGCTGCCATGTGCTTTGCCCACGGTCTGGCTGTTCACTTCAACCTGATCGAACCGCGTGCCGATATCGACGTGTTCATGATTGCACCCAAAGGCCCCGGCCATACCGTGCGCGGCGAATATCTTAAAGGCGGCGGCGTGCCCTGCCTGATCGCTGTTCATCAGGATGCCTCAGGCAATGCCCATGATGTCGGCCTGTCATACGCGTCTGCCATCGGCGGCGGTCGTTCAGGTATCATCGAAACAACCTTCCAGGAAGAATGCGAAACCGATCTGTTCGGCGAGCAGGCTGTTCTGTGTGGCGGACTTGTTGACCTGATCCGTGGCGGCTTTGAAACATTGGTTGATGCCGGTTATGCACCGGAAATGGCCTACTTTGAATGCCTGCACGAAGTGAAGCTGATCGTGGACCTGATCTATGAAGGCGGCATTGCCAACATGAACTACTCCATCTCAAACACTGCTGAGTATGGTGAGTATGTGACCGGCCCGCGCGTCATCAATGACGAAAGCCGCGCCGCCATGAAGACCGCCCTGCGCGAAATTCAGGACGGTACATTCGTGCGCAACTGGATGCTGGAAAATCAGGTTGGTCAGCCCAACTTCAAGGCAACACGCCGCATCAATGACGGTCACCAGATCGAAGAAGTCGGTGCCAAGCTGCGTGGCATGATGCCGTGGATTGAATCCGGCAAGCTGGTTGATAAGGCCAAGAACTAGGCCTACCGCTATACAAATTTGAAAACGGGGCGTTGCCGGATACTGGCAGCGCCCTTTTTCTGTGCCCGCCGATTATAAGCCTATTGCACCGCTGCGCGTAGGGGCAGCGAGGGGATGGCCCCCGCGGTTTGCACAGACAGGCTGGCCGCCCTGATCGCGACATCAATCGCGTCCGCCATGCGCGCACCTTCGCCAAGCTGGGCAGCAAGGTAGCCGCAAAAACAATCACCGGCACCGACAGTATCAATCGCTTTTACCTGTGGCGCGGCATGTGTCGCATAAGTCCCGGCGATTAAGCTCACCGCGCCAGCGGGGCCAAGTGTGATGATCAGTGGTTGATCATCATTGCGGCCCAACCGCTTGTTCAAGGCCATCATCTCCATCCTACTGGGTACGGGGCTGACGTCACCTCCGGCAAAGAATGCCGCCTCAACCTCGTTCACAATTAGAATATCGACCACACTTGCTGCGTCTTTGAATGGCGCGCTGGCCGGGGCTGCGTTGAATAAGGTAAGGGCACCTGCCGCCTTGCCCGCGCGCAAAAACGCAAGCGTGTCGTCTGGCTGGCATTCGCCTTGTGACAGCAACACGTCAGACGGGGTGAAGCTGGGCATTTGGTGCCAACTATAATGATGATTAGCCCCCGGAATGACCATGATTTGATTTGTGCCATCGCCCACCATGACAAGGGCGCAACCCGTTGCGGCGTCAGTTTCCTGTATTTGGGTCAGGTCCACCCCCGTGGGGGTAAGGGCATCCAGCATAAAGCGGCCCATCACGTCGCGCCCAACAGCGCCGTAAAGGACAGTGCTGGCACCGGCCCGCTGTGCCGCAACGGCCTGATTGGCCCCCTTGCCGCCGGGATATTGCGCAAAACTTTGCCCCAATATGGTCTCGTCCCGTTGGGGCAGGGTGCTGCCGGTGCCGACCAAATCGCAAATGATGCTGCCGAATATGTGTAGTTTTGTCATAAATGCCCCTGCGTTCTTCTTGTTGCTGTCCCTGAAAGTGCGACAAGACTGATACGGTGCCCGCTGATTTGGGGCCTTGCAATCTGTCATTTTTCGCCTTAGATAGACAGGATAAAGATTGAAAGGGACCCCTTCATGACGCATCAGCGCGACATGATCAGACATCGCAAGGCTCGGGCGCAGGCAATTGCCGCGACCGAAAGCACCTCTGCGCGTCTGCTTGGCCTATCCCTTCCCTTTGCTGCTGCCCTTCTACTACTTGCGGGTCTAGCCAGCCTCTAGGTGCTTCGGTTTCTGTTGAAACAAATCGGATGGGCGCCTAGGGGATTTTGGTGCGTCCGACCATGAACCGATTTTGATTTCCTGATTTATTAGAAGACTTAAAGCTATGACTGATCAAACCAAGCAAACACAGCAAGACACAGCAAGCGCACAAGATGGCACAAGCGTAGAGGGCCGCCCCGAAGATCGTGTGGTCATTTTCGATACGACCTTGCGTGATGGCGAACAATCCCCCGGCGCGTCCATGACATTGGATGAAAAGTTGCGTGTTGGCGAACAGCTTGAAGCGTTGGGCGTCGATGTGATTGAGGCAGGCTTTGCCATCGCGTCAAACGGTGATTTCGAAGCCATTACCGAAGTGTCAAAATTGGTGCGCAAACCGGTGATCTGTTCCTTGGCCCGTTCTGGTCAAAAGGATATTGATCGCGCGGCGGAGGCATTGCAGTTTGCTGAACGTGCCCGCATTCATACCTTCATTTCAACCAGCCCGGTCCATATGAAGCACAAGCTGCAAATGGACCCCGAAGATGTGTTGCAGGCGGTGATCGATTCTGTGTCCTATGCCCGTAACAAGGTTGATGATGTTGAATGGTCTGCCGAAGACGCCACACGGACGGAACATGATTTCCTGTGCCGCACGGTTGAAGCGGCGATCAAGGCCGGTGCCACAACCATCAACATTCCCGATACGGTGGGCTACACCGTACCTGAGGAATATGAGGCACTGTTCAATATGTTGAAGACCAAGGTGCCCGGTGCTGACGACGTTATCTTCTCAACCCATTGTCATAATGATTTGGGGTTGGCGGTTGCCAACTCATTGGGTGGTGTGCGTGGCGGCGCCCGTCAGATCGAATGCACCATTAACGGTTTGGGCGAACGGGCCGGCAATGCCGCGGTTGAAGAAATCGTCATGGCCTTGCGCACGCGCAGCGATGCGTTGCCCTATTGGACGAATGTAGACACCACGGAAATCATGCGTGGCTCACGGCTGGTGTCGGCGGTGACCGGGTTTCCGGTGCAGTACAATAAGGCGATTGTCGGTGACAATGCCTTTGCCCATGAAAGCGGCATCCATCAGGATGGGATGCTGAAGAACACCCAGACCTATGAAATCATGACCCCAGAAAGTGTTGGCGTCACCCAAAGTTCATTGGTGATGGGCAAGCATTCGGGCCGCCATGCCTTTAAAACAAAGGTGAGCGAGCTGGGGTATGAGTTGGGGCAGAACGCTGTCGAAGATGCGTTTGTGCGTTTCAAGGCATTGGCTGACAAGAAGAAGCAAATCTTCGATGAGGATATTGTTGCCCTGATCGATGATGAGGTCGCGACGGCCAATGACCGGATCAAGGTTGAAAGCCTGACTGTGATCGCCGGAACGTCAGGGCCGCAAAAGGCGACCATGACGGTGAGCATTGATGGCGAGAATAAAACGACTGAGGCCACAGGTGACGGTCCGGTGGACGCCACATTCAATGCGATCAAGGCATTGGTCCCGCATGAGGCTGAATTGCAGCTTTATCAGGTTCATGCCGTAACCGAGGGCACAGACGCACAGGCAACAGTATCTGTCCGTTTGGCCAATCAGGGCATGACGGTTGTGGGGCAGGGGTCTGAAACCGATACATTGGTTGCCTCCGCCAAGGCCTATGTCGGTGCATTGAACAAATTGTTCGATCGCAAGGAAAAGGCCGAAAGCTCTCAATTGGCGCTGTGACCGCCTGTTGATTTGAATTGGGGCCGATGTCTTTCCGGTGTGGAGGGGCGTCGGCTCCTTATTTTTGTCCGAATCTGGTGTTTTCTTTGAATTCGTCGCGATTTTCTTTGTTTTTCGGGGCGATTTCGGCTTAAACAAAACAAATTGATTCAGTTGGGTTTGCGGCGCAGCAATGGCAGCAAACCATAGTCGTTGGAGCGATACGCACTTATGTTATCCGACCTGTTGGGCATGTTGTCGGCCGATATGGCCATTGATTTGGGAACCGCAAATACGCTGGTCTATGTCAGGGGCCGGGGCATTGTCCTGAATGAACCGTCTGTTGTTGCCATTATTGAAAAAGATGGGCGCAAACAGGTTCTGTCTGTTGGGCAGGAGGCAAAGCAGATGCTGGGCCGGACGCCGGGCAATATCCATGCCATTCGCCCGATGTCAGACGGCGTGATTGCAGACTTTGAAATCGCCGAAGAAATGATCAAGCACTTTATCCGTAAAGTGCATAATCGCCGGACATTCGCCAATCCGCAGGTTGTGATTTGCGTGCCGTCAGGCTCCACCCCTGTGGAACGCCGTGCCATTCGCCAGTCTGCCTTGAGCGCCGGTGCGCGCCGCGCCTGGTTGATTGAGGAGCCGATGGCCGCAGCAATCGGTGCCGGTCTTCCCGTGACGGAACCGACAGGCTCCATGATTGTGGATATTGGTGGTGGCACGACCGAGGTTGCAGTGTTGTCACTTGGCGGCATTGTCTATTCGCGTTCTGTCCGTGTCGGCGGGGACAAGATGAATGACGCCATCATCGCCTATATTCGCCGGACCAATAATCTGCTGATCGGTCAGGCAAGCGCAGAACGGATCAAGCATGAAGTAGGCTCAGCCATGACACCGGAAGACGGGGATGGCCGCACGATCCAGATTAAGGGCCGTGACCTGATGAATGGCGTGCCGAAAGAGCTGACGATCACAGAACGGCAAATCGCGGAAAGCTTGAACGAGCCTGTGAATGCAATTGTTGAGGCTGTGAAGGTCGCGCTGGAACAAACCCCCCCTGAATTGGCCGCTGATATTGTCGATAAAGGCATCGTCTTGACAGGCGGTGGTGCGCTTTTGAACAATATGGATCAGATATTGCGCGAAGCGACCGGCCTGCCGGTTTCCGTTGCCGAGGAGCCGCTTTCCTGCGTTGCCTTGGGCACGGGGCGTGCGCTTGAAGAACTTAAGGCAATGCGTCACGTTCTGTCCGCAGAGCATTGATTTATAAGTAATTTTGACGCCCAGATAGGTGTGTACGTATGGGGCGATATGACGATAGTAGTAAGGAACAACCCCGCATCGGTCTAAGGCCGGTCGGGCGCAGCCGGACTGTGCCATTTCGTGCCCTGTATGATCGTTATTCCCTGCTTGGGTTCGTTGCCCTGTCTGCGGCCTTGTTGTTATTTGGCCGTGCCGACAGTTTTTTGGTTGAGATGAGCCGCCGCACAGTGGCGGAGGTGGCGACCCCGATACTGTCCATCATGCAGGAACCGCTGGCCGCTATTGACGATATTGGCGCGTCGGTTTCTGCAATCACCAATGTATATGAAGAAAACAAACAATTGAGGGCAGAGGTTGATCGCCTGCGCGGTTGGGAAGGCGTTGCAACGGGCTTGTCCGATGAAAACCGCCTGATGCGCGAACTTTTGTCGATGGCGGATGATCTGCCAACAGGTGTGCGGTCGGCCCGTGTGGTCGCTGATACCTCAACCCCCTTTGTGCGTGCGGTGCTGATTAATGCGGGGCATCGTGATGGCCTTGAAAAAGGGCAGGCGGTTTTGAACCATCTTGGTCTTGTGGGGCGAATTGATGGAACCGCAACTGATGGCGCGCGTGTCTTGCTGGTGACTGACATCAACTCGCGGATTCCGGTGCGGCTGGCCGATGATCGGGTCAAGGGGCTGGCAACCGGGTCTAACGGGGCCTTGTTGAAGATCAGCTACCTGCCTGAAGGGGCAAAACCTCAGCTGGGCGAACGCGTTGTTACCTCTGGCGATGGCGGTCTTATGCCTGCGGGGCTTCCTGTTGGGATTGTTGAGGCGATTGATAAGGATGGCAGCATCTTTATCCGCCCCCATGTGGACACGACACGGCTTGATTATGTCCGGGTGTTAAGCCTGCCGCTGAACTTGACTGTCAGTGTAGAGGAAGGGCTGCCCCGTGGGGTGGCCTTGCCAGAAACCGCTGCTGCGGACGGCGGTGCTGTGCCACTTCACAATGGTGTCCCGGTAGACATTTTGATGGACGAGGCAGAGCAGATCGCGACTGACAAGGATGCGCAAACCCGCCCGACGCTTAGGTCACTTGGTTCAGATCAATGAACGGCTTTTCGCTTGATTGGTTATTGCTGACGTTGCGCAATGCAGCGCCGCTGGTGACGGTTCTGTTTGCCGGGCTGGTGGCCACATTGCCGTGGCCATTCGTGGTGGGCAGCAGCACGTTGACCGGCACCGCGCCTGATCTGGCGTTTATGGCGGTTTATTTCTGGCGCATGGTCAGGCCGGATTTACTGCGTCCTTCTGCTGTGTTTTTGGTCGGTTTCTTGCTTGATGCCCTGTCGGGGGCACCTCTGGGCATGTCCAGTTTGGCCTATCTAATCGCGATATTGATGGTGGGGCGATTGGCGCAAGTCATTGTGCCATTGTCGGGACTGTTCTGGTTTGGCGGTTTTGTATTGGCTGCGGCAACAGTGACGGTCCTGTCCTGGGTTGTTGTCAGCTTGTGGAGCCTGTCTTTCGTACCGCTGTTGCCGTTGGCTGTTTCGTTGATTTGGACCGTGCTGCTGTACCCTCTGATGGGCATGGCACTGATGCTTGTGATGCGTCTGTTGGTGCCGACGCAGGTTGCAAGGTAAGCTGGCGGTATGTCCGAAGAAAAGCTGACAGAACGGTTTACACGGCGCGCCATCCTGTTTGGCGGGATGCAGGCATTGGCGTTCGGGGTGATCGGCGCACGGCTTTATCAATTGCAGGTGGTTGAGGCCGACCTTTACCGCACGCTGGCTGAAGATAATCGTATCAACCTTGAATTATTGCCCCCGGTGCGCGGGCGTATCCTTGATCGGTTTGGGCGTGAGCTGGCGCGTAACCAACGGACGCATGGGGTGATCCTGATCCCCGAACAAACCAATGGGGTCGAGGCGACGCTTGACCAATTGGCGCGCCTTGTCCCCATCAGTGATGATGTGCGCCAACGGGTTATTCGGGATGTTGGGCGCAATCGGTCGTTCACGCCCATCACTGTCATCAATGATATGGAATGGCAGGCATTCGCAAAGGTGAATGTAAACAGCCCCGATTTGCCCGGCGTGCACAGCAAGACGGGTTATCGGCGTGATTATTTGGGTGGTGAAAGCCTGTCTCACCTTTTGGGCTATGTCGGGTATCCATCAGAAAATGATCAGCAGCGGGACCCAGATCCCTTGTTGAACATGCCGGGGTTTCAAATCGGGCGACGTGGGCTGGAGCGGCAGTTTGATACTGAATTGCGGGGCAAGGCGGGAAACCGACAGGTTGAGGTAAACGCCCTTGGCCGCGTTATTCGGGAGTTGGACCGCGAGGAGGGCGAGGCAGGCAAGGACCTTGTGCTGACGATTGACGCAAACTTACAGGATTTTTCCGCCGCGCGGTTCGAAGGGGAAACCGGCGCTGCGGTTTTGCTGGATGTCGCCAATGGTGACGTTCTTGCGATGGCGTCCACCCCCGGGTTCGACGCCAACAAGTTTGCAACCGGTATCAGCACGCATGATTGGCGCAAGCTGGTGGATGATCCACGTTCCCCCCTGTTGAACAAGGCGGTGCAGGGACGCTATCCGCCGGGGTCTACGTCCAAGATTGCTGTTCTGGCAGCGGCGCTTGAGGCTGGCATCACAACAGATGCGCGCAAGGTGATGTGCGGCGGCCATATCGAAATGGGCGGCCACCGGTTTCACTGTTGGCACCGGTTTGGTCATGGCATGATGAATTTCAAGCAGGCCACGCGTGAATCGTGTGATGTCTATTTCTATCAAATCGCGCGTGAGGTCGGGATCGACCGCATTGCCGATATGTCTCGCCGGCTTGGGTTGGGGCAGGTGTATGATATTGGCCTGCCAGAACAGGCGAAGGGGTTGATCCCTGATCGCAATTGGAAACAGGCGGTTTATGGTCAACCCTGGCAGGTGGGGGAAACCTTTATTGCCGGGATCGGGCAGGGGTTTGTTACCTCAACCGCGTTGGAACTTGCTGTGATGACGGCGCGCGTTGCCAACCCCGCACGTCAGGCTGTTGCCCCTCGATTGGTTGTTGATCCAAACGATATGATGCCGACATTTTCTGAACTGCCGGTTAAGCCGTGGATCATTGACCGGGTGCGCGACAGTCTTGATGCGGTGACCAACCATCCGGCGGGAACGGCGTTTGAACATCGCATGATGTGGCAGCATCAAGAAATGGCGGGCAAGACCGGGACCGCGCAGGTGCGCCGGATTACACAGGCTGAACGTGATCAGGGCGTCCTTGCCAATAAGGAACTGCCATGGTCACAGCGCGACCACGCGTTATTTGTCGGCTATGCGCCGGTGGATAAGCCCCGCTATGGTGTCAGCGTGATTGTTGAACATGGCGGGTCGGGGTCATCTGTTGCGACGCCGATCGCGCGCGACCTATTGATTGCAGCATTGCAGCGGGATTCAGGGGCACAGCCCACCCGTGAAGGTGCCCCGGTCCGAGAGCAGGAGGTTTAAGGATGGGTAATGCCTCCCGCAGATTGTCATCACTGGCGTGGGAAGATGGCACCATACCGTCCATTCAACGCGCAGGTGGTGTGTTCGCCAAAATTTGGCGCTTAAGCTTCGTCTATATCGGTTTGATATGCGCGGTTGCGGCCATCGGCTTTTTGCTGCTTTTTTCTGCCGCTGACGGTGATTTGAACGCCTATGCCGTGCCGCAAATGAAGCGGTTTGCGGTTGGCTTGTTCATCGCCATTTGTGTCGCGCTGATAGACATTCGATTTATTATGAAGCTGGCCTATCCCGCCTATGTCGGGACGTTGCTCTTACTCATCGGGGTTGAGCTTTTTGGCCGTGTCGGCATGGGGGCGCAAAGATGGCTCGACATCGGGGGGGTATCCCTGCAACCCAGCGAGTTGATGAAGATCGCCATCATCCTTGCCTTGGCGCGCTATTTCCATTCGTTGCCCACGCGCGAAGGGGTGCCGATAAAAAGCCTGATAATTCCCGCTTTGTTGATTGCAGCGCCGGTTCTGTTGGTGTTGAACCAGCCTGACCTTGGCACTGCATTGTTGATTGCACTGGGGGCGTTGACGGTGGCGTTTATGGCGGGGGTGCCGCTACGCCTGTTCGTTTTCGGGGCAGCAGGGGCGGCGGCAGTCATGCCGTTTGCCTGGACGCAGTTACATGATTATCAAAAGGCACGGGTGATGACCTTTTTGGATCCGTCGCGCGACCCGCTGGGGGCTGGCTACCACATCACCCAGTCCAAGATTGCGCTGGGGTCGGGCGGTACGTGGGGGCGGGGCCTGATGGAAGGCACGCAAAGCCATCTATCGTTTCTGCCGGAAAGTCAGACAGACTTTATCTTTACCGTGCTGGCCGAAGAATTTGGCCTGTTCGGTGCAAGCGGTCTGGTGATGATTTATGTTGTGATGATCGGCCTTGGCTGGATCATGGCAGGCAGTGTTAAAAATCATTTCGGCCGGTTGATGGCGGCGGGCCTGAACACGATGTTTTTCCTTTATGTATTGGTCAATATCGCAATGGTCATCGGGTTGATGCCGGTGGTGGGCGTGCCATTGCCCCTTGTGTCCTATGGTGGCACGGCCATGCTGACCGTATTGTTGGGGCTGGGCCTGTTGATGAACGCCCATGTGCATCGGGATGTTGAACTTAGCCGTAATGAGGGCGTGATCCTGTAGCGGTGCTTATTTGATCCACAATGTGACGCGGCGCTTTGTCAATCACTATTCAAGAAATTGCCGTTGCGCAGACCTGAAATCGGTGTTAGTTGAAGCGTCCCGAAACGGTGGTGCGGGCGCATAGCTCAGTTGGTAGAGCAGCTGACTCTTAATCAGCGGGTCCAAGGTTCGAGTCCTTGTGCGCCCACCATTTTTCCCGATAGTTCTGATAATCCGTTGGCAACGGCACTGTGCCTAGATGTAGTAATCGAGGTCCGTTTTGCGTGCATCGACAATTTCGGCAAAGGCATCATGGGCGCTAAGATAGATATTCATGCGCCCCAGATGGTTGATAAAGTCCGTCCGCTCCAGCCGGTCCATCACCGGGCCTTTGACTTCCGCCAATGACAGGGTAACGCCCGCGCCGTGTAATTCTTCATGCAGTGCTTCTAATGTTTCAAGCGCGCTGCCATCAATGGCGTTTATCGCTGAACAGATCAACAGCACATCCGTTAACGCTGGATTATCAGCAACCTTATCCAACACGGTACGTTCCAGATGGGCGGCGTTTGCAAAATACAGGCTTTCGTCAACGCGGATGGCAACAAGATGCGCTGCGGTTTCAACATCGTGCCGTAAAACATTTCGGAAATGTTCGGTGTCGCGCACGCGCCCGACAATCGCGGTATGAGGGCGTGATGTACGCCACAAAAACAATGCGATGGAAATGGCGATACCGGCAAGGATGCCAAGCTCAACCCCCGTGGCGAGGACCATTGCGAAAGTGATCAGCCATGCGGCGGCGTCTGCCTTGTCATAGGACCAGCACCGTTTCAGAACGCCGAAATCCACCAACGTCAAAACAGATACAACGATGATGGCAGACAGGACCGCTTGGGGCAGATGATAGAATAGGGGGGTAAAGGCCAGAACCGTTAATACGATGATCAGGGCGGTTATGATTGCGGCGGCCTGTGTTTTCGCGCCTGCCTCAAAATTTACGACAGACCGGGCGAAGCCGCCGGACACGGGCGCGCCCGCCGTAAAACCTGCGCCCATATTCGCAAGGCCAAGGCCGATCAATTCCTGATTGACGTCTATTTTCTCACGCCGTTTAGCTGCCAAGGCTTTTGCAACTGCCACACTTTCGACAAACCCGACCAGTGCGATCAACAATGCAGGCACCAACAGGTCGGCTGCAAGGCCCACGTTTGGCATCGTCAGGTCGGGCAAGCCTTCTGGGATGGTGCCGACAATGGCAACGCCGGCACTGTCTGCCACCTGATAAAACGCGGATAGGCCGGTTAGCGACATCACCAGCAATAGGGGGCCCAGCCGTGATAATATGCTGGCGGTTTCTTTCGATAGGCCCCGCTTGATAAGGATATTGGATAGGTATTGGCGGAAGAAAACCAGCAACCCGATGCCCATTAAACCAAATAGTAGTGTGACCACATTGACGTCGCCTGCATGACTGATGATGGCGATTGTCAGTTCATCAAGGCGCAGCCCCGATGGTAGTTGCAGGCCCAGAATATGCTTGAATTGGCTGGCGGCGATGACGATGGCGGCGGCGCTGGTGAACCCAGACATGACGGGGTGACTTAACAGCGTCGCCACAATCCCCAGACGGGCCAGCCCCATCAGAAACAAAATCAACCCGGATGCCACAGCAAGGAAAATGGCCCCGGCGATATAGTCAATACTGCCGGGCATGGCGACAGGCTCCAGCGCGCTGGCGACCATCAGGGCTGCGACCGCAACCGGGCCAACAGCAAGCGTGCGGCTGGTGCCGAAAAAGGCGTAAAGCAGAATAGGTAGTATGGAAGAATAAAGCCCAACTTCAGGCGGCAATCCGGCAAGCTGGGCATAGGCCATTGCCTGCGGCACCAACAAAATGGCCGTGATTGTACCGGCTGTCAGGTCCGCAATTGCCGTTGGGCGATCATAAGGCCTTATCCAATCAAGAGCGGGAAGTAGTTTTTGCAGCCGATCTGCCATAGGCCATCAATGACAGTAAAGTTTGTTCAGAATTTCGATGATCTGCGATGCCTCGTCCCCATCAAGGCTGTAAAAAATGGTTTGCCCCTCGCGCCTTGTTTTGACAAAGCCGTCCTTGCGCAACAGGGCCAGTTGTTGCGACACGCTGGTTTGGCGCAAGTTCAACAGATCGGCCAGCGCGCCAACAGATTGTTCGCCGTCAACAAGGGCGCACAATAATAGCAATCTATTTTGATTGCTTAACGCCTGCATCAAGGTCGCCGCTTCGGCGGCGGCTTGCTTCATATCATCAATATTCATCTTCATACTTGAATATATACGGAAGTTCGTATATATTGTCAAGCAATAGGCCAGCCTGATCGCGGCAATATTTGTGGCGATAATCGTGTGCCGCGTACCAGATCTGGGAGTAACCCATGCAACAGCCAACAGTCATCAGCTTTTTTGACGAGGCGACCTTTACGGCCAGCTATATCGTGCAGGACCCGGATAGTAACAAGGCTGCCATAATCGATTCAGTGTTGGATTTTGACCCCAAATCAGGACGCACAAATACTGAAAGTGCTGATGAGATCATTGCGCACGTAAAAAAACATGGGCTTGAGGTTGAGTGGATATTGGAAACGCACGCTCATGCGGACCATCTGACCGCCGCGCCCTATTTGAAGAAAAATCTGGGCGGGAAGACAGCGATTGGCGAGCATATCAAGGATGTGCAAACAATCTTTCGCGATGTGTTTAATCTGGAAAAATCTTTCCTGCCTGACGGGTCGCAATTTGATCATTTGTTCAATGATGCTGACACGTTCATGATCGGCGGCTTGAAAGTTCTGGTGATGCATACGCCGGGGCATACGCCTGCCTGCATAAGCTATATTGCGGGTGATGCGGCCTTTGTTGGCGACACATTGTTTATGCCGGATGCGGGAACCGCGCGCGCCGATTTTCCCGGCGGGGATGCCCATACGCTGTTTCAATCCACACAGAAGATTTTGGCATTGCCGGATGAAACGCGAATTTTCCTGTGTCATGATTATGGCGCTGATGGAAAGCGCGAGATTGCCTATACAACCACGGTCAAGGCAGAGCGTGAGGCAAATATTCATGTCGGCGCAGGGAAGGATGAGGCGGCCTATATTAAAATGCGAGAGGCGCGCGACGCCACGCTGGGTATGCCGAACCTGATCCTGCCATCAATTCAGGTGAATATTCGTGCCGGGGAGCTACCCCCGGCAGAAGATAATGGCGTACGCTATATGAAGTTGCCTATAGACGCGCTTTAGGGCGTTTGACTGTACGTCGCGGCGGTTAGCTGGTTTTCTTTGGCGGCAGTGGGAAGAAGCCGCTGGTTTGCGTTAGATAGTCTTCATACCCTTCGCGTGTTTTGGTCAACTTGCGTTCCAACATCGCCTTGCCAGAAATATTGACTAGAAAATAGGTCATGACTGCCGGGCCGACCAATGTCCACCAATGGCCTGCAGTGACCGCGATCAACCCAAGCCCCCACCACAGGGCAGCATTCCCGAAATAGTTGGGGTGCCGGGTCCATGCCCACAGGCCACGGTTCATCACCTTACCGCTATTGGTCGGATCATTTTTGAACGCGGTCAGTTGATAGTCGCCAATCGCTTCAAACAAAAAGCCGATGGCGAATACCACGATGCCCAGTCCGGCCAATAAATTGATATTGCCACCGCTTATGATCGTGACGACAACGGGCAATGACACAATTGCCATCACGCCCCATTGCAGGCCAAAGACGCCATACAGGCTCCACCCCACGAATTTACCGGGACGATTGGCGCGCATGTTCTGATAGCGCCAGTCTTCGCCATGCCCAACATTACGTATCCACAGATAGATGCCCAGTCGGCCGCCCCATAAAACGGTCAGGCCAACAGCCAACCATGACAGGGGCGAAAGGGCGATGCCGTTGGCCAGAGCCACGCCAAGTGTGATCAGCGCGGTGACGCCAAAGCTGGGTCCCCAATAAATATCCACGATAGAGGCGTCTTTCAGTTTGATCGAAAGCAGCCACAGCATGAAAAAGGGTATGAAGGCCAGAAGAAGGCTAAATAAAACAAGGTCGGTCATAGATTATCCTTTTTAGTGCCGCTGGGGCGTGGGCGTGTCGATCATAGGCCCATCATCAGGTTGTTTATAGGGGTGATAATGCGCGCCCTTGGCCCAAAGTTTCATGGCTTCCCAATGTATGCCAACAAGTATTCCGATCCCCTGAAATGGCATGGTCAGGGCCGTGCGCCATAATTGTGTCCGTGATAGGGGGGCAGGGGTGCCGACCATACGGGCATAAAGCTCAGCGCCTGTATTGCCGATTTTGGTTATGCCAAGGTGAAGCCGTTCCTCAGTCATTTGAAAGTTAAAGCGGTAATGACCCTCATTATCCAGAAACGGTGAAACATGCATTTGTTTGGCCATGTCGTGACGTCCGCCATTAAGCGCGGCTGCATAATAATGCCGATGCCCGAACGTGTTGCGCACATCATAAATAATACTGACCGGCTGGTCGTCGCTGTCATGCACCAGAAATAGGCTGATTGGATTGAATCCCCTGCCGAAAAGACGCGGCAGGGTGATCAGGGTGATGGCCCCGGTCGCTTCGGGTGATGTTTTCAGGGCGCGTTGGCGTATTGTTTGACTGACCATCTGCCAATTATCAAAACCATAATCTTGCGCCTGCACACTATAAGGGGTCCGTTTCAGGGCCTTGTTGAGCGCCACACGATCGTTGAGGTCAAAAGCCAAATAGGCCACGCGGTAGCTTAACTTGTGCAGCGGCTTGATCAGGCGTCTGTGATGGACGCGCGTATGATATAAATGGCGCGCGCGCATCAGGCTGCTGCAGGCTCCTGTGCCAAAACATTGCCGGGAATACGTGCCTTGGCCGAGTCAAATGACCAGGGGCGACGCCAGCTTGTCAGGGCTTCGGCAACGGCAAAGCCGGATTCAGCGCCATCTTCATGAAAGCCGTACCCCATCCATGCGCCCGCGAACCACAGGCCATCCTTGCCCTGAATTGCAGGCATATGGGTTTGGGCGGTAATGGCCGCCCGGTCGAATGCCGGGTGATTGTATGAGAACCGGCCCAGCACCTTACTGTCATCAAGTGGTTGATCGGGGTTCAGGGTCACGAACACATCCTGATCGGTGGGCAGCGGCTGCAAATTGTTCATCCAGTATGTCAGGCAGGGCATGGCACCGGGCTGTTGGGCAATTGTTGCGCCGTTGCGGGCGATATAGTTCCAGCTGGCCCAAGCGCGCTTGCGGCGAGGCATGAAGTTTCTGTCCTGATGCAACACAACTTCATTGGCGTGCGTGCTGAACGCGCCCAATACAGCCTGTTCGGCAACGGTGGGGTCGGCGATAAGATCCAGCGCCTGGGGTGCTGCGGTAGCCAAAATGCAGGCGTCAAACCGTTCACTACTGCCGTCAGCGTAAACGATATTCACGCCGCGATTACACCGTTGGATGGTTTTGATCTGGCTGTTCAGGCGTATGTCGGTACCGATATGTTGCGCGATTTTTGAGACATAGTTACGCGAGCCATTTTTGACTGTGCGCCAAGGCGGCCTGTCGCCCAATGACAGTAGGCCATGATTACAAAAAAACCGCAAAAAGGTTTCCACCGGATAATCTTCCATCGCCATCATGGGGGATGACCAAATGGCAGCCGCCATCGGTAACAAGTGATATTGCGTGAAGGCGGGGCCGAACCGGTGCGCCTTCATAAACGCGCCCAAGGTCATGTCCTTTGCCGCGGCGTGCTCAAACAATTGGGGCGCTGTTCGGTAGAAGCGGATTAGATCCGTCATCATGGACCAGAAAATGGGAGAGGTGACATTTCGCCGACGGGCCAAAAGCCCGGCAGCGCCGCTTCCTGAATATTCGAACTGCCCATTGTTGAAAGAGGCGGCAAAGGACATGTCGGAAGGCGCGGTTTCAACACCGATTTCTTCAAACAGGCCAACAAGGTTGGGGTAATTCAATTCATTATAGACGATAAAGCCGGTATCAACGCTGATTGATTGGCCGCCTGACAATTGTGCGTCCACAGTATTGGCATGGCCACCCAAACGATCGCCACTTTCAAACAGTGTAACATTGGCACCGCCCTGATGAAGGCCATAGGCGGCGCTAAGCCCGCTAATGCCTGCACCAATAACGGCTACCCGGGTGCCTTGATGCGTGGTGGGGCCAGTGGGGCCAATGGGGCCAATGGGGTTTGTCAAAATGCGCATGTAATCCTCCGTCGCGTTCGATATCGCGTTTGAAAGGCATACGCATCATGGGGTGTTGGTGGATCACCTAAAAAATTGTGATCCGACTTTTTGGCTGCGCCGTAACCTTGGTAATCGCGGATGAGGCGTGTTGGCAGCAAAAGGATTGGCACTATGAAAGGCAAATTGATTGATCTGTGTGAACGGGGCGTTGTTCCAGATGGTATGACGCGGATGGGTATTCGCCACCTGATCGGGCGTCGGTTGGATCAGGAACAAAAGCGTAATGGTCGCGATGATTTTTTTGATTACATTTCAAAAGGGCCGATCGCCGAAGATATAGATGATGCAAACAACCAGCATTACGAAGTGCCGGATGACTTTTTCCGTCAGGTGCTTGGCCCGCGCCTGAAATATTCTTCCTGCCTTTATGAAAGTGGAAATGAAACACTTGCGATGGCAGAGGACGCCATGTTGGCGCTGACATGCCAGCGCGCGGAACTTGCTGATGGACAAGATGTTCTTGAATTGGGTTGTGGCTGGGGGTCATTGACGCTGTATATGGCGGAACAGTTTCCCAACGCCAAGATTACAGCTGTTTCAAATTCGAACTCGCAACGGTGTCATATTATGCGCCGTGCCGATCTGCGTGGCCTGAAGAATGTCAATGTTATCACCGCCAATGTCGGCACACTTTCGATGGACAAGCAATTTGATCGTATTGTGTCTGTTGAGATGTTTGAGCATATGCGGAACTACGCGGCGTTGACGACAAATGTGCGTCAGTGGTTGCGTAATGATGGGCGCGCCTTCATTCACATTTTCTGTCACCGCAACTTGCCCTATCTGTTTGAGGTAGAAGGCGAAACCGACTGGATGGCAGAGAACTTTTTTACCGGCGGTATCATGCCCAGCTTTGACATTTTTGAACAAAGCGCCCCGGCATTAAGTGTTGAGCGTAAATGGTGGATTAACGGCACCCATTATGAGCGCACTTTGGAAGACTGGTGCGACCTGCTTGATGCGCGCCGCAAGGTCGTGACGGACCTGTTCATGACCCATTATGGCGAAAGCAAGAAAGACGCCCAGCGCCGTATTCAACGGTGGCGGATTTTCCTGATGTCCAGTGCGGAACTGTTCGGCTATGCCGATGGCACCGAATGGGGTGTCGGTCACTTTATGTTGAGACCAAATTCATGATTATTGCATTGGCACACAAAAAATTGCGGCTTGGCCTGTCCCTGTTGGGGGCCGCCGCTGGCATGGCGCTGCTATCCGTTAGTTCTGCTTTCGCGGATGGGCAAGATTATGGTGGCAGCCGTACTGTGATCTTCAAAAGTCATGCGACCGATTTGACGACGGGCGAAACGCTTTACACAGAACGGCATACATATGTAGAGCGTGATGGCAGCCCCCAGATGGCTGAGGTTATGTATCATGACCCGGCAGGCAATATTTGGGCGACCAAGAAGCTGACATTTTCGAATGGGACAGCGGCACCGTTTTTTCACCGCGAAAATATGAAAACCGGTTATCAGGAAGGGTTCGTTGCGGCCGATGACGCCGGGTCTATTGGTACACTTTTTCATCGGGCAAAGGGTGAAAAACAAGGCTGCGGCGAAACATTTTCGGCTCGAAGCGGTCATATTGTTGACGCCGGGTTTAACCAGCATTTGCAGAAAAGCCTGCCAGAATTGGCACAGGGCAATAAGCTGCGTTTTGACCTGCTGGTCCCAAAGGCTTGCCGCGCAGTTGAGTTTGAGGCCGCCGCAAAACAGTCTGATGATCCAGCGGTTCTACTGGTATCTATGCGTCCGACAAATCTATTGGCACGGCTGGTGGTGCCCGACACACAAGTGATGTACAATCGCCAGACCGGTGCGCTGGTTGGATATCGCGGCCTTTCTGATCTAACGGATGATCAGGGCCGTACCATGAAGGTAGCGATTGAATTTGAGCGACCCGAAATTTTGACGGCAGATGTTGCCGCGCAGTCTAATGTAATGGGGCGTTTGGATTCTGGTGAACAAGGTAACGAACAGGACTGAAAGCAACCGTATGACCGCTGATGAATGGGCTGGCGATCTTTTGTCAATCGCTGAGCGACAGGACAAGACCGCGTTTGCCCGTTTGTTTGAGCAGTTCGCCCCCCGTGTGAAAGCATGGCTGATCGGGCAGGGTGCACCACCCGAAGAAGCCGAAGAAATTGCGCAGGATACAATGATTAAGGTTTGGCAAAAGGCAAAACAGTTTGATCCGGGGCGGGCATCCAGCCAGGCGTGGATATTTGCCATTGCAAGGAACCGGCGGATCGACCTGATCAGGCAACGCAATGTGCGCCAGCGGACCGCTGACAACTTTGCCCATGAGGTTGATGCCCATCATGACAAGCCTGAGCAGCCAGATGAACAAGTACAGCGCAAGGGCATAAAGGATATTGTGACTGACAGTTTGAAGGAGCTGCCGCCACAACAGCTTGAGGTTATCCGACTTTCCTATTTTGAGGGGCTTTCCCATCGTGAAATTGCCGAAGCGCTAAGCCTGCCTGTTGGCACGGTCAAATCGCGTATCAGGCTGGCGTTTTCACGCATGAAAGGCAATCTAAGTGAACTGGCACTACAAGACTGATATGATGCAACATTCAACAGATATATCTTTGATGAACGATTACACACCGCAACACCACCCCAGCGAAGCGCTGCTGATGGATCACGCGCTTGGTAATCTGGCGCTTGGCTTTGGTTTGGCAGTCGATGTCCACTTGGACACTTGCGAACAATGCCAAGGCGATTTTCGTTTAATGCAGGAATTGGCAGGTGGGTTGTTGGCCGACACCGCAGAGCAGGATTTAGGCCGTCACGATATAGCATCATTGCTTGATCAGTTGCCAGAGCAGGAGCCTGCGACCATGCCGTTGGTCACAGTTGATTCTGATTTACCGGCACATCTTGCCCAGTGTTTTTTGGATCTGAATATTGACCCCGGCCCGAACAGCACGTTGCCATTTGTGACGCGCGCGCCGGGCATCGGTACTATTCCGCTGTCTAAAGAGGCGAATGGCACCTTTGCGCGTTTGATGCGGATAGCGGCAGGCAAGGCGGTGCCGCACCATTCCCATAATGGGCTTGAGGTGACGGCCCTGATTAAGGGCAGTTATGAGGATGAGGTCAGCTGGTATGGTCCCGGTGATTTCGTTGAACACGGACCGGAAATCAAGCACCAACCCATCGCCGGGGTGGAGCGTGATTGTATTTGTATTGGGGTAACCGAAGGGCCGCTTGCCTTCACCAATCCGCTTTATCGTGTGTTGCGACCGTTCTTCCCGGTTTAGGTCTTGGATGCTGGTGGCACAGGCACCAACATTTGACAGCCTATTTGACGGTCAATTCACCGGCGCCACGAATTGCCTTTACCGCGCTGACACGAACCAAAAGCCGCCCCTTGTCGTCGCGCCAATCAGCCTCGACAAAGCCGGAAGTCCGGCCCCTGCTGATCAAATTGCCTTCGATCGTGATCAGGCCATTTGAAACCGGCCTGAAAAGACGGGTTGTTAGTTCGGTGGTGGTGAACCATTCATTGTCTTCAAGCGCGCTTGCCATGGTCATGGAAACAATGTGATCTGACAGGCAGGCAACCCACCCACCGAACAGCCTGTTTGGCATAATGTCATGCGTGCCATCATTGGGCCATTCATATAGAACATGCCCGTAAGACACGTCTTTCAGCCACTCATCGGGCCTGATATCGCTTGCCTTGATGCCGTTGGGCAGATCCCATTTTCCTGATTTTAGAGAATCAAAAAAGTCCTTTTGCTGTGCACTTAATTCTGTTCGTTGGGTTTTTGTCATGACAGGGGGCGGGCCTCCGGGCCGGGAATAGGGGCTTGCCGCGCAATCAGTTCCTTGTGCAAGCCATTGAAATTTATTGATATATGTAGTTTGGCGCTAACGCACCCTTGGGTTGTTGTGGTAAATTTTACCGATCTAATGTGAAATCTGTGATGAATGTCAGTAGTTTTTTACCGCCATTTGTCGTAAAACAGAAGCTATAGAGTTTAGGGGAATTACGCTATGGCACGGTCAACTATTGTTACCCATCTCAAGTGGATATTAATGGCAGCAACGGGATTGCTGTTGGCGGCGTGTGCTTCTGCACCCCAACAACAGACCCGCGCACCTGCTGCGCAAGCGCCTGCTTCAGAAGCGCCTGCGCCGCAAGCTGCTGAACGCCGCGCGCCCCCGCAAAATGTTGACAGTGCAACCGTGACAGCGGACCAAAACGATTATGATTTGGCAGAACCTGACGGCATGGTGATGGTCGAGGCTGACGCAGGGGCGGAGGTCGCCTCATCATCTGAAGGCACTGCAATGATGGATGCCGCCGCAGAGGCTGAGGCCGAAGCCCGGCTGGAAGCTGAATTGCAGGCCCGCATGGCCGAAGAGGCCAGGTCGATGGAAACCGATGCACAAGTTGAGGCAGAGGCTGAATGGGCCGCTGCACATGACCAAGCCATGCAGGACGAGTATGAGGAGCCGGTCAATAAATCCACCGGTGATCAGGCAACGGCCCCGCAATGGGTTGTCGGTAAATATGAAGCGAAAACAGATTTCCTTGCTGATGTACCTGAACTTGCCGGGTTGGATCAGGATTGGGGGCAGGTGCTGACCGAATTGGTTGTTGAAGCATTGCAGAACCGCGCGCAATATAGCGAAGGGCTGACAGAACAGGCCAGCCGCGAACAGCTTCGTCAATTGGCTGCTGACGGTGTCTCATATTACTGCGATGGTGATTTGCGAACCTTTAAGATTGACCGTTCAATTGATGGCGTTGCCAAAGGCAGCCTTGAAACAGTTTACAAATTGCGCCGTGTATTCGGTGGCCGTTTCTTGACTGTGCAACGCGAGCCGTTGAACGAAACGGTCGAGGCGCCAGCAAGTGCGGATGCTGAAATGTTGCTGAACATGTCCTTGCGCAATGTGGCCGTCACAATCGCTGAGCGCATTGTTGCTGACATTCCTGCGGACCTTGCTGCGATCATCAATTAGATCGTATCGTGTGCCGGGGCAGCGATAATTTATGAAGGTTGCATCAGCAGCGCAGTTGCGGATTCTCATCAGCCTTGCAACCGCATTGTTTGTTTCGGTTGGGTTGGCGCTTTTAGAGCAGCGTTCGGACCTTGTCCGCCTTGCCAGCAACTTGCATTTCGACACATTGGCAGATCGTTATGCGAATGTTGAAGTCGCGCCCAATATCCGTCTTGTGGCGCTGGATGATCGGACAATCGACGATCATGGTGGCGAGTTTCCGGTAAAACGAACGCGCCATGCGCAATTGTTACAGGGCCTGACTGAGGTAAATGCCAAGTCTGTCACATGGGATATCGTGTTTCGTCGTGAAACAGCCGATGACGAGATTTTGGCAAAGGCATTTGAAAGCCCTGCCAGTGTGATCGCCTTTGGCGCGCGTCCGGTATTGGGGCAGGCTAAAACCCCGCGTGCAAGTTTTCAAAAACACCGCATCGGCCCGGATGATACAAGCCATTGGCCCGCCCTTGATATGGATGTGGGCCTGCAGCCGGTGCCCATCCTTGACAATCACGTCTCGCAGCTTGCCCATGCGGCGGTGTCGGTTGGGGTGGATTCAATTCATCGTGATGTGCCGTTGATTGTCAGGGTAGGGGATCATATTTACCCATCGCTCACGCTGGCGACGATCATGGTCTATTACGATTTGCCGCGTGATGACTTTGACTTTGACGCGCCCTATTTGGTCATTGGGCCAAAGACTTTGGAAAAGCCGATCAAGGTGCCGCTTGATGATCGCGGGCATATGCTGATCCGTTATGTGGATGATTGGCGTAATGCCTTCTTTGTGCAGAGTTACAGCACATTGAACAAATCGCTCAGCCTGTTTCCCGAGGATCTGGAAGAAGCATTCGAAGATTGCATCGTTTTGGTCGGTGCGTCTTATGCTGGCTCGGGTGATTTTATCGCAACCCCGATTGAAGGGTCCGTCCCCGGTGTGTTGCTGACAGTGAATGCCGTGAACACAATTGTGACAGGCGGGTTTATTACCCCCGCTACACACTTCGTTTCGCTCACTGTTTTATTGGCGATGCCGTTTATAGTGGCGTTGCTGTTTGCGTTGTTCCGTCCCTTTATCGCGGGGCCTGCATTGATTGGGTTGGCCGGCGGGTTGATTGGGCTATCTGACTATATGTTCGGATCACAAAGCTATTTTCTACCAACCTTCGGCGCAGTGGCCGCAACGGTCGTGTCGGGGCTTTTGTTTGCCTTGGTCAATTTTGTTCGATCCTATATGGCAGAACGGAAGATGGTGACAGTGTTGCGTCGGTTTGTTGCCCCGTCCCTGATTACTGAGCTTGAAAAGTCCGGCACCGGGCGGTTGAACCTGCAATCGCGCAAGCGTTATCTGGCCATCATGTTTGTCGATATTGCAGAGTTTACAAAGTTCTCAGACAATAATGATGCGCAGGCTGTATCTGAGTTTCTGGCTGATTTTTATGACATCGCGCTCGACATATTGTTCCGTCATGACGGCACCGTGGATAAGTTGATGGGGGATGGCATCATCGCCTATTGGGGCGCGCCTGAAAAAGTCGAGGACAAGGAAATCAAGGCTGTGCGCGCCGGGCTTGAATTGCTTGAGGCGTTCAATGAAATTGCGGAGCCGATTCGTCAAAAGGCAGGGGCCGCCCTTCAATTGCGAGTTGGCATTAATGCGGGCCATGCCAATGTTGGTTATTTCGGTGGTGATCGTCACGCGGCCTATACCATTATCGGGCGGTCGGTTAACCTTGCGTCCCGCCTGGAAAGTAACGCCCCCCACAATAGCGTCGTCATTGAATCCTATATGTATGATGCGGTGAAAGATCATTTCACGCTGGAGGCGCTGGACCCAATTCAGGCAAAGGGTATTGCCAAGCCGGTGAAAGTCTGGAAAGTGGTTGGACCTAAGAATATCTAATTGGTCGAGCAGGATCGGAAACGCCGATGTCATTTGAACAAACCCATATGGCCTTTCTGGCCAGCGATGCGCAGCATGATTTGTCCAATCGGTTTATTGCGCAGATGCGGGGCGAAAATCCACGCAAAGCACCCGATATGATAAAGGCGCTATTGTCGAACATTTTGAATGACACGTTGGATTATTACATTTTGCAGCCTGCGGAGATTCTGGAAATCAAAGGCGGGCTGTTGCGGGTGATCAAGGTTGGCGCGGCAATGATCACAAAGGCAACGCTTTTTTTTGTGAAGCGTGTTGCCGGTGGATTAAGTATTGAACAGTCAATCGCCGGTGCCGACTATATCGAAAACACGCGGGTGTTAAGCGAGGATGAAAACGGCAAGGAAATTTCCTACATCGCCTTTCCCATTCTGGACCGCACCGCCGAAGAGCTGCGTACTGTGATTGCTCGCATCAAGGATGGTCATTATGGCCGTACCGAAAAGGCACAGCTGACCGGCGTGATGATCCAGTTGATGGAAGCAGGCGTTGATATCTATTTGCGTGACCCGGTTAAACAGATGCAATTTACCGGGCTGACGGCGAAACTTGCCAAAAATACCGAACAAACCGTGGTAAAGGCGCTTGATCGTTTGATCAGCGATATGTTCCCCAAATTGACCCATGATCAGGCCATCCGTTACGCGGCCTATCTTGAAGACACGATATTGATGGTTGAGGTTGAAGAAGTGGACGACGAAACAGGTGCCCAAACAGCCTGATTTTGGGCCATTGGGGCGCAAAATGTCCCATTGGCGCAATTCTTGATTTTTGTGCCTTGCAAGCGGCTGAATCGCATGGCAGTGTCCGCCCGCTTTTGGCCCTCGTAGCTCAGTGGTAGAGCGCACCCTTGGTAAGGGTGAGGTCGGGTGTTCAATTCACCCCGGGGGCACCATTTCCTTACAGTTTGAAAAATGCAGGCGGGACAAGACACACCCTTGCTTTGTCCGTCATTTCGCGGCATGTCACCAGTATGAGCAAATCAGGACAGGATAAAGGCACTTCTGCCGCCGATATGACCCCCCAGCAGGCTGCCCGTCAGGCACGGCTTGAGGAGGCGCTGCGGGTCAATTTGCGACGCCGAAAAGCGCAGAGCAGGGGGCGCAAGGCTGATTCGCAGGCCACATCGACTGAATCAGGCTCACAAACGCATGATAAGGACTGACAAGCGGACACAAGCCCGCCATTATTGCATCCTACGACTCACGGCTACGAAACAGGCGATTTGGCTGGTATAAGCATCGTAGATTAGACGCCCAAACAATCACATGAGGACCAGATGGGAATTCAACCGGATCACTGGATCAGAGAGCAGGCCCAAAAACAGGGCATGATTGAACCTTTTGTCGAGGCGCAGAAGCGTGACGGCGTGATTTCCTATGGGGTTAGCTCCTATGGATATGACGCCCGTGTGGCAGATGAGTTTAAGATTTTCACGAATGTTGATTCTGCCGTGGTTGATCCCAAGAACTTCTCGGCTGACGGCTTTGTTGATCGCAAAACCGATGTTTGCGTGATCCCGCCCAATTCATTTGTGCTGGCGCGTACGGTGGAATATTTCCGCATTCCTCGCGATACGCTGGTGATCTGCCTTGGCAAATCCACCTATGCCCGTTGCGGGATTATCGTCAATGTGACCCCGCTGGAGCCTGAGTGGGAAGGCCACGTTACGCTTGAGTTTTCCAACACAACCCCTTTGCCTGCCAAGATTTACGCCAATGAAGGGGCCTGCCAATTCCTGTTCCTGAAAGGGGAAGGGGAATGCGATGTGTCATACCGGGATCGGGCGGGCAAATATCAGGGGCAGACGGGCGTGACGGCACCGCGTCTTTAAGGAACGGCAATGGATCGTATTCGCATCACCGGCGGTCAACGACTGTCAGGCACTATCCCGATCAGCGGCGCAAAGAACGCGGCGCTGCCGTTGATTGCAGCCTGTTTGCTGACGGACAAGCCGCTGACCCTGAATAATCTGCCTGATCTGGCGGATATCAAAACCATGACCCGCCTTGTTGAAACCCTGGGGGTTGAGGCAACAGGCGGTGACGTGACCGAGGCGAATGGCGGTCGTCGTTTGACGCTGACCGCAGCGAATATCACCGAAACAACCGCACCCTATGATTTGGTGCGTACCATGCGCGCCTCCATTCTGGTGATGGGGCCGCTACTGGCACGATTTGGGCGGGCCAAGGTCAGCTTGCCCGGCGGCTGTCCCATCGGCACGCGGCCGGTTGATTTTCACCTGAATGCGATGGAACGATTGGGCGCC